>ERZ1645192.1778-NODE-1778-length-17932-cov-8.057001_pt1 | contig 17932 bp, 19 predicted proteins | sample MGYA00575354_ERZ1645192 | MGnify/ENA primary metagenome ERZ1645192 (study PRJEB40844, sample SAMN11349763) | freshwater sediment metagenome | isolation source: river sediment | host: Sediment | place: India: Faizupur Khadar , New Delhi | collected 2017-02-21 ... | reverse complement strand
CACGTTCAGCGTCATCTTCTTTTCATCGCCCGCATTCATGCCGGCGATCACCAGCGGCTGGGCTGGCGAGTAGCGGTTGAGAACGCCCTTGTCGCGGTCCTGTTCGGATACGATCGAGACACTCTCGCCCTTTTCTTCATGCAGAAAGACGGTCCGATCCCCGACGGTGTAGCGCCATTGGTTCGGTTTTCCGGACGCGGTGACCAAGTGCTGTTCGGTTGTCTTCCCGGTCGTGCCGCTGACCACTGTGTAGGTCCGGGTGCTGGGCACGAGTGCGGTCAGGCTCGTATCGATGGTGAATGCCGGCACAGGCTCGCCGACAACACCGGGGAGATACTTCTCCGCCGCCGCCCGCATCTCGGCAGGCAGCGGCACCACCGCGCCCGCGCCTTGCGCGCGCGCGTCCTCGGACGCCGAAATCAGGAACACTGCCAGCAGAGTGCCGCCCAGGACGGCGGAAAGCGAACGTTGCGTCAGGCTAGGCATCAAACCTCCTCCTCAAATCGGTTGTTGGTGCGCGGTCGCAGGACGGGCCTACTCGGTGACAGCATCCCACGTCTTGTCAGGATCGTAAGTCGTGATCGCTGCCGCAAATTTCGCGGTGTCTTCGCCCAGGTTCTTCTCGAACACCGTACCCTGGTGGCTGCACTGGAACGTCATGATCCCGGAACGGCCATAATCTGCCGGCCAAGCCAGCAGCGCGTATCCAGCGATCATGTTGCCGTTGATGATGTAATCGTATTTGCCACCGGGTGGGTTGCCGCCCTGTCCGGTCAGAATGCGAAAATTGTAGCCGCGGTAGGGATCGCCGGCCTTGCGCTGGCCGAGGTACTCTTCGGCACCGGCGACCAAGGGTCCGAAGGGGCTCGGCTCAGTGTCGGCGCCTGCCGGCCAGTACAGGCCGTCCCGCTGGCCGGCTGAACTGGCCAGCTTCTGCGCGTATTCGAGCACCTGATCGCCGTCGCGGTCGGCGCTGGCATATTCGACTTGCGCGCTCAGGTAGGCCCGGCAGAGCGCGATCGCGGCTAACTCGTGGTTGCCAATCCTGCGGTCCTTGATTTCCTCGATGCCGGCTGCAACGTCGAAGGCCCAGCCATCGGCTCCCTTGACCAGCGGGATCGGCATCGGCCAGCCCTGGTTACCGACGACGACGGTCATCCGATCCGGCCCCGCCGGCACGAGGCTGAGGCCACGTGCAACGCCACTGCGCAGCCGCTGCAGGGCAAGGCGCGCCTCGGCTGGATCGCCGCCGACCAGATCTGCCTGATGCTCCGGCCCGAACAGGGCTGAAAGCCCCTGGTTGCTGTCACTGTTGACGGCTGACCGGAACGCGTCGAGCGCCTTTTCCGGCGATGGATAGGCGGTCGCAGCCGCGAGCGCATCGGATTCGCCGCCATGGAACGCAGCTGCGAAGGCAATGATGCTGGTGACCATCGCCGCGGCGAGACGAGAACGGAGCGTCCGTTGATCTGATGTGTTCAATGCAAGCCCTCCAATGACCCGGTCGTGCTACGACCACTCGGATGGTGTCCGTCAGCGGCGCCCTTCCCTGCCGCCACCACCGCCGCGGCTCCGCTGTCCGCGATCGCCGTCCCGTGAGGCGCTTTTGCCGCGGCCGACGTTAGCCATCCCGCCGCCATCACCGCGCGCCTTGCGCAGACCACCGCCGCCACCGTCGCGGTTACCGCCGCCAAGAGACGCCGCCGTAGCCCTGGGTTTGGCGCCGCCTTGCCGGCTTTGTGCACCCCGATTGGCGGCCTTGCGGGTCTCGTTCCGCGGTTGCAGCGCGGCGACGCCGCCTGCTGGCTCGCGCTTTCCGTAGCCCGCTCCCTTCGTGCGTGCGGTCGCCTTCGGCTGCCGCGCCGCCTGCGCTCCACGATTGCCTTCACGCAGCTGCTGCGTCACCTGTCGCTGTGTGCCGGCATTGGGGAGGCGGACATCCTTCCTCTTCGCACCGAGCGGGGCCGCATCGCCCCGTCCCGCTGTCTGTCGCGTCGGCGCAGCGCCACCCTTCTTCCAATCGCCGGTCTTCAGATCCCCCGCCTGCTGGCGTGGGCGCGAACGGTCCGTAGTGCCGCGCCGGTTGCGCAGTTCATTCTGGACTTGGTCTCGGTTGTAGCGGTCGCCGCCGACAACAACCGTGCTGTCCTCGATGTTGACGTTGCGGCCGCCGCCATCGAAATCGTCGTCGTCGAACCAGTCATTGTCGTCATCGTCGTCGGCAAGCGCGTAGCCGAGCAACCCGCCAACGACCGCACCGCCTGTAAACGTCGCCGCACTCTCCCAGAAGCTGGTCTGCGGTTCGGCATAGCTGACCATCGGCGGGCCGGCATAGGGGGCCGGCGCGTACGCGGGCGCTTCGGCGTAGACGGCTTCAGCCGCTGGCGCCGGAACTGCTGCCGGGGCTGGAGCAGTGGCAGGAGCGGCCGGGGGGGTGGCCTGCCCTGCCGCGGGCGCTGCGGGCGCCGCTGCCTGTGCTGGCGGCGTGATCGGCAGCTCGTCCTCAACCACCTCGGGCGGCTCGATCGCTGCCAGCAAGGCCTCAGGATCATATTTGGGGATCGAAACGGTCTTCGGGTCGGCAGGCAGGATGCGGATGATGTCCTCCTCGGCCACCACTTTCTGCTGCTTGCTGCTGACGAGAATGCCGGTGTTGTATGCCCCCCAGCGAATGTCCTGGATCGCGCCCTGAACATCGTCGAGCTGGTCGACGACCGCGTCGCCGAGTGCCTCGGTCCAGTCCACGTACTCGTTCATTTGGCCGATCAGGTTGGGGTAGTTGAGGAGGCCCAGAATGCTCTTGTCCCACTCGGGATCAGGGGTGAGCTTTGGATCCTTCTTGCGCTTCTCCAGAAACCGCTCGGCCTGCACGACTTGCAGCGGCTGCGTCGATGCCTGCAGAATCAGCGCCAGCACCGGATCGGGATAGAGGGCGACGGGCGCGACCAAGGCGGGGAGATCCTCCGCTGCCGCGCTTCCGTCGGGGGGCGCTGCCTCGTGCGCCTGTGCCAGCGCGGATTGGCGTCCGCCTGCCGTGACCGCAAACAGCGCCAGCATCAGCACCATCGCGACGGCGGTCCAGTCCCGCCCCCATCGCTGGCTCGAAGACACCTTCGCCATTGTCATTGCCTCCTTATCCGCGCCAGCCCCCGCGGCACCCGCAGCGGCCGCGCAATCACGATCCTCGCGCCGGGTGAGGCTTGACTTATTTCGTTGGCTGCGCCTTGGGCTTCTGTTTCAGCTGCACGCCGCCCGCCTCGATCACTTCGAATTGCACCAGATCGCCGATCTTGAGCGTCTTCAGCTTCTGCTGGTTTTCGTAGTTGCGGACGTTGAGCGTTCTGACTTCGCCGCCGGCGTCGCGCAAAGTGACGGTGTTGTTGATGGCGTCTACCGCCGCCACCTCCGTGATCACCACCGTCCGCTCAGCCGCTGCCCGACCGGGCGTTTCGCCGGGTGCTGCCCTCATGGTTGCAATCTCGCGGCGCACCCCGAGCGGCGCCGATCCGGGCGGCAGCGCCTGGACGCTCACCCTCTGAAAGGCGCCGAGGAGGACGACGTCGTTCTTCTTGATCCTGGTGAGGTCGGCATCGGCGGGAGCGGGCAGGGTCTCGATCTTGCCGTCGGCCATGCGCAGCGTCACCGTGCGCGCCTTGCGATCGACGGCCTGAACCGTTGCTTCCGTTTCCGCATAGGCCTCGGCAATCACCGTTTCCGGCTGTGCGGTCGCGGGCACTGGCGCCGGTGCCTCGGACTTGCTCTTGCCATCACTGCTGCACGCGCTCAACAGCGGCAGACTCGCCGTCAGGGCGACCGCCACCAACCGCCAACCCAGGTACTTTGCCATTCCGTCCTCCCGCATCTTGACCGGCCCAGCAGCATTACCATCCCGCCAGGTCAACAACAAGTGGGCCAAGGATCGCGAGCCAGCAGAGGCCGGCCAGCAAAAGCGACAGCATGACCGCAGCGCTGCCGAGATCCTTTGCCCGTTGCGAGAGTTCGTGGCGGTCGAACGAGACGCGGTCGACCACGGCCTCGATCGCCGAATTGAGCAGCTCGACGACGAGGACGAGCACTCCGGAGCCAACGAGGACGATCCGCTCGACGACGCTGACAGGAACGAAAAGCGCGACCGGGAGCAGCACCGCGCACAGCATCAATTCCTGGCGGAAGGCGGCTTCTTCGTGCCACGCTTGGCGGAAGCCGTTCAGCGAGTATTTCACCGCCGCCCGCAGGCGCTCAAAGCCGCCGCGGCTCTTGAAGGGACTGCGCTGTTCCATGGCCTCCCTTGTCGCTGGCCGCGGCGGTCAGGCGCTTGGCCGGACCGCTCGAAAACCTCCAGCCGCCGCGCGTGCCCGCACTTCAGCCGCCGAAGCTGCGCACGAGGCTGCCGACAACCAGGTACCAGCCGTCGACGAGCACGAAGAACACGATTTTGAACGGGAGCGCAATCATGACCGGCGGCAGCATCATCATGCCCATCGACATCAGCACCGAGGCCACCACCATGTCGATGACGAGGAACGGCACAAAGATGAGGAACCCGATCTCGAAAGCCCGGCGCAGTTCGCTCACCATGAAGGCGGGCACGAGCGCGCGGAGCGGCACGTCGTCTTCGGACTCGACCGCCGGAATCCGCGCCATCTCCATGAACAGCTTCAGGTCCTGGCTGCGGACATGCTGCATCATGAACGTTTGCACCGGCTTCGTGGCCCGCTCGAATGCTTCGGCTTCTTCGACCTCGCCGGCCAGGAGCGGCTTGATGCCGTCGTCATAGACCTGCTCCAGGGTCGGCATCATCACGAACAGCGTGAGGAACAGGGCCAGGCTGACCAGCACCTGGTTCGGCGGCGTCTGCTGCGTGCCGAGCGCGGTGCGTACGAACGACAGCACGATGACGATGCGCGTGAACGAGGTCACCATCACCAGGATCGACGGTGCGAGGCTCAACACCGTCATCAGTGCGAGGAGCTGGATGATCCGGCCCGTCACCGTCGGCCCCTGGTCTCCCAAAGTCAGCGCGATCGATTGGGCGCAGGCGGGTTCGGCGAGAAATGCGAGCGGCAGCGCTGCGAGCGCCGCGCCGATGCCGACGGCGCGTGGTATTCTCATGGGGCCACTCCGCTTGCAAGGGGAGCCGGCTGCTGGCCGCCCGTGGGCAGCGCCTCGGCGCGCGCCAGCGTCGTGGCGAAGGTGTCGCGGCCCGTGCGGTGGATCCCCGCTTCGATCAGCTGCTCGCCGGTGGCACTCAAGATGACCAGATGCTCGGTCTCGTCCCGGCGCAGGAGAACCAGGCGCCGCCGGCCGTCCAGCTGCAGCACCTCGACGATGCCGAGCCGCCGGGTGCCGCTGCCGCCGCGCGCTCCCTGGCCGAAGCCAAGGCGGCGCGCAAGCACGGCGGCGACGCCGATCAAGGCGAGCACGAACACGAGCGAGGCAGCGAACTGCAGATACGTGGTGACGTTCATGCGGATCCTTTACGGCGAAGGCGTCGCTTCGGCTGCCGGACGGACGGGAGAACGGGGGCGCGGTCGATCTCAGACGGGCATCCGCAGCCGGCGTGTCGCCCCGGCGGCTGCAGGCGGTGGGGCGTTGCGGGTCGTCGCGGCGACATCCTGCCGCAAGGCGTCGAGCTCGCGGGCGACGAAGGCGGACTGGCGGGCGAGATCGAGGTCGCGCACGTCGACGAGGCGGACTGCGCCATCGGCGGCGGCAAAGGCCTGCTCAAGCGCCATAAGGTCGAGCGGCGCGCCGTGTGCCACCTTTGCCCGCGCGATCGCGATCTTGAGGGCGACGTCGCCCAGCTCGCGGGCAACCTTCGCGGTCACATCGTCGGTATCGGTCATCTCTCAAGCCTCCGGTTGCGGGCGCGCGGCCTGTCCGCCGAGCGTCGCGTTGGCACGAAACAGGTAAACGAGGATTTCAGCGACCGCGGCAAAGGCCTCCGGCGGGATCTCCCAGCCGACCTCGATCGCCTCCAGCATCGCCATCAGGTCGGGGTCTTCGCGCACCGGCACGCCGTTGAGCGCGGCCAGGGCGATGATCCGTTCGGCCATCTCACCGCGCCCCGCGGCGACGACCTTGGGCGCCAAGTCTTCGCCGGTACGATAGCGAAGGGCTGCCGCCATTGGCCGGTCAGACCGGATCTTCCCTTCTGCGTCGGCCGCCGTGTCGTTCACAGCCTTCCTCGGAAATCCTGGGCGCATCCGGCGCTGGCCGTGCGCGTTGACGGATCCGAGTCTCTGTGCTCGCGATTAAGAAAAGATGAAAGCCGCTGACCCATTTGCGGGTGTTTCGCGCGCGCTCACCCCAGGGCCGAGCCATTCCGTCAGGCGGGATGGCTCCGGCTGCGGAAGCCTTGCGCGACAACGTAGACTTCCGCCGACTCCGCACGGGATGCCGGCGGTTTGGCGTGGCGGACGATGGTGAACAGGGTCTTGAGCGGCGCCAGCAGCGCGGATTCCGTCCCGCCTTGCCAGACCTTGCAAACGAAGCTGCCGCCTTCCGCCAGCACATCTTCGGCCACGGCAGCGGCCGTCTCGGCCAGGGCGATGATCCGCAAATGGTCGGCCCCGCGGTGGCCGCTGGCCTTCGGCGCCATGTCGCTCAAGACGACATCGGCCGGCCCGCCGAGCAGCGCACGGACGTGGCCGGCCAGATCCGCGCCCTCGGCATCGGCGGTCACGATCGCAGCCCCTTCGACCGGCTGCATCGGCGTCAGGTCGATGGCGACGACGCGGGCGCGCGGATGTTCGCCGGCGCGCACCCGCTGCACGGCGGCCTGGGTCCAGCCGCCCGGCGCGGCGCCAAGATCGACGACCCGCGAACCGGGCCGCAGGATATGGAAGCGGTCGTCCAGCTCCAGGAGCTTGAAGGCCGCCCGCGAACGGTAGCCCTGGCGCTTCGCTGCGGCAACGTAGGGGTCGTTCAATTGCCGCGTGAGCCAGCGCTGTGAGGAGTCCTTGCGCCGCTTGCCGTCGCTCAAGCGCCCGCTCATGGGCCGGCCTTCACGGTGACCGGCGGCGGGGCGGCGGGGTCGTCGATAAGCGCGGGCAAGGCCCTCTCCTGCAGCGTGGCGTCAGCCGTCATGATGCTTCGGATCGGGATCGCCGCCCAACGCCTTTTTCGTGCCGGCGGCTTCATTCCGGCGGCCCGGCGGCATCGGCGTCGGTGCGAAGCGCCGGCTCGCCCAGCTGCGTGAAGTCAAGGCGCTCACCGGTGTGCGCGATTTTCTCGGCAAGGGCGCGGATCGCCCGCACGTCGTCCTGGGCCTGTTCGAAGTGGCGCTGCAAGGCGGATGCCCTGCCGGCGAGCGCGCGGACATCGGTGCTGAGCACCTGCAGCTCTGCTTGCAGCAGGCTTGCCTGCTGGCGCAAATGGACGTCGCGCAACACCGCACGCAAGGTGTTGAGCGTCGCCCACAGCGTCGTCGGCGAGACGATCCACACCTTGCGCCGCCACGCCTCCTCGACCACGGCGGGGAAGTTTGCGTGCAGTTCCGCATAGACGGCTTCCGAGGGCAGGAACATCAGCGCCGAGTCGGCGGTCTCGCCGGGGAGGATGTAGCGCTCGGCGATGTCCCGGACGTGTTTCAGCACATCGGCGGCAAACGTCCGGCCGGCCCGGGCCTTGGCCGCGTCGTCGCGGGCCTCGATGAGGGCACGGTAACCCTCGAGCGGGAACTTGGCGTCGATGGCCATCGGCCCCGGCGGGTCAGGCAGCTTGAGGAGGCAATCGACCCGAGCCCGGTTGCCGAGCGTCGCCTGCAGCGTGAATGCACCGGGCGGCATCAGCGCGCCCACCAAGTCCTGCAATTGCACCTCGCCGAAGGCACCGCGCGCCTGCTTGTTGGCAAGGACCTCCTGCAGGCTCACCACCTGCTCCGAGAGCCGGGCGATGGTGCGTTGCGCGGCATCGATCGCGCCCAAGCGTTCGTGCAGGCCGCGCAAGGTCTCGCCGGTTCGCTGCCCGTGGCCGGTAAGCGTGTCGCCCAAGTGCCGGGCCAGCGCGTCCAAGCGGTCGTTGACGCCAAGCTGCGTCTGCGCGAGGCGGCCTTGCAGGTTCGCTTGCTGGTCGGCCAGCCGGTCACTGACATCGGCGAGGCGCGCCATCTGCGCCGAAAGCTCGGCCCGTGTCCGCTCAGCCCGCAGTAGCGCCACGAACACGACGACGAACACGACGGCGAGAAACAGCCACGCGCCGGCCATAAACAGGACCGTTTCGTTCCATCCCGCCGGCAACGAAATCCCCAGCATGCGCCCACCTCTTGCGTCCGGCGCCTCGATAGCACACTCTTCCGACTGGGCGGGAGCCGGGCTGACCGGAGAGGAAGGGCGATGCTGAAATGGATGAGTGCTATTGTCTTGGCGGCGTCTGCGGTGACGGCTGTCAGCGCCGATGAGGTTCGCCTGCCGGTGGACGCGCAGACGAACTTTGCCGCCACCGTCTACAGCAGTGGTTTCGCCTTCATCGAGGATTGGCGCCGCACCGGCTTGGCCGCCGGCCGCAGCCGTATCGCCTTCGAGGGGGTGAGCCCGCGGATGGACCCGTCGAGTGCCATGCTGTGGTTGCCGGCCCCGGCGCGCGCCCTTGATCTCACGTACGACTTTAATGTCCTGACCGCGGAGGCGCTGTTACGCCGCGCGCTCGGCAAGGAGGTGGGCGTTGTCCGCACGCACCCCACCAGCGGCGAGGAAACGGTGGAGCCGGCAACCGTGCTCGCCGTCGGGACGGGCAGCGCCATCTTGCGCTACCGTGACCGCGTCGAGACCGACTTCCCCGGCCGGCTCGTGTTCACCGAGGTCCCGACGGACTTGCGGGCGCAGCCGACCCTGGTCGCGACCGTCGAGACGACCGCTCCGGCCGAAGCCGCGATCGGCTTGAGCTATCTGACGCAAGGCCTTGATTGGGAAGCCGATTACGCGCTTGAACTCGATGAAGCCGCCTCTCAGGTGGCACTGATTGGCCGCGCGCGCTTGACCAATGCAACCGGCGTTGCGCTCAAGCATGCCCGCCTCGTCCTCGTCGCCGGTGACGTTCGCCGGGTGCATCGGCGCGATGAGGAGCGGGTAATGCCCATGGCGGCCCGGATGGCGGCGGCGCCGGCGCCGGACATGGAACCGGAACCGGTCGCCGATCTGCACGCCTACACGGTACCGGAAGCGGTCACTCTCGCCGACCAGGAGATGCGGCAGATCAGCCTTCTCTCGGCTTCGAAAGTCGCCTTCACCCGCCGCTATGTGAGTGAAAGCCAGGTCAACGCGCGCTTCGGGACCTCCGGAGAGCCGCGGCCGACGCATCCGCAAGTCCGCTACACGATCGTCAATACCGCCGCAGCGGGCCTGGGCCAGCCGCTGCCGGCCGGTGTCGCGCGGCTGTACACGCGCGATCGGGCCGGTGGCTTGCGCTTCATCGGCGAGGACCGGCTCAACCACACCGGAGTCGGTGACACGGTGGTGCTGACGCCTTCGGACGCCTTCGATCTCAGTGTTCTGCGCCGCCAGACCGATCTGACGCGGGTCGGCGACAAGGACAGCGGCATCGTCGAGATGAGCTGGGAGATCGACGTCCGCAACGCCAAAGCGGAGGCGGTCGTCGTCGATGTGATCGAGACCATGCCGCCCGGCTGGCAGGTGTTGAGCGAAAGTGCGCCGCACCAGCGGGAGACGGCTCGCCGCGCCGTCTGGCAGGTGCAGGTCCCGGCCGGCGGGGCAACACGGCTCAGCTACCGCGTCCGCCTCACCACGTGAGAGCCGGGCCGGCGCGATAGCCGGAAGCTGTCGCGCAGCCGCGGCGCGTCGGGGGTTGTGTATGCTTGACGCGGTTTGGCGGCAATTCCTATGTGTTGTCGAGCAAGAGCGCTTGTCGCTCTGCGAGCCATTCGTTGCGCCTGAGGATAGCCTGCAATGACCGATCTTTCCATTATCATCGCCCCTGATCCGCGCTTGAAGCGTGCCGCTCAGCCCGTTGGGGAGGTCGATCGTCGCATCCGTCGCCTGATGGACGACATGCTCGATACCATGCACCGCGCGAACGGAATTGGGCTCGCCGCACCCCAGGTGGGCGTGCTGCGGCGGGTGCTCGTCGTTGACATCTCGCCGCCGCATTCGCCGCCCAATCCCGTTTGCATGGCCGATCCGGAAATCATCTGGCAGTCGGAGGATGCGGTGACCGGGGAGGAGGGTTGCCTCTCCCTGCCGGAACATTACGCCGACGTGACGCGGCCGAAGAGCGTACGCGTGCGCTACCTCGACCGGTCCGGGGAGAGGCGCGAACTGGACGCGGAGGGGTTGCTCGCGAAGTGCGTTCAGCACGAGATCGATCACCTGGATGGCATCTTGTTCGTCGATCACCTGTCGTCCTTGAAGCGCAACATCATCCTGCGCAAGCTGGTCAAAACGAAGAAGCTGGCGCCGGTGTGAGCCGCCGGTCCGCCGGCCCGGCACCGCAAATGACCCGCCTGGTTCTTGCGTTTTTCGGCAGCGCGCCGTTCTCAGTGCCGACGCTCTCGGCTCTTTTCGACGCCGGGCATGCGGTGCGGGCCGTCTATACCCAGCCGCCGCGGGCGTCCGGGCGGGGGCATCAGGTCACGCGATCGCCGGTGCACGTATTTGCCGATGAACGCGGTGTTCCGGTTCACACGCCCACGAGCCTGAAGGACGAAGGCGAGCAACGCCGCTTCGCCGACCTCACGCTCGATGCCGCCGTCGTTGCCGCCTACGGCCTGATCCTGCCGCGGGCGATCCTGAACGCGCCACAGCTCGGCTGCTTCAACGTCCACGCCTCGCTGTTGCCGCGCTGGCGGGGTGCGGCGCCGATCCAGCGGGCGATCCTCGCCGGCGATGCCGAGACGGGCGTGACCATCATGGCGATGGAGGCGGGTCTCGATACCGGCCCGATGCTGTTGTCCCGGGCGGTGCCGATCACGCCCGGGACGACCACTTCCGGGCTGCAGGAGACGCTCGCGCAGCTTGGCGCGGAGATGATGCTGGAAGCACTCGAAGGGGTTGCAGCAGGCTCGCTTCATCCCCGACCGCAACCGCAAGCGGGCGTGACCTACGCCGCCAAGGTGGAGCGCGGCGAGGGCCGGATCGACTGGGGAACGCCTGCGGTGGTGATCGAGCGGATGGTGCGGGCGTTTGATCCGTGGCCAGCGGTCTGGTTCACGCTCCAGGGCGAGCGGATTGCCGTGCGCGCAGCCGCCGTGGTCGATGGGGATGGTCCACCCGGCACTGTGCTCGATGACCAGGTAACGGTTGCCTGCGGCTCACAGGCGCTCAGGCTGCTCGTCCTGCAGCGGGCGGGGCGGGGAGCAATGGCCTCGGCCGCGTTCCAGCGCGGTTTCCCGCTGCCCGTGGGCACCCTTCTCGGCTGATCGATCAGCGTAATGCCAAAAGGGACGGTGCGCTGGCTTCGAAGACACGCACCCGTTCGATCCCCTGGCGCATCTCCGTCATCAGGAACTTGGCGCGCCGCGCCGGGCCGCCGGCGTTCTTGCTCGGAAAGCTGCGCGCCCACGTCTGGATCTTTACGGTGAGCGCGCACAACTGGCCGCCGATTGTGGTGTGGTAGCCCTTGATCAGGGTTTCAACCTTGCGAAAGCGCTCCGCCGAGACGCATTCCCACATGTCGCGCGTGTTGCGATAGAAGCTTTCGAGCCGGCCGCTGATGGCCGCCATGGTGCCGTTGATGGTGTCCTGGATCAGGCGGCAGGTGGCATTCAGCTGTGGATCGCTGCGCCCTTGCCAGCTTGTGTTCAGTTGGTCAAGCCACTCCAGAAAGTCGGCAATGGTCGGTTCGATATGGTCAAGGCACTGCTTGTAATACGAAAGAGACAAGAAGATATCGCCGTAGTCTTCCAGGAAGCCGGGAATGTCCTCGATCTTGATATTGAGCGTTTCTGCCATTACGGTCAGCTTCTGCAGCGCCTGCTTGACATTGGGATTTCGCAACATGGAGACCAGCTGTTCGAAGCACTGGATCTCCAAGTCTTCGTTGCCATAGATATTTTGGATCAGCGGCCGGGTGAAATCCCGCATGTACACGGTCAGCTCTTCCGCCTTGCGCGGTGAGAGCCGCAACGCCTCGTTATCGTTGACAGAGATGCCGAGATCGCGCAACTGGACGCGCAGGCTGTACACGTCAAAGCTCGAGAGTTTTGCCAGGTTGCGCAAAACCTTGAGGTCCGGGTGCACCGGCACCTCCGGCCAGCTGTATTCGTGCGGCAGGGATTCGATGTTGAGATGGCCGGAGCCTGTGGACGGATCGCCGAAGAACTCGATGACGCTGTCGAGTTGCACGTTCTTCACGAGGCGGGCACGCCGCAGCGACTTCGTCCGTAGCGGAATGATCGCGAGCGGCAGGATATGGAGCGAATCGCGGTCGTGATCGGAGATGGGTTCGTCTGCCACGGTTGGTCCTCGCCGACACATGTGGGACGCTCGGCTGCACCCTCAGATTAGCGGACAGATCTTAGGATTTTGCCAACGCCGGAAGGCCGGATGCCACGCTACAAGCTCACCCTGGAATACGACGGCAGCGCGTTTGCCGGCTGGCAGCGGCAGGCCAACGGGCCTTCGGTGCAAGCGGCCGTGGAGGCGGCGATCGGCGGCTTTGCCGGCCATGCTGTCTCCGTGGTCGGCGCCGGGCGGACCGATGCCGGTGTGCATGCCGCAGGTCAGGTCGCGCATGTCGATCTCGATCGGCCCTGGCCGGCGGCGACGATCCGCGCCGCGACCAACTTTCATCTCAAGCCGGCCGCGGTGGCGGTGCTCGCGGTGGAGGAGGCAGCTTCACGCTTTCACGCTCGCTTTTCGGCAACCGCGCGGGTCTACCGGTATCGCATTCTCAACCGTGCGGCGCCGCCGGTGCTCGATCGCGGCCGCGTCTGGTGGCTCTCGAAACCGCTCGATGCGGACGCGATGGCGGCTGCGGCCCGGCTGCTCGTTGGCCACCACGATTTCAGCGCCTTCCGCGCCGCGCTCTGCCAGGCACGCTCGCCGGTCAGGACCTTGGATGCGCTGGCCGTGCGCCGTGTCGGCGACGAAATCTGGCTGGAGGCGCGGGCGCGCTCCTTCCTTCACAACCAGGTGCGGATCATCACTGGCACCTTGAAGGAAATCGGGGAGGGCAGGGCAACGCCGGAACGGATCTCGGCCGCGCTCGCCTCGGGCCGGCGGGAGCTGGCGGGGCCGACCGCGCCGGCGGCCGGGCTGTGCCTGATGGCGGTACTCTATCCGCGCTCGGATTGCGAGCCTGCGTCAATAAAGCCGGCCGGCGATCGCGCTGATGATCAGGCTGACGATGATATCGAGGACGACGATGCCGGCCGCCATGATGCCTGAGATCTCAAGCGCGCTGCGGGCGATGAACCAGATATAAACCATGATCGCGGCAATCGCGGCGAACCACAGCGGCTGGCCGAGATCCACCGGCACGATGCCTGTCGTCACCAGGAGCGCAAGCGGCAGGATGAGGGCGTTCTGTACGACCAGCGACCAATTGTAGGCACAGATGTAGAGATACAATCGTCCTGGCCGGTCGACGGCTTGCGCGATATCGACCATCATCAGCGGGAAAGCGACCCAGGAGAGGACGTAGGCGATGCCCTCGGCAAGCGCGAACCGCAACGGATCGGGGGCGTCCGTCGTTGCGGCAAAGCGGGTTGCCAGTGTCAAGGCATAGAACGGCGCCACTAGGACGGCGGCGAAGAAGGAGCGGAACACACCCGCCGGCGAGGCATCGAAATAGCTGAGCGCTTGTGCATCAAAGCGCGCCATGCGGCCTGCTGCGTAGACGGAGAGCACGATCTCCCGCAGCGAGGGAATCATCGCGCCAAGCCGAAATAGTCTTCAAGAACGGCCTGATAGATACGGCTCAGCGTCTCCAGATCCGCGACCGCGACATTCTCGTCGATCTTGTGCGCGCTCGCGCCGACGAGACCGAACTCGATGACGGGGCAATAATCCTTGATGAAGCGGCCGTCCGACGTGCCGCCCGAGGTGCTGAAGTCCGGCCGGCGGTTGGTGACCCGCTCGACCGCTGCTGCCACCGTCCGGCTCAAGCCCTCGTGCCGGCACAAGAAGGGATCGCCGGAGGTCTCGCAGCTGAGTTCGTAACGGCAGCCCTCGGCCTGGCAGTGTCGCTCCAGCCAGGCGCTGAGGCTCTCCGCCGAATGGAGGTCGTTGTAGCGGATATTGAACAGCGCCCGCGCACTGGCCGGGATGACGTTGGCCGCTGGATTGCCGACATCGACCGAGGTGATCGTCAGCACCGAGGGCTGAAACGCCGCTGTTCCCTGATCGAGCGGTTCGCCGTCAAGCGCGGCCAGGATGCGGACCAGGTGGCGAACGGGATTATCCGCCAGTTGCGGATAGGCCGCGTGCCCCTGGATGCCGTGGACCGTGAGGCGCGCGTTCAGACTGCCACGGCGGCCGATCTTGATCATGTCGCCGATCGTTTGCGGGTTGGTGGGCTCGCCAACGAGGCAGGCATCGAGGCGCTCGCAGCGTTGCGCCAGCCAGTCGAGCACCGGGCGCGTGCCGTTGACTGCTGGCCCCTCCTCATCGCCGGTGATCAGGAGGCTGATCGAGCCAGCGGGCGGGCGCTGGCCGCAGCCGGTCAGGCGCCGCACCGCTTCGACGAAGCAGGCGATCGCGCCCTTCATGTCGGCCGCGCCGCGGCCGTAGAGCCGGCCGTCGATGACCGCCGCCGAGAACGGATCGACGGACCAGGCGGCCGTATCACCGGGCGGGACGACATCGGTGTGTCCGGCAAAGCAGAAGTTCGGGCCGCGGCTGCCGAGGCGGGCATAAAGGTTATCGACCCGCGCCCCGTCATCGCCGCCGCCGAAGGCTAAGCGGTGACAGCCGAAGCCGAGCCCGAGGAGCGCGTCTTGCAGGACGTCCAGCGCGCCCGCATCAACGGGCGTTACGCTCGGGCAGCGGATCAGTGCCTGGGCGAGGCTCAGCGCGCCCGCGTCTTCAGTCCCGCAGGAGTTCATTGATCGAAGTCTTGGCACGCGTCTTCGCATCGACACGCTTGACGATCACGGCGCAGTACAGGCCGGGGCCGGGCGTGCCATCAGGAAGCGGCTTGCCCGGCATCGTCCCGGAGACGACGACCGAGTACGGCGGCACCTCTCCGTAAAAGATCTGCCCGCTCTCGCGGTCGACGATGCGGGTCGAGGCGCCGATGTAGACCCCCATCGAAAGCACGGAGCCCTCGCCGACCCGCACGCCCTCCGCGACCTCCGCACGGGCGCCGATGAAGCAGTTGTCCTCGATGACGACCGGCTCGGCCTGCAGCGGCTCCAGCACGCCGCCAATGCCGGTGCCGCCGGAGATGTGGCAGTTGCGGCCGATCTGGGCGCAGCTGCCGACGGTCGCCCAGGTGTCGATCATCGTGCCCGCCCCGACATGGGCGCCGACATTGATGAAGCACGGCATCAGCACCGCACCGGGCGCGATATAGGCCGAGTAGCGAACGAGGCAGCCGGGCACGGCACGAAAGCCGGCGGCGCGGAAGCGCGCCTCATCCCAGCCCATGAACTTCGGCGCGACCTTATCGAACCAGGTGCCGCCGCCAGCGCTGCCGCCGATCGGCGTCAGGTCGTAGAGGCGGAACGACAGCAGCACGGCCTTCTTCAGCCACTGATGCACTTGCCAACGGCCGTCGATCGGCTCGGCGACGCGGGCACGGCCCTGGTCAAGCAGGGCCAACGCTTGCTCGACTGCCGCGCGAACGGGGCCGGCGGTGGCAGGGCCGATGCTGTCGCGCTGGTCCCAGGCGGAATTGATCGTCTGTTCGAGATCACCGGTCATGGCATTCCGTTTGCGCTGGATGGAGGACGATGGCTTTGGCGACGATGCGTGAGCGACCGCTGCGAGTCAACCTTCCCCAGCCGGTGCCGGCTCGTCGGCACCGATGGCGGCGAGCCAGTCAACCAGGTCATCGACGACATGGTGCACGCTGGCTAACGCGTCTGCCGGTGTCGGCGGCTGGTCGGCTGCGCACCGCACCCATACGGTTGTCATGCCGAGCGCTGCCGCGGGCGGGAGATTGCGGGCCTGATCCTCGATCATCACGCTTTGCCGCGGGTCGATGCCGTGCCGGCGGATGAGGGTAAGGTACGTCTCCGGTTCGGGCTTCGGCCGGTAATCCGCGGCCACGATGTCGAACACAGCCTCGAAGTGTTCGGCAACGCCCAGTCGTTGGAGCACGCGTTCGGCGTGGTGGGCCGACGCGTTGGTAAAGATCAGCTTGCGTCCCGGCAGTGCCGCGAGGGCCGCATCGAGGGCCGGGCTGGGGTCGAGCACGCTCAAATCGATATCGTGGACATGGGCCAGGAACGGCGCCGGGTCCATGGCGTGAAAATCCATCAGGCCGCGGAGCGACATGCCGTAGGCGTGGAAGTACTCCTTCTGCAGCCGCCACGCCGCATCGAGATCAAGACCAAGGAACTCGGCAATGTAGCCGCGCATCCGCTGCTCGATCTGCGCAAAGAGAGCCGCAGACGGCGGGTAGAGGGTGTAATCGAGGTCGAAAACCCAGGTCTCGACGGCGTCCCACCCGGCGAAGGAGGCGGCCTCGACCGTCGTTACGTTCTGCTGCGTTTGGGGCTGGCTCATGGCGATAAGGTGGCGTCAAAAGGTGTGTCCAGGCAAGCCGCCATCTCCACAGGATACCCCCACCCAGCGTAGCGACGCGCAACCGGATATTAACCGACGGCAGCCTATTAGCTAGAGCTGCGTTGAAACCGGCACCTCAACTATCGGGCGATCATCGTGACCAGAGCTCCCTCTGTCGATCTCTCCACCGCATCGGCCTCGGCCGCTCCGTCTCTCGTTTCGCCGCTTTCGGCGCTGCGGGTCGAACGCGACCGCTTCGTTGCGCTCGCGTTCTCGTGGGCTGATCTCCTGTTCGAACTCGATCTGGACGGCCGGATCGTCTATGCGGCCGGCGCCGTCGAGCCCTTTCTCGGCCGCAAGAACGAGGCGCTTGTCGGCGTCTCGATCGAAAAGCTGGCGGCCCCGGCGGAACGCGGCCTGCTGATGGAGCTGCTGGCGGGCGCGCGCAAACGGGAGCGGATCGAGGGCGTCTCGGTTCGCCTGCTCGGTGAGCGCGGGGTGACGCCGCCGCTTGCGATTGCCGGTTACCAGCTGCACGACCTGAACGGCCATTTCTTCCTCGGTCTGCGGTATAGCGCCGGCAAGTCGCGCTCATCCGGGTTCGGTCGCCGGCCGAAGGACGAGGAAAGCGGCCTCCTCGATGGCGACGGTTTCGTCGACATGGTGACCAGCTACCTTGCCGAGGGCGAATCCGACGACAACCGGGCGATGTCGCTGCTCGTTCTGCCGCGTTTCGATGATCTGCGCTCGCGCCTCGTCGATGCGGCAGAGAAGGAGCTGCTGGCAGCAATTGCCTCGTGTTTGAAGGAGAACTCCGTCGATGGCGAGGCGGCGGCGCGCTTGGCGTCGGATCGCTTCGGCGTCATGCACGGTCCGGACACCGACGTCGATGCGTTGCGGGCACAGATCGCGACGTTGACGAAAAAGGCCGATCCCTTGAATCAGGGATCGCCGGTTGAAGCCGCAACACTCGATGTCGATGCGGAAGCGATCGGTGACGAACAGGCGATCCGCGGCGTCGTTTACACGCTGAACCGGTTCCGCAATCTCCGTTCCAGCGATCATATCCTGGACGGCCTGTCGAGCAGCATCTCCGCTCTCGCCCGTCGCGCCGCCGACGATCTGTCGCGGCTGCGTGACATGATCAATCGACAGGATTTCGAAATCCATTTTCAACCCGTGCTCAATGTCCGGAGCGGCGCCGTCAACTATTACGAGACCCTGTCGCGGGTGAACTCCGAGTATGGCTCGCAGAGCATCTACGAGCAGGTCACGTTTGCTGAGGAAACCGGCCTGATCACCGC
>ERZ1645192.1777-NODE-1777-length-17934-cov-12.280497_pt1 | contig 17934 bp, 24 predicted proteins | sample MGYA00575354_ERZ1645192 | MGnify/ENA primary metagenome ERZ1645192 (study PRJEB40844, sample SAMN11349763) | freshwater sediment metagenome | isolation source: river sediment | host: Sediment | place: India: Faizupur Khadar , New Delhi | collected 2017-02-21 ... | reverse complement strand
CAGAAGCGGCCCGATATGGTGCCGTCTTCTTTAATCTTGCCCTCCGCCCTTTCTGTCTTTTCTGCCCCTCCTGCGGGGAATCCTGCCGGGCGCAAACCTGCCCGACCCGATGCCGAAACCAAAGCCGCCGAGCGCGGGAACGCCGCCCTCATGGCGTTCCCCCGTCGCTGGCGCTCGCCACGAAAATGCTGCCGTCCTGTGACTCCATGGTGGCGGGATCGTGCGCCGGAACGGCAGCGCGGCGGTCGCCTGAATGCACCTCGGACGGCGGCGCGGCGGCAGCCCGCGCGCCGCCCGAGCGCATGACGAACAGCGGGGCCTCGCGCCAATCGGGCGGCGGTGCCGGCTGTGGGGACAGCGTATCCGATGGAGCCGCGCCGCCAAGGATCGGGGCGAGCGCGGCGACATAGGCGCGTGTCTCGGCGGGAAGCGGGCGGCCCGTCGCGCGGTGCTCGTCGTAGCGGCCGGGGCCGGCGTTATAGGCCGCAAGCATCGCGCCGACATTGCCGTAGCGGTCGAACATCTCGCGCAGGTAGGCGGTGCCGGCGAGGATGTTGTCGCGCTGGTCATAGGGATCGCGGCCGAGGCCATAGCGAACGCGCAGGCCCGCCCATGTGTCGGGCATCACCTGCATCAATCCCATCGCGCCGGCCGACGATACGGCGCGCACATCCCCCGCGCTTTCGGCGCGCAGCACGGCACGAATCCAGTGCTCGGGGATACCGAACCGCTGCGACGCCTCGGCGATGTGCGCCGCATAGGGATGGGCGGCGGCCGGGCGCTCGACCGACGCGGATTGCGCGACACTGACACCCGATCCGATGCAGACTAAAAGTACGCCGGCCAGTATCAGGACTGCATAGCGCCATGCCGGCCTGTCTCCGCTTCGCCGCCAGCCTGCCAGCGTGCTCGCTGCGGTCAAGGGCAAGGCGCAAGCGCCGGCCGATGGCCGCCCCTGACCTTCGCTGCGCGCGCCGGCCGTCCGATGGCCGAGCGGGACGGAGGGATGAGACGGCTTTTCCGCGAACAAAGGGATGACGATCTTGGACCGGATGGCGGGCCGGACGCGCGCGGCCGTCATTCCTCGTCCTCGTCTTTCCGGGGGTGCTTCCAACGCTGCGTCCAGACCGATGGATCGTCGTTGGACTGGAACAGCTTGGCGCGGATCGGGAACGGGAAGATCGGTCCCTCCAATCGCATCGACACGAACTCGCCAGCGTTCTCGCTGGCGTCCTTCCATGCCGGGCCGGCGTCCGGGCCGTCCTCGCTATCGAGGCGCACGCGATAGTCGGGCGCGTTCTTCAAGTCGCTTGGCTTGGCCGGGACGATGAACAGCTTTTCGTGGAGGCCGAACGAATGAAGCTCCCCCGCATAGCCGGTTTCGGTGCGGGTGAAGGTGCCTATCTCTGCCATGGGAAATCTCCTGCGGTTGATTTTCGGGGGGTGGTTCAGTGCGTCGGCGCGCGCCACTCGTAGCGGCCGACGCCTTCCTCATCGGTCCAGAGCGGGACCGCTCGGCCGATGACGGAAGCTGCGGGGATGGGTCCGAAATACCGGCCGTCGAGGCTGTCGCGGACTTCCCTATTCATGAGGAAAAGCTGGTCGTCGCCGATGACGCGGCAGCCCTGCCAGATGGGCAGATCGCGGCCGAGGCTGTCGCGCTCCAGCGCCTCGCCCATCTCGATCCCGTCAACCGTGATCGTGGATCGCAAGCGGCAAACCCGCTGTCCCGGCAGGCCCAAGACGCGCTTCAACAGCGGGACGCCGCGCGCGATATAGCCGCGCTCGGCCATGAAGGCGGCGAGCGGTTCGGGCGGCATGACTGCGACCAGCTCGGGCACCTCGATCCGCTCGGCCGGCTCGACGGTGTAGAAGCCGATGGGTGCGCTGGCCGTCGCGTTCCAGATGAGTTTCACGGGCCACTCGACGGCGCTGGCGGCGGCGATGCCGATGACGGCGAGCGCCGTCACCGTGAGGGTGCGGCGGCGCGTCATGGCTCGATCCTTCGGCGATGAAGCCACGCGGCATGTCGCTCGGGAGTGTAAGCGTGCGGCTCCAGATTGGCGGTCAAACGGTTGTGGACATGCCGCCAATGCTCGGGTGCGGCGTCGGCCGGATCGAGGCCGAGCGATTCCACGGCGTCGATGGCGGCAAGCCCGCGCTGCACCTTGGGCCAGCTATCGAGGCGCAACAGGATTTCGCCGCCGGGGCGGACGAACGGCAATGTCTGGAACGGCTCGCCGCGCCCGATGGCGCGCACAATGTCGATGCGGGAAACGACCGTGCCATGGTCGCCGTTCGCCCATCGGACGAAGGCGAAGACGCTGCCCGGTGCGAAGCCGACGACGCTGCGGCGGCGGTCGATGATCTGTTCGTAGCTCTTGCGGCCGAACCTGATCCAATGCTCGATGCGGCGTTTCTCGAAAGTCAGCTCGACCAATGTGGTGAAGGGCGCAGGCCCGTCCGGCAGCGGACGGCCGTGCGCGCTGCGATGGGCGCGACGGGTCATTGTGCGTCTCCGGCGATGTGCTGGTGGGGATTGCGCGCGTGCGCTGCGTCAACGGCGGGCGTCATCATGGCTCGCCGTTCCCGGCAGAACCGGCACCACGCTTCGCCTGCGCGCGCGTCAAAGAAAAAGAGTTAGATTCTCTGTTAGATAAGTTAGCGGTCGGATTCCGCTTTTCAGGCCAAAGCGTTAGCTGCGGTTCGTGCGCCTGATCTGCCGATAGTCGTGCGCCTGATGTGCCGATACCCCGTGCGCCTGATCTGCCGATGGCATTAACAGGGTTATCAACAGTGCCTGTTGATGAGTTTTCGGGGCGGATGCGCAGCAGCTCGCGGCCGTCTTCCCGCTCGATCTGGAGGCGGTAGCCGGGGAGTTGCTGGCGGGCCGCGATCCGGCGCAGGTCGAGCGCGAAGTCGGACGGCCGGGCGAGGCTGCCGGATTTCTGATGAAGGTGCGCGACCTCGAAAATCCAGCCATGGCGCTGGTGCCCGGCGTGCTTTCTGGCGACGCGGTAAAGCCATCGCTCGATGCCGCCAGTCAGGCCGAAATAGGCCGGGTCGATGGTCAGGACCAGCGAGCGGTCGATGACGCTGTTGTAGAACCATTCGGGCAGGACGAACTCCATGCCCTCGACGCGGCCGGCACGCGTCGTCATTTCCTCCCATTCGTTGATCCAAGAGAATTGCCGGCGACGCCAATGCGGGCCGTTGCGAATGGTGGTGGCGATGACGGTCGATTGCAGACGCGCCAGCGCGGCTTTCAGCAGCCGGTATTGGTGATTGCCGGTCGGCCGCCCGATGGCGCGCAACAGGTGGTAGGGCGTGAACCGGACGAAGCGCGAAGTCGTGAGGCCGTCATTCTCGGCCGCGACGATCTGCGAGGCCGCCCATATCAGCACATCGGCGTCCCAAATGGTCGCCATGCCATGCTCGGGCATCCCGAACACCTGCACCTCTATGTCGGCGGCCTTGTAGAGAATCGGCTTGGTGCGCGGGGTCTTCGCCAGCGAGAAGAACGGCCGTTCCATCAAGTCGCGCTGGTCGCGCGGCGGCGCATCGCCCGTTGCGACCACGAAGGGGTCTAGGCGACTGCGCTCGCTGTCCTCGGTCGGCTGCGCGGGGGCGTGTTCGTCCTCGCGCAGCATCTAGCACTCGTCCCGTTCTTCGGGCGTGAGCGGACGCGCGGGAAAGACCGTGCCGGCGGTCTTGTCGCGGGTGGATTTGCGTTCGCCCGCCGCGCTCCAGTCTTCCAGATCGCGGACGGTGTAGAGGACGCGACCGCCGACCTTGCGATAGGTCGGGCCGGTGCCGTAGGTGCGATGTTTCTCAAGGGTGCGGATGGATATGCCGAGGAAGCGCGCGGCTTCCTTGGTGCGCAACAGGCGCGGCGGCAGGCCCGCAAGCGGGTTGGGCATGGATCACCTCCAGTCGGGATTGGGCTGCCGGGGGCGGCAGCGGACTGTGGCGAACCATGGCGAGGAATCGGCGGCGCGTAGCGTGCCGCATTTGCGCCTATGCGCTGGCGGCACCCCCCTCGGACGCTGTGCGTGCAAATAAGATGAGGGATTTCAGCGGCTCAACGCCTGCCGCACCGAATAGGCAAAGACATTTGCGCAAGGTTCGGCTAGGAATGCAGGCGGAGCAGACGCGCTGCTCTGGGGCGTAGTAACCCCTGACTAGCGGTTGGTGCCGGCCGTGACGGCACCACGATCCTCGAACCTATGGTCGGGGAGCCTATGGCGTATGTCCAAGGCTACCCGCCCAAAGGTCATAGGGCCGTCTAGTCACGGTTACTAACTCCCCGATCACCAGGTTGAGGGGCCATTTGCGGGGGCGCACCGCAAGCAAGGCTCTTTCATGTGAAGGGAGCGGTTATGCGGGTTCCTGTTGAACTCGATCCCGATGTGGACGACGAAGCGCCAACCGGCGACACCATAACCGTCTATGACGAACGGCATTTCGTGACCTATTTGCGCCTTCTGGATGCGAAGGCTGAGGATGCGGATTGGAAGGAAGTCGCGCAGATCGTGCTGCACCGCGATCCGGTGGCCGATGAACTTCGCACCCGCCGTTGCTGGCAAAGCCATCTCGAACGCGCGCAATGGCTATCGCGGGAAGGCTATCGGAAGATTTTGGAGCAGGCGGCAGCCAACAAGGCGTGAGGACCACGCCCGCACGATCAACGCTTGTCGGGCTTGATCGGGTAGTGAAGCAGCAGGCGATATCCGCCGCGCATCATCTTGATGCCGTGCGCGACCAGGCGGCGGGCCTTGTTCTTGCGCGGATCGGTCTCGAAATCCTCCTTGCTGCCGCGAAAGCCGAGCAGGACTTCGGCGATGGCACGGTAGCTCTCGCCATGCAGCCGGGCGTCGAGCGCGCGCAGAGACAGGATATGCCATTGCCGGAGCTGGGCAGGGACCGCCCGGAAATCGGGACCGGGTGCCCGGCCGTTGAGGGACCGCCAGAAACGGCGGGCAGCGTGAGCGCGCAGCTCCAGAAAGGAATCCATCGGCAGGGTGACGGCATAGAAAGCGGCTGCGTCGGGCACCGCCTCGGGCAGCCAGAATTGATGTGCGACGCCATCCACTTGCCAGATGCCGTGCCAGCCATCGGCGGCGCGCCGCAGGTCGAGGCCGTCGAGATGCGCCAACGTCAATATTGGCTCGGTGTAGTCGTCCTTGTGATCGACGGGCGACAACCTCACGGCTTGCGGTTGAAGGCGCGGACTCCAGATCGGCGATTGCCGATCATGCGGCGCATCGGGATCGCACGGGAAATCGCAAACCCCAGCGACGCGCGAACGCTTCAAGGTCGTGGGTGGCCGTACCTCCGGTCAATGCGAGGGTCTGGCAGTCCTGACGATAATCGTCGTTGCGGCGCAAATATTCCCAAGCGAAACCGGCGGCAGGTATGTGCTTTGTGTGCCCGTATGCCGCCGGAGATCGCCAATCGATGCTGAGCATGGCGTCACCTCCCCAAGCCGGGATGCTGGGCAGCGCCCGGCAAAGAGAGGTTCAAGGATCACTGGAAATATAGAAGCCGCTCAAAGCAGATACCTTGAGCGGCTAACAAGATCGCTTTTGGGAGACTTTGGATGGGCGACAGCCGGCATTTCCAATGCCTGACCGTGTGGGCACGGACAGGCAGTCATGTTTTCACCTGTGGGAAAACACATGCACCTCGCCGTGCGCGGTCTCGATGGTGAACAAGTCGCCGCCCATCTCGGCGTCGCGCGCCATCGCCTGCCAATCGACATAGTAGCGCAGAGCCTCGGGGATTGTGACGCTTTCGGTGGTCAGCTCCTCCATATAGTCGGCAAGGCTGGCGAACTGACCATGATAGCAGTCCTCCAAGGTGGATTTCGCTTGGTCCATATCGCCGCTGAACTGTTCCAGAAGACCCGCGCCGAGTGCGCCATGCTCTGCGATGAAAGCGGCCATCCGCGCCACGCGGTCGATGCCAGCATATTCGGTGATGCTGACGCCCTCGAAACCCTCATAGTCGTGAATGGTGTATTCCTCCGCATCCTCGACGGGGGAACGGGCAAGCATCGCGGCAATCTCGTCCCTGATTTGGTCCGCGTCCTGATCCGCGTCGATCCAAGTGCCATGCAAATAGCCGTTATTGTAGGCGGCAAGGCAGGCGACATAGATGCGGGGGGTGCTGTCGGATACGTTGGTCATGTCTCTGATCCTCGGGTCTTAAGGTCAGCGAAGCGGAATGCCGCGCCTGACCTTCTGGCCGTCGCCGAGACTGGGGTAGCAACGAGCAAGGGCGGTCGGGGTGGAGGGGGATCACCCGACCTGCACAAGCGAAGCGCGGAAGGCTGGGGATACCGCCCCGGACGGTTTCACTTACCTTGCTGGCGCGAGGGCAAGGCCCTTAGCAAACCTGTTGAGGATCACGCGGCGGCAGCCGCGCCGGTGGGAAGGCGAACGCGCTTCCACATTGCGCTGTAGAAAGCCGGAGGGCGCTATGAAAATGCGCCGAAACGGAAGCGTGGAGGGATGGACATGCCAGAATGTTCTGGCATTTCTAGAGAGCTGTCGCGATGGCGCTTGCTTCTGCGCGCAAGACGCAACAATAATATTTGTGACGGTGACGGGAGGGGCATGATGAAGCACGACGATTACCCTGCGCTGTTTCTAGACGCAGATAACTCCTCCAATATGTATCAAAGAACGTTTCTGCGGCTCATTCGTGGCGAATACGTTGCGCTGTTTTTTGCAGCGACATTTTCTATGAGCTTCATGAATGATATTATCTACTACGTGCTTTACGCGGGAGTTTTCGTAGTTGGATTAGTCATCCTCATAGCTCGCGCGCACAGTAAACCGGAGCAGTGGTGGTATAGGTGTCGCGCATTAGCCGAAAGCGTCAAAACATTGACTTGGCGGTATATGATGCACGCCGCACCTTTCGAGGGAGAGGATGCGCAAGCAAGGGCCCAGTTTCGAGACCAGTTAAATACAATTTTTCGCGAAAACATAGAAACCGCCAAGCGCATCACGGACGACTGGTCTGGAAATGACCAAATCACCCGGGCCATGGATGCCGTGCGAGTTAAAACCCGCGAAGACAGAATGGCATATTATGTAAAGCATCGTATCGAGGATCAGCGGAGTTGGTATAGGAGAAAATCTAAGGCCAATCGCAACGCTTCCCGGATGTGGGTATGGGTGAGTGGTGCCTGTTACGTCATAGCGGGTTCGATGGCCTTGAGTCGTATCGCTCTACCAAGTTGGCAGTATTGGCCAATCGAACCGCTCATTGTCGTCGCAGCTTCAATCGTAGGCTGGATGCAAATTAAAAAATTTAATGAGTTATCTGCCGCTTACACAGTAACCGCACATGAAATTGGCTTGATTAAAGCATTAACAGACGACATGAAATCTGATGAACAGTTCTCAGAATTTGTGAATGATGCGGAAAAGGCATTTTCAAGAGAACATACCTTGTGGCTTGCAAGGCAATCGGACTGAGGGGGAATAAATGTCAGGCGCTGCTTATGTCGTATTTGATGGCGACAATGATAAATGGGCGTATGCCTATATGAATGGCTGGAAGGCCAACAGAAACATAGATTTCACCTATCAGAATGCACACGATCTAGACACGATGACAGGTCGTGCCCAAGATGAGCAATACGTAAAATCAAGGCTCCGCGAGAGAATGAGGCAGTCTTCCGCTGTTGTCGTCTTGATAGGTGAAAAAACAAAAAATCTATACAAGTACGTGCGATGGGAATTGGAGCTTGCCCTTGAGCTTGGCCTGCCGATCATTGCGGCAAATTTGAATGAAACCAATCGACAAGATAGCAGCAGATGTCCTGCAATCATTCGCGACAAGGGCTGTGTCGTTCACATTCCATATAAGCTTTCTGCATTGAAGCACGCGATGGCTAACTGGCCGGGCGAGTTTAGCCGGCTGAGCTACGCTGACAGGAACGGTGGCGCTAGGCATTATGCGCAGTTCGATGCAAGCTGATTGGATGAGGGCAGGCCTCTCCAAAGTGCGTGGAAGCTAGGCGCATTCCAAATCGCTTGGGGGAGCAATGTTCAATCTTTTGATGTTCAACGTCGATTGGCACTCGGGTAGAGTCACCGTCCCGGTGGGGCGGATGTTTGAATACACGGAGGACCACTTAACCGAACAGTTCCGTGAAGGCGGGAACCCTCTTCTAGATCGTCTCACCGCTTTGCCGTGCTTGTTCTGCGAAGAGGGCACGACGGATGAAGCCGCTTATGTCGGTCAGATAAACCGCGCGCGCATCGTCGGCAGGGATGTGTCTCTTGAAGTCAGCATCGACGGAGAAGTGCCACCGCTACAAAACAGCATGCTTTACGCGAACCGGGCAGAGTTGCACATGCCTCACGACTTCGAGTTTTCGCGGAATCACTGGGCGGTGAAGGACGTAGACCTCTACCGATTCTTGCTCCGCAACGTGCGCCCCCGTCGTCAGCGCCCGGTTGTGTTCCAAATCCCCGAACATGAAAACATCGAGCCTGCCTTAGCATCAGTGATGATGCCGTTCGATGCGGGTTTCGATAATGTCTATGCTGCCATCCAACTTGGCGCTGGCAATGCTGGCCTTCGTTGCAGGCGGGCGGACGATATTTGGGAGAACCCGGCAATCATTCAGGACGTGGTTTCCCTCATCGACCGTTCGCGCGTCGTCGTATGCGACTGCACCGGCAGAAACCCAAACGTGTTCTATGAGGCGGGCATTGCGCACACGCTTGGGCGTGAGGTGATTCTTATCACGCAGAGCGAGCAGGATATTCCGTTTGATCTACGACACCTTCGCCATGTCCGTTACCATAACAATGCCGAAGGGCGCGGCGCTCTAACTGCTACGCTACAAGGCAGGATGCAGACCATCCTAGGGCACTAGACGAAAATGGTTTGATTGAACGTTGGATTGCGCATTCGACCGCCTAAGGGTAGCAGTTCGTGCCCATTTTCCGACCTTTTGGAAGGATTTAGCGACACTTGAAAATAAATACCTAAGCTATGAGAAGTAGCGGCAGTTGCACGCTGCGTCTATGTTGGACCTATGGCTGAAAATCGAGACTATGACATCGCACTGTCATTTGCCGGCGAAGAACGTGACTACGTGGACCGTGTCGCGAACCTATTGAAGGAGCGCGGCGTGAAAGTGTTCTACGATCTCTTCGAAGAAGCAGACCTCTGGGGCAAGGACCTCTACGTGCATCTCTCGGAGGTCTATCACAAGCGCGCCCGGTTCACCGTGATGTTTATCTCCAAAGCCTATGCGAGCAAGCTCTGGACCAACCATGAGCGGAAGTCGGCTCAGGCTCGCGCATTCCAGGAGGCGCAGGAGTACATCCTACCTGCGCGGTTCGATGACACCGACATACCCGGCGTGCTGTCCACTGTGGGCTACGTCTCACTGGAAAATCGCTCACCCGAGAACCTTGTTTCCCTTATCACCAAAAAGCTCATCGGTTCGGGCGGCTCGGTGCCGACGGAGCTGGTCCGTCGTAACTTCAGTACTCTGGCGCAGGCCGAGACACGGATAAGCAGCAAGTTTGCTGTCGTCATCAGGGATGACGAAGGCACCCCGATAGAGGGCTGCCAGCTTACCGTGCAGGCTGAGAACGGTACCTCCAACGCCGCTACTACCAGTAATGACGGGGTAGCATTATTCGAGCTAAAGGTTCGCAGGCCCAGCGCACTACTGGCGTCACATCCGAGCTTTCCTGCCGCCATCTATGAGAAGGTGGACACCGAAGGGACGATGGAGATCACGCTGCCCCGAATGGACAACATCGGGTCGACCACGGTGCGCAGGACCGGCTACATTCCCGGCCTCAATGGTCGCCTGAACCCTATTCTCGATAGCTCGAACAGAACCTACCTTTACGCCGATAACATCGCCATCGACGGCGGAAAGGGCCAGCCCGTCGGCTTCAACGTCAACGTCCCCTTCGAGCTTGAGGACGCCGATGGGACGGTCGTGTACGCGGCGGTGAAGTACATTGCGGCCGACATCTCCCTGATTCAATACACTCGGAAGCCCGAGGCATAGGGCCGCGCAGATGGTTTGAACGAACGGGTTGTTCTGCCATGCTGCCTTACGGGTCATGGAGGGCTATAGCGTAGGTGTAGTTCTCTGTTTCATCGGCTTCGGCCCGCCATTATCCTATCGCAAACTCCAAAACCTGTGCCTCCGCGCTCGGAATTCCTTTTGTGTCCAAAGGGGTTTGCGGGATGGAACCGAACCATTGAGACCGACCGGGCGATGGCTCACAGTCTCTGAATGGCCTTCCGTCTCATTCTGCACGAACCTCGACGTTTGCGGTTCCGGCGAGAATTCTCAATTTTTCCGGCATGTTGCTAAGTCTGGCCGACTATACGTTTCCGACCCACACTCCGCATTGCAAAGCAGTCTGAGAACGCGAGGTAGTCGTTCCCGAGCGCGGTCAAGGGTGGTTCGGAGCAGGATTGCCTCCCACCGCCTAGGCTCAGGCAAAGACGCGCGTTTTCTGCTCGGCCCAAGGCAGCTCGGCGATCCCGGTCAGGTCATTGATCGTGATGCTCGATGGGCGTCGCGCGATGACCAACTCCTCCAGAACGTCCGGCGACAGATAGGCCAACCGGATCATCCGGCCGATGAAGCGGTCGGTGACATTCTGGGCGGCAGCGATGTCGTGGATGGTCGTGGCGGCACCACTCTCCAATTGGCGCCGCCAGCTCCATGCCCGCGCCAGTGCCCGCAGCAATCGCGCATCCTGCACCCTGTCAGCGGCGGACTCGTTTTCTGATGGCGCCACGATCCGAGGCCTCCCATTGCGTTTGCGGATCGTCAACGGGATGACGACGCGGATCGTATTGTCAGGGTTCGTCATGCCGTCGCCTTTCCGTCACTGGGCGTGACCATGTCCCGGATGATCGACGTCAGACCGTCCTGACGCAGATCGATGGCAATGCCGCCGGACCCGACAGTGACGCGCCCAACGAGGAGCTGGACGATGCGGGTCTGCTCGGAAGGAAACAGCGCTGTCCAGAGCTGGTCGAAGCTGCCCAGGGCCGAGATGACGGCTCGTTCGTCTGCTTCAGGGATTTCGTGTCGAATGGCGTCGACCGTGCGAGCCGCGATCTCTGGAGCCCGGATCATTCGCCGAACCTCACCTATGACGGCATCCTCGACCATCCCTGCGGGCAGACGCTGGATGGACGCCGAATCCGACGAAGGACGGCATTTGATCAGGTCCATCGAGGCATAATAGCGGTAGAGCCGCGACGCCTTCTTGGTGGCCGTCGGCGTCATCGCCGTGCCGCTGTCCGTGAAGATGATCCCTTTCAGCAGCGACGGTGTCTGGCAACGGGCATGGGCTGCCCGGACGTGGCGGTTCTCTTGCAGGATGCTCTGGACCTTGTCCCATAATTCACGGCTGACGATGGCCGCATGCTCGCCCGGATAGGCCGTGCCCTTGTGGACGGCATCGCCGAGATAAATGCGGTTGTTCAGGACCTTGTAGAGGTAGCCCTTGTCGATACGCTTGCCGCGCTTGTTGCAGACGCCTTCGGCCACCAGCGCCTTCGTCAGGACGGTGGCTGATCCGATCGTCGAGAAGCGCTCGAAGATCATGCGGACAATTGCTGCTTCCGCCTCGTTGATGACCAGCTTTCGGTCCTTGGCATCGTAGCCCAAGGGGACAAAGCCACCCATCCACATGCCGCGCTTGCGCGAGGCCGCGACCTTGTCGCGAATGCGCTCGCCGATGACCTCGCGCTCGAACTGGGCGAAGGAAAGCAGAATGTTGAGCGTCAGGCGGCCCATCGACGTCGTCGTGTTAAAGGACTGCGTCACTGAGACGAAGGTCACCCCATTGCGATCCAGGATCTCGACCATCTTCGCGAAGTCCATCAGCGACCGGCTGAGCCGGTCGATCTTGTAGACGACGATGACGTCGATCAGCCCAGCCTCGACATCGGCGATGAGCCGTTTCAAGCCGGGGCGTTCCAGTGTTCCGCCAGAGAAGCCGCCATCGTCATACCGCTCGCGAATCGCGGCCCAGCCTTCGGCGCGTTGGCTGGCGACATAGGCTTCGCAGGCATCGCGTTGCGCATCGAGTGAATTGAATTCCATGTCGAGCCCTTCTTCGCTCGACTTGCGCGTATAGATCGCACAGCGCTGCCGCCGGATGGCGGTGGTGATTGACGGTGACGTGCTCATCGCTCGTTCCTCCGCGCTTCACCCAGCCCGAAGAAGCGGTAGCCGTTCCAGTTGACGCCGGTGATGTTCCGGGCCACCGCCGAGAGCGACTTGAACTTTCGGCCCTGCCAGTCGAAGCCGTCGCGCAGGATGGTGACGGTGTGCTCAATCCCATCCCATTCACGGATCAGCCGCGTCCCGACCACCGGATTGCGATCATCCGCGATGATGGACTTCCGGTTGATCCTGCCTTCCGTTTCATCGGCCAGCAGATCCAGCATCCGTCGTGTCTCGCGCGACGGACCACCATAGGTAAGCTCCTGAATGCGGTGCCCGATCCGGAGCTCGAGGTAGCCCCTGCTGTTGTTCGGCGCGGCGGTGGCGAACAACGCCTCCCACTTCGTTTTCAGCTCGCTGACCGTCATCCGTTTCAGGTCCGACAACTGCGCGAGGACGCTCGCGTCAGTTTCATTGCTGTCTCCGGGGCGCGTAGGGCGCAGCTCTGTTCGCTTCACGCTCGTCATCGGGTGTCCCCCGAGCGGGCGCGCGGGCGGCGACGGCCATTCTTCATGGCGAGAATGTCGAAGCCATCAGCGGCTTTCGGCGCTTTCACATCCTGCTTAGAGAGAATGCGCCCTATGCCAACGGCGAGGATGCGCCCAACCTCGGAGAGGCGTTCGTTCGCCGACATGTTGTCTGGCGGCAATGGATTTGGACCGGATCGTGAGTCGTGCATGGAGACCGTTCGCGTTGAGTTGTCGATGAGCGAACGGTAGTCGTAAACCCGAAATACGCAATACAAATCAATATGTTATCGTACATCTGCGAAGTCTTTTGAAATGCTGCGCAAGTGTTCCAGTGTCGTGATCCTACTTGCCGAACCGAATCGCGCCGGATCTAGTCTCGCTATTCGGTCGATCGCGCTCCCATGAATCGTTCGTAAGTATCATCAATCCCGATGTCGTCAGGTTCCAAGCGACCATGGAACCGATCTGGCCCCTCATTCGGGTAGATCAGCAGCGTGACGGTCATCTCGTTCTTGGGTGAGAAGATCGTCATCTCGAAGACGTCCTCGTCCCCTTTCCACACGCCCTTCTTGTGCATGATCCCGGCTCTGGCGGCAGCTTCGTCAACTCGGAGGGCTGCAAGGGACTGGCTTGGTAATTCCACCGTTTGCTGCCGGGCTGCATAGTAGATGCCGGACTTGAAAAGGCGCTCGCTGGACCATGTCCAGTCGATGAAGCCATCCCGGCTGACGACGATCATCGCCCGTTGGCGAGTGATACCGAGCCATTTCAGGATGGCTGCCGTGATAGATACTTCGTAGCGGTCCGACAAATGACGAACCAAATCCATGTCGAACTTCTGACCATCCGTCTGTTGTCGAAAATCATCCAGCGGCATCAGCAGGAACGAGGCAAACGTGTTCGCCTGGGACTCGATCTGACCATGCTCCGAACGCCAATCTCCCATGTCGCGGCTGGAGCAGCGAATGCCGTCTGGCGATCTGTGCCGGTGAAGGAGATAGTGGCCGAGCTCATGGGCCAGGGTGAAGTTGATCCGCCCCTTCGAGGTAATGGCGCTGTTGTAGATGATGCCCCATTCGCCAGTGCCTGAATCGATCGGCATGAGCATGCCTTCGAACTTGCGTGTGAGATCGAGGCCGCCAACTCTGGTGATCGGGGCATCCGGGAAAACGTTTCGCGAATATTCAATCGCGATGTCGGCAACCATGATCGGAAAACGCGGCGAACCGTGCGCATCGTGAAACGCGCGAACAAGTTTCGACAGGTGGATCGCCCAGCCTTCGGGCGTCGTCGGCAGCTTCAATCTTTCTTTCTCCACATGTCGACCATCTGCTCGATCTTCTTTTTGTCGTCGGGATCCAGCTTGTTGAATTTACGGAAGAACGCTTCCTTGACCACCTCTTCATCAGGCTCGGACGAATCATCAAGCAGGTAATCTGTGGTGACGGACAGGGCTTCAGCGATTTTCGTCAGCTTTTCCGCGGACGGCTTGCGGGTGTCACGGTTCTCCAACTCCCACAGGTAGCTCTTGCTGGAGTCCGTGATCTCCGCGAGCTTGTCCAAGGAATATCCCTTTTCTTGTCGATGCTTACGAAGCTTCTCTCCCAAGGATGCCATCTAACTCACCTCATGCGTTTCGCATTTTTCTGTTCGGTGTATGGCGAACAGGAACGTACTTGACAAGAGATTAGCGCGTGTGTTCGATATAGATCGAACGGAAACGTACCCATCAGGAGATTCCCATGACCAAACGTAATCCCGGAACACATCATGTCGTGCCCAGCTCCAACGGTGGCTGGGACGTTCGTCGCGGCGGCGCGGATCGCGCCAGCGCCCACTTCGACCGAAAGTCCGACGCGGTCGAGCGGGCGCGGGAAATCAGCAGCAATGCCCGCACCGAACTGAAGATCCACAACCAGGACGGCCGCATCGGGCAGTCCGATTCGCACGGGAATGACCCGCGCAACATCAAGGGCTGAGGAGGTCCGAACATGGCATCAGTGACGAGCTTCATCCGCAACATGCCTGCCTCGTCGCTGCAGGCCTATTTCGACCACACCGGCATCGCGTTGCCGACGACAGTCGACTGGACCGCGCCCGAGCCGGAGGTCGTCCGGGTCGCGCTCCGCGCTGTCGATGAAATGGACGACGAAGCGAAGGCTCGCGTCCTCAACGACGCCGAGCGCGTCAGCGGGCTCGCTGACGATGCTGGACAGACCGCGCTCTACAGCGTGGTCGATGACCGTTCCCTTCTCGACGTTCTCGCGAACGGCCATGCTCGATCGCTCTGGATGTTCTTGAAAGCCCCGATTTTGTTCCGCCACGCCGAGGAGGTGCGGTTCACGGATGAGAAGCGGCGTGGGCGCAGTTGGGATGGCTTCATCATCGAAGCCGGCTGCACCGTCAGCCGCGATCCGGTCGCCATCGACGCATTCAAGGCGTCGCTCCGTACACGCTTTGCCTCGGCCAACGTCCACGTCGATGTTTTCGAGCGTGTGCGCGCCACCTTCGAGGGGGAAGACTGCGATCTGGTTCAGATCACCATGTACCGGGAAGGCCTGCCGGACGATCTTCTGGCATTCGACGACGGCGGCTCCCTCGTGCGGCGTGCCTATCGCCCCGTCTTCGAAGCCGCGATGACGTATGAGCCAGCGACCGGAGTGGTCGAGGTTGTGGCAAGCGACCGGGAGAGCCGCGCCGAGATGGCTATGTTCCTGGCTCGCGATCTCCTCGGCGTCGACTTTCAGAACGAGAAGGTGCCGGTTCGCCGCTATGATCTCGATGTTCTACTGTCGCCCTTCGATTTTCCGACCGACCTCGAAGACGGCATCGAGCGGGTCGATGTCCGCCTGCTGCGGCTGATGCCGCTCGACACTGTCGGCGAGCGCGTGACGCTTGAGTGCATGGCCAAGGCGGGCCGCACCATCTGGAGCATGGCGGAGGAGCGGCTCGGGCCGGGCAATCCGATCGATAGCGGATGGGTTGCCACGCAGGCCAAGCTGGCCATCAAGTTCCACCCTAAAGGCGACGCGAAGCGCGGCCGGACACTCCCGCTGACCATCACTATGCCGCATGGCTGCAATCTCAGGGACCAGACCGAGGACGAGCAGTTGATCGGCGAGAAGTATCTCCGCCGCTGGGGAATCCTCGCTGATGACGCGCTCTCTCCGAAGTTCTGATCACGACGCGCTGGCCCTGATCTGCGCGATTGCCCAGACCCGTGATGCGCGCATCACCTCCACGGCCTTGTCGAACCACTACCCGGCAGCCGGCGCGCAGCTTCAGGCGCTCGGCGTGTTGACCCGTGTGGGCGATGAGACGGCGGCGACGTCCCTGGCCGATCATGAGGATACGCCGATCGCCCTTGTGCGCTCGCTTGATGGTCGTTCCTTTGGCTATTTCAGCCCGCAGGCGGGATGGGTCACTGCATCGCCGGACGATCAATCGGTCTTTGCCCTTAGTTTTGAGACCCTTCTGCCGAAGCTCCTTGATGGGCTCGACTGCCCGCTGGTCTCACGGCCAGTGCAACTGCTGCCCGGTTTGCTCTGGGAGGTCGGAGCCGTCCGACTGCCCGGGCGCGCAGCCCGCGTGCCTGTCTGGATAGGTCGCCGCCTTTCAGACCCCGCGACATGGGCCTTGCTTCTTCAGCAGTTCCAGCAGCGTCCATCTCCGGGATTGCGCATCGTGCTGTCGCTAACAGCCGAGGCGAAGCTCCCAAAGACCTATGTCAGCGGGCACGAAATCATCGCGGTTCAATCCGTCATTGATGCAAGCGATGGCTTCCGGATCGATCCGCAGATTCTCGCCGCGCGCCTGGCGCATGGGCGCGACGACGGCCAGCCCGTATCGATGGCTGCGGATGGGGCTTCGATCACGGTCAGGGGCAAGACTTACACGTTCACCGGCACGAAGCAGCGCGCCATCATACGTCACCTCTTCGAGGCGTGGCAGCGGGGCGAACGCGAATGCCTGACAGCTGCTGTATTGGAAGCCGCCGACTCTGGTGACCAGGTCCGGACGCTCGGAAAAGCGTTCAAAGGGCGCGTGGACTGGCGAGAGTTCATCAAGGAAGAGCGCGGTCGATGCTGGATCGACGTCTGATACCCATCTAACCCATCGCTGAACCGCCTTCGGGCGGTTTTTTTCATTTCAGCGCACAGATTTGCGATTCCTCCGCGGGCTCCTCCCTTTCTCCTCCCCGGCTCCTCCCCACGGCAAAGCCATTCTCTCCGCAGGTTTTCGACACATACCCAAGGAGACGAATATGACCGTCAGGCATCTGAACCAGATCGAGCTCGCCGCTCGCTGGAATATCAGCCACCGCACGCTTGAGCGTTGGCGGTGGTCCGGGGAAGGTCCCCGTTTCATCAAGATCGGTGGCCGGGTGGTTTACCGGCTGGAAGACATCGAAGAATTCGAGGCGGTCCAGCTCTGCAAGAGCACCGCCGACAAGCCTGCCCTCAAGTCGGCGTGAGGGTGGCGATGACGATCCCCAACCACATCACCCTCGACGCGCTCCGGCAGATGCCGATCGGCGACATCGTGGCCTTGCCCGCCGAGCAGCTGGCGCTCCTCCATGAAGAAGTCGACGCCGCGCTGAAGGCAGCCAAGACCCTCAAGGACTGGCTCGATGGCGCCATCGGGCTCCGCTACGGCGAGCGCGCGTCGCAGGCGCGGATCGCCATGGCGAAGGATACCGGCACGGTCCGCTTTGCCGACGGCTCGGTGACGGTCGTCGCCGACCTGCCCAAGAAGGTCGAGTGGGATCAGGCGAAGCTCGCCGCGCTCGTCGAGACCATCCGCGCCGAGGGCGAGAACCCCACCGACTATGTCGAGATCACGTTCGGCGTCTCCGAGCGCGCCTTCGGCGCATGGCCGGAATCGATCCGCCGCGCCTTCACCCCGGCCCGCACGCTGAAGACCGGCAAGCAGACTTTCCGACTTCTCCGCGACTGAAAGGATCACCCATGTCCCCGTTCGGCAAATCCAAACCCGAAACCCCACTGTCCGCGCTCGAAGCGCTGCAGAAGGCGCACTACAGCCTAGCCTCGCTTCCCGAGACGATCCGGATCCCGGCAACGCCGGAGCGCTCCGAGACTGAAGCCAAGCCGATCACCGAGGCGACGATCGACGACATCGCCTTCGCGCTGCGCGGTCTGGAAGCTGCGTCCAGCGCGCTCATCGATCAGATGTACGCCCTGCGCAAGCTCAGCCAGATCG
>ERZ1645192.1775-NODE-1775-length-17953-cov-5.925578_pt1 | contig 17953 bp, 10 predicted proteins | sample MGYA00575354_ERZ1645192 | MGnify/ENA primary metagenome ERZ1645192 (study PRJEB40844, sample SAMN11349763) | freshwater sediment metagenome | isolation source: river sediment | host: Sediment | place: India: Faizupur Khadar , New Delhi | collected 2017-02-21 ... | reverse complement strand
TTGACAATGTCTTTGTCGTCGGACTTTTCTAGTACATTGCCTACGACGATAAAATCGGCACCGGCTTCAACAAGCTCTTTCGCATATTCAGGCGTCCTGATACCGCCGCCTACGATCAATGGAACAGATATTTCAGCTTTCACGGCTTTGATGATCTCGGGTGAAACCGGATTCTTCGCTCCGCTTCCGGCTTCGAGATAAACATATCTCATTCCGATCATCTCGCCCGCCAGAGCATGAGCAGCTATATTGGGTATGTTTGATGACGGCAGAGGCTGGGTCTTGCTTACGCGCTCGACAGATGTCCTGTATCCGCATTCGATAAGAAGATAAGCTGTCGGAAGCACTTTCAGCCCCATTTTTTTAACAAATGGAGCAGCTTTAACATGATGTTCAATAAGATAATCGGGATTTCTGCCGCTGATGAGCGTTATAAAAAGAATACCGTCGGCAAAGGGAGTGACCTGTTCGGATGAACCGGGGAACAGGATCAATGGGATTTTCGCGCATGCTTTTATCTCTTTTGCGATCGCATGAATATCATTCTTAACAGGCTGACTGCTTCCGAAAAAGAAAGCGTCCGCACCCTGATCCTGATATATGCCAACTTTAGACATAACATCTTCAGCTTTGATCTTATCGGGGTCTATAAGTACGATCAGACCCGATCTGTTACCTTCTTTTTTATTAAGCAAAATAATATCCTAATTTTTCTTAACTATATATTTCCTGCCCTTTATAATTGTGTTCTTATTCAGGTCATTAATCTTCTTTAGGTCAAATTCTTTCATGCCGAACTTATTAGCTATTTTTCCCAGCGAATCGCCTGATCTTGCCGTATAATACTGATACTTATACCCTTTAATAAGCAGTACTACCCCCGGCGTAATATATTTTTTCTTTGTGTCTTTAGGATTCCATTCTTTAATATCTGCTACGCCCACATTGAAAAGATCGGCGATCTTCTGAAGATTATCGCCTTTCTTTACCTTGTAGTTTATTCGTATAAAACTTTGTGAAGGCGCTGATTTCTGCGGCTTTTCTTTTGCTCCAGACTTTGATGAAGTAAATTTTGCCGGATCTTTTATATAAGTCTCGTATGAGGCGAGATAATCTTTTTCTCCGCCCTCGTCAGCCTGTATTCCGTTAAGTTCATGATCATCAGGATTACTTAAAATGATTACCGCTGCAATAAAACTTGAGAAGTTGTCCGTAAAGATATCTTTCCTCAGCTCGGACGGCTCAATTCCGTATCTGCCCTCTTCAAGAATCGTGGAAATGATGTTGAACTCATTGCCTTTTTTACCGAGCGCTTTTATTCTTTTTATAACTTCAGCTGTCGAGGCTCCCATATCGCTCCTGATGCTTCTGTACTGCTTCGTGTTCTCAAGTCTCCACACGCTTCCGTTCTTCGCACCCTCATAAAATGAGGTCGTTACAGCCGGAATATAAGAATATATCTCATTCAGCCTGTTCTCATTAAGTTTCTTTTTTATGAATTTTATATATTTCTGAGACCTGATGTATGTTTCTTTTATGCCTATTCTGTCGCTTAAATAATTAACATAGTTGTCATAAACGGATCTGATAAACTCGTCAGTAACTTTTTTTCCGGCTTGATCAAATATTTCCCTTGTTTTTCCTTCGGCATAAGCAAAATTGGCGTTATTCTGTTTAACCTGATATACTTCTCCTTTCTGCTCGATAACAAGTTCGTTCGGATCTTTTTCTTTTGCGAAAAGTTCTTCATCGAAGTACAAAGATTCGTAGATATCGAACAGGTTGGGGCTCGATTCCTTTACACCCTGATCGCTGAATTCCTTCCAGAAATTTTCAAGCATTACCTTGTCAGAAACTTTGATGTCTCCGTAAAGGTATTCGAGCGATTCTAGAAGATTATCGAAAAGAAGCTTGGATTTTGCAAGTTCGGCATTCTGGTAAAAAACAATTATGTCCAGAAATTTTCTCTCGCAGTTGTCCTGTATCTCGTCTTTGAATATCTCGACGATCCTGCTGTCGCCCGTATCTTCGCTGATCAAAAGTTCTTCGGAGTGCAGATTTATTTCTTCCGGAGCGACTTTTTCTACTGCGGATTCAGTTACGGGCGCAATAACTGTCTCAGGTTTTTTTACTCCTGAACTGAGCACACATGAGCAAAGCAGCATGGCTGCAGCACAAGCCTGTATAAATAAAAAAAAGTTCCTTTTCCTCATCAAATTCCCAAAAATATTCCGTTTCAGCTTTTTACCCTGGTAATTCTCCTGTTTCTCAGATCAAGCCCGAAAACAGAGGCTTCACCGAGTTCTTCCTCGATCCTTAAAAGCTGATTATACTTGGCTATCCTGTCAGTTCTGCACAATGATCCGGTTTTGATCTGACCTGCATTAGTAGCAACGGCAAGGTCTGCTATGAAAGCATCTTCGGTCTCTCCTGATCTGTGAGAAATAACAGCGGTATATCCTCCTTTAAACGCCGTTTCTATGCATTCAAGCGTCTCGGTCACGGTTCCGATCTGATTAAGTTTTATAAGGATGGAATTGGCGACTTTCTTGTCAAACCCCATCTTAAGCCTGCTTATGTTTGTAACGAAAAGATCATCGCCGACTATCTGAATATCCTTGCCGAGCTTGTCAGTTATAATTTTCCATCCCTCCCAGTCGTCTTCGGCCATTCCATCCTCTATTGAGAAGATCGGGTATTTTTTAGCGAGCTTTACATAATAGTCAGCCATCTGGAGAGATGTCAGTTTTTTCTTTTCTGATTCCAGATTATATTTTTTTGTCTTTGCGTCATAGAATTCGCTTGCGGCAGGGTCAAGAGCTATAAGTATCTGTTCGCCGGGTTTATATCCGGCTGCCTCTATAGCTTCCATGATGCACTCAAGAGCTTCCTCGTTTGACCTGAGATTCGGAGCGAAACCGCCCTCATCTCCGACTGCGGTGCTCATACCTTTTTTCTTGAGGATGCCTTTCAGTGTATGAAAAATTTCTGCACCCATTCTCAATGACTCTCTGAAGGACTCGGCTCCGTAAGGCATTATCATGAACTCCTGCAGATCGACATTGTTGTCGGCGTGAGACCCTCCGTTCATAATGTTCATCATGGGGACAGGTATCCTTTTTGCGTTAACTCCTCCAAGATACTGGAACAGCGGAAGTCCTCTGGATTCCGCAGCGGCTCTTGCGACCGCCATGGAAACTCCTAGGATGGCGTTCGCACCAAGCTTAATCTTGTTCTGTGTCCCGTCAAGCTCTATCATCATCTTGTCGATCACAGCCTGCTCGGTAGCATAATATCCGATTATTTCCGGAGCTATAACCTCGTTAACATTTTTGACAGCGTTAAGCACGCCTTTACCCATATAGCGTTTTTTGTCCCCGTCCCTTAATTCGCAGGCTTCATGTTCCCCTGTTGACGCACCGGAAGGAACTATGGCTTTCCCTTTTGATCCGTCCTGAAGAAATACCTCAACCTCAATGGTAGGATTTCCGCGGGAATCAAGAACTTCTCTTCCGAATACATCTATTATTTCGGGCATACTTTACTCCTTATTTTTTATTTAAAACTGTTTATATCCGGCAGGTCGTTACCTTTCTTTTTGTCGTCCTCGGGTTCTTCCGGTTCCGGTTTTGGAGGCACATAAACATATCCTTCGGTCCACGGTACATATCCTACCACTTTTTCTTCTGCGAGGAGTGCATCCTTCGAAACATACAAATCTTCCACGCTTGCTCCACTCATTTTTACATACACCGAATACACTGACGACCTGTAATAATCTATAGATTCGTTGACTCTCCCGTTAACGAAATTGTTCTTCATCTGTTTTGTCAGACCTTCCGGGCTGACGGTATCAATGTGTGCTACGCCATATAGCATAACCACAAGCATCATAAGGCAGAATCCCTTGAGCATTCCGACAAAAAAACCAAGCGTACGGTCGGCACCGGTATATTCATATTCAGGGATCTTAGTAATTTTTCCCAAAATATAAGTAAGAAAAAAGAAAACTATTCCGAGCCCGAGGATCACTCCAAGAACGGTCGAAAGAGTTTCAGGCATAAAAGGCATCAGCTTACCCTTTAAGAACATTCCCAGATTAGGCATTAATCCGAGTGTCAGCGCAAGTTTCTCAATCGGGAATTTATAATTCACTACACCGCGGTTCTTACCGTTAAACCCGAGAAACAACATCAGTATTAGGGTTATAATAGACATCATGGCAATTCTTCCTTATTTAAAATTTTACTTAATTTTTCAATCATTCCGCCAGTTACCGACTTTTTCAATCCGCCGGTTATGGATGCTCTCGGAGAATCAAATATCATAACTCCGACCTGTTCGTTTAGTTCGGCAACTGATAAAATGCACTGTCCGGTCAGTCTTATGAACGACAGTATATAATATATCTCCATAAAATTACTAAATGTCAAGAAATCATAATTAATTATTCTCGAACATCTCAGCTTTAATTCATCTGATTTTCCATTATTTTCTCTAGTGAGTCCGTCTGATATCTTCTCTATCTCGCCGAGTAACTTTTCGAAATCCGATACTATCTCATCCGGTTTTTTAGAAACCGAATCAATGTTGGAAATAATCGTCATATCAAAACCGTCAAGTGAAAAAAATGATTTTGACGCTATCCTGTTGGTTTTCAATGAAGATATCAGCCCTACAACATCACCGAAAAGCCTTATTGCGGGAATTGTAAGTACCGAAAAACATTTTAGACCTGTACCGAAATAATCAAGAGAGGCAGTGTGATAATTTCCATACTCGTCAATTGAAAGGTCAGAATCTCGGAAAAGATCCGCCAGTGCCGTACAGTTATTAAAGGATTTTCGTATCTCGTTTCCTCCGTAATGAGAAAAAAAAGTAAGATGGTCCGAATAATTTATAAGAAGGTAGGCATCCAGACCGCGGTGAAGGTACAGTCTCATTTTTGTCAGAACATCATTTCTGCGGGCAGGAAGTATTCTGAATTTCTGGAGTCTGATTATCTCGGACTGGTCCATCGCGGCTATATCATATTTAATTACTGTACCGTTTTTGATGAGATCGCCGAGTACATTATCCGTTGTTTTTTCAACCTGCCTGAAACTGTTGTGATCTCCGGCTGAAGAGAAATTAATCGTCCTGAAGTTTCTGACTATCCTTGCAGAAGAATACAGCGATACTTTATTATCCCCGTTCCTGAACCATTCCGGAATATTTGCTTTCTCTCCGTACATTTAAACCTTTCTTATAGCTGATATTATTTCCGCCGCATTGTATGAACTCCGCGTAAAAGGAGACGCGTAAACATATTTTATTCCGAACGATCTTGCCAGCTCTCTGAATCTGTCAAACCATTCCGGTGTTAAAAACTTTTCAACCTGAATATTGTTTTTAGAAGGTCTCAGATACTGACCGCATGTAAAAATATCTATGCCTGCTTCCGAAAGATCGTGAAGAAGCCGCTTCAGCTGGTCATCCGTTTCTCCCAGACCTACCATTATGCCGGATTTTGAAAGTATTGCTTTATTATCCTTTTTGATACCCTTTAGAAAATTCAGGGATCTGTCGTAGTCCGCTTCGGGTCTGATCTTTGAGTACAGTTCTTTTACAGTTTCTATATTGTGGTTGAAAATATCAGGTTTTTCATCAGATACTCTTATCCTGTCCGCCTCAATTCCCTTAAAATCAGGGGTAAGCACCTCTACTGTGGCCTGAGTGAGCTTTCTTATCTCCCTTATAACACTCGCAAAATGTCCGGATCCGCCGTCGGCAAGGTCATCACGGGTAACTGAGGTAATTACCGCGTGAACAAGTTTCAGATCCCTTACCATTTCCGCCACTTTTAACGGCTCATCATGATCCAGGGATTCGGGCGTCTGATGGTTAACGCTGCAGAATCTGCAGTTTCTTGAACATTTATCACCCATTATTATGAATGTTGCGGTCTTTTTTTTACCGAAGCATTCCGACAAATTTGGACATTTTGCTTCTTCGCATACGGTATGCAGCTTATTTTTGCGGAGTTCTTTTTTAAGTTCCATCACTTCGTAATTATGTTTAAAATCCACCTTTATCCAGTCCGGCAGACTTCTTTTATTTGTCGTTATTTTCATCGAACAACACCTTATGTACTTTTTCTGACAGAGCAAATATCGTATAAGGTTTCTGAATAAAATCAGAAACTCCCGCTTTTAAGACGTCATCGACCCTTTTGTCTTTGGTAAACCCGGATGTCATAATAACTTTCACGTCTTTATTTATTTTTTTTAATTCATCGAAAGTCTCCCTGCCGTTTTTGTTGGGCATCATCATATCGAGCAGGACAAGATCTATTTCAGACGGTCTTTCTTTATATGCTTTTATCCCGGTATCACCGTCATCGGCCAGAATCACTTCATACCCCGCCTGCATCAGCATGGATCTGGCCAGTTCGCGAAGCACCGGTTCATCATCCACCACAAGTATCGTACCGGAACCTTTTCTGACCTGTACTAGATCCCTTCTGTGATCTTTTGCAGTTTCTTTTTTATACTTCGGTAGATATATTTTAAACTCAGTGCCTTTGCCTGGAGTCGAATCCACATCAATGAACCCGCCGAACTGCTGAATTATATTATAGACTATTGTCAGGCCCAGACCGGTACCCATACTTTTATCTTTTGTCGAGAAAAAAGGTTCGAATATCTGGCTTATTATCACCCTGTCCATCCCTACACCTGTGTCTTTGACCGATATTCTTAAATATTCGTTTACATTGTCCTGAGAGATATATCCCGCCAGCTCAGAATCTGAAACATAATCCGATACTTCAATGGTCAGTACTCCTCCAGGCTGCTGATCCGCCGGTCTCATTATCGTCATTGCGTGGCTGGCGTTTATTGCAAGATTCAGGATGACTTGTTCAAGCTGAGTAAAGTCCGCATAGATTGAAGATCCGGTATCAAGATTGATCCCTTCGATCCTGATCGATTTATCGAATGTATTCGAGCATATTTTTACAATATGTATCAGAACCTCAGAAACATCGACCTTTTCCATTGTTGTATTCTGTTTTCTCGACAGCGTAAGCAGTCTTTGAACTATATCGCCCGCTCTCCTTCCTGACTGCTCCATAATATCAAGATAGTCCGTCAGCTGTTCTTTAGTTATTTCAAGATTCTTGTCGATTTTGTACTTCAATATCGATACCACTCCGACTATACCGCTTAAGATATTATTAAAATCATGGGCGATCCCGCCGGCCAGAGTTCCGATTGTTTCCATTTTCTGCGCCTGCCTAAGCTGCTCTTCCTTTTTTTTCAGCTCAGTAATGTCATCTATTCTGATCACAGAGCCTTTGACGCCGTTCGCTATAAGAGGAAAAAGGTGAATATTAAGATTTACTTTCTCCCCGTTTCTAAATGGCTCGCGGTACATCTCGATATGACCTCTTTCATTTATCACTCTGAGAAGCTCATCCTTATAAACTCCTAGCTTGGATATCGCTTTCCATATCTCTTCTCCCTTCTTCAATACAGAATCAGGATCCTTATACTTTTCGGCAGATCTGTTCCACTGGGTTATTTTTCCGCTGTTATCTACCGCTATCATTGCAGAGGGCATTGATTCAAATATGTTTAGAAGGTAATTCTGGAGATATTTTATTCTCGCAAAACTTCTACCGAGGCTTGAAGACATTTTGTTGTATTCGTCAGCAAGCCTTCCGATCTCATCTTTTCCCGCGATCGGCAGGGCTTCTATGGGTTGTCCGCTGTCGATCTGCTGAGATACATTCCCGATCCCTTCCAGAAGTTCTGAAATAGGATTCACAATTTTGTTTCTGATGAACAATCCCAGCACAAGGGTCAACCCCGCAAAAGTAAGTATAAGTATCGTAAAATGCTTTTTCGCAGTGCGTATGTATTCCTGATTCTCTACTATACTTACTGCTCCAGAATAGTTATTTTTGAAATTATCAAGTTTGAATACCAGTATCTTTCTGTTCCTGCTTGATATCTTTCCTTCAATTACCAGCCTGTCCTGCTCTCCGGGACGGTCCAGCATTATGCTTCCGGGAGCCAGAATAAAACCGTATTCATCAAAGATCGTTGAAAATCTGTTAAGCATCTTTCCTTCGTGTTTTTCAAATAATGTGAAATCAAAATTCAGTATTTTGCTGAACTCGATGAAATTATTGCCGTCTATAATTTTCCCAACTGTAACAAAAACAGAACTCCCGCTGATCATTTCGCTGATCGTCACTAGCGCTATAAAATTATTCTCAGTGTAATTTATTTCAGGCTGTTTGCTTTCATTTCCCAAATCAAGGCCGTCAGTCTTTTTTACTGTTTCAGAATAGAACATATCCGGTACTGTACCGTTTTGCGAAATACTGACAAAATCGAAACCGTAATTCATTTTGAGATAAGTGTAAAATTCTCTTATCTCGACTTCGCCATTTATTACTGATCTCAGTTTTGAACGGTACTCAAAATCATCCCTGATCTTTATTCTGTTGGCCGAGATCAGATCCAGATTACGGTCAAAAATTGTTGTAACATAGTTTTCACCCGATTTTAGCGAAGTTGCCACAGTCTCGTTATAGTTTTCGATTACGAGATCATAAACGAAATATGTCACTACGCATATAGGAGTAAACACTATAAGTACAAATAGCAGTATAAGCTTAAATAGCAGTCTTTTCTTTATAAAACCGAACATACCGGATAGTCCTTGTCTAAAGTTTTGAAATGTCAGTTATCCTGTTGTTCTCGTGGGCTTTTATGGTTACGGCCGTCATAATGTAATCCTTTAATATTTCACGCATCTGCTTCTGGTGCGTTTTGATCAGTTTTATTTTCATATCTGCAAATTCCGTATAAGAGTCTCCTCCCTGATATATATAATCTGTCATAGAAACTGAATAAATCCTGCCTACTTCGAGATTTTTTCCGTTTATCTTCACTGTCTTAGGTATAATTCTTGACATCGGCGGTTTTGACGAGTCGTAACTGAATGCGATGCCCGATACCTGTAGAAAGCTTTTGCTCATTTTTATTGCGCATGAACTCTCCAGTATCGTCAGTATCTGGCTTCCTGTCATCTCTACTGTTACAAGGTTACCTTCGTAGGGAAGCACTCCGTACAGATCGCCAATGGTTATAGGGCCTTTTGAAAATCCTTTCCTTACTTTCCCGCTGTTCATTATGAAAATATCGGTCTTGGTGTATTCCCTCATAATGTCGCTTATGAGATCTCCGAGGGGGGTTTCGGAAGTGAATTTATCTCCCGTTGCGTGTCCGATATCATCCAGGGAATTTCCCAGTACTTTTCCGGTTATGGTCCTGATCATCTGGTCTATTTCAGCCATTTTAGCTGTGAGATCAGGATCCGGCACAGCTGTTTCTGAATTTACTTTATGCCTGTACAGATTAGTTATAATTCCGTCTGCAATATCGAACGATACCAGTTCCGCCCCGTTTATTCCGCTGTGCTGCACGGGTTTCTGTTTAGAAAGAATGCATGATTTTTTTTCTTCAGTAGTTGTCAGGAATAGATCAACTCCTGTGACCGCGAACAGTTTTTGTATCTCTTCCCTAGTCAGATTTGATGATGTATTCATATCGCAGTCAAAGTCTCCGGCAACTATAATGTTTTTTATCCCTTTAGATTTCAGTTCTTCAATACAGTTTTCGACTGCTGAAACAGGGTCGGTCACCATTATTCTGCTTATGTCTTTCTCAAGGTTCGCCTTTATCACTTTGCCTGTACTTATTCCGATCACAGCCGAGATGCCGTCTTTCAGTACAACATAAGGCTTGATAAAACCTATTGCAGATGAATCCCTGTATTTCAGATTTGCTGAAACGAAAGGGAATTTTGCTATCGCGGAAAGTTTTTCGAGCTCTTCAAATCCGAAATAAAACTCTCTGTGCCCGATTATCAGGCAGGAAAAATCAAGCTCGTTCATAAGCTCAATAACCGCTTTTCCGCCTGTAAAATATGCTTCGGATGTTCCGTAAATAAAGTTCGAGTTGCCTATTATATCCGTTTTCCTGTTAATACTTTTGCCTTTCGCTTCGTGTATCTTCGAAGATATCAAGCTGAATCCCCCGGTCTTGATACTGTCTTTCTGCATTGGGAAAATATTGCCGTTAAGCGAGTTGATCGAGACGACCGTAATGTCGTTTTTGTTACCCGAACATGAAATTAAGAAAGATACGGCAGCAGCTATAATGCTCAACCCTATGATTTTCTTCATAACAAGCCCCCCTTTAATTTTCCAGCTCTCTGAAATAGCTCTTTATCTTAATTTTATACTTATTCGTATAACCGTCCCTCAGCGACCTTATCAACATCTCCTTCAGATCAGTATCATTTTTAAGTTCGTGTTTACCTGGATTAACAGCCTGTTTGTTTCCGGAAGCGCTTTCTCTTTTATTTTCGTATTTCTCTCTTTTAACCGACTCAATCGCGTCTAGAAGTTTATTTAAAGCCTGATTCTGGTTTGCTGTCAGAGATTCATCCAATTTTCTGTCTTTCAGCTGCTTCTCGACCTCTTTCATCGAATCACCGGCACTGCCAAGTTTTTTACCCAGACCTGAATTACTCATCTGTTCCGGTCCGCCTTGTGAGCCGCCTTTAGGCGCACCTGAATTTCCTGGCTGACCGTCTTTTCCGCCAATTCCCTGTCCTTGCGCAGGTCCCGGCATACCGCCGGAAGGTGATCCGTCTTCTGCCGGACTGCCTTCTTTACCAGGCTGTTTCATTCCGCTCTGCATTTTCATCAGTGCGTCGTAAAGCTGAGCCTGTTCCATTGCCAGCCTGTTCATCATCTGCTGCATCTGGGACATGCTCATCTGGCTTGAATTGCCCTTCATCGAGGATGTTCTGGAGTTAAGATCAGCCTGCTGTTTTGCCAGCTCTTCCATTTTCTTAAGCATTTCTTCCAGGCCGGACGGAGACGAAGATCTGTCAATTTCATCTTTTGCGTCCCTCAACATAACCGCAAGCTTGTTGACACCGCCCATGAGATAAGAATTTTTTTCATAAGACGATGAAAAATACCGGTTATTCATAACGACCGAGATCTGTCCGAAAAGTTCAGATATCCTTCCTATCTGGGATACAGCGGATTTTTCGACGAAAAAGGTTCTTTTCGATATTGCAAATATCTTATCGCTGACTTCATTGAACAGAGATTCTGTCCGTGCAAACTTTTTCTGTATTTCCGCGGAATGAGAAGAGCTGCGGTTATATCTTTTGAGAAGTTTTTAAGTTTTTCTATTTCCGAAGACACTAAAAGCAGATCTGAAATAACTTCATCAAGTTCTCTTTTCAGATCATCTTTCTGTTCGTCAAGCATCTTCTTTTTAAGACCGGCGAGTTTTGATTTAGTATCAAGAAGCTTTGAAGATATCTCGCCGCCTTTTCTTCCTGCGTCATCCTGCTTATTATCGCCGATCATGTCTTTCATGCCTGAAAAATCTTTTCCGAGATCCTTTTCTTTAACATCTTTCATCACATCGGCGAAACCTTTTTCCTTCGAGTCTGCGCTTAGTTTTTCCAGTTCTTTTTCAAAAAAACCGAAAGAGCTTTCTATTTTTTTTTCTTTTGAAACCTGCTCGTTGACGTCATAATTTTTTTCTTTTATAGCTGTATTTATGTCATTCTGCCTTGTGATCATATCGTCGATCTGCCTTATCAGCCTGTCGATCATATATTCATTTTTTATCTGCTCCAGCATTTCGATAGATTTTTCAATACCCTCGCTGAACTGCTTCTGCTGGTTTTCGAACTCATTAAGAAGTTCCGAGTATTTCTTTTTATCGAACTCTCCAAGTTCAGGAAGTTCATTAAGCTGTCTGAGTTTTTCTTTCATTTCCACTGTGAACAATTCGTCAACAAGTTTCTGGAGTTTCATATATTTATTCATCGTTTCTTCGCTTATTATCGAATTTTCCTCCAGCATCGCTATATTTTTATGAATATCTTTCTGAAGCTCTTCGAGGCTTTTGTTCATCCGTTCCTGATCCTCGGCGATCTGCCTGAACTTCTTGTCGTCCTCCCAGTCGGGTTTTTGATTTTTTTTCAATTTTTCTGATATATCCGACAGCTTCTCGAGAACAGCGGAATTCTTGTCCAGTTCTTCTTTGAGTATCCTGTCCTGATTACGGTAATTTTCTTCGGTTCCTGATATCAGCTGCTCAATTGAGGGAAGCATAACGGTTCTGATCTTGGAATCAGTGAATTTAGGACCTGATACCGCATCGTTATCATACACTCTGACGAACAGTTCAACTTTATCTTCCGGGAGCAGGCTTAGGGAAGCGCAGGAAAAATATGTGTTTATAATCGAAATGCCTTCCCTGTCCTTTAGAAGTTCTATCTGTTCATCAATAAAATCCGTTCTGCTCATTTTCCCTGAAAATTCATTAAAAGACATTTTACGGTAAAATATTCTTGCACGGCTAAGTTCAAAATCGTCTGTTGCGGTTGCGAACACCGGAACCTGCAGCGACTCGTCTATCATCTGACCGTCTTCCGGATAGATAAGATTTACGACCGGATACTCGTCTTTTATCATTTCTATCCTGTGAACTACGGGGTTTTTATTCTGAAGGATCACATCCCCCGACCGGCTGTAAAGATCAAATGAGAATTCATAATCATTTATGATCTTAAGCTCAGCCGAATACATTCTTGTATCAAGCCGTCTGAAGTATTTTTTATTACCGTCAGTGAACCTGATCAGTGCCGAATCCAATTCTGCTGTAGGTGTCAAAACAATAGTTACGCGCGAGCCTTTGTAAGCTGTTATTTTTGATATTATCTCGTTATATTCTTTAGAAGGTATCTTTGTGTACCGCGGCGGTTCAACGGTCACGGATAGGGAAGAAACATCCGGGCGTTTAAGAATTGTAACGCACCCGGTATCCGATACGGTTTCAGCCGATTCAAAGAAATAATAAAAATCCGAAGACTCTGCGGATCTGGCTATGTATATGCTGTCCCGCGTCTGTGCTATTTCCCTTGATACGAAAGTATCTTCGCCGACGGATCTTTTTTTGAGAGTAATTATTCCCGGGTTTTTGCCTCGTAAAACACAGACAAGATCAACTGAGTCCCTTTCCGCTGCTGTTAATTCCGGGTTAAGCAATTTTAACGAATGCGAGGCCGGCGACCTGAAATCAACTCGGTAGTTCACAATCCTTCCCGCTGCAGAATAAGTATAGCTGTTGGTGAATATAAAAAATATCATCGCAGCTGAGATCAGAATTTTTTTGTATGCGTTCTTTGCCGGTTTGCTTAAAAAAAAATCCGGCTTTCCCTTCATTTTTAAGAATACTGCTGAGAGTTCTTCTGCGGCTGATTGCGCTATTTCAGATCCGTCCTTCGTTGAATTCAGATCGTAAAGCATCAGAATTTTCATATCAGGATACTCGGAATCGATCTTCGATAAGATTATCCTCCCGTTTTTACGGTAAATCCTGAATTTGATTACCGCCTTCAAGACTATCGATACAGCATAATACATCACTGCCAGAATAGTAAAAAAATAAAGAACGGTCCTAATATCTCTACCGAAATTGTTTGTAAGCTCGAGAATTACAATTAAAGTTATCAGACATGTTATTCGGAATAAAACAACAGAATTATCGATCATATTCCAAGACAGATAATCTTTAATTAAGTATCCGGCTATAATTCTCTCCGCCGGATCTTCAGAGTTTGTTTTACGCTCTCTGAACATTATCGATCCTGTTGTCCTGTTTCATTTCTTCCTCTTCAATAGTCCTGTTAGCCAGTCTGAGCTCCGGATAGTCGTCTGACATTTTTTCAAATTCTTTTTTAGCGGTTTTGAAACATGAAACGGATCTGTAATTCTCGCCCATGTCCATATATACTTTTCCGAGATTGTAATTTACTTGAGCTTTGTAGAATGAAAGCTCATGGTTCCCGAGGAACTGAATAATATTCGACATATCTTTGATACCGTTGCTCTGGTCGCCGGCATAACATCTTACTTTATCGTAGAATATCATAAGTTTTAGACTCAGAAGCTTGTTTTCGTTCAAGATAGTATCATTCTGAACGTACATAGCGTAGGCCTGCCCGATCGTTTCCAGGGTAAGTTTGTAGTCATTGAGCTTATCGTAAACAACGGCCTTGATAACTCTGAACATAATTCTTTTCTGAAGAGAAGCAGCCTGATCCACTGTTTTATCTATTTTTTGAAGGGATTTCAGAGCTTTTTTAAATTTATTCTGCTGAATTCCAATAAGAGCTTCTACCATAAAATACTCGATAACAAAACTTTTATTTTCCTTTGTATAATAATTCTTTGCTATATCCAATATCTTTTGAGCTGCATCAGCCTTATATTGCCTGATAAGTATCCTGCATTCAAGAAAATAACACTCCGTAAGTTTTACATTTCTTTTAAGCAGAATTCGTATCCCTTTAGATTTATTTATACAGAAAAACGCGTCCTCAAGCTTGCCTGTCTGGTAAAACAGCACGGCTCTGTAATAATAAATATCACCTGTAAGCTCTGCAATGTTCACATCCTCAGGCTTTTCTACTCCGCAGTTGATAGACCTGATGGCATTTAATAAGTCAACTTTTTCTATATCGAACTCGGCTATTCTGTGGGACGACTTTACTTCGTAGCTGATATTATTCTGGTCTTTTGCAAGTTCGTTACACCTGTTGTAGTATTCAAGCGAGCTTGCCCTGTCGTTCAGCCTGTTACAAATGTCTCCCAGTGAAAAAAAAGTTTCAAGAATATCGTCTGTCTCGTTATACCTGTTAAATACTTCAAGTGCATCGAGCATGTCGCTGTAAACATTCTTCAGGTTTGACAAAAGCACTTTTATCTTGCATATCTTCAATAAAGTTCGCGCCTTTAGGAGTTCTCTTTTACCCTTTTTATGTATTGCCATAGCCTTTTTGAAGTAGCTGAGAGCTTTACTGTATTTTCCGTCATTTTTATAAAAATCCCCGAGCCAGACCAGATACGACGCCTTGATCTCTTTCGGGAAATATCTTTTTAATTTAAAATTGAACAGCCACTCTCTCGCTTTGTCAAGATGGTCATATCTGCCTGCTTTTGATGAGCAATCGAATTTAACAAGCTGAATTTTCAGCATATTAATTTCTGAAAGTTCGTGATCTTCGTTTTCAAATTTGACAAGCTGATCAAGTACCGAGTCATAGTTTCCCAGGACAGTCTGGCTTTGAATAATATTTATAAAAATGTTAGTCTTTTTTTCAGGATCTTTCTCGATAGTATGAAGCCTTCTCAGATTCGTTACGGCAAATTCCAGATTGTTCTCTTCCCGGGATTTTTCGATAGCCGCTTCCAACATCTTTATAGCTTTTTCTTTCCGGTCAGAACAGCGGTAATAGTAATCAGCCAGCGCATAGATATTGTTCCCGGTAACTCCGTATTTATTTTCGATCAAAGTTGCTGTCAGTTCGTTCCACCTGGGATATTCGTCTTTTTGAAAATCCTTGATTATTGAATCGTGAAAAAGTTTTTTACCAAGATAATATCGGTAACCGTCATAATACTTGATTTTTTCGACTATCTCGCTGTCGGTCAGTTTCTGAAGAAATTTTATTATTATCTGCTTGTTGACCATTGTAACTTTCGCAATAACATCCATCATATCGAAGGCGGTCGGTCTCCCGAGAAGCGTGAGTTCTTTTATTATGGCCTGCTCAATTATCGAAAACCTTTTGAAATTACTGAATGTGATCTCTCTTAGTCCTATTGTCAGATCCGCTATGAATGACGGATTGATCGACCATTTCATTCCTGTCCTGTTAAGATAATTGGCGTTAAAAAGATAAATTAACAGTTCATTAATATGGTACGGCACACCTCCTGTATATCTGTGAATAAAACTGATAATCTCTTCCTGCACAAAATGTTCCATCAGAAGCTGAGTAACATACTCCTTTGTTTCGCTTAGCGCCAGCGGGTTTATTTCAAGCTTGTGAATGTTTTCTCTAAGCCTTTTAAGTGTGATCTTATGATACGATTTCAGATTTTCTGTCTGGACAGTTGTGACTATCATGAAAGCCATCTGTTTTTCAGGGCTTCTTCTCATTTCGGCCGCCAGCTTGTCGAGAAGATTTATTGAAGGCGAATTGGAATTGTCAAAATCCTTCAGCTCAAGAACGAATTTAAATTTTCTGGAGATATCGCAGATGAATTCCGCCATTGATTCTATCTCCTCAATTCTTCTCAGCTTTGATCCTGCAGTTTCGTCATAACTTTCCAGCTGATCGTCGCCTGTGAACAGAAAAAGAAGTTTGGGGTAGTCTTCGGGATTAAGCTTATAAACCCTGAACATCTCAAGAATTATGATCTCGAAAGCCTGATACGTGGTTTCGTCACCTCTGATGAAATTCGCTGTAAAATAGTCTATATTCTCGTTCAGCTGTATCAGGTACTTGTACTCTCTTAATATCGATGATTTTCCGTTACCGCACCTGCCGATAAGAAAAATAGGTTTGTTGTCATAAAATATTTTTTCTTTAAAGACCTTGTTCGAAATATCCATCAGAAAACCGAGCTCTTTTTTTCTGCCGATCAGTTTTCCGGAAGAAATATAGGATCTTATACCCAGTCCGGTAAACAGATACTGAACAGAACTTTTTTTCTGCGGGTCTTCAACGAGATCAAGTATTATCTGGTCTGCGTTGTCATAACGGTTTTCAGGATCAGGCTGCATCATTTTCGAAATGACTTTCACCAGCTTTTTAGGTATATCCTTTCTTATCTCATTTAGCGGAATATAACTTCCTTTAATTGAATTGGCGATCACTTCCTGTTTGTCTTTTCCTTTGAAAGGAAGCTTTCCCGTTATGCTGAAATAGAAAGTTACGCCCAGAGAGAAAAAATCTATTTTGTGGGTAACATTTTTTTTCTGTATCAGCTCGGGAGCGATGAACTGCATTGTTCCCCTGACCTCAGTCGTATTTTTTGATCCTGCAAAGCCGAAGTCCATTATTTTCAGCTTTCCGTAATCGTCTATAAAAATGTTGTCCGGTTTTATGTCGTAGTGAATAACTTCTTTTGTGTGAATATAAGAAAGCGCTCTTGCCGCCTGGATCAGATTATTCTCCACCTTCTCCCAAGAAAAACTCTCTTTTAAGGATTTGAACAACGAGTTCCCCTGAATGTATTCCATTGTAAAGAAAAGCTCGTTGGTCTCCTTGTCAATATCAAAATCATGGACTTTTACAAGATTGGGATGAACGAGTGAGATCAGAAATTTGAATTCGTGCTTGAATACATTTATCGCTTTAGTCGATATTACATCTGACTTTATTTTTTTTAGCGCAAGTATCTTGCCGTATTCGAACTGGTCGGCGACTTTATAAACGCTTCCGAATCCTCCCTGACCGAGTATCTGTATCGTCTGATATCTTTGATTTATAAGTTCCATAGCTTCTTCTTCCTTATCTGTGTAAACTAATAAAAAATATGTATAAAAAGCAACAAAAAAACCGGATAAAATAATAATTTCAGATCAGTAAAAAACCTCAATATTTTTCTTGCAAATGATTTTTTGAGTCATTATATTACCCGACCTAAGCGAGAGTAGCTCAGTGGTAGAGCACGACCTTGCCAAGGTCGGGGTCGCGGGTTCAACCCCCGTCTCTCGCTCTTTTTTTTGGCGACGTAGCCAAGCGGTAAGGCAGAAGTCTGCAAAACTTCTATGCACCAGTTCAAATCTGGTCGTCGCCTCTTATGTTCGCGTGGCTGCTGGAGTGGTGGAATTGGTAGACACAAGGGACTTAAAATCCCTCGGTACCTGGTACTGTACCGGTTCAAGTCCGGTCTTCAGCACGAGTGAAAAGGAGAGCGATCTCCTTTTTTTTCATAGGTGATTAAAGCGGGAATAGCTCAGTGGTAGAGCATCAGCTTCCCAAGCTGAGGGTCGCGGGTTCGACCCCC
>ERZ1645192.1773-NODE-1773-length-17967-cov-14.825703_pt1 | contig 17967 bp, 18 predicted proteins | sample MGYA00575354_ERZ1645192 | MGnify/ENA primary metagenome ERZ1645192 (study PRJEB40844, sample SAMN11349763) | freshwater sediment metagenome | isolation source: river sediment | host: Sediment | place: India: Faizupur Khadar , New Delhi | collected 2017-02-21 ... | reverse complement strand
GACCCTGAATCCAGCGCCTTTGACCTGGCTTGGCAACCCCCGCAAAAGAGGCAGCCAATCTCATGCAGTAGTAGTATTTAACTGTATTCGTGGAAAGCCCCGGCGGCCCGGCCTCCGCTCGCGCGACTGCCCCCCGCCGGGTCGATCTCCACCGTTGCTGTCCGCTAGCAACCTGCGCCGCCATCACTGAGAGCGCCCTGAGAGGGCTTCGCATACCGCCTATCAGATTGTCAGCTCATCTCTGTGCGTTCTCTGTGTCCTCTGTGCCTCTGTGGTGAAAACGTCGTTAACCACTGGTTGCAGCCCTTGTGCTGCCACCACAGAGAGACGACCATGACCTCAGATCATGAAAATGAGCTTTTCGTTCTTTGTGCGTCTTTGTGGTGAAGTCGTTTATCCCAGGCCCAGCCCGGTGGTCTAGCTGACTTTCGTCACAACGGAAACAAAGGGACGCACAAGAACAGAGGTTCACTTTCACTAAAATAGTTCTCCGTCTATGTGCCTCTGCGCCTCTGTGGTTCAGTTCGTAAGCTTCCGGCAGTCCGATCCGCCCTCTTTTCCAATCTCCCCCTCCGCGAAGGCCACCCCGCGCCGCTCCAGCTCTGCAGCCAGCTCCTCCATGAAGATCCCCCGCCCGGCCACGTGCTCGTGCCCCTGCTCGCACACCCGCCCGCCCCGGTAGCCGCGGCTGGTCGTCAGCACTCCGCAACTGGGGCTTCCTGCCGCTCCCACGATCTTTATCCGCACACCCTCTCGAGAGAGCATCTCCAGCAAATCGGCATACGGCGCAAGCAGCCGGCGGCAGAAGCGGCGGAACTGGGGAAAGTCCATCTGGTCCCCAGTCACCGCCCAGCGGGCCAGGCCCATGTAGAGCGCCTCCGGACAGGGAAGCTGCACCACCGGCCCCTCCGGATGGAAGGGCAGAGGGGCGAGCCCTCTCACCCGTGTCAGAGGATTGAGCAGACAGTGCGCAGCGACTGTGACCTCTCTGCCGCAGTTGCCCGATGAATCCATTTCAGCCCTTCTGCCTTTCCGAGATTATCTTCTTGAGGTGCTGATAGAACCTGATGCCGTGGACGTCCTCGTAGAAGATGATCTTATCCGACTTGTCCCCCACCTTGATCTTGAGGGTATTGCTGTGAAACTCCTGCACGTACTCCACGTCATCGATCGCATCCAGGGGCACAGTCTGCACGCTGTCCCAGGCGAGACCTGGGCGCACGAAATGAATGCATCTGTCGGTCGTCACCAGATAGCCGATGATCTTGTCGAGCATCCCCATCCTGGCGATGGCCAGCATCTGCTCCGAAGCCCGGCTGTGCAGTATGGCCGGCGCGACCTGCACCAGCGTCTCCCCGGCGGCGGCCAGCTTTTTGGCCGTCCTCTTCAGCTTCCCCGGAACCTCTACGCCGCCAGCTTGCATAGTCTCGGTCAAGTTACAATCTTCTCCAGGCAGTCCTTCTCCAGAGCTATCCTCACCTCGCGCGCCAGCCTCCGGCCGGTGGACATATTGGTCCTCCAGAGGGCATTGCCGTAGGGGTGGCCCACAGCCATGTGCACATTGGTTCCGCCGCCAATCCGCGGCGCGACGTCGTATATGTAGAAGTTGAGGTCCTTGTCCACACAGGTCTGCAGACAGAACGGCCCGATGATTCCCGGTGCGTAATACTCTTGAGTCGCCTCCACATACTTCTCAGCCAGGACAAAGGCCTTCTCCAGGAGAGACTCGCGCAGGGTCGCCGAGTTGTGGCCGCAGACGGTGTACTCGGGATTTATCTGCCGATCGTTGAGGGTCAGTTGCTGGGGCGCAGGCAGCCGGCAGTGGCCGTCCAGAGACGTCTCAAAGCGCCAGTCGATGCCGATCAGCTCAATGGCCTTGCTGATGGGCGAATAGAAGAAGTCCAGGTTGAAGACCGGCCCCACGATATACCTCTCGATCCTGGCCAGCTCGATCCCGTCCTGGTCGATCACATTCTGGCGCAGCAATGCGTCAGCCTTCTGGCAGTACTCCTCGTAGGAGGCGGCAGTGAAAAATCCCCTCTCCAGGGTCTTGACGGCATGGGGCAGCTTGACCATCACCAGCTCCTTTATGTCCTCCGCCTCCACCGGCTCGGGGAAGGGCAAGCCCGCCTTCTCCAGTATCCAGTAATAGTCCCTCTTGTCCCCCCGCTCCTCGGAGCGCAGCAGATTTCGCGATCCAAGAAGGGGCACCAGAAACTGATCCTCCACGGCATCAATGCCGCAGTAGGATGTGAATGAGCGGTTGGGCACAAAGAGGGTATTTTTGGCCCGCAGCGAATCCTGCCTCTCCCCTTCCAGGATCTGCGGGAATTTCTTGAGCATCATGACCTCATCGATCATGCCGTTCATGACCCGGCCCGATTCGTCCCGGTTGGCCCGGAAGTACTTGACATAGGGCTTTTCCCTCCCCTCCTGGCACACCGCCAGCGTCCTGAAATTCTCCTCCACTGCGCCGTCTGCCGTGTCCAGGGCAGAATGGGATGCAATCATCCCGATTCGCAGGTCTTCGAGATCATAACCCCTCAAGACCTCCAAAACCTTGCTGCGATCTATCAATTCAGAGCACCTCAAAATAAATGCATTGGTCCAGCATATTCCCATCCCAATTTATCAATGTGACCCTTCCCTCACAGAGCCCTCACGAAGAGCTCGCCTTTGCCCCCGTCCACCAGGTCGCCTGCATACTTTTGATAAGCCTCTCCCTCCAATTCGACAACCTCTGTTCTCTGGTAACTGGGCAGAACCTTAGCCTCGCCCTTTACAGTTATAGTCCCTTTGCTCATCTCCGCGCCGGGCAGATATGTGCTGCCCCCTATGAAGATGCTGCCGCCCTGGTTTGCCGCTCCGGGAAAGTCTCCGGCGTCACCCTGCACGCGAATGCTACCTCCACAGAGATGCTCTCCTAAAAATGCGCCCACACGACCGGAGATCTCAATCTCGCCACCGCGCATGCCGCACTTCTCGCCCCGATATCCACTCCCGACGTAATTGCCGGCGTCTCCCCGGACGATTATCTTTCCGCCCCGCATCTCCCTGGCCAGCCAGTCATCGGCATTTCCCGATATTGCGAACAGGCCGCCCTTCATATTGTTTCCGGCGTGCATGCCGACGCTTCCCCAGGCCTCAATCGACCCGGCGGACATGCCTTCCCCTACCCTCTTCACCCGTGAGAAGTCGCCCATCAGTTGGATGACCACATCCCCAGCGGTGGCGGTGCAGTCGTCGCCCTCCACCATAAAGAGCTCAGAGAGGTGCATCACCCTATTGCCCAGCCAGACGGGCTGAGCCCCGATCTCCGACAGAGATAGGGGGGCGAACCTATCAGGGGTGATGCACTCCGCCTCCACCGAAATTGAGAATGCTGCCCTAGGCGACAGTTTGACCGTCCTCATCTAAGCCACCTCCGCCAGAGTTCGAGCGGATTTTGCAGGCTCAACCGAAAGGCCAGCCCGGATTACGCGGGAACTGGGCAGATAAGCATCCTGCACAGCATAGTTGGAGAGTTGAACGCTATAGTATTTGGCAAACTTATCCTCGATCTCAGGCATGAGCCGGTCGTGGTCTGCATCGGGCACAGTTGCGTCCACCCAGTAGGTTCTGCCCTCGGGTGCAGCAAGTATCCTGCCCTCTTTGGCCACCACCACTCCGCCCTTGATGGTGTACAGGGCCGAGGAGAGGGCCTTTTTCACCAGTGCATGATCCCGGGCAGCATCAACATCTTCGGGTCTGATGCTGTAGATGGAGACATCCCCGTCCGCACCCACACCAAGGTGCCCCTTGTCGGTCAAGCCCAGTATGCGAGCCGGTGCAGCTCTGGTCATGATGGCGATTTCTGTCCAGTCCATCTCCCTCTCAATCACCGGAAGTGTGGTCCGGTTGGGCAGTTGCTCGTGCAGCGTGGCCATCTCTGCCTCCCTCTTGGCCCGGCTCATGAGCAGGGTGATCACCTCAGGATAATTGACAAATGGACTGCCGTTGGGATGATCGGTGGTCATGAGAGTCTTCCAGGGATCCCTGACCAGAAGGGCCAGCTCAAGGCCGATGGCCCACTGAACAGCATTGACCAGCATCTTTCTGAAGTAGATCATGGGCACGACGCCGCTTGACTCCTCCAGCTCGATGTCGTGATTGGACCATTTGTTATGAGTGAGCCGGGCATTGCCATACTCCAGAGGAGCGTCAGCAGTCATGGTGGTGGCGCTTCCGAAGAGCAGTTGCCCCATATCCATGGTTGCATGGCTGTGGGTGTTGAAGTAGTCGGCTATAGCCGGGGCCTTGGATTCGAAATCTCGCCAACTGGTGCCACCGTAGGCGGAAAACTGCATATGCGCCACGTGCACCACCTGCCTCATCCTCCCCGGCTTGATGTCCTTGAGCAGTTCAAGCGTCTCCAGGGCAGTGGTGTAATTTCCGGGCTTGCCCAGGTTATTGAAGTGGATGTGAATGGAGTGGGGCAGGCGCAGCATCTCATTAGCCTCGGCGAGGCCGCGAATGATCTCTGCTGGAGTCACATCGAATCCCGGTACATTATCCCTGTGGCTTTTCACATTGGCACCAAAGCCCCAGGCCTCACCTCCACCGGGATTGACGATCTTCACGCCATAGCCCCGAGCCGAGCGCAGACCCCAGGCCACATAGGCAGCGAGCTTGGGTATGTCTTTGTCTCGCACGCACTCCATGACCTGCCAGTTGTTGCCGAAGAGGGTCAGAGCACCCTTGTCTATGATGGGAATCTCCGCCAACTCCTCGTGGGTATGCCGGGCCTCAAGAATGGGCGTGGCCGCCTCGAAGGCAGTGGTGTAGCCAAGCCGTGCATACCTGTAGCCCATAGCATAGCAGTTGGGGACTGTATAGCCGGTAGAGGGCCGGCAGACGCCGCTCCTCGGCTCGGTGCCCAGACGGGAGTCGTCCGGCCTCATTATGCGTCCCGTGTTCACCTTCTTTCCGGCGATGTGAGAGTGGGCGTCCACTCCCCCTGGCATGACCAGCAGCCCTCGCGCATCTATCACTTCTCCCCCCGCCTGCTCGATAACTCTGCCCTGATCTATGCACAGGTCCATCTCCTCACCGAATATTCCATTGGCGGGATCGTAGACAATTCCACCCTTGATTATCATCTTCATGCACCCCCTTCCGCCTTTTGCCGCAGCTCTCGAATGTTCTTGATGATTTCAGCGATGATCTGCTCGTCGCCGGGCAGACTTGAATCGACCATCTTCCTCAGGCGCAGTGCCAGGCCGTCCATGCGATAGGCTGTGCCCTCCACCTCCACCCCTGCTATGGCGCAGGGTATCACCACATCGGACAGGAGCGTGGTCGGATTCTCATAAGGATCTATCTGAATCACCGGAATCTTAGACAGCGCTGCCGCCGTCTCCCTGGGGAAGTTGGATACCGGATCAGCGGCTACGATCAGGGCGGCATCGGTGTCTGCCCTTCCTAGCAGGTCGCAGGCGGCGGTCTCCCCTGGATTGAAGTAGGGCGCGCCTCTGGCATAATCAACAGACATGGGATAGCCCGATGACCAGGCCAGAACCTGGCCCGCCCCCCCAACATTGTAGTGCCCGCGCATGGGCATAATCACGAATTTGGTATGCTGATTGAGGTCTGCGACCAGAGAGAGGGCATTGTCTATGTTCTTGTACCGCCCCTTGCTATGGGTTATGCCCAGACCAAAGAATACCGCTCCGAAGCGCGCTGCCTTTAACATCTCCGCCAGGGCTGCCAGGTCGGCTTTAAGAGCGCCACCCACAGTATCGACAATGACATCTCCTTTCCCGGCCACAAGCATCCGCAGAGCGGAGATCACCTCATAGTCGCATCCAGGATCGATCCTCACGAATTTGTCGGCATTTTTTGCGGTCCTCGTCTCCCGAACATCCACCACCACGATCTTCCTGCCCGCCCGACCCTGCTCGGTGAAGCGGCCGCAGGAGTTGGAGCTGTAGCGCAGAGAATGCCTGGGATGGGCCTCCACAGGATTGCAGCCCCAGAAGACGATGGTATCGGCCCGGTTCTTTACCTGGCCCAGCGTGGCACCTGGCAGGCCCTTCTCCTCTATGCCTATCACAGAGGGTCCATGGCAGACGGTGGCTGTGGTGTCGATCACTCCTCCCACCTCCTCCGCCAGGAGGACTCCCTTCTTCTGTGCTTCGCAGGATGTAGAGGCCCAGCCATAGAGCAGGGGCTTTTTGGCGGCCAGAAGGATCTCCGCCGCCCGGCGGTAGGCTTCATCGAAGCTTGCCGGCTGGAGAACTCCATCCTTCCGGATCATAGGCGTCTGCATCCTGCTGTGGCCCATGATCTTGCTCGATCCCAACCGGCAGGCGTGCCTGACCCTCTGAATTTTGCCCTCCGCCACTTCGACGTTGATATCGTCGCACAGGCAGCCGCAGAATGAGCATACGGCATCTTTGATCATCACAGATTCTGTCATGCTCTAAGCCCCCAGATCAGAGAAAAGATCGCGAATGCTGCGGACTGGAGAATCCGTAGCGGCAACATCTACTGCCACTCCCTTGAACTGAGGTGTGCCGCAGCCGCCTGTGTCCTTTCCCACCAGCATATTTGCCCAGGGACCCATGGGAATGAAGACCATGCCCTGCGGCAGGCCAGAATCGGCTTTGGCAGCCAGCACCACCTGGCCGAACTCGCTCTTGAGAAGGACGTTTTCGCCCTCGTTTATGTTCAGCTCTTTGATATCATTTTCAGATAAATGGCATAAAGCCGCGGCCTTGAAGAATTCAGGGGCCATTTTGCTCTCGCATCTCGCCCCCTGGGCCAGGGTTCTTCCGGATATCATAGTTGCCAGCAATTCCTACCACCTTATTGCACGCTTATTTCCCAGCCGGTAAAAAAAGGTGCTGTTGTTGTTTTATTATTTTAAAGCAGTATATTCAGTAGAGGAGCTGTCCAATCTTCCCCGGTTTCTTCTGGCATCACTTTAATATACTCCAATCTCATGAGAATATAGTCCACCGATTCGGAGTTGAGGTTTTTGGCAGGCAGAGCTTGGAAGTTTGGAGACGATATCGACACGGATGCCATCATACCCGGACGCTATCTGGTCATCAACGATCCGCGAGAGCTGGCGGCACATCTCTTCGAGGGCGTCCGCCCGGAGATGGCAGGCGGCATTTCTCAGGGAGACTATGTGGTAGGAGGAGAGAACTTCGGCTGCGGCTCCTCCCGAGAGCACGCTCCATTAGCGCTGAAGGGGGCGGGGGTGACGGCGGTGGTCGCCAGGTCCTTCGCCAGGATATTCTTCCGCAATGCCATCAACATCGGCCTGCCTCTATTCATCTGCTCCCAGGTGGACGGGATCTCCGACGGAGATGAAATCGATATTGATATGGCGGGAGGATTGATCAGCAACCTCTCCCGCGGCGAGTCCTACAGGACCACGCCTCTGCCCCAGTTTCTCAGGGAGATCGTGGATGCAGGAGGGCTGGTGGAGTATACCAGGCGTCAGGTGGCTGGAGTGGTGGCATGAGATATACTGTTCCATTAATACCGGGTGACGGCATCGGCCCGGAGATCATAGCCGAGGGCTGCAAGGTCCTGGAGGCAGCGGCAGACAAGCACAACTTCTCGCTGGACTGGAAGGAGTATGAGCTTGGGGCGGAGCACTACCTCAAGACGGGAGAGCTGGTATCCGAGGAGACGCTCAAGGAGCTGTCTTCCTTCCCGGCCATCTTCCTTGGCGCCATAGGCGACCCCAGGGTAAAGCCGGGCATACTGGAGAAGGGAGTGCTTCTCACCATGCGCTTCTACTTCGACCAGTATGTGAACCTCCGCCCGGTCAAGCTCCTGGAGGGCATCTGGACGCCCCTCAAGGACAAGACTCCCAAGGACATCGACTTCGTGGTTGTTCGCGAGAACACCGAGGACTTTTACATCGGCATAGGCAGTCGCGCAAAGAAAGGCAAAAGCCATGCCGACTTTGAGATCAAGAGGAGCCTCTACAGCATCAAGTTCGGCCTGGATATCGATTCCGATAGCGATGAGATCGGATACCAGATCGGAGAGGTCAGCCGGGAAGGCTGCCAGCGGGTCATCAAATACGCCTTCGACCTGGCTATGAAGCGCCGCCGCCAGGTGGCGAGCGTTGACAAGGCCAATGTGCTCAGCGACATCTACGGCTTCTGGCGCGAGGTCTTCCTGGACGTCGCCTCCGGTTACCCCCAGGTGGAGCACAGCTTCAACTTCGTTGACGCCATAACCATGTGGTTCGTCAAGAATCCGGAGTGGTTTGACGTGGTGGTGGCCCCCAACATGTTCGGAGACATAATCACTGACCTTGGAGCCATGATTCAGGGCGGCCTGGGCCTCGCGCCGGGCGCAAACCTCAATCCGGAAGGGACCAGCATGTTCGAGCCCATTCACGGCTCAGCCCCCAAATACAAAGGCCAGAACAAAGTCAATCCCGTGGCCACCATCTGGGCAGGGGCCATGCTGCTCGATCACCTGGGCCAGGACAGGGCGGCGGCTGATATCATCGCCGCCATCGAGCGGAACCTATATGAGGGCAGGATTAAGACATATGATCTGGGAGGAAGTTCGACCACATCCGAGGTAGGCTCGGAGATAGCTCGCCTAGTGGGGCTTGTCTAAGTCCCTCTAGGAAAAAGCTTTTATGCAGGATGCAATTATTGCCAACTGCGTGCAGCATGAGAGGCTTAAGGCAGGCCAGGAAGCGGGGGCTCGTAGCTCAGTTAGGCAGAGCGTCTGGCTTTTAAATTTTTGGGTGAAGATACCAGGTGGTCGAGGGTTCAAATCCCCCCGAGCCCGTTTGGATTTTCCTTGAGCCTGTTTGCTGCTCCATCACTCAAAAGGTGGTTCGAGTGACCAAATTTGCCGTAAAAGATCATGAAATGGTTCCGGAACACGTGCTGCTCACGCCGGAAGAGGGGATGCAGGTGCTGAGTGACTTCGGCATATCTGCCCCGCAGCTCCCGAAGATTCACATAAGCGACCCTGCGGCCAAGGAGATTGGGGCCAAAGTCGGCGATATCATAAAGATTGTCAGGAAGAGTACTACTGCTAAGCAGTCGATCTTTTACCGGCTGGTAATCGATTAAGGGTGGTCTTTTGCTCGATAAAAATGTACTTTACAGCTCCTATTTTACCAGGGACAAATTGGTGCACCATCATATAAACTCATTCAACGATTTTATAGACAAGGGCCTGCAAAAGGTCATAGATGAAGTGGGCATCATAGAGACCAATATCGAGAACACATATGTGAAGCTCGGCAAGATCCGGGTGGAAAAGCCCATGGTGCGCGAAGCGGACGGCTCCATTGAGAGGCTCTATCCCAACGACGCCCGGCTGCGCAATCTGACATATGCCTCCCCCATCAAGCTGGAGATGACCATCGTGGAGGGCGAGAAGGAGAAGGACCTGGTGGAGGCGGACATTGGGACCCTGCCCATCATGCTCAACTCCAAGATCTGCAATCTGCACGGCCTTTCCGCAGACGAGATGATCACCTATGGAGAGGATCCCTCCGATCCGGGCGGCTACTTTGTGGTCAACGGCTCGGAGAGGGTGATCATGACCCTCGAGGATCTGGCCCCCAATAAGATACTGGTCGAGTACAACCAGCGCTATGATGAGAACATCGAGGTAGCCAAGGTATTCTCTCAGAGGCAGGGCTACCGCTCTCTGGTCATTGTGGAGAGGGGCCGCCGCTCTATTCTGGAGGTATCCTTCCCCTCCGTCTCAGGCCGGCTCAACTTCGTGACCCTCCTGCGCTCTTTAGGCATGGATACTGATATGGACATAGTCAAATCCGTATCTGATAACCCTGAGATCATCAAGTTCATGCTGGAGAACCTGGAGGAGGCGGAGGTCTCCACCACCGACGAAGCCCTGGAGAAGATAGGCTCGCGGGTTGCCGCCGGACAGGCCAAAGAGTACCAGAAGAAGAGGGCTACATACGTTCTGGACAGGTACCTGCTGCCCCACATCGGCGTGGACGAGAAGGACCGCTATGCTAAGGCCCTGTTCCTCTCCCGCATGGCCGAGGCCTGCTTCGAGCTGGCCCTGGCCCGCCGAGGCGAGGACGATAAAGACCATTACTCCAACAAGAGGCTCAAGCTCTCCGGAGACTTGATGGAGGACCTCTTCCGGGTGGCCTTCAACCGCCTCACCCGCGACATCAAGTATCAACTGGAGAGGGCCAGCATGAGAAACAGGGATCTCAACGTGGTCACCACAGTGCGGGCGGATGTGCTCACCGAGAGGATGATTCACCCCCTGGCCACAGGAAACTGGGTGGGCGGCAGGACGGGCGTCTCTCAGCTTTTGGACCGGACCGACTACATGGCCACCCTCTCCCACCTGCGCCGTGTCATATCTCCCCTCTCCCGCTCTCAGCCTCACTTCGAGGCCAGGGATCTGCATGCCACCCAGTGGGGGCGCATCTGTCCCAGCGAGACACCGGAGGGACCCAACTGCGGGCTGGTCAAGAACTTCGCCCAGGGAGTGGAGCTGTCCAAGGGCGCGGACGATTCTGAGAATATCAAGAAGATCTTACTGGATTTAGGCGTGATTGCGGTAGGTGGTAACGTTGGCTGAGGATATGATAACCGGAGCGCGGGTATATGTAAACGGCGAGATCGTGGGCCATCACGACGATCCCAGGACACTGGTATCCAATCTGCGCAGGCTGAGGCGCTCAGGAAGCATCAGCAGCCAGATGAATGTGGCCTACTTCGAGGACACCAATGAGATCTTCATGAACACCGACTCCGGCCGGGCGAGAAGGCCGCTCATTGTGGTGGAGGACGGGCGTGCCAGGGTTACAGAGGAGCATGTCCAGAAGGTCGAGAGCGGCGAACTTAAGTTTTCCGATCTGGTGGCTGGCGGCCTGGTCGAGTACCTGGATGCCGAGGAGGAGGAGAACACACTCATCGCCATCTGGGAGGAGGACATCACAGCCGAGCATACCCACCTGGAGCTGGACCCGTCCCTCATTTTAGGCATTGCCGCAGGGCTCGTTCCCTATCCTGAGCATAATGCCAGCCCCAGAAATACCATGGGCGCAGGAATGGTCAAGCAGTGCCTGGGCATGTCCACAGCCAACATGAGGCTGAGGCCTGACACGCGCGGCCATTATCTCAACAGCCCGCAGAGGGCCATAGTCAGGACCAAGACCTCTGGGGCCATCGGCTTTGAGGAGAGGCCTGCCGGCCAGAACTTCGTCGTCGCCGTCCTGGCTTACGAGGGCTATAACATTGAGGATGCCCTGGTCATGAACCGGGGCTCAATCCAGAGGGGGCTCGCTCGAAGCCACTTCTTCCGCGTCTCCGAGGCCGAGGAGCGAAAGTATCCGGGCGGCCAGGAGGACAAATTCGAGATTCCCGATGTCGAGGTTCGCGGCGCGCGCGGCAGCGAAGCCTATGATCAACTGGATTCGGACGGCCTGGTCAATCCCAATGCCTATGTGGGCCCCAATGATGTGCTCATCGGCAAGACCAGCCCGCCCCGATTTCTGGAGGAGCCGTCTGAGTTCGGCCTCACTGCCCAGCAGAGGCGAGAGACATCGGTCACCATGCGCTCCAACGAGAAGGGAGTGGTGGACATGGTCATTCTCACCGAGTCCTCCAACGGCAACCGCCTGGCCAAGGTCAAGACCAGAGACCAGAGGATTCCGGAGCTGGGCGACAAGTTCGCCTCCCGGCACGGCCAGAAGGGCGTGGTGGGCCTGATTGTGCCCCAGGAGGACATGCCCTTCACAGAATCGGGAGTTGTGCCAGACCTGCTGCTCAACCCCCATGCCATCCCCTCCCGCATGACTGTAGGCCACGTGCTGGAGATGATCGGAGGCAAGGTGGGATCTTTGGAGGGCAGGTTCATAGATGCCACTGCCTTCCTGGGCGAGAACGAGCCCGATCTGCGCGGGGCCCTGACCAAATTCGGCTTCTCCCATACGGGAAGGGAGATACTCTACAACGGGGCCACCGGCGAGCAGATCATGGCCGATCTCTTCGTGGGAGTGATCCTCTACCAGAAGCTCTACCACATGGTCACCGGCAAGATGCATGCCCGGTCCCGCGGCCCGGTGCAGGTCTTAACCCGCCAGCCCACGGAAGGGCGCGCTCGCGAAGGCGGCCTGCGGTTTGGTGAGATGGAGAGGGATGTGCTCATCGCCCACGGCGCAGCTCTCGCCCTCAAAGAGAGGCTGGTCGATGAATCGGATAAAGTGACTGAGCTGGTCTGCAGCCACTGCGGCATGATCGCCATTCATGACCGGAGAAGAAATGCGGACTTCTGCCCGACCTGCGGAGCAGATACAGAGATCTATCCCGTGGAGATGAGTTATGCCTTCAAGCTGCTGCTCGACGAGATCAAATCCCTGGGTGTAGCGCCGCGACTGATGCTGGAAGACGCGGTTTAGGTGGAAAATATGACTGTTCCCAAGAGAATTGGAAAGATCCGCTTCGGACTCATTTCTCCCCAGGAGTTCCGGAAGATGAGCGTGGTCAAGATCATCACTGCAGATACATACGACGACGATGGCTTCCCCATAGAGATGGGGCTCATGGACCCAAGGCTCGGAGTCATAGATCCAGGCCTGCGCTGCCGCTCCTGCGGCGGCCGGCCAGGGGAATGCCCCGGCCATTTCGGCCACATAGACCTGATTGCTCCTGTAATTCACGTAGGCTTTGCCAAATTGATCAGGAAGGTGCTGCGTGCAGTCTGTCGGGACTGCTCCCGGCTCATGCTCAAGGAAGCTGAAAAGAAGATGTATCTGGAGCAGATCCAGACACTGGAGCGGCTGGGGCAGATGACGGACGATACCGTCAACAAGGTCTTCGCCGAGGCCAGGAAGAACAAGACCTGCCCCTACTGCGGAGCGCCCCAGCAGGAGATCAAGTTCGAGCGGCCGCTGTCCTACATAGAAGAAGGGCACAAGCTCACTGCCTCGGATATCCGGGACAGGTTCGAGAAGATTCCCGACGACGACATTCAGGTCATGGGCATGAACCCGGCCACAGCACGGCCGGAGTGGATGATTCTGACGGTCCTGCCCGTGCCGCCCGTCACCATGCGCCCATCCATCACCCTGGAGTCCGGACAGAGGAGCGAGGACGACCTCACCCACAAGCTGGTGGACATCATCAGGATCAACCAGCGCTTCCAGGAGAACCGCGAAGCTGGCGCGCCGCAACTGATCATAGAGGACCTGTGGGAGCTTCTTCAGTATCATGTCACCACATTTCTGGACAACACCGTATCCGGCGTCCCGCCAGCCCGGCACAGGAGCGGCAGGCCGCTAAAGACTCTCTCCCAGAGGCTGAAGGGCAAAGAGGGGCGCTTCCGGGGCTCCCTGTCCGGCAAGCGCGTCAACTTCAGCGCGAGAACCGTCATCTCTCCTGATCCCAACCTATCCATCGGCGAGGTGGGCGTTCCCCTGGAGGTGGCCATGGAGCTGTCCGTGCCCATGATCGTCAACGTCCGGAACAAAGAGATAGTCAAGACGTTTGTGCGCCGCGGCCCCGATCGACATCCGGGCGTCAATTATGTCACCCGCCCTGACCAGAGAAGGGTCAAAGTGACCGACAAGAACTGCGAAGAGGTGGCAGAGCAGATGGACATCGGCTGGAAGATAGACAGACAACTGGCCGACGGCGACATAGTGCTCTTCAACCGCCAGCCCTCCCTGCACAGGATGTCCATCATGTCCCACCGGGTGCGGGTCATGCCCTACAAGACCTTCCGGCTCAACCCGGCGGTCTGTCCACCCTACAACGCAGACTTTGATGGGGATGAGATGAACATGCACGTGCCCCAGACCGAGGAAGCGCGGGCTGAGGCAGAGATTCTGATGCGGGTCCAGGAGAACATCCTCTCCCCCAGGTTCGGCGGCCCCATCATCGGCGGCATCCATGACTATGTGACCGGATCGTTCCTTCTCACCCACGGCCGAAAGCCCATCCGCCGCCAGGAGGTGATGGAGCTTCTCAAGAAGTTCGACATAACGGAGCTTCCCGAGCCGGAGGGGGAGAATGATGGAAGACCCTACTGGACGGGAAAACAGGTATTCAGCCTGATCCTGCCCCGCGGCTTGAATCTGTCCTTCAAAGCCGACTTCTGCTACAATTGCGACGTCTGCCGCGGCCCTGATTGCGAGAACGACGCCTACGTGGTCATAGAGGACGGAAAGCTGCTCAAAGGCACCATCGACGCCGAAGCAGTTGGCGCCTTCAAGGGCAAGATCACAGACAGAATCATAAAAGAGTACAGCCCATCCGTGGCCAGCGAGTTTCTGGACAGGATGACCCGCCTGGCACTGCGCGGCATCATGCATGCTGGATTCTCTTTCGGCATAGATGACGAGGACATTCCCCAAGCAGCGGCGGAGCAGATTGAGGAGACCACCCGGACGGCTCGCGAGAAGAGCCAGCAACTTATCGAAGCCTACAAGGCAGGAGAGCTTGAGCCCCTGCCCGGCCGCACCCTGGATGAGACCCTGGAGATGAGGATCATGCAGACCCTGGGCAAAGCCAGGGATACAGCAGGCAAGATCGCAGGAAGGTACCTGGGACTGGATAACTCCGGCGTGGTCATGGCCGTGAGCGGCGCCCGCGGCTCCATGCTCAACCTCACCCAGATGGCAGCCTGCGTCGGTCAGCAGTCCGTGCGCGGCGAGCGCATCATGCGCGGCTATGCCGGCAGGACGCTGCCCCACTTCCAGAGGGGTGACCTGGGGGCAGAGGCTCACGGCTTTGTGGAGTCGAGCTACAAGGACGGCCTGAACCCCACCGAGTTCTTCTTCCACGCCATTGGCGGTCGCGAAGGCCTGGTGGACACGGCTATCAGGACATCCCAGAGCGGCTACCTGCAGCGGCGGCTGGTCAATGCCCTGCAGGACCTGGAGGTCAAGTATGACGGTACAGTCAAGGAGACGAGAGGCATGATCGTCCAATTCAGGTACGGAGAGGACGGAGTGGATGCCTCCAGGAGAGACTACGCCAGTACGGACAATGCAAAGCGCATCATCAAGAATGTGCTCAAGAAGGAGTCGGCATGATCCTCACGGAAAAGGATATCCTGGAGAAGCTGGAAGGCCTGGACCTTCCCGAGAGCATTAAGCAGGCCATGCTGGGCGAACTCAAGGACGCAGAGGTCACTGATGAGCAGATGGAAGAGATCGTCTCCCAGGTCCTCTCCGATTACCAGCACTCCCGTGTGGAGCCCTGCGAAGCTGTGGGTGTGGTTGCCGCTCAGTCCATCGGCGAGCCTGGCACGCAGATGACCATGCGTACCTTCCACTACGCCGGTGTGGCCGAGATCAACGTAACACTGGGCCTGCCCCGGCTCATTGAGATAGTGGACGCCCGGAAGATTCCCTCCACACCCACCATGACCATAAAGCTTAATCAGGATTATGCCCACGACCGAGATCTGGCCAGAGAGGTGGCCTGGGCCATCGAGTCCACATCCATCCTGCACCTGGGGTCGATTGCAACCGACCTCGCGGAGATGAATGTCATAATCGAGTTGAATGCCGGCGCGCTCGAGCAGCGCAAGATCACGGCGGAAGAGGTGGCGGCAAGGCTCAAGGAGGAGACGGGCCTCTCCGTGGACCAGAAGGAGACGCTTCTGGTGATGGCTCCCGAGGAGCCCTCTTACCGGGAGCTATTGCAACTGGTGGAGAAGATCAAGAGGATCTCCCTCAAGGGCGTGGAAGGCATCAAGCGGGTGGTCATAAGAAAGGAGGGCGATGAGTATATACTCTACACGGAAGGCTCATCGCTCAAGAAGGTCATGCAGTTTGATGGAGTTGACCCCACTCGCATCAAGACCAATAACATCAACGAGATCGGAGAGGTGCTGGGCATCGAAGCAGCACGAAACGCCATCATCAATGAGGCTACGGACACCCTGCGCGAACAGGGCCTCTCAGTGGATGTAAGGCACATCATGCTGGTAGCCGATATCATGACTGTGGATGGAGAGGTCAAGCAGATCGGCAGGCACGGCGTCTCTGGCGAGAAGGCCAGCGTGCTGGCCAGAGCTGCCTTCGAGGTCACAGTCAACCACATCCTGGATGCGGCCATCCGGGGTGACATAGACGACCTCCGGGGCGTAACTGAAAATGTAATCGTAGGCCAGCCCATACAACTGGGTACAGGCGACGTGACGCTGGTGGCAAGCAAGAGATGAGGTAATAACGATGATAAACATAGATAGAGCATTGAGAAGCTGCATAAGAACTGGAAAAGTGATGCTGGGATCAAATAGCACTGTGGAAGCAGGGCTTGGCGGACAGGCAAAGCTGATAGTATTCGCTGTGGACTGCCCGGCCGAAGTTAAGGCGCAACTGGATACCATGGACATTCCCGTCTACGGCTACCAGGGAATGGGCAAGGACCTCGGATCTGCCTGCGGAAAACCCTTCTCCGTGGCCGCCTTGGCCATAATCGAGCCAGGGGACTCGGAGATAATGGCACTGCAGCGCGAGATTCGGGGTGTTGAGGCATGAGTGAGTTCAAGCTCACCACCGAGGGAATCAGATATATTGCGCTCTTCGAGAGCCTTACCGGAGGCATGGCCAGGGACTGCATTGTGGATGAGGAGAACGGCCGCATCATATTCGTCATAAAAAAAGGTGATATGGGGGCAGCCATAGGACGGAAGGGCTCGAACATCAACCGGGTGAAAAAGTCAGTGGGAAAGCAGATCGAGATCGTCGAGTACAGCGACGATGTCAAAGAGTTTTTGGAGAACCTCTTCCAGCCGGCGGCCATAAAGAATGTGATGGTAGTCAATAAGAACAATAAGCGATTGGCTTATGTAGAGGTAGCAAATAAGGACAAGGGCATTGCCATCGGCAGAGATGGCCGAAACATATTAAAAGCCAAGATGCTTGCGCAGAGGCATCATGGCGTTGACGATATCATAATTCAATAAGGTTTGCGATTTACTCAAGGTGAAATGAATGGGAAATGGAATCTATGCCGCCAGGAAACTGGAGAGTGATAGGAAGACGCTCCGGTGGAGCTATCCCAAGTATATCCGCAGGATGTCGGGCAGCAAGATAAAGGCTGACCCCCTGAGTGGAGCGCCCATGGGAAGGGGAATAGTTCTGGAGAAAGTGGGAATTGAGGCCAAGCAGCCCAACTCGGCCATAAGAAAGGCCGTGCGCATTCAACTGATTAAGAACGGACGGCAGGTCACTGCCTTCGCGCCGGGCGATGGGGCCATCGGATTCATCGATGAGCACGATGAGGTCACAGTTGACCGCATTGGCGGACGTCAGGGACGCTCCATGGGAGATATTCCCGGAGTTCGCTTCAAGGTCATCGCCGTCAACAATGTCTCCCTGCTGGAGCTGGTCAGGGGAAGAAAGGAGAAGCCGGTGAGGTAATTACTATGAAGCTATTCGGCAAGTGGGACCCAGCGGAGGTCGAGGTTGCAGACCCGAGCATCAAAGGCTACATGAATCTGGCTTCCAAGGCGGTCATGCACTCGGGCGGAAGGCATGCCAAGCAGCAGTTCAAGAAGTCCGAGCAGCACATTGTAGAGCGCCTGGTCAACAAGATGATGAGAAAGGAGAGGAACACCGGCAAGAAGCTCAAGGCCTACGGCATAGTTGAGGGGGCCTTTGACATTGTGGCCAAGAAGACCAAAGAGAATCCGCTCTCTGTTCTGGCCAGGGCCATATCCAATGCCGGGCCGCGGGAAGAGGTTGTCAGGCTCAAGTACGGTGGCATCACTGTGCCCAAGGCCGTGGATACCGCACCGCAGAGACGGGTGGACACCGCCCTCATGTTCATAACCAAGGGCGCACGCGAGGCGTCCTTCAAGAAGACCAAGACTGCGGAAGCAGCCCTGGCAGACGAGATCATATCTGCCGCTGGCCGCGACGTCAAGAGCTACGCCATCAACCACAGGGACAGCGTGGAGCGCGTGGCCAAAGCCGCCAGGTAAGGC
>ERZ1645192.1772-NODE-1772-length-17970-cov-5.113759_pt1 | contig 17970 bp, 29 predicted proteins | sample MGYA00575354_ERZ1645192 | MGnify/ENA primary metagenome ERZ1645192 (study PRJEB40844, sample SAMN11349763) | freshwater sediment metagenome | isolation source: river sediment | host: Sediment | place: India: Faizupur Khadar , New Delhi | collected 2017-02-21 ... | reverse complement strand
TCCAGTTGATAATGTTGTGTGGGATTTAATGTCTGGAAAGATTGGTTATCGTAAGGGTTCGTCAATCATGACGATTGATCTTGGTAATCTTAATGAAGATAAGACTGAGGCACCAGAAGCTCAGATTTCGGAAAATCCATTTGATGATTTTGGTGTTGCTATTCCTGCATTTGCACAGTCAACTCCTGTTGACAATATCACTATTGGTGATATGATTTATACTGCATCTGGTGTGATGGGATGGATTGTTAAGAAGAATGATAAGTCATATAAGATTATGAAGCCTGACGGTACTCGTTCTGATTGGGTTCCGCCAAAGGTTCAGATGCTTGGTCTTGATTCTGGTGTTATGATTTTACGTTCTCTTATGAATATGTTACCTGATGGTAATAATGGTCTTGCAAATATGCAGAGTATGCTTATGCCTATGATGGCAATGGGTATGATGGGAGATGGTGATAGTGAAGGATTTGACCTTAAGGGTATTCTTCCTATGATGCTTATGTCTCAGACTAATGCTGGTGGTAGTACTGCAACTAGTATGCAAAACATGTTGCCTATGATGATGATGTTGCAAATGTTTGGTGGAAATAAGAAGAATAATTTTACTAGCAGTAATAATAAGTTTTTCAAGTAAAACATTTTGAAAGGAATTATATAATGGGTAATGCTAGGTTTGATACGACTGCATATGCAGCATATGCTTCAGCTACTACTTTGCGGGCTGATGGTAGTCGTATGTCTACTAATGAAATCTTTACGCAAAGGGGCATTCACGAATCTCTTGATCCCAAGAAGATTTTGTTTCGTGAATCTAGGGATTCTGAAGCCAATCCCAATTCTCGTCCAATCATTCTAGGACTTGATGTTACTGGTTCTATGGGTATGATTGCAAATGAAATTGCTAATCGTGAACTTGGTAATCTCATGAATGATCTTATTGATAAGCAAACTGTGGCTGATCCTCATATTATGTTTATGGGTATTGGTGATGCTTATTGTGATCGTGCGCCACTTCAAGTTTCACAATTTGAAGCAGATATTCGCATTGCAGAACAGTTGTCTTTGATGTATATTGAAGGTGGGGGTGGTGGTAATTCTTTTGAATCCTACCACATTCCTTGGTATTTTGCTCTTAATCACACGAAGATTGATTCTTTTGAAAAGCGTGGTGTCAAGGGTCTTCTGTTTACAATTGGTGATGAATATCCACCTGATACACTAACTGTACAAGAAATAGCGAAAACATTTGGTGTTTCACAGGCTAGTGAAATTAACATTCGTGATCTTTATAAGAATGTTTCTGAAAAATGGGATGTTTTTCATTTGATTGTTGAACAGGGCAGTTTTGCACGGGGTAGAACTCGTGAAGTGTATAATCGTTGGTATAATGTCATTAAGAACCGTGCTATTCGATTGACAGATTACACTAAACTGTCTACAGTTATTCGTGCTGTTATTGAAGTGAATGAAGGCAAGTTGCCTGAAGATGTGATTAATGATGATCCTGAGAATAGGAATGTTCTTGTTCCTGCACTTTATGGATTTACAAATCAGGAGTGATTAAAAATGCGAACCGCCATTGTTGTTATTGGTGCTGGGTATGGTGATGAAGGTAAGGGTAAAACTGTTGATCATTTTTGCGAATCTTTTTCTCCTGAAACGACATTGGTAACTAGATATAGTGGTGGTTCGCAAGCTTCTCATACTGTTGTTAGAAATGGTATTCGTCATGCTTATTCACATTTTGGTTCTGGAACCACATACGGTTGTTCCACATATCTAGATGAAAATTTCATTCTAAATCCAATTGTATTTAGACATGAATGGGAAGAATTGCAACAGTTGGGTATTAACCCAACTGTGTATGCTAATTATAAATGTAAAATTACAACAATTTTTGATATGTTGATGAATCATATTGATGAATATGATCGTGGTAACAATCGACATGGATCATGTGGTCTTGGGATTAATCGAACAATTAATCGTCATGAAGATATTAAATTTACAATGAATATGATTCATGACAAATCAGTTTTGAAACGTATTCAGGAATATTATCCTAAAGTCAAACTACCTAATGATTATATTCTTGAAAAATTTCAAGATGATTTGATGTTTATGTTTAATAATCTTATGTTTGATGATAATAGCATTTATAAAAATTATCAGCATGTTATTTTTGAAGGATCGCAAGGACTTCAGTTAGAAGAAGATTCTGGTAATTTTCCACATGTTACTAGAGGATATGTTGGAATTCGTAACATCATTAAAGACTTGAAATCGTTTGATGAGTGTAACATTAACTATGTTCATAGGATTTATCAAACTAAGCATGGTGCTGGTCCGTTTGATCATGAAATGGATTTGAAACCATTTTTTAGTATTATTGATCAAACTAATATTCCTAATGAATTTCAAGGTTCTTTGAGATTTGCACCTATTGATCTTGATAAAATGTTTAATACGATCAATCGTGATATTATGCACCATATATATCATAATTATAATGTTAAATTTAATTACAATCTTTGCATAACTTGTATGGATCAAATTAGAAATAGTGAATTTGTACCATATATTTTAAACAATAAATTTTGTATTGGTGATGATAAAGAAATTACTGATATTCTTTTTAATAAGTGTAAAGATAATGGATTGAATTTAATTTTTCTTACAGGGGTATAATATATGTATAAAATTTTTATTATTTTGATTGGTGGTGTATTGTTGTCTGGTTGTCAAACTGCCTATTCAAATAATATAAATAAGAATACCGCTTCTGGCGGTATCGTTGCTTCATGGTATCAATCTGGAAAGAGAACTGCCAGTGGTCAACGATTCGATCCAAATGGGCTTACTGTCGCACATAGAACCCTGCCATTTGGAACTAAACTTAAACTGACCAATCCTAATAATGGAAGGTCCATAATTGCTACGGTTAACGACAGAGGTCCATTTGTCCGTGGGACTGGGTTAGATGTGTCTAGAGGTGGTGCTCATGCTCTTGGATTTATCAATAAAGGTAAAACTAAATTGCAAATGCAAGTAATGAGATAATATGTTTTTCTCGCCCGTAGCAAGGTAAAAAAAAAGGAAAACTAATGACTAAACTTATAACTTTACTAACAGCAATGTTAGTTAGCTTTACAGTTGTTACAATTGTGGAAGCTAAACCAAAGAATAAGAAAAATCATTATCAAAATGTTGTGACTATTAATGGTGATGAAAATAATTCTGCTGTGTTTTTTACCAATGATCGAGCAAGAGCCGGTTTTGTAGAAAATCCAGTAAGAACTGGAATGAAGAGGTCTTTTACTACCTTTAGTGGTGGTGATTTAGTAACAAAGGCTTCACGATATATCGGCGCAAATGCCAGACAATTAGGTTTACCTTCTCGTCTTTGGTGTGCTGATTTTATGAATATGCTAACTGGTTCAGGAACTGATCGTCGTGCAATTTCTTATGCTCGTCGTGGTTCCCCTGCACCACATGGGTGTACAAACTGTGTGGCTGTCACTAAGCGTAGAGGCGGTGGACATGTAGGGATTGTATCTGGATATGATAGTATAGGAAATCCTATACTAATATCTGGCAATCATGGCCGTAAAGTTGGTGTTGGTGTTTATGCAAAACATAGAATTGTTGCATATCGCTATATTTAAACTTAAGGGGTGGGAGAAATCCCGCCCCATTTTTAATGGAGAAGAAAATGGATATTAATAAAATTGAACGTGAATGGTTATATAGTATTTTAGAAAAAATTTATGATGTAATTTATAGTAATAATTATAATGAAGAAGAAAAAATTAAAGCAATAGAATGGTTGGTGAAGCAAGGGTTTAAGATTGATCGTGAGGAATAAGAGTTTTGAATGATATAAATAGTTCTAAGAAAAGGAGCTTAGAATGATAGCATTTAAAGATTTTCTAGTAGAATTAAAAATTAGTTTAGAATATCATGACGAATTAAATCCAGTTTTATGGGAAAATAATAAACTTCGCCCAAATGTTAGAAATGCATTATTAAAATTTGCTGATACATGGCGTGATTATGTAAATATCCCAAAAATGTGGATTGAAGATATAATCATGGTTGGTGGAAATGCTAATTATAATTATACTTCAAAATCTGATATAGATGTTCATATTATTATTAATCGTTCAAATATTGGAGATGACCCAAAACTTGTTGATGATTATCTACAAGATAAAAAAACTATATGGACATTAACACATGATATAAAAATTCTAGGTTATCCTGTTGAACCATATGTTCAAGATATTAAAACAAAATTTACTAAAGGACAAGGTGTTTATTCGTTAAAAGATGATAAGTGGTTACAAGAACCACATCATGGTAATTATGATTTTAAAAATGATAAACATTTAAAGATTAAACTTCAACATTATATGCATGTTATTGATCATATGATTAAAAATAAAATGTCAACTGATCATTTTGAAAATTTTAAAACAAAATTTAGAAATATGCGTGGGGCTGCAATTCAAAAAGGTGGAGAATTTTCACTTGAAAATTTAGTATTTAAAGAATTACGAAATCGTGGTTATTTAGATAAAATGACTAAATATGAAAAATCAGAACAAGATAAATCACTTTCTATTTGATTTTAGTGATTTCTTAAATAGAACATATAATCCAACTTCTCTACCATATGCTTCTATTTCCCAAGGACTAAACCAATATTGTTCCTCATGTGTATCTTGGGAAGAGATTGAATAATACTCTCCTTCCCATTTTATTGCTAAACTTTTAGACAAATCTTTTAATTGACCAGTAGCATATTGTTTAACGTGCACCATTTCATGAGCTAAACTTTTAAGCATTTGTTGTTGTGATAAATTTACATCAATTTCAATTTCAAATTCACGAGGTTTCAGATTATCATCTTCCCATGTGCAATAAGCAAGACATTTGGTTTCTTTATATAAATTTTCTGTAAATTTTAAATTAATGGTAATATTATTTTTTAATCTTTTTGACAATAATTGAGATGCATACCAATTTATTGCTTTTTTTACCAATGGCAAATTTACTTTTGTTGGTTTTTTTGATGTACGAATATGCATAATCACCCCTTCGTTGATTGGTGAAATGTATATATATATATTTATATATTCTTGACATAGAAGAAAATGTGTGATAACTTATTGGAGAATAATATGAAATCTGATCTTGAATTATTGGTTGAATATGATATGTATGAATTGGGATATGATCCTAATAATAAAGAAGATATTGTTAAATATTGGAAGGAAAAATTAGATGATTGAAATATATTCAAAGGATAACTGTTCTTTTTGTATTAAAGCTAAAAATATACTTAATAGTATGAAGTTGAGTTATAGAGATTATGTTGTAGAACGAGATGTTTCTAGAGAATATATTTTGGAAAAATTTCCAAATGCCCGTTCATATCCCATTGTAGTTGTTAATGGGGAATTTATTGGTGGGTATTTAGAGTTGGAAATGCGTGTATTTGAACAAAGAGAAAACTTTGGTAAGCAACTTCTCGTGGAGTGATATATGTTTGAACGTGATGTTCTTTTAAATGAATTAAAACAGGGGGTGATGGAATTTTATTTTAAACCGGAAGATATTCCATTGCCAATTAGATGTACGTTAAAGCCAAATCTTTTACCCTCATCATTTACTAACGATAAAGATTTATTTGAAAATTTTTGTGTAGATAATCCCACTAAAATTGCGGCTTGGGATGTAATGAAAAATAAATGGGTAGTATTTAATATCAATGATATTGAATATGTTCAATCACAAGATAATTATTAAAGGTGAATAAAAATGTATGATGTTATTGTTGATATTGATGGGACGATTGCGAACAATGAGCATCGAACTCACCATCTAAAAATTAAACCGAAAAATTGGAAAGCATATGAGGCAGATGTTCATAAAGACACGCCTCATGAAGATATTATATATATTCTTAAGGCATTAAAAAATAGTGGTTCACGAATGGTTCTTTGTACTGGTCGTATGGAGAATGAACGTGATGATACTATTAAGTGGTTGGTAGAACATGGTCTTGATTATATTTTTGATCAACTTTATATGCGTAAGTTGAATGATTATAGACCCGATGATGTAATTAAAGCTGAATTGTTACAGCAAATTTCTATTGATGGCTATGATCCTAAAATTGTATTTGAAGATCGTCAACGAGTAGTTGATATGTGGCGTCGAATGGGTCTTCGTTGTCTTCAAGTTCAGCCGGGAGATTTTTAATATTAGGAGACATGAATGAATTTGTTAATTACTGGTGGTGCTGGGTTTATAGGACACCACATCATTGAATATTTCCTTGATAATACAGATTATAATATTGTAAGTTTAGATCGTTTAGATTTTTCTGGTAATCTAAATCGTATTAATGAAATTGTAAAAAATAGATCAGATAAACATCGTATAAAAATTGTACATCATGATTTGAGAAGTCCTATTAGTTCTCAAATCTCAGATATGATTGGTGATATTAATATTATTCTTCATGTTGGTGCAGCATCACATGTCACCAGATCAATTCAATATCCAATGGAATTTGTTGAGAATAATGTTGTTGGCACAGTTAATGTTTTAGAATATGCTCGTACTCTAAAAAATTTAAATCGTATGATTTATTTTTCAACTGATGAAGTTTTTGGTCCTGCTGTTTCTGGTTATTCATTTAAAGAATATGATAGATTTAATCCAACAAATCCATATTCAGCTTCTAAAGCGGCTGGTGAAGTAATGTGTGTTGCATATCAAAATACATACAATTTACCAATTTATATTACTCATACTATGAATGTTTATGGAGAAAGACAAAATCCAGAAAAATTCATTCCAATGGTTTTGAAAAAAATTGTAAATAAAGAAAAGATCACAATTCATTATGATAGTGTAACTCAAAAAATTGGTTCACGTTGTTATTTACATGCTAAAGATGTAGCATCTGCTTTGTTCTTTATTCTTAATTTACCAGAAATTAAAGTTACTTACATTTATGGTGGTAAATGTCCAAAGTTTAATATTGCAGCAGATAAACAATATGACAATCTTGAAATAATTAAAATTATTAGTAAAGGGTTGGACATAGAAGTTCCATATGAACTTGTTGATCCAAACATTGATCGTCCCGGTCATGATTTCAGTTATGATATTGATGGAAATTATCTTAGATCGTTCGGTTGGTATCCATCTATGACAGTTGAAGAACGTTTACCGTTGGTTTCTCAATGGTATTTAAATAATCAAAATTGGTTGAAGTAAGGAGTTTATAATGCCTTTTGCAAAAGATAGTCTTTCCACAAATGCTTTTGGTGGAACTGAGTTGATGAAGTATGCACTTGAAAAGCGTCTTGATCCTGAACTACTTGATAAGTTTCAGATTTTTGTTTCTCGTGTTGAGGAACCATTGTCTGAAGAACATGTTAGAATTTATTGGCTTCAGGATTTAGCTGGTGATCCTGCTTCTGAACATTTACATAATAGTGGTTGGGAAAAGTTTCATAGGCTTGTGTTTTCATCACACTGGCAGATGCGTGGTTATATTGAAAGATATAATATTCCTTGGTCAAAATGTATTGTGCTGCCTAACTGTATTGTCCCAATTGATTTTTCTATGGAAGATAAGAGTCGTGAAACAATTCGATTGATTTATCATACTACGCCACATCGTGGTCTTCAGCTTCTTGTACCAGTATTTCAAAAGTTACGTGAAGATTATAAAGATATCACTTTAGATGTTTATTCATCTTTCAAGGTATATGGTTGGGAACAAAGAGATGAACCTTTCCAAAAACTGTTTGAAGAATGTAAGAATAGTGAAGGAATCCACTATCATGGTTCTGTATCAAATGATGAAATTAAGGAAATTTTAAAGACCAAACATATTTACGCATATCCTTCTATTTGGCAAGAAACATCATGTATTTCTCTTATGGAAGCTATGTCTGCTGGACTTGTATGTGTCCATCCTAATTTAGGTGCATTATTTGAAACTTCTGCTAATTGGACACATATGTATCAATTCAATGAGAATATGCAGCAACATGCTAACATGTTTTATTCGGTTCTTCGTTCTGCAATTGATGAAATTAAGTTTTTATCAGATGAACAATATAAGAATAAGATAATGACACAAAAGGCATATGCTGATATTTTTTATAATTGGACTACTCGTGAAGCACAATGGGATGCTTTACTTCGTTCATTAATTAATGAACCAAAGGAATTGCCTAAAGCATCATTTATTTACAGAACAACATAATATAAATATATTATATCGGCAATGCCGAAATAAAGGTATTAAATGGCAAATAATGTTATAACTTTTCCAAAGTCTAAAATTGTACAGAAGGGGGTGTTGCCCCCTTCTACCCCTGAAGAAATTAAAATGAATCTTGATTGTGTGAAATATAATCATGTTCAAGAAACCATTTCATTGATAGCACCAATGATATTTCAACAATTATCATTGGCTGGATTTGAATTGATGGAAGATGAAGATATTGATTCTATTAAAGATACAGCATTTTTGATTGAAGCTATTAAAGCGATGTTATATAAGTATTATGAATTAGAACATCCATTTCAAAAAATAGCACAGAACGTATTTACTGAAAATAACGGTTTACTTTCTATTACAGATACATTAGAATTAGTATTAAGATTGGATGAAGAAAGGGTGTGAAAATATAATGTTTATTTTGGATTTGAATCAAGTGATGATTTCTAATCTGATGATGCAGATTAGAAATCATACTAATATTGATATTAAAGTTGAACAACTTAGAGCAATGGTATTAAATACTATTCGATCATTAAATGTAAAATTTCGTGATGAATATGGTGAATTTATTATTGCCTGTGATAATAAAAATAGTTGGCGTAGACAAATTTTCCCTTATTACAAAGCAAACAGAAAACGTGATCGTGAAAAATCTGAACTTGATTGGGAAAAGATTTTTGAAGCATTATCTACGATTCGTTCAGAATTAAAAGAGAATTTTCCATATCGTGTTATTGATGTAGAAACAGCCGAAGCTGACGATATTATCGCCACTTTGGTAAAGGAATATGCTACATCAAATCCTGAAGAGAAAATTCTAATTTTATCTCGTGATAAAGATTTTATTCAACTTCATATATATGATAATGTTGTTCAATTTGATCCTATTTCAAAAATGTATGTGAAAAACAATACACCAGAATTGTTTATTAAACAGCATATTATTACAGGAGATTCAACAGATGGCATTCCTAACATATTGTCTTCTGACAATTGTTTTGTTATTGGGGAACGTCAAAAGAGGATGACTTCTAAAAGATTGGAATATTTTATCAATTACAATCCAGAAGAATATAATGATGAAATGTGTAAAAGAAATTATTATAGAAATCAATATTTAATTGATTTTAATTATATTCCCAGTGAAATTAGTGCTACTATTTTACAAGAATATAATAATCAAGCCAATAAAACTAGATCAAAAATGTTTAATTATTTTGTAAAGCAAAGACTTCCATTGTTAATGGAATCTATAAACCAATTCTGAGAGGTATTATGCGATTAGCAATATATGAAATTTTAGAAAATGCATCTAAACTTTCTAAAAAGGAAGACAAGTTAAATTATCTTCGTCAAAATTATAATCCTGCATTAGGCCAAATTCTTAAATATACATTTGAGCCTGAATTTGTTTGGGATTTACCACCCGGCGACCCGCCATATAAACCATCTGAATATCCTGATTCACATGGTATGCTATATTCCGAAACAAGACGCTTGTATTTGTTCCTGAAAGGTGGTAATCCTAATCTAACGCCATTTAAGAGAGAGATGCTTTTCATCAATCTTTTAGAGAGCGTCCACCCCAAAGATGCGGAGTTGCTTCTAGCAATCAAAGAGAAAAAACTTCCATACAAGGGATTAACTATTAATTTAATCAGAGAGGCATATCCGGGGTTAATCAATGAGCAACAGCAAGTTTGATCTTACAACTCGTAATAATTTCAAGAAGTATAAGAAGTCAAAGAAGGTCTTTGATGATTATGAAGACGATGGTTACAATGATGATCGTCGTCATGCTGTGAATAAGCATAAGCAGCGTCGTATTAATCATGCCCTTCGAACCAAGAATATTGATGAACTTCTTGACGCAGAAGACGAGATTGTTTAATGCCAACTTATAGATTCCGTAATGAAAATACTGGTGAAGAGTTTGAGGATTTTATGTCAATATCCACATTGGACTCTTATTTGACAGAAAATCCTCATATCACACAACTCGTTAATGGCGCACCAGCTATTCATTCTGGTAGAGGTTTCAATAAACCAGATAATGGTTTTCGTGATCTTCTAAAAGATATGAAAAAGAATCATTCTAAAGGAATGAGTGGGAGCACCATTAACACATTCTGAGAAAAGTAAATGGAAGAAACTAAAAGATTAACAAGAAAAGAAAAAAGACTACTTCGACAGAACGGAGGAAAGGTTCACATACAAGAAAAATTAAATTTTAATCTTAAACATATAGAACCTTTGACACAAAATCAAAAGTTATCTTTCCAAGCATACGATCAAAATAAAAATTTAATGTTACATGGGATAGCGGGAACTGGTAAATCTTTCATTTCCCTCTATCTTACATTAAAACAAGTGTTAGCAGAAAATAGTCCATATAAAAAAATTATTATTGTAAGATCAGTTGTTCCTACAAGAGATATGGGTTTTTTACCGGGTAATACTAAAGAAAAAGCAAAAGTATATGAAGCACCATATACTGCTATTTGTTCAGAACTCTTTGGAAGAGGTGATGCTTATGAATATCTTAAATCAAAAAATATTATTGAATTTATCTCCACTTCATTCATACGTGGTATTACTCTTAATGATTGTATTGTTATAGTCGATGAAATGCAAAACATGGATTGGGGAGAGTTAAGTTCGATAATAACAAGAATTGGAAATAACTGTAAAATTATATTCTGTGGAGATATTCGTCAATCTGATTTTAGACACAGAGAAAAAGATTCTAAACATGATATCTTAAAATTCATGTCAATCATACAAAAAATGTCAGAATTTCAGTCAATAGAATTTGATATTCCTGATATAGTAAGAAGTAAATTAGTGAAAAATTTTATAATTCATACTAATAAATTGGGTTATTTGTTATAATCCAACTCATGTTAATATATAAATAGAACATAATTTTTAAGGATAATTATTATGTTCTATTATATATACAAAATAACTAATAAAATAAATAATAAGTATTATTATGGTAAACATACAACTGATGATCTATAAGTATAAATTAAATGTTTAATCATTATTTTGTGCCTGAAATATCTTTACAAGATGAAATGCGTGATGGTAAACGATATTATATCTTACCAGATGGACGTGCATTTAAATCTGTAACAACTATCCTTTCAGAAAAAACAGATAAATCCTCTCTAGAAAAATGGCGTAAAAGAGTTGGTGAAGAAGAAGCCAATCGTATTAGTGCTATTGCTACTAGACGAGGAAGTATCATTCATGGTCTATGTGAAAATTATCTTCATAATAAACCAGATTATATGTCATCTGCTTCACCAGATGATATTGATTCATTTCTTCCGTTAAGAAATATTCTTAGAGAACATGTAGATGATATTTATGGTATTGAGTTACCACTTTATTCTACTGTATTGGAAGCAGCAGGAAGAACAGATTTAATTGCTAAATTTGATGGTGAATTGTCCATTATTGATTTCAAAACTTCAAAAAAACCAAAACAAGATAAATGGATTGAAAATTATTATATTCAAACAACTGCATATTCTTTGATGTTTGAAGAATTATATAATATTAAAATTAAAAAATTAGCAATATTAATTACAGTGGATCACGATGTTCCTCAAATTTTTGTAAAAAATACAAAAGATTATTACAACAGAGTCAGAGACATATTCTGTTGACATGGGGAATAATGCCATGTATGATGGTATCAACTAATGTAAAAGGAGATTAATATGGCACGTGGAACCAAAACCACTCGTGTTTCTAAATCTGCATCCTATTTGATTAATCGAAAATATATGGGCGATGAGCCTCTTGCTAATAAGACCTTTACCGAAAGCGAATTTGGTAAGGCTCTTAATTGGTATAATTATATGTGTTCTATTGATGATGCTCGTCAATATATGAACGATTATCTCAAGTCACAAAATCGCCATAATGATATTAAAAAGTTGGCTCGTGTTCCTGATACATGGATTTCCATGTCTGGTGCATGGATGGCTCGTATGCTAACTCGCAATTGTAAATTGCCAATTGATGCAGAAAATTCTATTAATAATAAGTTGCTTGAATCTTTCAAGCGTATTGTTAAGAAAGAAACTGCTGTTGTTGTTAATATTGGTGATCGTCCTTCTGTACGTGGTCGTATGATTGATCGTGCCAATGATATTATTGGTGATATTGAACAGAACATTGATGAAGATGAAAATTTTTCACTTTATAAGTGGTTGCAAAAGAATGAAATTCCTGCATCATATTGTTCTTATATTATTGCAAAATATCAACCAATTGTTGATGAACTTTATGAAGCATATTTCAAACCAGATGTGCAGCTTAAAGAAGCATACCATTATCTTAGCAAGAAACAACTAAAACAGCGTTTGGATTTTTTCAAACAGATTATTTCTGATGCTGAAAAATTCAGTAATGTAAGTAAGAAAGTTCGAAAGCCTCATAAGAAAAAAACTGTAACGGTTGATAAAATTCTTAAAACCTTTAAATATCAAAAACAGGACAATGAATTGAAGATTGCTTCAATTAATCCTGAAAAGATTATTGGTTCACAAGAATTGTGGGTTTATAACACTCGGTATAAAACATTGACAGTTTATCGTGCATCTGGGACTAATGGTTTGCAAGTTAAAGGAACCAGTATTCTTGGTTTTGATGAAAATACTTCAGTGACCAAACGAATTGGTCGTAAGCCTGATTTGTATCTAAATCGTATTATTAAAGAAGGTAAAGTGTCATTGCGTAAAATGATGAATGATATTAAAACATCTGCACCAATGGCTAATCGTACTTCTGATAATACAATTCTATTGAGGTTGTTCACATGAGAAATGTATTTGTTATAGGTATTTGTGTTATTATTAGTGGGTGTGCTGCCAGATTTGATACAAATGGTTATTACACTAAAATAAAACCTGATAATACAATTTATTGTTATTCATATAACAAAAATATTATTTCATACAAACCTTGTTGAAAAAGCTTGACAACGAAGTTATGATCTAGTATAAATATATTTAAAGGTGATTAATGATTACATTTTTAGTTGGTATTGTTCTTGGATATTATGTTATGAAACACTTTTTAGATAAAAAGTAATAATTTTTATTTGATGTTATGGTGAAATAAAATCTCTAACATCAAAGGTTACTAATGCATTTGTTCACAATTTTTCTTTTTTATTATGTATGGTGTGAATTTTATAAAAAAACAACTGGTTTACCAATCATCGTTTTTCCTGTTGACTTGTTGGCAAAAATGCTAAATAATAATACTGAGTTCAATGGAGAATAATGACCACGTAGCTCAACAGGACTAGAGCAAGCGGCTTCTACCCGCTAGGTTGAGGGTTCGAATCCTTCCGTGGTCGCCATTTCTAGGAGAATATAATGAGATACAATCATTGGTTTTGGAATAGTCGAGTTGTAGACTATTTTAGTCATAACTTGGTTCGTTTGAATTCTTGGTTGTGGAATAAGCAATATGGAAACCGTTGATAATTATTCAGTTGATATGCTCAAAAAGGCAGCATTTGTTGATGAATTAAATAACACACTTTTAACCATTCCAGAATATGTTTCATTAGAAGATGATGATAGAATATATCTAGAAGTTGTTATTGAATATTTTAAGGGTAGAATTATTTATTTTGAAAATAAGTATAAAAAGTGAATTTATGCCACCATTTAAAATAGAAATAATATGTTTATCATGTAAAAATAAGAAAAATGTTTGGAATCATTCTTCTGGATTTTTTTGTAGTTATATTTGTGCTGCTAATTATAAATACGATTTATGGTTGGAAAAATGGTTGAAAGATGAAGAAATTGGTTCATCAAAAAGTAGAAATGATGGTGTAAATAAAAGAGTACGTAGATATTTTCGTGAAAATATTAATAAATGTGAAGAATGTGGTATAGATAGGAAATGGAATAATAAACCTTTAATGTTAGAGATTGATCACATCGATGGAAATCGAAAAAATAATAAAAGATCAAATTTAAAGTGTATATGTCCTAATTGTCATAGTCAAACCCCAACATTCAGAGCAAAAAATAAAAAAAACGGTCCCATAGTTTAATGGTAAAACACCCGGCTTATAACCGGCACCGTCTCCAGATTAGAGAGCGATACAGGTTCGAATCCTGTTGGGACTACCATTATTTTTTTTAATTTGGAGATAATATGAAATCTGAATTTGTAAGAGATGTTCCTGTTGGTGTACTACTGATTGTTTTATCTCAATTTTTTCTATTTGTAGTATCATATATTGCAAAATTTCCTGTTTGGTGGGAAATGTTGGTTTTAATTGGTGCAATGTATATTTTCAATTATTTAATTGAAACAGGTGTAGATTTTCTTTTTGGTGTAAATGTTCCGGTAGATACAAATGATTCTAATAAAAAATAAAACCAGTTCATTTATTCAAGACATAGAAGATTTGTGTAAATCTAATAATATAGATTATATTGATGCAGTCATTCATTGGTGTGAAATAAACAATTTGGAAATTGAATATGCTGCTGAATTGATTAAAACAAATTCTCTAATGAAATCTAAAATTCAAATAGAAGCTGAGAACTTAAATTTTATTAAAAAGACTGCAAAACTTCCTTTTTGAGGTGATATTATGGCTTATATTAATGTTGATGTTAATATGGAAGATTTGGATACAGACGAAATTGCCGACGAACTTGAGCGCCGTGGGTTTCTTGTTGTAGAAATAAAATTTCCAGATAATCTAATTGAACATGTAGAAAATATCGGATTTAATGTTCTTGATAAAAAAGTGATTTATAAACTTTATTCCACATGGCGTACATGTGATGGTAAAACTTTCGAAAAAGAATTGTGTGAATTTTTCAGTGAAGTGTTGAATGAAGATATTCGACTATGACTCCTTATGAAGCATTCAAAGAATATATTGCTCTGAAAAGTCATTTCACTACAAAAAGTTACGATTATAATAAATTTTCTGGAAAGATTAAATCTGCTACTGTTTCAGCATATGAACAGAGAAAAGATAAAGTATTTTTTATGAAATTAGCAAAACATAAAGATGTTAAAGGTTTTCTAATTTCAAATTTTATAGAAGATGATAAATTTTGGGTAGGTAATTTAGCTTATAATGAATATGCACAATCTGTGTATTTAAATTGGTTGAAACGCATTCAATCTTTATCATATCTATTTTCATCAGAATTATCTAAACTTCATGAACAGTTTGATGATAATTTCATTATCAATGATAATGAACATCCATATGTCATTAAACTCTTTCTTAGAAAAGAAATTTCACTAGAAACTTTAGTAATCTTAGTTGATCTAGTGAGATGTTTGTCATATTGGAATAAAGGTATGGCGTATGATCCAGTATGGCAAGATATAAGTATGAAAGTTAAGAAATATAAATCTTTTCTTTCTTATGATAAAGAAAAATATAAAAATGTTATTGTTGACAAGTTCTCATAATGGTTGTATAAATAGTATGTCATTATGATTTTGTGGACAAGAAAAATACGATTAATATTAATAATACGATATTACGGAGAAAAATATGGTAGATTTTAAGGCACTTAAGGCTGCTCGTGGTTCAGTTAAGGAACTTCAGGACGAATTTAATAAGGTTTATGCACAGCAGAATGATAACAGTAAGGATGACCGTTTTTGGTATCCAGATGTTGACAAGGCTGGTAATGGTTATGCAATCATTCGTTTTTTGCCAACTCCTGCAACAGATGAAACACCGTTTGTTCGCATTTTTGAACATGGTTTCAAGGGTCTATCTGGTAGTTGGTATATTGAAAAGAGTTTGACTACTCTTGGAAAGCCTGATCCCGTTAGCGAACTTAATACTCAGTTGTGGAATTCTGGTATTGAATCTGATAAGGATATTGTTCGTAAGCAGAAGCGTAAGCTAGTGTTTATTTCAAATATTCTTGTTATTCAGGATACTCTTAATCCTGAAAATAATGGTAAGGTTTTCCTATTTAAGTTTGGTAAGAAGATTTACGATAAGATCGGTGAAGCATTGAAGCCGCCGTTTGATGAAATGGGTCGTACTCCTGATAATCCTCAGTATGATCCTACTAATGCTTTTAATCCTTTTGATCTTTGGGAAGGTGCTAATTTCAAGCTCAAGATTCGTAAGGTTGAAGGTTATCGAAATTATGATTCATCTGAATTTGATAAGACTGGTCCTTTGTATAAGGATGATGATGCTATGGAAGCTGTTTGGAATAAGGAATATTCTCTCAAGGAATTTATTGATCCAAGCACGTTTAAATCTTATGAAGAACTTAAGGAACGTCTTAATAAGGTTCTTAACATTTCCTCATCTCCTGCACAAGCTCGTAAGGCTGTTGCAACTACATCATCAAATAAGACACCTTGGGATGATGAAGATGATGTAGCAGAACAACCTAAGTTTAAGGCTACACATACGAATATTAATGCAATGGATGATGTAGACGAAACAGATGATGAAGGACTTGATTTCTTCAAGAAGCTCGTTAATAAGAATAAGTAAAAATTAAGGGGGCGAAAGCCCCCTTTTTCTTATGCAAATCCAGCAGAACCTTGATTTCTAGCCATTGCATATGGTGCAATAAAATCACCAACTGGAAATATTGGTCCATTAAAACCAGTTGAAGCATATGGTTCTGGTGAAGCACTTGCCATCATACCACCCCTTGCATCAATACCAAGTCCTTGTGGTCTTGGTGGTGGTAATGGAACATTTGGAATTTGAACTGATGGTTCTGTTCTTTGTGATTGTGTTCTAGTTGATCCAACTCTTTTATCAATTATAGATTGTGTAGATGCTTCATTTAAATTATCACCAGATGTAATTATATTTTGTAATATTGATCCAAATATACCACCAATTAAACCACCCATACCGCCCATTCTGCGACCACCTAACATTGATCCAGCAATAGCTCCAAACATACCAAGTGGATTTTTCATAGTTCCACCAGACTGTTTTCCTCCACTAAAACTACGGCTGCCACTACTGCCACCACCTCCACTAGTAGGAGCAGGAACATTACTGCTCCTAGTTGGTGCCATCGAACCACCACTAGACGGTGATGCATCACTTCCACCAACTGAAGATTTACCAACAGTTGAAATATGCATATGATTAAAATGACCGGGTGCTCTCCATATAACTTTATATCCAGCTTTTTTAACTTGTTCTGCTATTTGATCAAACATTGGACCATATTTGGGGTGTGTGGCTTCATTTTCACCATAACCCATATTAACATCGATTGCATTACCATCATAATGACCACCACCTTTAGAATGTTTAGATTTAACTCCGCCAAATGATGGATGTTCTGATACTCTAATACCTTTACCTTGTAACCATTTGCCTAACCCAACAATATTATTTGAAGGTGGACCATTTTCAGATGACGATGTTTCTTTACTACCAACAGGTGTTTTTGGCATTCTAACTGAAGATGCCATTCCTGTACCAAAACCCAAACCAACATTTTCAGATGACGATGTTTCTCCGCTAGATGGAGCAGCACCAGCACCCGCAGAAGTAGAAGCACCACTAGTGGGTGTACCACCACCGGTTACAGATGTGGTAGGAGTACTACTGACAGGTGTAGCACCACCTTCTACTTTTG
>ERZ1645192.1771-NODE-1771-length-17975-cov-5.373549_pt1 | contig 17975 bp, 15 predicted proteins | sample MGYA00575354_ERZ1645192 | MGnify/ENA primary metagenome ERZ1645192 (study PRJEB40844, sample SAMN11349763) | freshwater sediment metagenome | isolation source: river sediment | host: Sediment | place: India: Faizupur Khadar , New Delhi | collected 2017-02-21 ... | reverse complement strand
GTGTCGATCTCCGGCGACGGAGGCTTCCAGATGACGATGTGCGAGCTGGCGACGGCCTGCAACCACAAGCTGCCGATCAAGGCGATCGTGATGAACAACCGCTACCTCGGAATGGTGCGGCAGTGGCAGGAACTGTTCTACGACGACCGCAAGAGCGGCGTGAACCTGGAGGGCAACCCGGACTTCGCCGAGATCGCGGACGCGTACGGCGCGCTCGGGCTGCACCTGAAGAGGCCGGCCGACGTGCGCAAGATCCTGACGCGCGCGCTGGAGTACAACGACGGCCCGTGCATCATCAACGCCGAGGTGATCAAGGAGGACAACGTGTTCCCGATGATCCCGGCGGGCAAGCCGATCGAGGAGATGATCATCGATCCGCCGAAGAAGCAGGCCCGGTCAGCGGAGGGAAAGAGGTAACATCATGCAAAACACTCAGAACAACGGATCGAGTTCCCATACCCTGAGCGTGTACGTCGCGAACAAGCCGGGCGTGCTGGCGCGCATCGCCCAGGTGTTCGCCCGGCGCGGCTTCAACATCGACTCGCTCGTCGTATCGTCGTCCATGGACGGGAATTTCTCGCGCATGACGATCACGGCCAGCGGCGAGAGCACCGGCCTGTACCAGATCATCGAAGCGGTGAAGAAGCTGGTGGACGTGGTCCACTGCGTGGACCACACCGGCGAGAACATCGTCGTGAAGGAACTCGGTCTGATCAAGCTGGCCGTGGGCCCCGCGCAGCGTTCCGAGGTCCTCGAGATCGCCGACCACTTCAAGGCGAAGACAGTCGACCTCACGGAGCGGTCGATGATCCTCATGACCACCGGCGACACCGAGAAGCTCGACGCCATGATCAAGCTCTTGAAAAAGTTCAAGATCGTGGAACTCGTCCGCACCGGCAAGGTCGTGATGGCGCGGGGCGAGGAAGAAACGTAGTAGTCTCAAGTTGCAGGTTCCAAGTTCCAGGTTGGCGGCAGCCGGCCTGGAACTTGGCTTTTCAGCCTCAGAACATGGAACTTGAAACTTGGAACATGGAACTCCATATTGTCCCGGCTATGAGTAAAACACTTTTCGAGAAAATCTGGGACCGTCACGTGGTTCAAACCATGAAGGACGGGTCTGTCCTGCTGTACATCGATCGCCAGCTCGTTCACGAGGTGACGAGCGCGCAGGCTTTTGAAGGGCTCCGCCTGACCGGCCGCAAGGTCCGCCGGCCGAACCTGACCTTTGCCACGATGGACCACAATATTCCGACGGATGATCCGAGCGTCATCCTGGACCCCATCTCCAAGGCGTCGGTGGAGGCGCTGGAGACCAACTGCCGCGAGTTCGGCGTCACGCTCTACGGGCTGGGCAGCGACAAGAACGGCGTCGTGCACATCATCGGCCCCGAGCTGGGCCTGACCCTGCCGGGGACAACGATCGTCTGCGGGGATTCGCACACGGCCACGCACGGCGCGTTTGGCGCGCTCGCGTTCGGCATCGGCACGTCCGAGGTGGAGCACGTGCTTGCGACGCAGACCCTGCGCCAGAAGAAGCCGAAGACTTTCAAGGTCGAGTACACCGGCAAGCTGCAGCCGCGCGTGACGTCGAAGGACATGATCCTGAAGCTGATCGGCCAGATCGGAACGGCCGGCGGCACAGGCTACGTCCTCGAGTACGCCGGCGAGGCTGTCCGCGCGCTGTCCATGGAAGCGCGCATGACGATCTGCAACATGAGCATCGAAGGCGGCGCGCGCGCCGGCATGATCGCGCCGGACGAGACGACCTTCAATTATATATCGACGGGCAACCGGCCGTTCGCGCCGAAGGGCAAGGAACTGGAAAAGGCGATCGCGTTCTGGAAGACGCTGCCGAGCGACCCGGACGCGAAGTTCGACCGCACGCTGACGATCAACACATCGGAGATCGCGCCGCAGGTGACCTGGGGGACAAGCCCGGGCATGGTGGTGGACGTGACCGGTGTTGTCCCGGACGCCGACAAGGTGCCGGGCTACAGCCGCAAAGACGCCGAGCAGGCGCTGGCTTACATGGGCCTGAAGCCCGGAATGAAGATGACCGACATCAAGCTCGACGTCGTGTTCATCGGAAGCTGCACGAACGGGCGTATCGAAGATCTGCGCCAGGCCGCGGCCGTCATGAAGGGCCGCAAGGTCGCGAAGGGCGTGAAGACGCTGGTCGTGCCGGGGTCCGCGCAGGTGCGCAAGCAGGCGATGGCGGAAGGTCTCGACAAAGTGTTCGTGGATGCGGGTGCCGAGTGGCGCTACGCCGGCTGCAGCATGTGCCTGGCAATGAACACGGACCAGCTCAAGCCGCAGGAGCGTTGCGCCGCCACGTCGAACCGCAATTTCGAGGGGCGCCAGGGCAAGGACGGCCGTACGCATCTGGTGAGCCCGGAGATGGCCGCCGCGGCGGCCATCGAAGGTCACTTTGTTGATATCAGAAGGTGGAAATAGCCATGGACGCTTTTAAAACACACCGTGGGATCGTGGCGCCGCTGGACAGGGCGAACGTCGATACGGATGCGATCATCCCGAAGCAGTTCCTGAAATCGATCAAGAGGACCGGCTTCGGCGAATCGCTGTTCTTCGATTGGCGCTATCTCCCGAACGGAAAGCCGGATCCGGCGTTCGCGCTGAACGCGCCGCACCTGAAAGGCGCCTCGATCCTCGTCGCGCGAAACAACTTCGGCTGCGGATCCAGCCGCGAGCACGCGGTATGGGCCGTCGCCCAATACGGCTTCAAGGCCGTGATCGCTCCGTGGGTGACGAGGGAGGGGACCCGGGTGCAGGGCTTTGCGGACATCTTCAAAAACAACTGCGTCAAGAACGGCGTCCTGACGGTCGAACTCGCGGAGGCCGAGGTCGAGGAAATATTCCAGATGGCAGCCCGCTTCAAGGGCATGGAAGCGACCGTGAATCTCGAAGAGCAGCGCGTTACGCTGAACATCGAGGAAGAGATTTCGTTTCACTTCGAGATCGATCCGGGCGTGAAGGAGCATCTCCTCCGCGGCCTGGACGAGATCGGCCTGACGCTCGAGCACGATGCGGCCATCAAGTCGTTCGAATCGAAGCACGACAACCAGATGTCGGCGCAGAAGTAACAATGCTGCGGAAGACATTTCTGCATCTCCCAGGCATCGGTGAAACCACCGAGCGCAAGCTCTGGGATTCCGGCGTAACGTGTTGGACAGACTTCATGGCCGCGCATGCCGAGGGCAAGTTGCGCGGACGGAAGACGGCGTTGTGCGCCCGCGACGTGATCGAATCCATGAAGCGCTACGAGGGCGGCGACTGGAACTTCTTCGACAAGTGCCTCCCGACGAATCACAAGTGGCGCGCGTTCCTCGATTTCCCGGACAAGGCCCTCTACGTCGACATTGAAACCACGGGCTTCATGGACGACGACTGCATCACCGTCATCGGCACCGGCGACGGCCAGCAGGCCAAGTCGTTCATCGCCGGGATCAACCTTGAAGACGCGGTGGACGAGATCGAGGCGCATCCGCTGATCGTCACGTTCAACGGGGCGCAGTTCGACATGCCCCTGATCCGACAACGATTCCGCCACAACTTCTTCAATCACGTTCACGTCGACCTTCGTTTCCCCTTGAAGCGCCTCGGTTTCGCGGGCGGATTGAAGAAGATCGAGAAAGATTTCCGCATCGAGCGCTCAGAGCGGACGAGGGGGCTGGACGGCTGGGACGCGGTCCGCCTCTGGCGCGAGTATCAGCGCGGCCACGACCGCGCGCTGGAACTGCTCGTGGAGTACAACATTGAGGACATCAAGAACCTCGAGCCGCTGATGAAGTTCGTGGCGGGGGAGATGAACAAAGCCCTGACCGTTCAGCGCTGATCTACACAGAGCCCACGGGAAGTTCGACGAAGAAGGTTGTGCCTTGACCGACCTTGCTGGCAAAGGTCAGATCGCCGCCGTGAGCGACGGCAATGGACTTTGCAATAGCCATGCCGAGACCAACGCCCTTCTTCTTCCCAAACGTGGCGAACGGCTCGAACATGACGGCATGCATTGCCTCCGGAATCCCGGGGCCGTTGTCCGCGATAGTGATGACGACCCTGTCGCCGTGGTCCTCGCCGCGGATATCGATTCTGCCGCCTTTCCCGGCGAAGGCGTCGATCGCGTTGCTCACAAGGTTTTGCAGCACGCGGAGGATCTTGTTCTCGTCCACATCCACAACGCGCGAAATCGGACTCAGGCTGAGTTCGACGTGGGAGATGGACAGGTAGTTCCGGAACAGAAATTCGAATTTCGTGAAGATCTCGCTGATATCGACGGGCCTTCGCTTGAGCGTCGGCATACCTCGCGAGAAGTCCAGCAATTCCTCGACCATGTTTTGCGCGCGGTCGAGCTGGGCTTCAATCAGTTCGCACTTCTCGAGGGACTCGGGCTTGATCTCGTCGCGCAGCATCTGGGTGCAGAGCTGGATGACGGTGAACGGGTTCCGCAGATCATGAATGATCCGGCCGGCCATCTCGCCAATCAGCGTCATCCGCTCCTTCCGTACGTGTTCCTTGACATACAGATCATTGGTGTCCCGGACCTTCCGGATAATTTGCAGGGCCACCTTGAAGATGCCCTGACCGGACACGTTGAAAACCTCCACAGCCCGGTCGCGCGGCAATCGGGCGAGCACCGTATCCTGCGCGGCCGCGACGGCGCCGGCGCTGCGGGGTTTTCCGTCGAGCACACCAAACTCGCCGAAGAATTCGCCGCTGGGCACCACGGTCAGAAGCTGTTCCTTTCCCGAGGGATCCTTTTTCGTGAGCCGCACGGAACCGCCAAGGACCAGGTACATGCAGTCCGCCGGATCGCCCTCGATGAAGATGCGCTCGCCGTCGGAGTAGTTCCTGATTTCAGAAGACTCGGCAAGACGTCGGGCCGATTTCTCGTCAAAGTACGCAAGGAATGGATGTGCCAGGAGCGTTTCGGCCGATGTTCGTGCTGATGACATGTGAAAGCGCGATCCACGGCTATGAATAGCAGAATCATCAAAAAGCGTCCAGAGACGAGGACGCCTTTGCTGGTCTTTTGAGAGAGCGAACAGTTTCTGTCGGCCTGACCGCACAAGAAGGGACATGAACGGAAGACCGGCTGTGTGTGCCCTGGAAAAAGTCACTTTGAGCGACGGCTGGACTGCGTACGAGGCCGGTCATTACAGCGCGGCCGGCCGCCGACAGATTCTGGCCATGAGTTCTACATAGAAGTGCAGTAGACGCACTTGTCACGGCGCGTTGCCGGTTGTTTTCCCGCCGCGCAGCCTCTGGAGCAGGTTGCTCAGCTCTCCCGGCAATTCGCTGTGGAAGCATCTCTCAGTGCCGGTCACGGGGTCCGCAAACGAAATCTCGCGGGCGTGCAGGAACAGTCTTCCTTCGTATCCCGCGTCCGCTTCTTTCGATCCGTACAGCACGTCACCGGCCAGAGGATGTTCGATGTGCGCCAGTTGACAACGAATCTGGTGGGTAACGCCCGTTCGTATGGTCACATCGAGCAGTGTGTGAGAAGACAATGTCTCGCGGACCGAGTACTCCGTGATGGCCATCATCGCTTTCCGGGCCGACTGTTCTGCAACGAGCATTCGATGGGGCCCCGACGGCGAATGAGTCAGCCAGTTTTCCAAGCTCGCGTTTTCGCTCAGGCGGCCGCAGACAAGCGCAACGTACTTTTTGCTGACCCGCTTGTCGCGGAACTGCCGCCGCAACGCGTCATACGCCGCCTTCGTGCGCGCCGCAAGCATCACGCCGGATGTTTCGGTGTCGAGACGATGGACAATCGCTGGGAAAAGACGGTCGGGGCCGATCCCTGCAACATCGGGATACGCCGCCACCAGACCGTTGACCACGGTATCCGTTTCAAAAGGCTCGAGCGGATGCACCGGCACGCCCGGCGGCTTGTCGATCACGAGGAAGGAAGGGTCCTCGTGGATCACCGATATTCTGATTTCAGCATTAGGCGCAGCCTTCCAGTCGCTGGCCTCCAAAAGCCGATCGATCACGACCTTGTCGCCGGGATTGATCTTGTAGCCTTTCTTCTCCCGGCGGCCGTTGACCGACAGCCATTTTTTCTCGATGGCCTCGAGGACAAGCGAGCGGGAAGACGTGGGAACGCGGGCAAGAATGAAAGCATCCAGCCTTTCACCAGCGTCACGGTCCTCAGCCTGCAGAGTGCAATTCGCAATCATGCCTGGATCATAGCGAATAGCTTGCTGGATTCGAGTTTCCTGTGGAAGGTTCTCGTGGGCGGAAGGTATACTGCTTTCATGAGATCGGAGAGCAAAGGTAATCGCGCGCGACGTGTCTGCCCGGGCTATCGCCGAATGCAATCCGTGCGGGAGATGCAAATCAGCGCGCGCAAGGAAGCGGAGCGCAGCCGACTCCAAGCCCGTTTCGGTAAAACCGGCGCCAAGTAGTTGCGTGGCCCGTTCTTTTCCTTTTCTTTCCTTTTTTTCGCTTTTTGCCGGAAAACCCTCCCGCTCGTTTCTTTCTAGTAGTGTGCAACAGATCACACTCATTCAGGTACCGGCAATGAACATCCTTGCGAATCAGCCGGCAATCGTTAGCATCTGGCCCCGCACGCGAGAACCGGGGAGGGCTTGCCACTCGGGTGGGGCGCGACGCGATTTCGGCGTCTCACGGCAGACAAACCGATATGGATTGGGCAATTCGGCTCGTGGTCCTCCGCTCCGTGTTGATTGGAACAATACACCCATGGCTGGATCGGGACAGGATAGGTCGCAGGATGCGTTGGTAGATGCAACGACCGCTCGCGGCAGGCGTGGATTGCCAATCCCGGCGAAGAGGTCGTGGACGGAATGGAAGAACCGCTGCGCGCTTTCCCTGTGTCTTCAACCTGTTCAGGATGAACTGAGGAACTTCGCCGCGGTGCATTTCGCTCTCTACCTTCGCCGTTATTCATTTCGGACGGGAATGGCGGAGGGGCGTTCGGTCCAGTTTGACGGCGATGCGTGGCATCTTTTTGAAACTCATCTTGCTGTGCGGAACACTCGTCAGGGGAAGAAATACAAGGAATGGTTGTTCGCACGGTTACCGGGGTCGGAATATGGCGACCTTGAAGCCCTCGCAGGCGGTGCCGCGCTTCTCATGCGCGATGTCGCGAGAGAACACTTGCGCTGCGAATATGCGCCGTCGAATACGATCTCGATGGGCTCACCTGTCTATGGATCCGGCGATGTGGGGTTGTTGCTTGGGGATCTCCTGCCGGGTTCGATCGATCCGTCTGACGAAGTGGCCAGGCGTGAATTCGAGCGGATGGCCGCCGACCAGGCGCGGGCGATGTTTCACAAGATGGAACAGCGTGTGCGAGTTGTATTTCTTGCAAAGGAACTGGGTATTTCTTTGGCGCACGCCGAGGTAGAGAAGGCGGCCGGATGCCGCAAAAGCGCCTTGAGCGAATCCTATCAGGCCTTCATCGTGAAAGCCGCGGATGAGATCAAAGAGCGGTTTTCAGACGAAGACACGGAGTCGGTACGCCTTCTGACCGTGATGATTCTGCAGGAACTCAAGGTGTGCGCCAGGGAATGGGCGCGTACATCGGCGGAATTGGGTCCGTTGCTCTCAAACGCGGGGAGATCATGAAGAAGCTTCCTGAAGTAAGAATCATCCGGTCATCCGCACATCATCGCCAGATGCTGGCCGATTGGCTGAACGAGTGGCGAATTGACAGGGCACTGCGTCAGGACGAGGCTGAGATCAGTCTCCTGGCGAAACGATCCGCGTTGCTTTATGAGACGGGTGCTGTTCGAGAAGGTCAAATACGGCTCTTTCACCCATTTACGGATGTAACAGCCGCGAACCTCAGGTATCTCGCTGTTCTGCGGAAGGGCGATAAAGGAGGCTGGCTTACAGCGCCGTTCAGCCGCTTCGACACTCCCGCCGTGCCGGGCGAGTTAAAGACAGGACGTAATGTTCATGCGTTGCGCACGCTTTGCGTCTGGAATGCCCGTGCACTGCCCCTCGCGACACTGGTACGAAGTTGGATTGTTGATCGTCTAACGCCACGCCAGGTTGCCCATGCGCTTGCGATTCACGCGTTTCTTGCCGAAGGGAAGGTGCTTTCCGCGTCGCTGCTGCGCCGGACAGGCCCGCCGCTGGTCCATCCCCTGGACCCGCGGTTCGAGTATCTTGACGAAGAACGAGCGTGGTTCTCCGCCATGTCGACGATCCAAGCGTTGGACAAGCCATCAGACGCTTCGGGCAGGGCATTTGATGGCACGAGACAGACTTTGCCCTTGGCCGCAGAGGAGCGAGCGGAATACGGGACGTCCAGAACCCGCCCCGGGAAACACCGCCCCGGCGACAAAAATCCCCGCAAGAGCAAGTAACGCACGCTTGCCGACCCCGTAGCGCCTTCTTTTTCCTGCCGTTTTGCCCGGAAAAGCACTTGTTTCACTTTTCTTCGTTTTTTGCCGGAAAACGTCTCGCCTCGTTTCTTTCTATACCTGGGGCCATTCGATCGAACGGCCGTTCGGGAAGAAACAACATAAGCAAGGGAGAGAGACGATGGGATCGATAAACATGGTGGTGTTGATGGGCAATCTGACACGTGATCCGGAATTGCGGCGGACACCGTCCGGGGTTGCCGTGGCAGACATCGGGATGGCGGTTTCGGAGAAGTACAAGGCCAAGGATGGTACAGAGGCGCAGAACACATGTTTCGTGGACATTGTGGCATGGGAGAAGCAGGCCGAAGCGTGCAGCAAGTATCTGGCGAAGGGCTCGGCGGTGATTGTGGAGGGCAAGTTGCAGCTCGACCAATGGCAAACCGCCGCCGGAGAAAAACGTTACAAGTTGAAGGTTCGAGCAACCCGGGTTCAGTTCGTCGGCTCACCCCGTCGCGGGGCAGAGAAGGACGAAGAGGGTGTCAACCAGGACGAGCCGGCGGAAGTGGAAGTCGGATCGCCGTTCTAGCGGCCATGATGGATGGAAGAAAAAGAAACTACGAAATACGCGAAAGGCGCGAAAATGGGAACGGAGATACTGTTTAGAAAGGAAAGCTACCAGATAGTCGGGGCCTGCTTTGAGGTATACAAGGAGAAGGGAAACGGTTTTCTGGAAGCGGTGTATCAGGAATGCCTGGCAATTGAGTTTACGGAGCAAGGCATTCCATTCGTCGAGAAGCCTCGCCCCGGGCTTCGCTACAAAGGACGACAATTAGAGCAGACCTACGAACCGGATTTCATCTGTTTCGACAACATCATCGTCGAGATCAAGGCTGTCAAGCAGTTGACGGACGAGCATAGAGCTCAGGCAATCAACTACCTCAAAGCAACGGGCAAACAGCTAGTTCTTTTGGTCAATTTCTGCCATCACCCAAAACTCGAACACGAGCGGTTCGTCAATCAACCTCATCTTTCGCGTATTTCGCGCATTTCGTAGTTCAAGCATCTTTGGTTGCGGGCAAACCCGCGTTGGAGGGATAACAAAATGGAACAAACCGTCGTTCAGATTCAGAATCCGGAACAGGTCAGGAAGAACCACAATCGGCGATTGATCTTTTATCACGCAAATCCCAAGGGGACCGGCTCAGCAGCCCAGTTCGAACTGCGGCTGAATCGGGAAGGCGAAGACCGGTACGACTGCTTCTTCCTGGAAATGGCGCATCAGAAAACGGCCGCGGTGGTCGGTGACAGGCAGAAAGGGCCAGCGACCTTCGATTGGGCGGGTAAGGTGACCGTCAAACTGGACTTCATGGACGTCAGCAAGTTTCTCGCTGTATTGGAAGGGAAATGCGCGGAAGCCGGCGAGGGCAAGGGCGGAATTTACCATGAGACCAACGGCGCGAATACCCTGATTTCGCTTAAGCGCAGCTCCGAGACTGCAGGGTTCTTCCTCTCGCTCTCGAAAAAGGCCAAAGGCGGAGCGCAAGTGTTCAAAGGCCACATCCTGCTGAGCGATGTCGAAGCCCTCGGCCTGTCCTGCGTTTTGCGAACAGCCCTCTTCTTCATGGCGTTTGGTGCCAGTTCATCCGGCATGGGCGGATAAATGGGAAACGACGGGAGCGAACATGCTTGTAGCTGAGCATATTCTAAAACAAACTTTTGGATTTGACTCGTTCAAACCGTTGCAGAGGGAAGTCGTCCAACATGTTCTGGACAGACGGGATACGCTGGCTGTCATGCCCACCGGCGGCGGGAAATCACTCTGCTACCAGTTCCGTGGGTTGATCTTCACGGGCGTGACGGTTGTGATCTCGCCTCTGATTGCGCTGATGTAGGATCAGGTCGAGGAAATGCACGCATTGGGCATTCCGGCTCTCTTTCTCAACAGCTCTCTTTCACCCGGCGCGTACAGGGCCGGCATGCAGTCCGTGCGCGCTGGCGAAACCAGGCTGCTTCTGGTGGCGCCGGAGACCTTGCTGCTGCCGCATATCCTCGAACTGCTGTCGGAGCGACAGGTGGACTGTCTGACGATTGACGAGGCTCACTGCATCTCGGAATGGGGACATGATTTCCGTCCGGAATACCGGCAACTCGCTGCCGTCCGGAGAAGATTTCCAAAGGCTGTGTGCCTGGCGCTCACCGCGACGGCGACACAGCGAGTCCGTACGGATATCACCTCCAGCCTTGGCTTCACGGGAAACAACACGTTCGTCGCCAGCTTTAACCGGCCGAACCTCCATATTGAGGTCATCCCGAAACAAGATCCGGCGGACCAGATCGAACGGTTTCTGAAACGCTTCAGGAACCAGTCAGGGATCATCTATTGCTTTTCCCGCAAACAGGTCGATGAATTGGCCGAATGGCTGACCCGTCGGGGGCATTCCGCCCGGCCGTATCACGCGGGCATGGACGATGACATGCGCCGCCGCAATCAGGAGGCGTTCATCCGTGATGATGTTCAGATCATGGTGGCCACGATCGCGTTCGGCATGGGAATCAACAAGCCCAACGTGCGTTTTGTGATTCACCATGATCTGCCCAAGAGCATCGAGGGCTACTATCAGGAGATCGGCCGCGCAGGCCGTGACGGACTGGCTGCCCACTGCCTTTTGCTCTTCAGCTATGCCGACGTTGCCAAACTCAGGTACTTCATCGACCAGAAGCAGGGCGATGAGCGCAGGGTGGCTCAGCAACACATGAACGCCATGGTGCGATATGCCGAGGATGACGGACAATGCCGGCGGAAACCGTTGCTGAACTACTTCGGCGAGAACTGGACATCGACCCGCTGCGGAAACTGTGACAACTGCAATAACAAGCCAGCCGTGCTTCAGGACATGATCCTTCCGGCGAGGAGCTTCCTGTCGCGCGTCCTCCGGCCCGGTGGCCGGATGGATAAGGAGGATGCGGGAGTACAACGTCTGTCCGAAGAGCGCTCGCGCTGCAAAGCCCGCGAGGGCTTCGTGGAGGGCGACGAAGCTCTCTTTGAATTGCTGCGCGCCAAGCGAAAACAGCTGGCCGATGCCAGCGGTGTTCCGCCGTACGTTGTTTTTTCAGACCGGACACTGGTTGAGATGGCGACCTGCTTCCCGCAGAGCGAACACAGCCTGGGCAGAATATCCGGCGTGGGTCATGCCAAGTTGCGCAGCTACGGCAGCGACTTCCTGAAGGTCATTTGCGCGTATTGCGGGAGCAAGGGCATTGCCGAAGACTTTGAGAATGCGGCCAAACCTCCGATGCCGGCGAACCGGAAGCGAGCATCCATGCGAGCCCAGCTTGTGGGGGATGCTTATAACGCCGGTGCAAGAATTCAGGATCTGATGTCTCGGTATGATGTGCAGATGGAGACCATCATGAACCATCTGGATAACTACCGCGCGGCAGGTTATGTGCTTCGACCCGCCGTGGAACTTGAATCTGAAACAAGGATATCGGTAGACCAGAAGAAACAGGTCCTTCAGGCCTTTTCTGAACGCGGAGATGCCGTCCTCAAGCCCATCTTTGACAAATTCGGCGGCACGATCAGCTACGAGGACCTGAAGATCATCCGGTTTCTCCGTAACACAGACCGGATACCGTGAAAACATAGTTTCCACGGTTCTTGTAGAGCGGAAATCGCGCCAAGTGAGGATTGGAGCGGGTGACGGGGATCGAACCCGTGACGTTCAGCTTGGGAAGCTGACATTCTACCACTGAATTACACCCGCGCCGGATTGAGTCTCATATTACCTTACGGCTGGGGCTTGTCCACTGCTTTTGATGTCCTGCAGATAGCGCTATAGCTGAATCACACCCGCGCCGGATTGAGTCTCATATTACCTCACGGCCGGGGCTTGTCCACAGGCCAGGAAACGGTAGAATACAAGTCAGGTCATGACCGATACGTCAGATGCCAATATAACGTTCGATGGATTTGACGAGACGACCTGCATGCACTGCGGAACGGTCCTCAACATTGCAGGGCTTGTGCCGTTCACCCCGTTGGAGTGCACCCATTGCCACAAGGTGTTTCCCGTGCCCACTCAGTTGGGCGACTACATTCTGCTGGACATACTCGGGCAGGGCGGGATGGGCGCTGTCTTTCGCGGCTTCGACGCGAAACTGAAGCGGTCGGTTGCGGTGAAGGTGATGTCGAAGAAACTGGGCGGCGACGAGGAGTTCACCGGCCACTTTCTTCGCGAAGCCCAGGTTCTTGCAGCGCTCAACAATCCGAACGTCGTACAGGTCCACAACTTCGGCGAGAAGCACAACCAGCCTTACATCGTGATGGAGTTGGTCGATGGCGGGCGGTTGGACCGCATGATCAAGGAGCACGGGCCGTTGAAGGAGTCGTTCGTGGTTCATATGGCCATGGACATCATCAAGGGCCTTCACGCCGCGGCGAACATGGGATTGGCCCATGGGGACCTTAAGCCGGACAATGTTCTGTTTGACCGGGAGGGAAACGCCAAGGTTGTGGATTTCGGGTTGGCGCGGTTCAAAGGCGAAGTACAAAGGCCGGGGGAAATCTGGGGCACTCCATTCTATATTGCGCCCGAAGTCGTGCGTGGCAAGCAGCCGAATCTGAACGCCGACATCTACAGCCTGGGCTGCACTCTCTTCCATGCGTTGGCGGGACAACCGCCCTTCAGCAAGGAGAGTATCCAGGAAACTGTGCTGGCTCGTCTGAAAGAGCCGGCACCGGACCTGCGGACAATCCGCCCGGACATCCATCGAAAGACAGCAGCCGTTGTTGCCCGTATGCTTGCGGCAGATCCATTCGTGCGATATCCGAATTACGACTCGTTGATGACCGATATGATCGAGGCGCAGAAGGAACTGGCGGGGGAAACGGTTGCGGCGCCGCAGAAGAAGAGACGATCGGTCTGGCTTGTCCTGATCACGGCGGCGACCGCCATGGTGATCACAGGATTTGCCGTTTACAAGCTGGCCCGGCAAGAGCCTCAGGCACCGCCTCCGCAGAAACACAAGGTTATGAAACTGATCGACGGCAAGTTGGTGCCGGTAGAGGAAATTGCAGCGGCGGCGGTTTCAACATCCGCTGTGGCCGGTACGGCGGTTGGCCCCGGGGACACCTCCGCGGAGGATGACGCAAGCCGTTACACCATGTGGATCAACGGATCCACGGGCGGAAGAGGATTCAGTCCTTGGATGCTGCACTGCGGAAAGAATGCAGGGTTCTTCATCGGCAGTTCGACGGACAATTCCGGCGGGCTGGGGGGGATCGACAAAGAGGGGAAATCCTGGGGATTGTTTGCCCACTCGAAGGGCTTTGCCGACGCTCACCGAATATTCGCGTCGGGGCCGCTCGAGGTTGCCACCCGGCGATTCCTCATCGATTTTGATAATGGCAAGAGCAAGACCAAGACCTCTTCGGTGGGCTGGGGGCTGCAGAACATGACGAGTAATACCCTGTGGGAGTTCTATTCTGCCGGAGGCGAGAACTACATTGTCCGCGACGGGGGCGGGGAACGGGATTCGGGAATTCCCATGACGGTCAACGGCCTGCATTGCGAATTCGTTTTGACGGAGCCGCTCAAGTACTCCGTCGCCATTTCAGACGGCGGCGTAACGAACACACTCACGGGCGCGCTGATCAGCGACCCGGATCATCGCATAGCGATTGTGCATTTCTGGAACGCAAACGCCGGTCCCGGAAAGAGCCACGATGTGTATTTCAATAACATGAAGATCGCTCCGTAGTTTCAGGATTCCGCCCCGCTCTCAATCCACTTGCTTTCAAAACGGCCGCGCGCGTATTGTATTCGGTCATTTTAAGGAAGGCTGTCATGTTTGAACCCGTTTCCAACAAGGTGAGTTTTCCGGAACTTGAGGCGGATATCCTGAAGTTCTGGGAGAAGCACAACACGTTTAAGAAATCCCTCGAACTGCGCAAGGATTCGCCGGAGTTCGTCTTCTACGACGGCCCGCCGTTCGCGACTGGCCTTCCTCACTACGGCCACCTTTTGGCCGGAACGATCAAAGACATCGTTCCGCGCTACCAGACCATGCGCGGCCATTTCGTCGAGCGGCGTTTTGGGTGGGACTGCCATGGCCTGCCGGTCGAATACGAAATGGAGCAGGAACTCAAGATCAGCGGCAAGCGCGACATCGAGAAATTGGGCGTCGACGTTTTCAACGAGAAATGCCGAAGCATCGTTTTACGTTACACGCGCGAATGGCGGCAGATCGTTACGCGCATGGGTCGCTGGGTGGATTTCGACAATGACTACAAAACCATGGACAAGCCGTACATGGAGTCCATCTGGTGGGTCTTCAAGTCATTGTGGGACAAGGATCTGATCTACGAGGGCAACAAGATTCTCCCGTACTGCCCGCGTTGCGCAACACCGCTTTCCAACTTTGAGACCAACCAGGGTTACGAGGAGGTCCAGGATCCGGCCATCACGGTCCGATTCGCCGTTGAAGGCCAACCGCGGACATACGTGCTTGCCTGGACGACGACCCCGTGGACCCTGCCGTCCAACCTCGCCCTGGCGGTCGGGGCGACCATCCGCTACCTGAAAATACGGGACGGCGAAGACGTCTACTACCTCGCAAAGGACCGGGTTGGCGTTTATTACAAGAAACCGGAGAAGATCGAGATTCTTGAGGAGCTGGAGGGGGCGACTCTCGTCGGCCTGCGGTATGAACCTTTGTTCCCGTATTTCGCGGATCGGAAGAGCGCGGGCGCTTTCCGTGTCTGTGCGGCCGATTTTGTTTCCACGGAAGACGGCACAGGCATTGTTCACATCGCCCCCGGATTTGGTGAAGACGACTATCGCCTTGGCCAGACAGAGGGATTGCCGACCGTCTGCCCCGTGGACGAAGAAGGCCGGTTCACGAAAGCCGTTCCGGACTACGCCGGCCGCGAGGTGAAGGAAGCCGACAGCGACATCATGCGCCGGTTGAAGGAGGAGGGGAAACTTGTTCACCGGAGCACGATTCAACACAGCTATCCGCACTGCTGGCGCTGCGACAAGCCGCTGATCTACAAGGCAATCTCGACCTGGTTCGTTCGCGTGGAGAAGATGCGCGAGCGTATCATGGCGGCCAATCAACACACCAACTGGGTGCCTGATCACCTTCGCGACGGGCGGTTCGGCAAATGGCTGGAAGGCGCGCGAGACTGGGCGATATCCCGCAACCGCTACTGGGGCGCGCCGCTCCCGATCTGGCGAAACAAGGAAGGGGAGATGGTCTGCGTGGGTTCGGTCGCCGAGTTGGAGAAGCTATCGGGCCGGAAAGTGGACGATCTGCACAAGCATTTTGTGGACAAGATCGAGGTGCCGTCCGCCAAGGGCGGCGCGCCGTTGAAGCGCATTCCGGAAGTACTCGACTGCTGGTTTGAAAGCGGATCGATGCCGTACGCGCAGTCCCACTATCCTTTCGAGAATAAACATCGATTCGAAGCGCATTTTCCGGCCGATTTCATCGCCGAAGGGCTGGACCAAACGCGCGGCTGGTTCTACACGCTCATGGTTCTTTCGACGTCTCTCTTCGACAAGCCGGCATTCAAGAACGTGATTGTCAACGGGCTGGTGCTTGCCGAGGACGGTCGCAAGATGAGCAAGCGGCTCAAAAACTATCCGGACCCGGTAGCCATGCTGGATACGTACGGCGCGGATGCGCTTCGCCTGTACATGATCCACTCGCCGGTGGTACGCGCGGAGAATCTCTGCTTCTCCGAAGAGGGCGTCAAAAACGCCTTGCGCCACCTGTTGATCCCGTTGTGGAACTCGTACAGTTTCTTCGTGACGTACGCGATGATCGACGAATGGAGTCCGAAGTCGAAGGTCCAAAGTCCAAAGTCGGCCAACCTTCTCGATCGGTGGATCCACAGTTCACTGGAGCGCCTGACCGCGGACGTCGTGAAGGCGATGGACGGGTACGATCTCCAGCAGGCAGTCCGTCCGTTTGTGCGATTTATCGAGGACCTGACCAACTGGTACATCCGGCGAAGCCGCCGGCGCTTCTGGAAGAGCACAGACGATGAGGACAAGGCGCAGGCCTATGCCACGCTCTACGAGGTACTCCTGAGACTCTCGCAAATTGCGGCTCCGTTCGTGCCCTTCGTCAGCGAGGCAATCTACAGGAATCTGCGGACACCGGCCATGCCCGAGTCCGTGCATCTCTGCGATTTCCCGGTCAGCGATGGGCGGGGGCGGGATCCCGAACTGGAAGCGCAGATGGACGATGTCATTGTGGCCGTCAGCCTCGGACGCCAGCTCAGAGCGGATCATAATTTGAAAGTGCGCCAGCCGCTTCGCGGACTTCATGTCGTTTGTCGTGACCCGGCTCGATTGCAGCGGATTCGAGTTCTCGCGGATGTGATCAGCGAAGAGTTGAACGTGAAACATGTCTGGTTCGACGCGAAGGAATCTGACTTGGCCGTGTTCAGCGGGAAGCCCAATTTCAGCCGTCTCGGGCCGCGGTTGGGGTCGCGCGTCAAGAAAGCAGCCGCGGTCATACAAAAGCTGGATGCGGAGGCGTTGAGCCGTCTGCTTGATGGAAACACCCTCCCGGTGGAGGTAGACGGCCAGACCTTCGACCTGACTTCTGAAGATGTTGTTGTCGAACGGAAACCGAAGGAAGGGCTTGTGGTGGCATCGCAAAACAACATCGTGGTCGCACTCGAGACCGACCTGACACAGGAACTGGTGCGCGAAGGGCTTGCCAGAGAATTCGTGAACAAGGTTCAGAGCATGAGGAAGACGGCGGACCTCGACGTGACCCAGCGCATCCGCATCACGTACCGCGGAGGCGATCCTGTCCGCGAGGCGGTGGAGGAATACAAGGAGTATATTCAGGCCGAAACCCTCTGTGTGGACAGCACGTGCTCGACGGATTTGCCGGGCGACGCCAGCGAGTGGGACCTGAACGGGCATGCCTGTTCGATTCATCTCGAAAAAGTCTGAAAATACTTGGGGAGCGGGGGTTGACTTTGCATATGCCGTGTGGTACTTAACCGCGGCTTTTTTCGAAATAGGGATTGTTGATCGCCGGATAAGCAGTTGTTTGGGCAACACAAGGTGACCAATGGCAAAGCATAAGAAGTCCAGCGCTACGAAGAAAACGGCTGCGGTCTCGAAGAAGCCGGTCAAAGCCCCGAAGGCGGCAACCCGGAAACCTGCGGTTCCCGCAAAGAGCGTTTCCCGTCCTGTAAAGGCATCGAAAGTCGAGGTGCCCCAGGAGGAGAAATTTATCATCAAGAAGATTCTCACGAAGAGCCAGCTTCAGGAGTACAAGAAGATCCTCGAGAAGGTGCGCGATCGCGTGGTCGACGAGATTTCCTTCCTCGCCGGCGACAACTTGAATCGGTCTCCGCGCGACTCGTCGGGCGATCTTTCGAGTTACAGCTTCCACATGGCCGATCAGGGCACCGACAATTTCGACCGCGAATTCGCGCTCAACCTGGTGAGCAGCGAGCAGGACGTGCTGTACGAAATCGACGACGCGCTCCGGAGGATTGACATGGGCACGTACGGCGTGTGCGAGAACTGCAACAAGCCGATCGAAAAGGCCCGTTTGATGGCGTTGCCGTTCGCAAAGATGTGCCTC
>ERZ1645192.1770-NODE-1770-length-17975-cov-20.851507_pt1 | contig 17975 bp, 17 predicted proteins | sample MGYA00575354_ERZ1645192 | MGnify/ENA primary metagenome ERZ1645192 (study PRJEB40844, sample SAMN11349763) | freshwater sediment metagenome | isolation source: river sediment | host: Sediment | place: India: Faizupur Khadar , New Delhi | collected 2017-02-21 ... | reverse complement strand
TTATCGCTCAGACACACTCCGGAATGGAAATCAGCAGGCTTTAAACTGGCTGGGTATCTTCTGGAGCGTGGCCGGGTTGTTCGCTTGCGGGCTGCTCGGGTTGAAGTGGTGCACGCTCGACCGGGAATTGATTGCGCTGTTCGATGCGTGTGATCATGTCCAGCCGGCGCTGGTGGCGATCGCCTTCAAATGAGGCATTTAACCAGCCTTCGGTAATGAGGGAGGCCAGACCCGTGCCGATCACGCGTGCGCCGAGGCAGAGGATATTGCTGTTATTGTGGCGGCGGGAAAGGATGGCTGAATAAGGTTCGCTGCAGGCGGCAGCGCGGATCCCCGGGAATTTGTTGGCGGCAATCGACATGCCAATACCAGTCCCACAGATCAAAATGCCCCGGTCAAATTGAGTGGAAAGCACCGCCCGGGCAACCTTCTCGGCAATGCGCGGATAGTCCACACTTTCAGTACTATCGGTGCCAAAATCTTCATACGGAATCATGCGGCTATCCAGATAAGCCTTGAGGGCTTGCTTGATCTCCAAACCGGCGTGATCACAGCCAATGGCAACTTTCATCGTGACCTCCTTAAAAGGATTGTTTTAGAAATTATAACTGCATGCGCAGGTCGGTAACGGCTACGTAAAGCGCAGCGCACGGCTTCTGAGCAGGGCTTCTTTGCGGGTGCTTGGCGCTGGACTGCGGCTCTGAGTAAAACTTTGGTCAGCGACCACGCCTTCATGGGAGGTTGACTTAAACGGCCATCGCCTGTAAACTAAATTTGCAAACCGACCGGTCGGTCTGCTGAATGGAAATAGAATGCCCGCAAATACGCCCCTCCGCCAAAGAATCATTGACAGCGCCCTGACCCTCTTCGCGAAAGATGGCTACGATTCCACCAGCGTTCAGAATATCTGCCAGATGGCAGGGGTGAGCAAAGGAGCCTTTTATCATCATTTTGCTTCCAAACAGGCGCTGTTTCTTAATATGATGGATGACTGGACTCACAATCTCGTTGAAATTGTCAGTGAGGCCATCGCCCCAGGTATGGCAGTGCCTGAGGCATTTTTAGCCATGAACGCTCATTTGGCGGAAGTTTTTAAGGCTGCTCCCACTGGCTTTCCTATTTTGGTGGATTTCTGGCGTCAGGCTGCACTCAGAGATGAGACCTGGGAAAAGGCGTTCGCACCTTATCATGATTTTCTTAAATTCTTTGAAGGATTGATTTGCCAAGGGATTGCGGAGGGTTCACTGCGGGCAGAGATCGACGCAAAACAAACGTCTTATCTATTGGTCGCTTTCTATATGGGCTTTTTGCTGCAAGCGGCCCTCTACCGGGATTCTTTGAATTGGACGGAATTGAGCGGATATGGACTTCGGCAAATATTTGCCGGCTTAGGGAGCGTAAAATGATTCTGGTTACTGGCGCTGGTGGTCATCTTGGAAACGTTTTGGTCAGACAAATTGCCGCAGGCGGCCAACAGGTAAGAGCGCTGCTCTTGCCAAATGAGGACGCTTCGCCCCTGGATGGCCTGGATGTGCAAATTGTCCGCGGGAACATTCTCAATCTGGACGATTTGCGCGCGGCATGTTCCGACGTGGATGTCATTTTTCATTTAGCTGCGCTCGTAGCCATCACGCCTGGGAAGCAGGCGCTGATGAGGCAGGTCAATGTGCAAGGCACAGCCAATGTGATCCAAATTGCGCGCGAAGCCGGTGTTTCGCGATTGGTATATACAAGCTCCATTCATGCCCTGCAGCGTCCGCCAATCGGGACCGTTATTGATGAGCGGCTTGAATTTGATCCGCTTAACCCGGCCGGCCCGTATGACCGAACCAAGGCGGAGGCTACCCTGTTGGTGAAAAAGGCGGTCCAAGAGGGATTGGATGCGGTCATTGTCTGCCCGACGGGTGTGATTGGTCCTTACGATTTTAAACGTTCCGAAATGGGCGAGATGATTTTGTCATGGATGAAAAACAAGCCTTCAATTTCGACCGATGGTGGTTTTGACTTTGTCGATGTACGCGATGTAGCCCAGGGGCATCTTCTTGCCGCTGAAAAAGGACGCCCGGGGGAGGTTTACATCCTTTCGGGGAGGTTTGTTCAAGTGAACGAGCTGCGCCGGCTGGTGCAAGCGGCGGCCGGCGTGCATTCCCTCAACATGCACATTCCGACCAGGCTGGCCCGGCTGGCTGCGCCTTTTGCTGAGCTCTACTACGAAGCCTCGCGGACGAGACCCTGTTTTACCCGTTACTCCATCGAGACTCTGGTGAGCAACAGTGTCATCTCCTCTGAGAAGGCAAACCGTGAGCTGCACTATCATTCGCGCGACTTGGTCAGCACCATCACTGAAACCGTCGACTGGTGGCGCACAAATCTGCATCAGACCAAGGCGTCCTTGCGGTCGGGCTGAAGGCATTGCCGGGTCGCTGGCTTGAGTTGTTTCAGTCTGATCGAGCGTCTTTGACTGCGGTGATGATCAAATCGCCACTCCTGCCCGGGTCGAACGAGTCACCATGCATGTTTCCGAAGGTGGCCACCTGGCTGAAGCCACTGGCATGCACAGCCTGCAAATAAGGGGTTGAAAGAATTGGCAGAAGCTGCGTCGTTGTATGCTGAATTTGCCATGGCCCGGGTTTCTCGCGCTGCATGCTGAGAATATTAAACTGGATCCGCCCGTCTGCTTCAAAATCATAGAAGCGGAAAAACAGCCATTCGTGGTCTGGTTCTTCCACCGACTGAGGTTCCATCCAACGGTTGCGGGCAGCCATAACCTGATCAAAATTGCGCATTTGGGTCACGAGAAGGCCACCCTGCCGCAATAGCCGGGAGAAATCCGTCAAGGTTTGTTCAAGCTCGGCCCAGGAATGAACATGTGGCAGTGAATTGCCCAGGCAGAGCAGCGCGTCAAACTGGCCAGCCTGCTGCAAGGTTTCACTGATCGAGCCAAACGCAGCGGTTTGAAAATTGGCCGGAAGGCTGGCCGCTGCGGCGTGCGAGCGTGCTATTTCAATCATCTGTGGGAAAAGATCGGTGCCAGTCACCTGATAACCTTCCCTGGCCAATGCAAGGGCATGCTGGCCGGTGCCACAGGCTGCATCCAAGACGTGCATGGCGGTGGGCGTTGGCCCCAGTGCAGTCAGCGTCCGCAGCAAAAAGGGCAGCTCGTAGCTAAGGCGGCTTTCCCAGTTTACGAAGTAGTCATAGACAGAAGCTAATTGATCGTACATTTTTTAATCTTTCATGTAGGGCTGGCAGACCGGGCAAAAATGGGTGCCACGTTGACCCACCCTGATTTTTTCGATGGTATGGCCGCAAACCGGGCAAACCTGACCGGTGCGCTGGTAAACGTTGAAATGGTTTTGAAAATTCCCGCCGCGATAGACCCAATCGATGCTGGAGCCATTATGGGAAATGCCATCGCGCAGTGTTTGGCGGATGGCAGCCAGCAGGCGTTCCGCCTCAGCCTGGCTGAGGGTGCTGCTCAGGCGCAATGGATGAAGGCGAGCCAGAAAAAGCGCTTCATCGGTGTAGATATTGCCCAGACCGGCTAAAAAGTGCTGATCCATCAGCAACGGCTTAAGCTGACGGGAATGCTGCCGCAGCCGTTCGCCAAAAGCTTCAGTGCTCAATGACTCATCCAGAGGCTCCGGCCCAAGGCCTGCCAGGATCGGTGTCGGATCAGAGACGAGCCAAACCCGGCCGAACTTGCGCGGGTCAGTAAAAGTCAGGTCCCACCCCGACCGAAAATGCAGGCGCAGCCGGTCATGCGCAGCTGGTGCGCCTCCTAAGCTCATCCGCAGATCGCCGCTCATGCGCAGGTGAAAAATCAAGGATCCCTGATCGAGATTCAAGATTAAAAATTTCCCGCGCCGGTCCAATGCGCGCACTTCCCGGCCAGCAACGCTGGCGCTGAAGCTGCCTGCGGTGGGGTTGGCAATGCTGCCCTGCCAAAAAACTTCGGCGTTTTGGATAGTTTGCCCCGTCAGCGACGGTACGGTGGCACTGCCGGCTGCCAAAACGCGCCGGATGGTTTCGACCTCAGGAAGCTCAGGCATCAGAGAAGGACCCGCGGGTCAGGTTTCGGTCTATTCGTTGAACATTGCGCCGACGCTGGTGCCTTCGTTGGCGCGTTTAATCACTTCCGACAGCAGCGGGCCGACGCTCAGTACGGTCAAACGGTCACCGAAGAGTGCCCGGCCCTCCGGACTGATCGGAATGGTGTTGGTGGTGATGAATTCCTTCACCGGTTGAGCGACAAGCCGCTCGATGGCATTGCTCGAGAGCACAGGATGGATGAAAACCGCATAGATATCTCGGGCGCCATTCAGCTTGGCGGTTTGAATGGCCTGGATCATCGAACCGCCGGTATCTACCTCATCGTCAATCAGGATGATATCGCGCTGATTGACATCGCCGATTACAGTCAACGCTTCGGTGTGTTCCTGATTGTCGATACGTCGTTTTTCGATGAATGCCAGCGGCACGTTCAAGGCTTGCGCGTAGCGTCGGCCGGTCTTGGCAAAACCGAGATCCACAGTCAGGATAACCGGATTGCGCAGGGTTTTGGCTTTGTTCAGCAGATAGGGCTTGATAATATGGTAACCGGACAAGACGTCCCCCGGAATGGAGAAAAAGCCCTGGATTTGACCGGCGTGCAGGTCCATCGTCATATAACGGTCAGCGCCGGCCACCTGAATCATATCGGCCACCAGACGGGCGGTGATCGGGACGCGCGGTTGATCTTTGCGGTCAGAACGTCCGTAACACATGTAGGGCACCACTACGGTGATGCGACCGGCGGAATCCAGTCGGAGGGTCTGGGTCATAATCAGCAATTCCATCAGATTGCGGTGCACCGGGATGGAAGTGGTTTGGATAATGTAGCAGTCTTGCCCGCGTACTGAGGCATGCAGCTTGACGAAAAGATTGTCATTGGTAAATTCGATGATATCCCGGCCACAAAGCTCCATTCCGAGGTTCTCGGCGATCTCCTGTGCCAGATCCGGGCAGGCTGTGCCAGCGAACAAGCGGATGTTACCGTAGAGCATACCGTGCTGAGATTTTAAATTTGACATGCTTTTACCCTTTCTGTGTCTGAGCTAAATCCCATTCCTGGCGCAAAACGCTCATAATCAGCACGTCCACGTAGCTCCCATGCTGGTAATGACCCTCGCGGAATTTGCCCTCATACGTAAACCCGGCCTTTTCGTAAGCGCGGATGGCGCGCAGGTTTGGCGCGAAAACCCTCAGCCAAATGCGGTGAAAGTTCAGGTTTTCAAAGCCATGGCGCAGCATCACGCCCATTGTCTCAGTGCCGAACCCACGATTCCAGTAAGTTTTTTCACCAATGAAGATTCCAATTTCCGCGGCCAAAGCCGGTTCTTCGATGGCGTTGAAGGAAGTGTTGCCAATGGGAACGTAACGAAGTGCTTCGCGCGGGTCATCTGCAGCCTGCTGAGCTTCGATTACCAGAACCTGCTCACGGGCTGGCCGCTTGAGCATGTTTTCAAACCAGATTTCTTCGGAAGCCAAACTCATCGGCTGGTTGACCATCAGGTTTTCGGTTACCTGTGGGTCTGCAAGCCAGGTGATGAATTGTGGCAGGTCACTGCGCTCGGCAGCCCTTAATCTGATTCTTGGCCCGTATAAAGTCGTCATCGAGCCCCTGTCATGGTTCCAGGCGGTTGGGTCCGCGGAACAGATAAACTGCCTCGCGGATATTGGGAAGATCCAACATCACCATCAGCAAGCGGCTCAGCCCCAAGCCCAAACCGCCATGTGGTGGACAGCCGTACCTGAAGTAATTAAGGTAATTTTGAATGGGGGGCAGGGTCAGCCCTTTGGCCAGGGCCTGATTCTTGAGCACCTCGTACCGATGTTCCCGCTGGGCACCGGTGGTGATTTCAAGCCCGCGGCCAAGCAAGTCAAAGCTCTTGGTCAGGGTCGGGTTGTCTTCATAGAGCATGTGGTAGAAAGGCCGGACGGTAAAAGGCCAGTCCGTGACGAATACAAAATCACTGCCATATTTTTCTTTCACGTAGGCTCCCAAAGCCCGTTCCGCACCGGGGTCCAAGTCCCCTTTCTTTTCCGGCGGAAGTTTGTAGCCCTGATCTTTTAAGATTTGGTAGGCCTCCGCCATGGTCAGGCGCGGGAAGGGTACGGCAGGTACCTGCAGGTCCACGCCGAAAGTGGCCAGGATGCTTTCGCCATGTTTCGCCTTGACGGCCTGGTAGACGTAAGCCAGCCAGTTTTCAGCGAATGCCATAATATCTTCGTGGCTCTCAATCCATGAGATTTCAAAGTCAACGCCGGTAAACTCCGTCATGTGCCGCGAAGTAAACGATGGATCCGCCCTAAAAACCGGCCCAATTTCGAATACCCGCTCAAAGCCGGCGGCCATCGCCATTTGCTTGTAAAACTGGGGAGACTGAGCCAGATAAGCGGTGGTGTCAAAGTACTTCAGGCTGAAGAGCTCGGCGCCCGATTCGCTCGGGGCACCCATAATCTTGGGGGAGTGCATTTCCATAAACCCATTGGCAAGCCAATATTCGCGCATGGCGGCTTCCGCCGTAGTTTGGACTTCAAAAATAAGGCGATTACGTTCGCGGCGTAGGTCCAAAAAGCGCCAATCCAGGCGAAAATCCTGGTCGGGCAGGGTTTCGGCGCCTGGCTCAAACGGCAGCGGAACCTCGGCGGCATTTTCTACCTTCAGACTTTCGAGCTGCAATTCAAGGCCTCCCAGCCGGACGACTTCATTTTCAACCACGTTGCCGATGACCGTCAGGGCGGATTCGCTGCCCAACGTTGAAATAAGCTCTGCCAGTTCAGGATTGCCTTTTTTCCAGTGAGCGATCTGAACCATTCCAGTGCGGTCGCGCAGCACCAAAAACTGCATGCTCTTTTGGTCGCGCAGGGTGTGCAGCCAGCCTTGAACCTTAACCTGCTCTCCGATGTGAGAAGGCAGGTCTTTGATGCTTGTTTTTTGCATATGAGTGACTCCGATGAAAACGTGATCTTTTTAACAATTATACGTCAATAAGTACTGCACAACCTGTCCGGGAGAGCACTTGCGCTCTGTGGCCAGGCGAATTTGCTCGTCAAAAACTGCTGTGGGAATTGAACCAATCTGATTCTTCCAGAGCTCAGCCAGCAACAATTTTTCAATTTCACGGCGAATCGCTTCTTCATCTTTTGCCTGCCAGGCACCGGTCTGGCGCAGCCAGGCGCCGTGGGCAAGCACTTCTGTGACCAGTGCGTCTATCCCTTCGGTGCGATTTGCAACGGTCAGAAGCACCGCTGGCACCCAATTTGGCGAAGTGCGATCCTCTTCCGGCTCGGCAGGGCTTTGTGCGAACCGCTGCCCGTGATGGCTGGCCTGCGGATCGCCGGCATGAAAACCGAGCTGAATCATCGTCTGCAAGTGATGCTGGCTTTCGCTGGCGCCCGGGTGATCGGCTTTGTTAATGACAAAGACGTCGGCAATTTCCAGAATCCCCGCTTTAATGCTTTGGATGTCATCACCCAAACCGGGGACGTCGACCACAATCACAGTATGCGCCAGCTTGACGATTTCCACTTCGGATTGCCCGGCGCCCACCGTCTCAATCAGGATAAAGTCGTAACCGGCGGCGTCAAATACCTGCGCCAGGGCTTCGGTCCGGTCAGAAAGGCCGCCCAAAGCGCCGCGGGTAGCGAGGGAGCGAATGAAAACGCCCTCATCCCCATTCAAATCAGCCATCCTTACCCGGTCGCCCAAGATGGCTCCGCCGGTAAACGGGCTGGTCGGGTCGACGGCCAAAATGGCGACCCGTGGGTGCCCCGGCAGTTGCCGCAAGGCGCGCGCCATGCCGCTGACCAGGGTGCTCTTCCCCGATCCGGAGGGTCCGGTGATGCCGATTTTGTGTGCCCGGCCGGTATGGGCATGCAGGGCATCCAACAGCTCGCGCCCTTGGGGGGTGTCGGCTTCCACCAGGCTTAAAATGCGGGAAAGGGCGAAACGGCTGCCCTTTCCCAAAGCGCTCAATAGGTCCTGAGGGTTCACTTAAACCTGCTGGAGGACAGCCTTCCGGATGTCGTCGCATACCTCCCGGGTGTTGGTCCCCGGGCCGTACACCTTGGCGACGCCGGCATTGAGCAGATTGGGAATGTCATCCTGCGGGATAATGCCGCCGACAAAGACGATCACATGATCCTGACCGTTCTCACGAAGTTTCTCTAAAATCAGCGGCACCAGGGCGTTATGTGCACCTGAAAGTATGGATAGCCCAACGACATCCACGTCTTCCTGCAAGGCAGCTTCGGCGATCATCGCCGGAGTCTGGCGCAGACCGGTATAAATCACTTCCATTCCGTCATCGCGGAGTGCTCGGGCGATGACCTTGGCACCGCGATCATGGCCGTCGAGGCCTGGTTTGGCAATGAGAACCCGGATTTTCTTTTCTGGCATGCTCATCTTCAAAGTCTCCTTGAAGAAATTATACCTGTGTTGTCAGCCTTGCGCTGCTGAATTGGCTGCATATTTCTCTTCACCCCACACAGCCACAATCTCTCCCAAATACACCCGGTGATAGTCTGGCAATGGGTATTGACGCCGGATTTCCGCAGAGAGGAAATATGCCGGATCCAGATCCTGGTAATAGATTTTGCGGCATTCGATGCACAGTTCGGCCTGGGCGTAGACCGGTGAACCAACGCTCGTGGCAGCCTGCGCCGTCAGGTCCGTCATGGCCAGTTTGTTCCCGGAACGGCCGGAATGGCTGCCAAGGTATTTGAGGGCGTTCTTGAAATTCGGCGGAAAGGCGGTCAGGGTGAAGTCGGGATATCTTTCCATAAACTGGAAGGTGTAGCGGCTAGGCCGGACGGCCACTTGCACAATGGGCAGGTTCCACATTGTTCCGATGCTGCCCCAACTGATAGTCATCTGATTGAAATCTTTGGCGGCAAAATCGCCACTGGTCAAAAGGGCCATCTGACGGTCAAAAAAATCGTGCGGACGCAAACTCAATTGGTGAGGATTGATCTGGATTCGGGTCATGGCGTGAGCTCCTTTGGTGTGCTTCTGGCTTTAATTCTAACAAATTGCGGCCAAGATGGCTGAAGTATAATTGCCCGTGATGAATGCCTCGCAGCCTCCCAGCAAACAAAAATCCTTTCCGTCGCTTATCCGCTGGCTGGGCACCATTCTCTCATTGGGGCTGCTGGCTTACTTGCTCTACAAAGCTGGCTTGCGGGAAACCTGGGAGACGGCCAGGCAAATCCCTGCCTGGCGCTTGGGGCTGACTCTGCTGTTGGTTTTCGTTTCCCGTTTGGCTACTTTTGCTCGCTGGCATACCTTGCTCTCCGTGCAGGACCAGCATATCTCATGGAAGGACAGCCTGCGGCTCACCTTTGCCGGTCTGTTTTCGTCGAACTTTCTGCCGACGACAATCGGTGGCGATGTGGTGCGCTTAGCCGGAGCGGTGCGCTGGAATCTGGAGGGGACCCTGGCGGCAGCCTCATTGGTCGCTGACCGCCTGGTGGGCATGGCTGGCATGGCGCTGATGCTGCCCTTTTCGCTCGGTTCATTTCTGGGCTACACTCAAAATGCGGCGCTGCGGAGCCCGGCCGGCTTCGCTACCATGGGCTTTTGGGGCAGTCTTTGGCAAAAAGCTGTGGATGCCATTCGCGATATTTTGGAAAAGCTGCAGGCCTGGCTGCACCGCCCTGTGATCCTGTTGCGGGCATTGGGGTGGACGCTTTTGCACCAACTGGCACTCTACCTGATGATCACCGTGTTGTTGGGTGGGATGAATCAGCACTTGCCGCTAACGCAGACCGCTGGCATCTGGAGCCTGACTTATTTCATTTCTTTAATCCCTATCTCAATCAATGGTTTGGGCTTGCAGGAATTAACCATTACCAATCTTTATAGCCTGTTAGGTGGGGTTTCGGCCAGCGCAGCAATCAACCTGGCGATCATGCTGCGGCTTTACTTTATGTTGGGGAGTCTACCCGGGGCTATCTTCCTGCCGCAAATTTTGGCCGGCCGCCAAAAGGAGCAACACGATGGAGCGCAATAATTCAAACCTGACTGAGTTTCGGCGTTTTTTGAGGCAGCTGCTGATGCTGCTGATGGCGCTCTGCCTGTGGTTCATTTATGACAGCCGCCACCAACGCAACATCTGGTTCCTGCTGGCGGGTGCAGCGCTGCTGGCGGGTGTGCTGCTCATTTACCTGCTGCCCAGGCTGCTGCCCGATGGGAGTGCCCTGCCCAAAGTCAGGCTGCCCCGCCAGGCATTGCAGGCACTGGCAGCACTCGGCGTGGTCGGTTTGACCGCCGCCTTTTTTATCGTCCGAATTGGTCTTTTTAATTATGGCAGCGGCCGATTGCTGCTGATGACGGCCTGGATCGGGCTGTTGGTGCTATTGATGGCATTGGCTGATGGGGCGCGCTCCCCATATCTTGACTTTGCTCTTTTTTTTCTGGCAGCGGGTGCGCTTTATCGCGCCGCTTCTTTTTTGCCCGAAATTCAACCTGGGCCTTTCGCCCTGGGCTGGTCGGAAGGCAGCCGATTCTTTAACGCATCGCTCTTTGATGCTCAAGCCCTCTATGGGCAGCAGCTGCCTCTGCCAGTGCTGCACCCCAGCCGCTATTTGCTCCAGGCGCTGCCGTTTTTTGTTGGTGTGCGTTCCATTTTGGCACATCGCATCTGGCAAGTACTGCTCTGGCTCGGCATGACTGCCCTGGGAGCGTGGTTGGTTTCGCGCCGCCTCGGCGACCGGCTGCCTTACCCGGCAATCTGGGTAACACTTTTTGCTGCTCTGTTTTTCTTCCAGGGGGCGGTTTACTATCACCTGCTGGTTTGTGTCATTTTGGTGTTGGTCGGTTACCGGCCAGGGAAGCCCTGGCGGACGCTCGGCTTTGTGCTGCTCTCGGCGGTTTGGGCCGGCATCAGCCGGGTGAACTGGATACCGGTACCCGGCCTGTTGGCAACCGCGCTTTATCTGCTGGATGAACCCCTGCAGGGACAGAGCTGGTGGAAATATGTGCGGGTTCCGTTGGCGTGGAATCTACTCGGGCTGGGGGCAGCCTTCGCTTCTCAACAGGCTTATATCGCCCTCTCGGGAGAAGACCCAGCCTTGTTTAACTCCGCTTTTTCTTCCGCACTGCTTTGGTACCGGCTGCTGCCCAACAGCACCTTTTTCCTTGGCATTCTACCGGCGGTCGCCTTGGTTTGCCTGCCGACCGGCCTGCTCAGCTGGCATATGCTGCGCACGCAGCCAGAGCGGCGGATGCACTGGCTGCGCTGGATGGGATTGGGGGGCATCCTGGCTGCGTTTTTCCTGGGAGGGCTGGTGGTCAGCGTGAAAATCGGCGGCGGAGGGGACTTGCACAACCTGGACGCCTTTCTCGTTTTTTGGCTGGTAATCAGTTTAAGTTTGATGGCGGGCTGTTTTGCAGCCGAGGGTACCGATCTGCTTCCCATGCAAGCAGTGAACATGAAGCCGCAATGGGTGGCGCTGCTGGTGATTGTCCCGGTGGCATTTGCCTTCATGCGGGCCGGCGCCTGGCCGCAGCCTGACCTGGCGCGGCAGCAGCAAGAGCTGGCCAGTCTGAGCTCAGCCCTTGAACAGCTGGACGACCAGCCCGGCGATGTGCTCTTCATCTCGGAACGGCAGCTGCTGACTTTTCAAAACCTGACGGGGATTGAGGTCGTGCCGGAATATGAAAAAGTATTCCTGATGGAGATGGCGATGGCCGGCAATCAGCCTTACCTGGAAGCTTTTTACGATCAGCTCGCCAGACATTCTTATCGGGCAATCATTTGTGATTCGATTGCAGTAGCCCTGCAGGATCGCAGTCATGGCTTTGGTGAAGAAAACAATGCCTGGGTGCAGCAGGTCGTCCTGCCAATGTTGGAGGAATATGAACTGGCGGGCACATTCCGGGGTGGGGAAGTAAACCTGCTGGTCCCCAAAAATTGACGCTGCTAAGAGAAACAGCTGCTGAGTGAAGCTGCTGTAAGTAACAGCAGGCCGGGTCCGCCGGGTTTAGGCCTGGGCAGCTGCGGTCGGGCCTTCGAGGACCTCACGCACCGTGTAGGTGGGCTTATCCTGAGATTCGTAATAGGTGCGCATAAGCAGTTCGGCGATCAGACCCATCAACATTGACTGAAAGCCGAGGATGAAGGACATGACCCCGATTTGAAACCAGGGTGAGCCCAAGACGCTAATGCCGGCGACAATTCTGCGTATAGCCAAAAAGATCAATAAGACCCCACTGAGTGTCATCAAGCCCATGCCAACGCCCCCGAAGAGGTAAATCGGCTTTTGTTGATAACTCATCAAAAACTTAACTACAAAAAGGTCCAAAAGAACCTTGAAAGTACGTTCCAGCCCGTAATTGGCTTTGCCATGCTTGCGCGGGTGGTGGTGAACCACAACTTCGCTGATGCGGCCGCCGGCTGCATGGGCATAAATGGGGATGAAGCGGTGCATCTCTCCGTACAGTTTCACGCTTTCCAAAATGTCGCGTCGGTAAGCTTTTAAAGTGCAGCCATAGTCGTGCAGGTGGACCCCTGAGACGGAGGAAATTAAGCTGTTGGCCAGCTTTGAGGGCAGCGTGCGGGTCAGTTTGTTGTCCTGACGGTTTTTGCGCCAGCCACTGACCACGTCAAAGCCTTTGTCAAGCTCACTCAAGAGCAGAGGAATATCGGCTGGGTCATTTTGCAGATCCGAATCCAACAAGATCACAGTGTCGCCATCGGAATGGTCGATGCCGGCGCTGATGGCTGCAGTCTGACCGTAATTCCGTTTCAGCAGTACGACACGCACATGTTGGGGGTCAGCCTCACGCAGGTTCCTGAGGACTTGTGCGCTATTGTCGCGGCTTCCATCATCGACATAGGTGACATCCCAGTCTGAGCCCAGCGGTACAACCGCTGCGTAAATTCGCTCCATCAATTCTGGCAGGTTTTCTTGCTCGTTATAAACCGGGATAACCAATGATAATTTCATAGCGCCTCCAAAGCGTTTCTGCTTTAGCTTTTAATTATACCTTTTGTACCTCAGGGCGCAGCGCAAACAAAGGTATAATCTTTTCGATGAGCGACAAGGAAAAAGACAACATTTTGACGGGACGCCCGCGGGCAGACGACCCGATCGATAACGCCCTGCGACCCACACGGCTGGATGAATTAATAGGGCAAAACAACGTCAAAGAAAACTTGATCATTCAAATCAAAGCTGCCAAACAGCGTGGTGAACCATTGGAACATATTTTATTCTATGGCCCGCCCGGCCTCGGTAAAACCACCCTGGCGCATATTTTGGCCTCAGAGATGGGCGTAAACATCAAGGTTACTTCTGGGCCGGCGATCGAACGGGCCGGCGACCTGGCCGCAATATTAACTAACCTGCGCGCTGGAGACATCCTCTTTATCGATGAAGTCCACCGCTTGGGGCGGATGGTTGAAGAAATTTTATACCCCGCCATGGAAGACTATGTCTTGGATATCGTTGTGGGGAAAGGCCCCGCTGCCAAGTCGGTCAGGCTGAAGCTGCCGCGCTTTACGGTAGTCGGAGCGACCACCCGCCTGGCATTGCTGACTGCCCCACTGCGGGCGCGTTTCGGGGCGACCTACCGCCTGGATTATTATACTGAAGACGCGCTGGCTGAGATTATTCAACGCGGAGCGCGCCTGTTGAACGTCCCCTGTGACCCGGATGGCACGCGCGAAATCGCGCGGCGTGCCCGCGGAACACCACGTATTGCCCTGCGCATGTTGCGGCGCGTGCGCGACTTCGCAGAGGTGGAATCTGACGGTGCCATTACTGCCGGCATTGCCGTCGATAGTCTGAACCGGCTCAACATTGACCCGATTGGGTTGGATGATTTGGACCGGCGCATTTTGCTTACCATCATTGACAAATATAACGGCGGACCGGTCGGTTTGAATACCATTGCCGCTTCGGTCAGCGAAGAAGCAGACACCATCATGGATGTGGTTGAGCCTTTCCTGTTGCAGCTCGGCTATCTCGATCGGACCAGCCAGGGGCGGGTGGCCACACGCCTGGCTTACGAGCACCTCGGCCGCGATTACACAGTCCCGCAGGGGCAGCCCGGGCTGTTCAATGGCGGGTTGGCTTAAGATCCACGTATGCAGACCGAAGATTTTAACTACGAGCTGGGCGCTGAGTTCATTGCCCAAACGCCAGCTGAACCGCGTGACCACTCGCGCCTGATGGTTTTGGACCGGGCTCGCGGTCAGATTGAACACCGCCATTTCTACGAAATTGGCGATTATCTGCATCCGGGCGATGTGTTGGTGATCAATCGCACGCGGGTCATTCCGGCTCGCTTGTTTGCGCACAAGCTGCCTGGGGGCGGACGCGCAGAGGTGCTGTTGCTGCGCCAACAGCAAACAGATACATGGCAGTGTCTGGTTGGCGGCAAAAACCTCAAACCAGGAGTGAGAATCCAAATCGAAGGCGGACCTGCGGCACAGATCCTTGAAAACCTGGGGGAATCGCGCCGTTTGGTGCGCTTTGATGAACCGATCGAGCGCTATTTTGCCAGCGCCGGCCACACGCCCCTGCCACCTTACATCCATGACTATCAGGGCGACCCTGAACGCTATCAGACTGTTTTTAACAAGATTCCCGGCTCGGCGGCGGCGCCGACTGCTGGACTGCACTTTACGACTGACCTGTTGGAAAACCTGCGCGCCAACGGGGTCGCGCTCGCCGAAATCACACTGCACGTCGGCCTGGACACCTTTGCACCCGTCACCGAGGATAATCCAGCGGAACATCACATCCATCAGGAATGGTGTGAACTCGATTCAACTGCCGCTGACCTGATCAACGGCGCCAAGGCGCGCGGCGGGCGGGTGGTCGCCGTCGGCACAACCAGCGTGCGCACCCTGGAAAGCGCCGCGAAGAACTCGCCCAATGGCAGCCTGCAGCCCTGGAGTGGGGAGACCGGGCTATACATCCTGCCTGGGTTTCAGTTTGGCTGTGTGGATGCGCTGATCACGAACTTTCATCTGCCAAAATCGACTTTGTTGATGCTCGTGAGTGCCTTTGCTGGCCGCGATCAAATCCTGAATGCTTACGAAATCGCCAAGACACATGGCTATCGCTTTTATTCTTTCGGCGATGCCATGCTCATTTTGTAATATTTATCAATTTCTAATAGAAAACCGTTATCATCATCTCTAAAGGAAGGTGGAACGGGTTATGCAACCCAACCTTCGAGAAGCTTAAAACAAAAAAAGAGAGCATAAAATGCGTTTTGAAAAATTTTCCGAACGTGCCCAAGATGCCGCAAATCGTGCTGCTGAAATTACCCAGCGTTATGGCCACAATCAATTGGACACCGAACATATTTTAATGGCACTGATCGAACAGCCTGAAGGAATGGTGGGCAAGATCCTGGAGACGCTCAACGTCGACCCGGGCGAGCTCGCCCAAAGGCTGGACGCGCTGCTCAGGACCAATCCCAAAGCAGGTATTTATGGCGGCCCTGCCGGGCAGATCTTCTTGACCCCACGGGTCAGTGATGTGGTGGAGTCAGCCAAGGCCGAAGCCACACGCATGCGGGATGAATATATTTCGACCGAACACCTCTTTTTAGCCATTGTGGCGGAAAAGAATACCCAACTGGCAGGTTTGCTGCAGGAATTTGGCCTTAACCATCAGGCTGTTGTGAATGCCTTGGAAGAATTGCGCGGTGGGAAGAAGGCGGCCGGTGGCCGGTCCGACACCCGCTTTAAAACCTTGGACAAGTACGCACGCAACCTGACACAGGCTGCCCACGACGGCAAGTTGGACCCGGTATATGGGCGCGAGACGGAAATCTTACGCTTGATTCAAATCTTGAGCCGGCGGACCAAGAACAATCCGGTGCTGATCGGTGAAGCCGGGGTGGGCAAAACCGCCATTGTGGAAGGATTGGCACAAAAAATAGACAGCGATGACGTCCCAGAGATCTTGACCAATAAACGGGTCTATGCGCTGGACCTGGGTGCCATGTTGGCGGGCACGCGCTTCCGCGGTGAATTTGAGGAACGGCTGAAAGCCTGCATCGACGAAATCCAAAATTCGGATGGCGAAGTTATCCTGTTTATTGACGAACTGCATGTGGTGGTTGGAGCCGGCGCTGCTCAGGGAGCGATGGACGCCTCCAATATGCTCAAACCCGCCTTGGCGCGGGGTGACCTGCAGTGTATCGGGGCGACGACGCTGGACGAATATCGCAAATATATTGAAAAAGACGCCGCCTTGGAACGCCGTTTCGCTCCTATTTTTGTGGAGGAGCCGAGCGTGGAAGATACTGTCGCCATGCTGCGCAGCCTACGCGCCCGTTACGAGGCGCACCATAAGGTCTCACTCTCCGATGAAGCGCTAACCGCCTCTGCCAAGCTTTCTGCGCGCTATTTGCCTGACCGCAAACTGCCGGATAAAGCCATCGACCTGATGGATGAAGCAGCTGCAAAGCTGCGCGTAGCCTTGTATTCGCTGCCGGAAAATCTGAAGGAAATGAAACGCGAGATTGACCGGCTGATGGCTGAGGAAGAATCGGCTGGCTTCGAACGGGATTACGAGCGTGCGTCGCGCATGAAGGCTGAGCGTCTGGCGTTGGAAGAGAAGTTTGCCGGGCTGCGGTCCAATTGGGAGGCCGAGAACAAGCTGGATGAGGTAGTGGATGTAGATGACATTGCCGACGTCATCCATCAATGGACTGGCATTCCATTGACGCAGCTCATGGAAAGCGAAGCTCAGAAGCTGTTAAACATGGAAAGCCGGTTGCATGAGCGTATTGTGGGCCAGGATGAAGCAATTGCAGCTGTTTCTGACGCCATCCGGCGGGCAAGGTCCGGTCTGAAAGATCCGCGCCGGCCCAGTGGCTCGTTTATTTTCATCGGGCCTTCCGGAGTAGGCAAAACCGAGCTGGCCAAAGCGCTGGCGGAGTTCCTGTTCGATGATGAAGATGCCCTTATTCGGGTGGACATGAGTGAATACCGCGAACAGCATACTGTCTCGCGCCTGTTTGGTGCGCCTCCGGGATACGTGGGCTATGAGGAAGGTGGGCAGCTTACGGAAGCAGTCCGCCGGCGTCCCTACCGGGTGGTGTTGTTCGATGAAATTGAAAAAGCCCACCCTGAGGTTTGGAATGCGCTGCTGCAAATTTTGGATGATGGCCGGCTGACCGACGGCCAGGGCCGCGTTGTCGACTTTCGCAACACAGTCCTGATTATGACCAGCAATCTCGGTACTGAGTTCGTCCGTAAGGGTGGCACGTTGGGGTTCTTGGGGGAAGATGCTACGGAGGATGTGCGCAGCGCGCATGAAAAGATCGACAAGGCGCTTAAGTCTGCCTTCCGGCCCGAGTTTCTCAACCGGATCGATGACATCATCATGTTTGCGCCACTGAGCCACGAGGACGTGCGCGAAATTGTCACCCTGCAGGTGAGCGAAATTCGGGGACGAATGTCGGATTATGGGGTGGAAATGGTGGTTAGCGACCAAGCACGAGATTGGCTGGCTGATCAGGGATTTGACCCTCTGATGGGGGCCCGCCCGCTCAAACGGGCCTTGCAAAAGTATGTGGAGAGCCCGCTGGCGGAAAAACTTTTAGCGGGTGAGTTTAAGCATGGGGATGTGGTTTTGGTGGATAAGCCGCCGGAGAGCGCGGGGATTGTGTTCAGCCGGCAAAGTTCTGCGGCGGAGTTGTGGGAACAACCGCTTCAGCCAGCAGGATAGGCTGAGAGAGTTTTGGTTTTAGGTTCAGGGCTGCCGAAACGGCAGCCCTGATTTGTTTTGCCTGTTGCGAATTTTTCTATCTTGTCATCGCCATTTTTATATTTTGTCATTGCGAGCCGGCGAAGCAATCTCTCTTTTTTCTGTTTGCCTGCTCCGGAAAGGCGAGATCGCTTCGTTCCTCGCGATGACAGGATAATTTTGTCATTGCGAGCCTGCGAAGCAATCTCTCTTTT
>ERZ1645192.1769-NODE-1769-length-17977-cov-5.285403_pt1 | contig 17977 bp, 33 predicted proteins | sample MGYA00575354_ERZ1645192 | MGnify/ENA primary metagenome ERZ1645192 (study PRJEB40844, sample SAMN11349763) | freshwater sediment metagenome | isolation source: river sediment | host: Sediment | place: India: Faizupur Khadar , New Delhi | collected 2017-02-21 ... | reverse complement strand
ATCCTTATATTTAGATCCATTTAATAAAAATCTAAATCAGTTTGGATCTGCTGAGGAATGTTATAACTGTCTTGAAGCTTGGATAGAAAAATTTACAGAAAAACCCGAAAATAAAAAAATAATTTGGTAATATGGAACTACTTGCTTATCACAAATGGCTTCTTCGTGAAGCTAAAGGAAGCAGAGAAAAACTTGCTCAGATCCTTCTCGGACATTTAATGAATGATCAGAATCCTATGGCTTTTGATCTTTTAGCAATGACTGGAGATAAGGATTATAGCAAACAGACTCTACTTAAAGCAGCAGATATACTTCTTAAAGCAGAAAAGGATAAATAAAGTAAAACTTTATCCTTGAAAGCTCTAAAAGTATTCGAGACACAGAATTTCGAAAGAGGAATAGATCCGAAGGATTCTATGAGTATTGGAGATGTCCAAGGCAGGCTTCTTAAAAGAAGAAGAGCCGAGGCTACTCAATGTATGGAAGAAATTCTGGATACTTATGGTGGTGATGGTCCTTTTTTCTTCAATAAACACGATGATGACACAGGATTTAAAATAGGGATTTATCAGAATGGACCAGTTAATTCCAAATTGAAATTTAATGATAATGAAGTTCGATATTATATAGAATTTAGTTTGGGAAGAGAAAATTTTTTCGTTGGGTGGGAACAGGAAGATGAAAAGGGAAAATGGTTTGACAGACAGTGGGAATCTTCATTATCTGGTAAACCACTAGAAACTATTTGGCAAGCAAAACAAGTACTTATTAATTATATTGTAGATAATCAAACCTTCAAAACAACGAAGTAATGGGAACATTTATTTTCACTGATTTCCAACTCACCTTAATTGGTCTTGGTGCTGTAGCTCTTGGAGTTGTACTCATTTTTCTTTTTATGAAATGGGAAGCTCATCGTGCTACAACAATGTATGAAAAAAGAATGAAAAAGAAATGAACTTAACAAAATCTTTGGGGATCTTTCAAACATTCATGCTATCGAACCCAAAAGTTGAAAATGATTTAAATGATATTCTTACTGATTCTAGTCTCTCCGAAGAAAATCAAATTTTTGAAATTGTGACTTTACTTGAGATGTGTGAATCGCATGACGGCTTAGAAATCCCTAAAGCTGATTGGGAAGTCAAAGAACTTGCCAAATTTATTCGAAGTTATTATTTAACAAACATTTAACAAGAGCTCTTAGAAATCCTAAGAGCTTTTTTGTATATTTGTCTTTTAAAAGCAATCTTAAATGAAAGTTATCTATAAGGGCTTTGAGATTGAAGCAATTCGTGATTGGAATATGCTTTATTCAGAAAAATTTGTTTTTGCAAATTGTACCCGAATTAAAGACGGTCTTACTTGCGGATCCGATTGCTATCCAGCTGATATGTCCGTAAGAGAAGTTATAGCGGATTGTAAAGTTGGATTAGACGATCGACTTGAAGATTCTGGATGCAAAGACGGAGATGAAGAAGCTGATAAGTCTTGTCCTGATTGTCTTGAAAATTTTAAGGCTGAGGGATTTCATAAATGTGCTGAATGTTTAATAAACGAAAATAAATGAAACCATCAAAAGAACTATTATTTTTCTACGACTGTGAGTGGGTTCCCATTTCAAGAAACCTCGAAGAATTCGAAAGAGATTATCCTGCTTTATATGAAGCTTTTCTACATCAGTATAAAAAGAAGGGCGGAGACATCATAAAAGAAAGGAAAAACCTTGAGGAAAAACCTGAAGGAATGACTGTTCAGGAATTCTGGGAGGAAAAAGCTCACTTCTATCCTGAATTTTGTAAAATCATTTGTATATCCTACGGATATTTTTATAACGGGGAATTTATTCTTAAATCTGTTTATGGAGACGACGAAAAGAAACTCCTAAAAGCATTTCAGGAAGTTCTCTTAAAAGTTGAAAAAGCCGGGCTATTTCTTTCGGGATATGCTATTAAGCGTTTTGATATGCCTTGGGTAAGTAAACGAATGATGGCTAATGGAATTGTTCCGCCAAAGTCTGTTTTTACTTATGGAAAGAAACCATGGGAAATTGAGGTTTTTGATTTGCCTGAAGTTTGGGGTCAGGGATCGATGGGGGAAAGTTATACTCCATTTGAACTTGCTTGTGCCTCTTTAGGGCTGGAAACTTCAAAGGGCGATCTTGATGGATCAATGGTAAAATTCGCTTATTGGAATGGAGAGATGGAGAGGATTAAAACCTATTGCGAAAAGGATGTTGAAGTTGCAAAAAATCTTGCAGAAAAACTCATTAGTTTGATGCCGTGATAGATCCTTCAAAGGAATATATTATTTGTGCAGCTATTTGGTATAAAGATTTGCCTCTAAAGGAAGATCATTTTCCAACTTCTCATCTTCGACCTGTTAATGTCGATAGAGGAATTGTTTTTTGCGGTCATCGACATTTACAATGTTTATATCAGATGGTTGCTATGACGGGGTTAAAACAACATCAAGCTGGAGAAGAAATCCAAGGATTTTTAACTAATGAAAATAGATTTGTTGGAAGACACGAAGCTAGAAAAATAGCTTACGAAAATAACCAGGTACAACAAGACACTGGTCAGCTTTTTAGTGAAGATATTTATTAAACATTAAAATTATGGGATTAGGAGAAGATTTATCAGAAAGCCAATTAGAACGAATACACGAGCTTCAATACGAAATTGCTAAAAGGGGCCAAGAAATCAATCAGCAAAAAAATCTAATTGAAACTTATGAAAAATTAGTTCAAGCTCAGGATGATTCTATTGCATATTTAAAGGGGTTTATTGCTAAACTAGGATATGGAAAAGTGGAATAACATAACCGAAGAAGAATTAGAAAAATTTATCATAGAGAATAAAGATAAATTTAACCGATATTCTCCTAAACCTGGTGTTGAGGAAAGATTTCATATTAAACTTTTAAACCGCTTTAAGAAGATCATTAGTATTGTTCCTCATCTCATACGCGTCGCGATCGCGACCGTGATTATATTTATTATATCCATTTGGACCTGGAATACTTATATTCGAAAAGATCGTCATGAAATAACTTTAAAACAAAAAATCTATAATATCACAAAGAAAACCGAAGTTGTAATTAAAAACTTATAAAATGGATCAAGAGGATAAAAGAAGGGCTGTTAATCCCATCATAAAGAAAAAACATGTTCAGATTCTTGAAGAATGTGAACGAAAACTTAAAGCTAACCATCAATATTGTCTAACTAATGATTGCGAGCCATCTCAATATATGCTTGGACAAAATGAAGTACTTTCGGATTTAATTGTTTTTATCAACAAGCTATAGTTTTAACGTTTTTTAACGATTTTATTTCCTAAGTCTTAATTGTACTTAGGAATTTTTTTGTATATTTGCTGTGAGATTAATACTAAACCAAAATTAAAGAGAAATGAGAAACACAGAACTTTCATCAGTAGGTTACAAAATCCACAACAGAGAGGATCTGGAAAAACGTATCCCGGCTGCTTTTGCGGAACATCCTCACCCTGATCGTTCAGATCGTTACAGCTTTGTATCGACTATTACCCTTCTGGACACTTTTGAAAAACTTGGGTGGCTTCCTTTTTCAGCTAAACAGCACGGACAGAACCAGTATGGACGTCATATCATCCGCCTTACCAATGCCGATTTTGGCAACCTTGCTCTCAAAGGAGACGCAGTAAAACCGCACATTCTTCTCGACAACAGTCACGACGGGTATACCCCCGCTTCCTTGCACCTCGGTCTTTTCAGACTTGTATGTACCAATGGCCTCGTAATCGCCATCCCGGGCATGTCTACCAACCTTAAATTTCGCCACATCAATGTCGATCGCGCTGAACTCATGCAGCTCCTTGCTGAAGCAGCGGAACAGTATCGCAATATCGGCGTGCATATATCAGACATGCAGAACAGGGTTCTTACCAATGACGAGAAAGAAGCTTTTGCAATAAAAGCTATTTCTCTCCGCGAACCCAACAGATTTATAAACCCGGACGGCACCATCAATCTCTCTGGTATAACCCAGAGCATGAATCCCAAGGCCCTTCTTGAACCCGTACGCCCTCAGGATGCGTCCTCAGATCTTTGGACAACTTTCAACCTCATCCAGGAAAGAAGCGTAAAGGGTCTGTATGAAAGGAAAAGTGCAAAAGGAAAAAAATCCTCTCCGCGGGAAATTACCAACGCCGCTCGCAGCCTGGACTTCAATAAGAAGCTCTGGACCATAGCTGAGGAATATCTTGGCTCTCCTGCCGATGCTCTTACAACTTCTGAGAAAAAACTCTACACTTCCGCCAAAGGTAATAAAATGGAGGTAGAGGTTCTTCAGAAACTGGATGCCGATAGGTTCCAGGTTAAATCAAGCACCGGCCTCGTATTCGCAGCCAGCGCATCCCAGCTTTCATAATCGAGCAACAAAGTGACTGCCAGGGGTCTATGGGAAACCATAGACCTCTTTTTTTAACCTCTTCTTAACAAGATATAATTTTTTATCTGAGAATTTTTTTGTATATTTGTATTCCAGATGAGATAAAACTTTTTCTTTAATTTCTTATAAAAGAAAAGGAGATTAATAATTATGGCTATAAAAATCAATCAAAAAAACGATAAAGAAATAATTGCCCTTAATACTTTTGAAGCTGTTCGACTTCGACCTACAATGTATTTAGGACAAACTGCTCCCTTCGACGATAAGGTTCCTATAATTAAGGATGGTAAACTTATTCAAGCTGATAAAGTTTGGTCGCCGGGATTTATGCACCTGATTATCGAGATCCTTGAAAATGCTATCGATGAAGCTAAGAGGATGAAAGGAAAAATGAAAGGAATTTCTGTTCAGGTGAATCTTGATAACAATCGAATAACCATTACAGACGAAGGAGGGGGATTTCATAAAGCTGCTTCCAAACATCCTAAAACAAAAAAGAATGTTGTAAGAACCGCTTTTGAAGAACTTCATGCTGGATCTAACTTCATCGACTCGTCAACAAATATACTTGGAACAAATGGTGTTGGTGCTTCGATTGTGAATATTTTATCTCAGGAATTTTATGTTAGGACTGTAAATGCTACAAGCTATGTTGCTTATAACTGGGAAAATTTTGCAGTAACTAAAGAAGAAAAAAGAGGAAAAAACGATAAAGATGTCAAAGGAACGACAGTATCTTTTATTCCTTCTAATGAAGTATTTCCAGGATATAAATGGGACGAAGATCTCATCAGAACTTACCTTTCTTTCAAGCAATTTCTCTTAGATCAGGACCTCCAGCTTAAGGGTCTTAAACTTAAAGCGGAATTTATACGAGGGGGTAAGCCAGAGGCCATTAGCATCACGAAAGATTGGATTCCAGAGCAACATATAGCTATAAAAAATAAGCTCGGATACGTGTTCCTATGGCCCTCATACGAGAACTCCTGTTCTTTGTCTTTTGTCAATGGTTCTCAGTGTACCGGAATTCATCAAAAGGTGGTTCAAGACTGGGCAAATGAGATTTTTGAGTACAGCTTAGCCCATCATTTTTATGAAACCCTTATCATATTGGATGTTCCTTCTACTCTCATGAGATTTGCGGGAAATAATAAATCCAAGTATGATATTGGCCGATTGGAAATTGAACCAGTGATGACAGAAAATTTTAAGGGGAAATTTGTTCGAGAGCTTAAAGGATCTGATATTGCTAAAGAGATCGATAAGAAAGTTGAAGAAAGGCTTTACAGCGAAAACATGAATAAAATTAAAGCTGCTCAACGTAAAAGTAAAAGAAAGATCAGCGACAAATATACTCCAGCTTCTCAGAAAAAAGAATGTCTTTATATTACGGAAGGAAATTCAGCTGCCGGAGCTGTAAAGCAAGCAAGGGAAAGTGAATTTGAAGGAGTTTATGCACTTAGAGGAAAAATAAAAAATATTAAACATCTTGGGGACCTGACAGAGAATAAAGAGATTATGGAAATTATGTCAATCCTTGGGATAAATCCAGATAATAACAAATTTCCAACTTATAATAAAATTATAATTGCTACAGATGAGGACCCCGATGGACATCATATCTCATCTCTTATTATTAATCTCTTCCATCGGTGGTTTCCTCATGTGATTGAAGATGGGAAACTCTATAAACTTGTAACTCCACTGGTCGTTTGTGATGAGGGAAAGGGAAGGAAATATTTCCAGACCTTAGAAGAATTTGAAACTTATTCAAAAGGGAAAAAACTTTCGGGGGTAAATTATCTAAAAGGATTAGGATCTCTCAATGAAGATGACTGGAATTATGTAATGAAAAACAAAATTCTTTTCCAAATTATTGACGACAGATCTTCTAACAAATTTTTGGATATTGCTTTTGGGGAGAGTTCATTAAAGCGAAAGAAATGGCTCGAAGGAGTATAATTAATCTTAGCGAAGAAGAAAAAATTGGCCGGGCAATGGGAAGAATTATTTCTCAAATGTCCGAGGATGAATTAACTGAATTATTATTAGACGAAGAAGATATGCCGAACGATCAAAACTATGTGTGGAGCGAAGAAGATGTACTACAAGATGCAAAAATCTTTGACTTTAAAAAAATAAAAGGAATAAAATTTTCAGATCCTCTGACACAAAAACTTCAGCCAAGAAGTATTTCCGAATATTTTATTTTTAAAGGGATACAAGAAGCCAGATTAGAAGCAGAATATGGTATGGCTTTTCTTGTTTATAAATATTCTCAAATTCATCAGAAAACTCCTGCTTGGCTCTATCTTACAAGTGATGTTTTGAAAAAAGATTTCTTTGAGAAATTTATTAAAGAGATGAAACTCCCTATTGATTCTTTTATCGCTACATACCATTACGATAATAAGAAATCAGACCTCGGAAATTTTTGGTGTAATCTAGGAAAAATTTTCGTTTATTATGATGGTAATGGATTTTATATTCTTTTCCCTCCAGAATATAGGAATTTCCATGAACAGGAAAATGAACTCGGTATTCTTCTTGGAATTGTAAAAGCTTACAAATCTCCTCGAGTTATTAAAAACAAAATCTATATAGTTTTCAGAGGTTCACACGGATTCGACAAAAAAGACTTTACCCTTAAAAGAATAAAGAATATTAATGTCGAGAATAATTATAATGATGGTTTTGATAAGATTTCTCATGATATAATAACTAAACTCAATAACAAAAAGAAAACTGGATTAGTTATTCTTCATGGGGAACCTGGAACAGGAAAGACTACTTATATTCGTTATCTGGCTGGTAAACTTAAGAGAAATATCATCTTTATTTCCCCAGATATGGTTCATCATATCACAGAGCCAGAATTTATTCCTTTCCTTATGGATAATAGCGATGCTATCCTTATACTTGAAGATGCCGAGGATGCTGTTAGAAAAAGAGATGCTCTTGGAAGAACGGGAGCGGTTTCAAATATTCTCAATTTGACTGACGGACTTCTCTCAGATTGTTTGAATATTTCTATTGTTGCTACTTTCAACACAGAAACTAAAAATATTGACGATGCTCTTCTTAGAAAGGGAAGGCTTCTTAAAGCATATAAATTTGAAAAACTATCGGTCGAAAAATCCAAACTTCTTATGGAGAAAAATGGATTTAGCCCTGACCTCGTTACCAAACCTATGACTCTTGCAGATATTTATAACTACGGAGATGATGTTAAGGGAAATGAGCAGGCCTTTACTATTCCAAAAAAGAGAGTTGGTTTTGGAAACCAGGATGAAGATTAAACATATAATTAATAAAACAATATGGACTTTAAATTTAACTATGGATTAATGGTTCTTGATCCAAACGAACCAGGAGACGAAAAAACTATTCTTCATTTTTGCGGGTATGCAGAAAAACCCGGAGAAAGAGAGATTGAATCCCTAAGACAAGAATTGAAAGAAGATCCTGAATTTGGTCTTCAAGAAATATGGGATAAAGTAGAAATACTTGAGGCCCCAGAAGAAATAGTTAAAGAATACCAAGAGGTGTTTTTCAATGAAGACGAGTAATTTTAAAATATACAAAGGGGATAATGGCATAGCCATTTGTCTTTACCCTCCGTTAGACTGGGCAGGAGCTCGTTTCCCTGCTCTTGAACCTCCTCGTAAGCTATTCTTTGCTCGTAAAGCTGATCAGATTAATGATGAAGAATACGAGAAAGGATACCGCGAGGAGGTTCTTTCGAAACTTGATCCCAAAACCATTTATAAACAATTAGGGGATCAGGTTCTTTTATGCTGGGAAGACCCGGGGGAATTTTGTCATCGACGTATTGTAGCTCGATGGATAGAAGAGAACTTGGATATTGAGGTTCCTGAATGGAGACCCGGAGATGATGATCCAAAAACAGAAGCAAAGCCTTTATTCTAATGGAAATATCTAAGGAAAATAAAAAGAAATTAACCGAAATCAAAGAAAAGAAATTAGAAGCTGTTAAGGAACAAAACTTCGAAAAAGCAGCTTCTTTTCGAGACCAAGAAGTGGATTTTATAGAAAGCATTACAGGAATAAATGTTAGAGGAAAAGCTTATTCGATTATAGGTTATGAAATAATTCTTAATGAAGACGATCTTTAATGAGAGAAACAAAAACACATATTTATTTTTGGGGAACATTCCTTTCAAATTGGATTCCAAGTGATTTGGAAATCCCTTGCGATGGTCACATCTTTACAAACTCAGAACAGCTTTTTATGTATTATAAAGCTAATTTCTTTGGGGATAAAGAGATGGCTAAACGAATTGTTGAAGAAGGACAAATCCCTAAAGTAGCTAAAGAACTTGGCGGAAAGGTTCGGAACTTTAAGGAACCTGAATGGGCTAAAGTTCGAGAACAAATGATGTATAATGCTGTTTTCAGAAAATTTACTTCAAGTCTCGAATTACAAGAAAAACTTCTAGATACCGGAAATAAAATACTTGTTGAAGGAACTCCAATGGATCCTATTTGGGGTGTAATGGTACACTGGAAAGATGATAGGATTCTTGATGAGAAAAACTGGAAAGGACAAAATCTTCTTGGAAAGGTTTTAATGAGAGTAAGACAAGATTTAAAAAGTGCAATAGTCAATGGATAACTACGAACAAGATATTTTTTATGAAACTCGAACTTTGAGTATTGAGCAAAAGAAAGATCTTCTTTTATTTGCTAAAGAAAATTCTACAAAGTGGTGGGTTGATTTCCTTGATGCAAGAAAATCTTGGGCAAGAGAAAAAATAGAAATGTCTTTTGATGATATTCTTTTGAAATTAGATCAGGATTGTCATTTTGTTTTTATTCATCGAAGAGGATTTAAGACTCCAAAGGGAAAACCTTTGTCTGACTGCGAATACACTTTAGAAATAGGATTTTCAACGATGAAAGGTGAACCTACTTATTATTTGTTTATTTTTTGTGATGAAAAAAATCTATCCAAATTCCTTACTAAATATCATTTAGAAAAACATTTACAATGAAAAAGATTTTTGTTATTTGTACTGTCCGCGGAGCATCTGAGGAGTACAAAAAGAAACTCGAGGATTATGTAGCTGAACAAGAAGCTAAAGGGGTTCAGGTTCATCTTCCTCATAGAGACACAAAGCAAGACGATACTGGATATAACATTTGTTCTCAGAATGCAAAGGCTATCGCTATGTGTGATGAAGTTCACATCTTTTATAATCCAGATTCCCAGGGAACTCATTTTGATATGGGTGTTGCCTTCGCATACGGAAGAAAAATTGTGGTTGTAGAGAACGTTCCTTATGGTCCAGGAAAAAGTTATCCAAGGATGCTTGACGAGTGGGCTGCAATTTATAAATGATGGAAGAAACTAAGGAAATATTGGGGATTTGAAAATCCAAACGATAATGTCTGGCAATCAGATTGGTTTGGTGTTTTTATTCTAGCTCCAACAGCAACTCCCGAAGATTTAGCAAGATTTATTTATAATCGTGGTTTAAGAAATTTAAGAAATGAAAATAGTCGATAATTACGAAGCTAAAATATGGCTAGGTCTTCGAGAAGGATATACCGAAAATCTTTTCACATCAAAAGAGGTTTGTGAAGAAATTCGTAATTATTGTACGGAAGTAGGACAATGTGTAACCATTTCCCCAACTCATTTTGCGTATGTTCACGGGGAAGAACCTGGATTAGTTATTGGATTTATAAATTATGCAAGGTATCCAGCAAGTGAAGCAGAAATTAGAAATCGAGCCCGGGATCTTGCCACAAGGTTAATGAAAAAATTTAAACAATATAGAGTAACTATTACTTTTTATCCATCGGTTCCCCTTGGATCAGTAATGCTTGAAAACGAAGAATATCATGAATAAATTTAAATGGCATATCGTTTATCCTATCAGAAACTGGTGGAATGATTTTTGGTATGATTATGACTGGAATGGAATAATAGGTCCCGGAAGTCGTTCTTCTAAAACGTTTAAAGAAGGAAGGCTTGGATTAGTAATTTCTGTAATCCTTGTGTTATCTTTTGTTGGATATTTAATTTTAAAATAATATGGTAGCATTTTTAAAAGAAAACGGATTTCCCTGCACTCTATTTTTAGAGACCGTAGATTATAAAGACCCCGAAGAAGGATTCGATGGTTACCAAACAGTCGTTACAAATGAAAATGGAAAAATTATAAAAGAGTTTAACCATCGTGAATTAAGGGCTCGAGTTCATTGGGCAGATGGTTATTTTACTGCTCTGAGAAATGATTATATAAAATTTGCTGAATCTGAAAGACTTCTTAAAACGATTGATAAGAAGAAAGCTGCTCTTTCCGAAATGAAAGAACATAATAAAGCAGCATGGGATATTTATGGATCCGAACTCTGTGCAGGAAGTATGTTGGCTGAAGAAGAAAAACTTCAAGTTGAAATAAATCAAGATATGGAAAAATTCCTAGATACTCTTCCAGATTGGTTAAGGGAGTATTCAGGATCTCAAATGTAAGAATATGGCAACAGAAAGAAAAGCTCATAAAATGGTTATCACATTAGAAAATGTGTTACCAGCTGATGCAATTGCATTAAAGAAAATGTTTGAATATATGGAAGCCCTTGGTCACATGGGATCTTCTAGAATGTGTTCTTTTTATGCAGATGGAGATGGTTCGTTCCATCCAAAAATTACTATTGATTATCCTATCGAACTTCCAGAGGTTGAAGAAATTGACGGAATTGTAAAATGGAATGAAAAAGAAAAAAGATTAGAAGGGGGTCGTGTTGGAGTTCACCAAGGAGATTTTTGTATAGATTCAGACTCTATTGCTTGGAAAATTTATCACGATCCAGAACCAGAAGGATATGTAAGAGAGAAAAATCCACTTGAAGATGCGTTAAAATTAAAATCTTCTATATCTCCGATTCAGGATAAATAAAGTAAAAACCAAATATGGATCTAAAAGATGTAAAAACCGGGGATACTTTATTAGTTAATGCTGATACTTTTCTTAGCAGAACTATTCGTAAGGTTATGAAAAAATGGGGTAAAAAGAAAGGCTACGATACAAGTGTTCTTTTTAGTCATGCTGCAAGATTTGTTTGGATTGCAGACGAACTTTATGTTTTTGAAAGTGTTGATAATGGTTATCAGCCTAGAATTTTTAGCAGACATTATGACTGGGAAACCACTGATTTTGCTGTTATGAGAAGAAAAGAAGAATTAACTGAAGCTGAGACAAAACAGACCACTCATTTTTGTTTGCATTTGGATACTCTTAGCGTTGGTTATCAGTATTGGAATTTTATTCAGTGGCTTCTTCTTGTCTATTTAAACATTAATACTTTCGGAAAAGGAGATCGTGATCGATTTGAATATTGCTATGAAAGTGAAATGGAAGCAAGAAAAAATCTAAATCCCGATAAGTATGGAGACGTTGACCAAACAGACATTTTTGAATTGCTCTATGATCCAAATTATAAAGTTATTTATAAATCTAAACAATAATGCCAGAAGTTCGAGAAGTCAAAACAAAACAGGTTGATGAACGTTGCCCCGTTTGCGGACAAGGATGGATGCGTCCTACAGGAATTACTCTCATGAGTAATCCTCCTCAATATCCGCATAAGTGCACAAATTGCAATTATCAGCAAACATATTCAATGATGTATCCATACATTGTTCATGAATAATTTTTTTATCTGAGAAAAATTTAGTATATTTGTCTTAAATAATAAAGTCGTGGAAAAGAAGTTGACTACAGAGCAATTGCGTCAGATTGGAAATAAACTGACAGCAATAAATTTGGAAATGGAAAGAATTGAAGAACACCGAAAAGAAATTAGGAAAATCACAAAAGAAATAAAAGAAATACTTGATTCTAATGACCAAAACGAAGACAGTTAAATTACCCATATCGAAATTTATCGATACCAAGTTTAGAGACTATTCTGTTTATGTTCTTGAATCCCGCGGTATTCCTTCTTTCTTTGATGCTTTAACTCCAGTTCAAAGATACATTCTTATGAACTGTCCGCAGAGTTCAACAAAAACTCTGTCGGTTGTCGGAGATAGCATTAAGGATGGATACCATCATGGGGATTTAAGTTTAGGAAAAGCAATTTCAAAATTGGCAAGACCATTTGGATCATCTCTTCAAATATTGGAAGGTTATGGATTCTTTGGTAGCGAAGTTTGCCCCGATCCAGCAGCTCCAAGATATACCTCTGTTAAATTATCCAAGGACACGGCTGAAATTATTAAAAAATATAAATATCTAACTACCCGAAAAACAGATGGCCCTTATGATCCATTTTGGCTAGATGTCCCTCTCGGATTAACCACTTCTATTGTGGGTATTGCTGTTGGATATAAAACTACAATCCTTCCGAGAAAGCTTTCAGACATCAAAGAATATTTAGAAGGAAAAAGGGACAGAGTTCCTCCGCATTTTCAGGGATTCAAAGGATCTATTCACAAGCATAGGGGATTAGAGAATTCTTGGATGCTTTCTTCTAAAATAGAAGTTAAAGAAAAGCGGTTAGAAATAAGGGAACTTCCCCCAATCCTTAATTACACATCGGTTCTTAAAAGATTGGATTATCTTTTTAATAAGTTTGAAGGGCAAGTAAAAATTCTGAACAACTCTAAAAAGAAAGTCGATATTGATATACTTTATACTGGGAAAAATCCTAAGGAGTGGAAAGAAATCCAGGAGTATGTTGAAAAAGCTTTTTCTATAATTGTTACGGAAAATCCGGTCTTTATTAAAGATAGTCAGGTTCTTGTTTATGAAAACATTGAACAATATCTCGATGATTATAAATGGCAGCTTAAAAGACTTCTCTGGAAGAATACTGAGTATGAAAGAAATTGGTTATCCACAGAGCTTATATTTAATCGTGCTAAGGAAGAATTTATTAATTTTATCCTTCAAAAGAAAAGGTCTGTTGAAGAATTAGATCAATTTCTAAAACCATATACTCCGGATATAAAATCTCGTTTGGAATCTCTAACTTCCAAAAAATTCACTAAGGATGAATTAATTTCAACTCGGGAAAAAATAAAAGAGCTCGAAAAAGATCTTAAAGCCAAAGAAAAAGATCTTATTAAAGCCAAAGCAGCATTCGATAAAATGAAAGATCCTACTCTTGCAAGAGGAATCTCTTCCAAAAAAGGGGAGTCAAGTCTCTTCGATACAGAAGATATGACTGAAGTTAATGGAGTAATGATCTGGGATGGCGAGGATCCATTTGATAAGGGAGGAGAAAATCCCGTGGAGGAGGACGAATAAATAAATAAAATTATTGTTCGTCATGCCATCAACTAGTAAAAATCAGCAAATTGCTGCTGCTATCGCTTTAAAAGCGAAAAGAGAAGGCAAAAAACCCGAAGCCGGAACAGCTTCTGCCCAAATGGCTAAAATGTCCAAAAAAGATCTGGAAAAATTTGCCCGAACTAAGCATAAAGGGCTTCCTAGAAAAAAAGGAAAGAAGAAAAAGGTGAATGAAGCTTGGGGTCAAAAGCTTGATCTATATTTAGATATTATATGGAGATGGTTCGAACGTCAGGGGTATCCCGAACACGAAATTGAAGCAATCCTTAATGATCAAGATAACATAGAAACTATCCAAAGTGCTGAAGCGCATGGAATAAATCCTATTTTAGTTGCAAGAGAACTTAAAACAACCGAAATATCTGCTGTTCATGAATCTGCTGATGGGGGAAGTTACCAAGTTGCTTCAGAAATTTTTTATAAAGAATATCTTCCTGAAAATGGCTTCTTTGTAAATAAGTTTGCCAATATGTCTGATATTAATGTAAATGATCCCGGGGCTGAAGAAAAAATTGTAGAGAGATTTTCTAAGTTTTTAGAAGAAGAACATTATCAGGATTGGGATCCTGCTTTGGAGGCATCTACCTATAAACAAATTGTCCAAGAATTTCTTGAGGATTATAAAACCACAAATGAATCGTTAAATGAATGGTATTTACCCATAACCCTGGATGAATTTTTAAAAGGAAATTAAAACTTATTGCCCATTGATTCATAAAACATACAAAATTACAAAATAAAATCATTATGGCAAAAGTATTAGAGTTTAAGGCTTCCAATATTCGTCCTTTTACTTCTTGGTTAAAAAGATTTTCTTCAATAGATAATTCCCTTCTTTTAGAAATAGATGAAGTGAATAAAGAATTTTTAGCCAAAACCTATAACCCCGAGAAAAGTGTAGTTAAATTTTCCCGTATTTCTTTTGAAGAAGCCGGGTTAGAACTTAGCAGCAAACCTTCTCTTAAATCTCGAATTAAAGTTGGGATTTATCATATTCCCAGACTCATGAAATCTTTGGATCATTTTGTCTCCGAAGATTTTTATCTCGGATTTAAATATGATGAAATGATAGGAGAAGATTCCGGGCTTGTGGGAACAAGCATACTTCTAAAGAATGCTTCCCTTAAAATGAATCTCACCTGCACTCCTCTTGACATCTTTAGATATATTTCTGACAATCTTTTCATTACAAACATTGCTCAGATTCAACCAGATGTTTCTTTTGAGCTTACAAGAGCTAAAATAGAAAAAATAAATTCTCTTTGCAACCTGGATAACGAATATCGATTTTTGGACTTTAAAACAAAAGATAAAAAATTAAATGTCAGAGGAAAAACCTTTGAGTTCTCTTTAGCTGATTCAGGAAAAGCAGAAACAGGAATATCAATTTATAAAGCTCAATTTGAGAAAATTGATGATGAAAATTATAACGTCGAACTATCCGATGAGAAAATTATTTATAAATCCAAGGATAGTCAAACGATAACGGTAACCTCCATGGTGGTTAAGGACGAAAAATACGATGAGTCCACAACCGATTTTTGATGTAATTATTTTTGGATTAGGGGCTTTAGCCCCTAATTTTTGAAATATATAAAATAAAAACTGATGATCGTGAAAGAGTCCCTTATACCTTTATTTGAAACCGGGACTGATTTGGTTCAGCCTTATGAGTATCGCATTGGAAAATGTAGTAAATTAGCATGTTTCTATTATTTTAATACAGAGGACGGGGATCAGTACTCTGTTCGTTTTATGAATCTTGGAGAAATTCACAGTAAAAAGAAACAAATATGGCAGACCGAATTTGTTATCCCCGGAGCAGGGGGCGATAAAGAAGTTGTAAACAAAGGCCGAATTTTTAAAGTGATGTCCACAGTTATAACAATTATAAAAGATTTTATCAATAGTAGTAATATTATTGATGGCTTAAATATCAATCCGGTTGAAAATTATAAGGGGGATGAACGAAGAAAAAACCTCTATCTTAGCTATATAAATAAAATTCTTCCCGAATTTCCAGATTGGAAAAAAGTTTGGAATCCTCTAGATAAAAGAATACTTTTAAGAAAAAAGAGTTAAAAATTTTTATATTAAAGAAAAATTTCGTATATTAGCCTCGTGGAAGATCAATCAAAATATAGCATAGTTCCGAGGCTTTCTGGGATGAAAGAAATTTTCACTGTTGTTTATGACAGTAATATTGTTAGTTTTGATGAATTTCTTTATCTTGAGATGGTGGCTATATCAACAGCATCCATGCTTCGATGGAAGCTATTCAAAGCTATCCCTACGCAAATAGGCCCGTTAATGGTTTGTAAAAACTAAAACTCTCCCCCCTCCCCGACATACAAAGTAAAAAACAAGTATGTCGGCAGAACTCAAATTATCAAAAATAGATCCTTACAATTGCTCAATGGAGGACCTTAAAAAAGAAATCCAAAGATTAAGATCTATTGTTGACGAATATAATGGGCTTCAACACTCCATTAAAATCTTCATTAATTCTATTTACGGTGCTTGCGCATCCCCCTTCTTTGTCGGATATAACATTTATATTGCAGAAGCTGTAACTTTGCAAGGTCAAGATATGATCCATTTTGCTAATAGTATCATTGATGACTATTTCCTTAATTTATGGCATAAGGATACTCAGCTTCATCAGGCAATGGGGCTTACAAAAGTTCAGCAAATTACAGCCAAAAGTTTAGTTATCTATAATGATACTGACTCTACTTACGTATCTTTTGAACCTGTTATTAAGTCTTGCGATTGGAATAAAACTCCTGTTGAATTTATTCTTCAGCTAAAGAAACTTCGCCTGAATGCTTATTTCAAACAGAGATTTGGAGAATATGCTAAGAAATTTAATACCATAGATATTCAGAACCTTGAATTGGAAAAGATTTCTTATAATGCTCTTATGATGGCTAAAAAGAAATATGTTCTCGATTTAGCTTGGAAAGATCCCGGTGTTGAATATCAGCCGCAAGAAAAGATCACTTCAACTGGTGTAGAAATTGTTCAAAGCTCTACCCCTAAATTTGCCAGAAAGGTTCTTAAGGAGCTTACAAAGTATATTTTCCAAAAAGGAAAATCCCTTAATTACAGCGATGCTGTTAAAAAGCTCAAAGAATATAAGCAACAATTTATCCTTCAGAATCCTGACGATATTTCTAAATCTATGTCTATCGGGGAATATGAAAAATATTGTTTGGAAGATAAAAAACAAATAACATTAGCTGACAAATGTCCTATTAATGTTCGTTCAGCTGCCGTTTACAATCACAATCTTCAGAAATCAAAATGGAGAGGAAAATACAATTTGATTAAAACCGGAGACAAGATAAAATTCTATTATTCAAAAAGCAATGAAGAGGTATTTGGTTTTCTTCCTGGGAGTTTCCCTCATGAATTTGCTCCAGAAATGGATTATGACCAGCAATTTGAAAAGGTAATTGTGGAACCATTCAATAGGTTTATTGAAGCCCTTGGGTATACTCCGGTTCCTGGTAATTTAATTTATGCTAAATCTTTATTTTAATGAGAAATAATCTAATAAATACCCCCACAGAATATATCGGAGGAAAACGGTATTGCTCCTATTGTGCAAAGGAAGCTAAATATGATTATGACTACGATGAATATGATAAGATCGATTATTATTGGTGTGAGTGTGAAGGAGCTAATTTATGGCATGATATAGAAATTTTAAATAGAAAACTTCAAGGATTCGTTAATGAAAAAGAACTCCAAAGATTGAGATATAATGAAGAATTGAAAAAACTTAAATATAAATTCAAGTCATGGATTTAAATACTTATCAGGAAGAAGCAGCTAAAACTGCTTTCTATGAAAAAGATGACGTGCCTTATTGTGCTTTAGGAATTACTGGAGAAGCTGGCGAAATAGCTGATCACGTTAAAAAAATGTTAAGGGATGATGAAGGCCGGATGACAAATGAGAGAAGAGAAGTATTAAAAAAGGAACTCGGGGATGTTCTTTGGTATATTGCTCGAATGGCTGGAAAACTAGGATATACCCTCGATGATGTCGCAATTTCAAATATAGAAAAAATTAAGGATCGATTAAACAGAGGAGTTCAACATGGTTCTGGCGATAACCGATGAAAAAATATCAGAAAATATTATTTCTATTTTTTATTTTTCTATTTATAACTATTTTTTTTTCTCAATCTATTAAGCAAAATACCCAT
>ERZ1645192.1768-NODE-1768-length-17977-cov-10.597645_pt1 | contig 17977 bp, 19 predicted proteins | sample MGYA00575354_ERZ1645192 | MGnify/ENA primary metagenome ERZ1645192 (study PRJEB40844, sample SAMN11349763) | freshwater sediment metagenome | isolation source: river sediment | host: Sediment | place: India: Faizupur Khadar , New Delhi | collected 2017-02-21 ... | reverse complement strand
CCCGCGTCCGGGGATCAAAGGCAGCATCCATCCCGGTAAACCAGGGATAGATGACAGACATCCCACTGCTCGTCCCCATATAAACCGCCGCCAGGTTCGGGTCCGAGGAATAGACCGGGATGAAGATGGAATCCATCATTCCGATGGCGTTGCGCTCTTCCACCGGAATATGGGATTCCACCCCGGGAGAGAGGAAGAGCACCGATGTCGAGAGATGATCGATCGGAGGGTCGTCCTGGAGATAGAAGTGTCGTTCCCGTATCATGGAGGGATCCTGCTGGATCCGGAGGGCATAGGTGGCCATGGAGCTGGTCTCACTGCCAACCTGACGGAAGAGGATATCACTGATGTGTGCCTGGTCCGTAGCCAGCCGGAGAAGAGCATCTTCTGCATCCTGCTCCAGGGCAGCAGAACTGTCGTTCATGATGGAGCTGGCGAGCTCGGTGCTCCGATCGACAGCGAACCGGCTCACGTTCCCCATCTGCACAAAGGCAAGAAAACCGGTGAGGAGAAGGGCGGTGACAGAGAGGATAAGGAAGACCAGAAATATTTTTGTCCTGACGGATAACCGGGTCTTCTCTCTTTTCAGATCCATACCTTCACTCCTTCGCCGGCAGATGTCTCAAAGAGAATAGACCTGATGAGAGAATAAAAGATCCTTCTGGGGAACCGGTCAGCAGGGGATTTTCCCCGCCTTCAGGGAAAGAAGGGAGGTACGGCCTTTAACGACGTCCGTGGTATCAGTTTCTGAATGTTCCTTGAAAGGATAATAAATCCCGATGGATGATCTTCCTGCATATCGCAATTCCATGCGCTGTTCTCTGATAGCCCCGGGGGAATAGTTCTGGTAAGGATCACCCAACAGAGAGGATACCAATGCTGACATCATCCTGCTCCTCATCTTCCTTTCACCCCTCTGGAGCATTGATTGTGAACCTGTTTCTTCCTCAGATCGGTGGCGCCCGGATAGTGGTGCCGTAAATCCGGTCTTTGTGAGAGAAAATCCGGCATGTCCCAAAAAAATGACCTGATTCCCTGCCTCTACTTCACAAGGGGAGGGTATAAGATGTCTCCACCATTGGGCAGGGGGATGGTGGTGATTGTCGTGTTGAGATCGTCAAGGGGGTTTGCCTTGATCTGTTTTGAAGACATCGTGTACAGGATATCCCCGATGTACAGGGAACGCTTCACCTCCGAGGTTGAGCTGCCGTAATAGTAGTACCCGCTGTCACCACTACCATGCTGGACGGTTCCCCTGAGGGTGAACCCGGTCTCGGGAGTGAGTCCGAACACGTATGCCCCGTACCAGATCTGCGGCTGGCTGGTGGAGTAGTCACCTTTTACCAGGGGAGCGTTAGAGACTGCCCGGAGAGGGATTACAAGGAGGTTCTTCCCCTTGTCGAAGAGAAACGCGTGGTGATCAGAGAGCGCTGCCGAGTCCGAGCCGGCATCCCCGATCTGGACCTTGTCCAGCTGTTTGGGACTGGTCACATCCGAGACATCAAAGAGGGCAAGCTTGATACCGCTCGTGGAGACGCCACCCCAGTCATTGGTGGTGGTCTCCTTGCCGATCCCAATGATATGCGTCGCATCGTACGGATGGAGATAATCGGAGTAGCCGGGGATCTTCAGTTTCCCGAGGATCTTCGGGTTCTCCGGCTTTGCGAGGTCGATTACAAAGAACGGGTCGATCCGCTTGAAGGTCACCATGTAGAGCCGGTCGCCGATAAACCGCGTCGAGTAGATGGTCTCCTGTTCAGCGATGTGGGTCAATTCACCGATCGTTGCCATTGAGTCATCCAGGACATAGACGTTATTGTAAGTATATTGCCCGTACTGAGGGGTGTAGATGGTGGACGTGGTAGCGACGCGGAGGTTGTCCTTGTATTCATCCATCGAGAACTGATTGTCCAGGGTACCGTGGACCTCTCCTTTTGCAAGGTAGGTAATGGCACCGTCCCTGATGCCGATCTTGTGGATCACCGTTGTGGTCTGATCGGCCTCCTGCCGGCGGATTGCATCCTGTTCAGCGCTTCGGAGACCATCAAGGATCGACTCCCGCTCACCCTCGGTAAGGGTGTTGAAGTCGGGCGGTATCACGGCGATCTTTGAAGACGAGGCTCCCACCGATCCACTCGCATCAACGGCCAGGCCTGGGGAGAGCTCCTGTGCCTGCCCCTTGTAAATCACCGGGTGATACCTTGGGTAACTCACGTAGATGGCATCTTCTGATACGTAGAGGGTGCTTCCGGTCCCGAGCAGGTAGGTCTGGGCGTCCTTCTCCTTCCCGCTCGAGGCATCAAGAGAGGTGATGGTCGTGAAGGTGTACTGGGACTCGGGATGATCAAAGTACCAGACATCGGGCTGGACCACGGTCCTTGACCCCTCGCGGAGGGCCGGGACAACGATGCGATCGCCATAATAGGGGGAGATCTGCTCCCTGGTGATCTGGTATACCAGCGAACCGATCATCCGGGCATCGAGATAATCGCCTTGGATCGTATACTCCTTCAGCATTGTTGGATGGTTCCGGTCACTGATATCATAGATGGTCGTGAAGGTGACCGGGGAGTAAGGGCGGTAATAGGGAGGTACGGGATTCCGCCACGGGTCGGTAGTCTCCGGCCGGGTTTCGGAAGCTTCTGTTCCTGTACTGAAGAGGATAAGGCGGTCCCCGCTGACAAAGAGTTCCTTTGGCGTGTCATTGATCTCAGTCTCGGAGACCACTGATGCACCCTTTGCCGGGTAGGCTCTGATGATGGCGAGGGTCTGGCCGGAGATCGTGTAGATATACCGGTCGTCATTTTTTATGATGTCGGGTTCATCGACCCCTTTTACCTGGATGTTGGTCTGCGAGTAATCGATGCTCCCCGGCCGGGAGGAGGCAGGGATGCCGGAGTCTGACTTCTCTGCTGACTCCTGCGGGGCATTCACCCTGGCGCCCATGCCCCCGGTAGCAAGGGAGGGGGGATAGTACCCGCCCTGCTGGCTTGCTGCAAGGGAGTCTTTCAGGTATTGTTCTATCTCGGCAGTTGAGTTGAACTTCTTCAGTTCTGCTGGAACGGAGGGGGCGGGGGAGAGCGTGCTCATGCATCCTGCTGCAACGACTGCGATCAGGATGAATATGGCACAGAGCATAACGGAGGTATCGTTCGGTGACATTATCTCACGCTAGCGTATTGGGAGATGATCTCTTCAATCTGGCGTTGACTTCGAAAATTTTCGCAGGTATCCTGGAATAAAAACATGAAAAAAGGTCGTATTTTGGTTTTTTTCAATTCTGAGTATAACCAGGGAGGAGGTGGAACAAACAGTATGATGATGATGATGATGTTCCACTGCTATTACAAGGGACGGGGGTTTCCATCTCAACGCTGATGGTGCCGCCACGGTTACTTCGGGGACTTCCGTGTTGAAAAAAATGCTTTCTGGAATGATGCATCAGGCATACAGCTTCGCACAGGGTGGGAAGAATTTTAAACCGGCAGGGAATACCGAAGGCTGGAAGCACGTGGATTCATTGTGCATCTCCTTGAAGATTCGGCACTCCGGAACTGCGAGGCAGTATTCCGGGATCGGAATGATGCCGGCAGACGCCTTGCTGCATTCATGCGTCAGCACCGTCCCGTTACAGATCCCCTGATCTGTGCCATTCCGGCGGGGGGAGTCCCGATCGGGCTTGAACTGGCCAAAGGGATTCCGGCACGGATGTTCCTTGGCGTGGTGAGAAAGCTGAAGATCCCCTGGAATCCCGAGGCCGGGTTCGGGGCGATGACCTGGAACGGGAAGGTCTACCTGAATCAGGAGATGGTCAGGATCCTGAACCTGACCAGGGAGGAGATCTGGCAGGCAGTTGCGGAGACCGAGAAGAACATCCGGGAACGGATCGACCATTTTACCGGTGGGCTTCCGATCCCTCCAATCCATGGGAGAACGGTAATAATCACCGATGACGGGCTTGCGTCAGGATACACGATGATGGCGGCAGTGAACGCACTCAATTCCGAGAACCCAGATGAGATCATTGTTGCTGTGCCTACGGGTTCCGCAAAAGCAGTTGCCATGATCTCCGGCATGGTTGCTACTACCGTATGCCTGAACCTGCGGGACTCCTATCCCTTTGCGGTCGCTGACGCTTATCAGAACTGGTATGACCTCGATGACGAGGAGGTGATCCGCTCCCTTTCCCTCGCACGGAGGGATCAGCTCCTGTGTTGACCTATCAGGGAGGACGGAGGGGCATTATCCCTCACGTTCATCGGGTTGTACCAGCAACCTCTCAGGGTACCACTCTGATTCCATCCGTCACCGCGTTATTGCGGGATCTCCCGGGATGGTGCTCGAATTGCTCCCAGATTTGTGAATGAAGGGTGCATCCGGAGTTGAAATACTGGTGCTAGATCAAGAATATCCGAAAAGCTTCCGCAATAAGGCTCGCTTCCCAGGCTGTCATCTCCTTCTCACCTTCCGGGTCTTCATCAAGGACCTTCATCTCATCCGGGTCCGTACCGCGTAGAGATGATATGGTACATTTTGAGGTTCGCCCATACTTTTTTCAACAGTCCCTCCAAACTGTCCCCTGTCAATGGTATCCGGGACAGAAACAGGAGTGTTCACTGCCGGATCAGCACAGAGGAGATGGGTGATGGATCAGAAAGAACCGGGTTTTGGAACGATGCGATTCGGCTGGCAGGCTGCATGGGCAACAACGATGCTTTGGATCGTTCTGCTCATGCTGCTGATCTCGCCTGCTGGATCAGTGACCACCATTATCAGCCCCGGCGATCAGTTGTTCATCGGTGAAGAGGGACTGGATGTCAGGGCTGCGGTTGCGGAAACTGCCAACCAGATCGCCTGGTTCTCTCCAGGATCAGATCCGGATACCGATGTTCCGGCACTGATCATCCCTATTGGGAACAAACAGGAATTCTATGTCTCCCCCTCGCAGTTCGGACATGCGACCGGAATCTGGTACAGCTGGAACAGGACAGTGATCGGCCCGGCGTTCCAGGTCCAGTGCCCTGCCCTGACCCTGCGGGTGTGGAATCAGGAGACGGGCGAGGATGTCTCCGGGCTCTCTATCGCCCCGGGAACACTGGTAAATTTCCGGATCGAGACCAACATGGCGTCGCTGACGCGGAGGGCAGGATACGATCCCGCTTCAGACGGATATCTATCGATCGTCCTGGTCTCCCCCACGGGAGCGACGCTGACCTCAGTCGCCGGACCTGATGGCACCTTGCTTCCCCTAAAGCACCTTGATGTCAATTCATCGCTCTGGTACTGGGTTCCCCCACAGACTCCCAGCGGCTGGGATACCGCTGCACAAAGTGCAACCGGTTCACGGCTCTACCAGTCCGGGACCTACATTGCACGGCTGGACTACAATGTGAACCACCTGCAGGACAATACTGAGGGAAGTGCACTCTTCTGCCGTCCCCTCCCGGTACAGGTTGCCCTTGCTTCCGAGCGGGTATCGGCCTCATCTGGTGCCGCCGAGGTGGTCCGGGGCAATCCGTTCACCATAACAATCTCCGGGGTCCCGGGAGCGGACTACTACCTCTGGGTGAAGAGCACAGGAAGCATGAGCGGGAACCCGGGAGATCAACCCCCCCAGATCACTCCCAGCCAGGAAGGAGTCCTTACCGACCCGGTGAATGGTCCCTATGCTATCGGCTCGCATCCTATCTCGACACGGCAGGCCATGACAATCCGGGACGATGTTCCCCCCGCCCCTGCAAACGGGACGCCCTATTATGCGCTCGTCACCCTGACAGGAAGCGGGGTCCGGACCGTCCAGTGGCAGACCTCCTCTGCGACTGATGACCGTCCCTACACCTTCCAGGTCGAACGGGTATCGCCCGGCGGGGTATCATTCGACGAGGTCAGTATCGTGGTTGTCCGGGGATCGGTCAGCATTGGGACAGGCCCTCCCCGGTCCTTCTTCTTGGGAGAACAGGTCCTCCTCGCAGGGACGAACACGGAGTCTGATACTGTCTACCTCTTCATGACCGGTCCGAATCTCCCTTCAGCTGGCGGGAGTCTGACCAATCCCCGCATTCCGGTGAGAACGGGGCAGCCGGAGAGCTTTACCGCTGTTTCTGTTGATCCGGACAATACCTGGGAATATCGGTGGTTTTCCGGTAACATTGGGATCGATGCAGGGACCTATACCGTGTACGCCGTTGCAGGGCCGGCTTCCCGAACTGATCTCTCGCTCTGGCGGTACTCGACCAGCTCCTTCTCGTTTGCACGGCCGTTCGTGACGGCAGGGATCCCACAAGCGACGGTTGCCAGAGGAGACCCGGTGGAGGTCAGGGGCACCGCAACCGGGAACCCGGACCCCGGAGTGGCATTATGGATCTTTGGGATCAACCGGTTCCTGTACGCGACCGAGGAGATCAATGCCGATGGCTCGTTCACCTATACGCTGGGTAAGGGGGAGACCACGGATCTGTCTACAGGACAGTATTACCTGGTAATCCAGCACCCGGGATATACCGATACCTTTGATGTGTATCCTTCTCCCAACCGGCAGCTGGTCCTCTCGTCATATCCTGTCCCGGGAAGCGCCCTCTTCCGGGTGGGGGGTCCGGGGGCCCTGATGAGCTCGCAGGCGGCCGATGCACTGGTCCGCTCACTGGCAAGCCCCTTCATTGATGACACCTACGTGGCGTTGTCGTTTCTTCTCGTCAATCCACAGGTAACGATCGCGCCTCCCGGGAACTCGACGATCGGTGGCCTGATCACCCTGTCCGGAACGACCAACCTCGCTCCGGGCAACCAGCTCCTGGTGGAGGTGACCTCACAGGCCTTTGGACCCTCTCCGAAAGAAGGGGGAGGAGCGTTCTCGGGGGTCTCTGGGATCGCACCAATTCGGGAAGGGAGTGGTGGCCGGAACAACTGGTCCTTCTCCTTTGATACCGACTCGTTTGTCGCCGATACCTACCTCGTCACGGTCAACGGGGTGACCGTTTCCAATGCCGTTGCCACCACCTCATTTTCCCTGTCAGCGGCCACCCAGACTCCCACCCCGTCCACGCCACCAACCCCCCTGCCAACGATCACCATACCAACGACTGAGCCCACCCCTGTTCCCACAACAACCGCCAGCCCCTCCTGGTTCACCCTGGCAGGAGCGGTCGTTTTCATCCTGATTGCATTCGGGAGTGCAGGGAGGAACGGCTGAATTTTTTAATGTGGGTTTGCCATTTCTTATTTTCATGCTCGTGTCACAATCCTACCCATGTATTTTTTTAAAAGAGGCAATTGTGAAACACACCGTTTCCCGGCACACAATGGATGCTCTTCTTTGAGGGAGGGAATCGGGGAGGAGGTTCATGGGAACGGACTTTTACCTGCGATGAGGAGGAAGTGAGGACAATTCATAACTCTTTTATCCATAGATAACAACCGCCCCATAGCAGAAGGGTGATGATGATGAGGGCACGGGACTATCAGGAAGGCAGGCCGATCATGAATATGAATGCCGGTCCGGGAGCTGAAAAAGTATGACCCAGTTTGATCCGGTCTTTCTTGCCATCGCCAACCTGGGGGTGCTGATATTTATCATTGCGAGCATGCTCGGCATGGGGTTTAACCTGACCATTCCTCAGATCCTTGCCCCCCTGAAGAACAGGAAGCTCGTCATCATGGCTCTTGTGGCCAACTTTGTAGTAGTGCCTGTACTTGCACTCCTAATCGTGTGGATCATCCCGCTCTCCGAGGGATTGCAGATCGGCCTGATCCTTGTCGGTTTCGCTGCAGGGGCTCCATTCCTCCCCAAGCTGGTTCAGCTGGCCAAAGGCGATATGGCGTTTACCGCCGGGCTGATGGTCCTTCTGATGGTGATTTCCATCGCCTTCCTGCCCATCGTTCTGCCATTTGTGCTGCCCGGAGTGCAGGTGAGTCCGTGGGAGATCTCAAAGAGCCTGATCGTGCTGATGCTCATCCCGCTCGCCCTTGCCCTTTTCATCCGGGCGAGGTACGAAGAGGTGGCAACAGGCCTCGTCCACACGATGACCATGGCAGCCAACCTCTCCCTCGCCGCAATGTTCATCGGATACTTTGTCGCTTATTTCGATGAAAGCTTTGGCATTCTTGGAACCGGCGGAGTTCTCGCGGCAGTCCTGTTGGTTATCGGAGCGGTTCTCACAGGATTTCTGCTGGGTGGGGCCAATAAAGAGATCAAAAAGGTCCTTGCCCTCGGAACCGGCCAACGAAATCTGGCTGCGGCATTTGCCATCGCGACCAGCAATTTTGCAGCCAATCCTGATGTAGTACTGGAGGTCATGGACGTGGCAGTGATCGGTTTTATTCTCCTGATGGTCATTGCCGGAGAACTCGGGAGGCGCAGCGCACGAGGAGCAGGAAAGGGGCTGAAGGCCGCAGTGAGGGATTGATGATATCCCGCCGAAGTGACGATACCAGCGATCAGGGAAGCCTGAACACCAGGTTGTGAACGCGAAGAACTAAAAAAAGATTAGTACCGGGGCTGCCGGTGCTTTGGCAGGCATTCCTGACAATACACGGGGCGTCCCTCAGTGGGCTTGAACGGTACTTCGCAATCCTTTCCACAATCTGAACATACTACTTTTGTCATTTCGCGGGGTCCGGTAGTTCTCGGACTCCCATAATTTGATCGATTATACATGATCTTTCTCAAAACAGTTATTGGAAACTGTTGTATGACACATGCTGTGTGAGTATATCTAGTACTGCATCGTACTCCCTTGAAAGAGGGGACCATTGTTTGGTCATGGTTGCAGAATATGAGGGAACAGGACCATGAGCACTAGGGAAAGACTCCTCTTTCACAGAGAAAAAGAGGGAAAAGTCCACCACAGTGCCTGATGTCCCATCTCAATCCATTTCGTAATTCTCAGGAGCGCAGAAATAATCCCCGCCAATCCTGAAGAGCTCCCCCCCGCATTCCGGGCAGAAATGGGGTCCCGGCGGAGGAGCGCAGCAACTGCAGGTATTCTTCAAAAAATACTCCTGACTGCACTGTGAGCAACGATAACGGTCCATCGTGATAGATATTAGTCCCCTCTGCCTTAAACCTGTCACAGGATTTCCCTGCTCCATTCCTCTTCCTATCCGGTACTTTCCCCTGCCCGGTGCTTCCTCCCTTTTCTATTCCTTTTCTTGGTCCGCTCCTTTTCCTGGTCCGTTCCTTTTCCTGGTCTCTACCCAAAATCCTTTTTTCCCTCCTGGTCCAACCTGAACCTCAGATGTCACCAGCCAGATGTTTTCTCATTTTCGGCATTGTTCTTGCCGCACTCCTGATTGCAGCAGGATGTACCACCGGGCAACCTTCCGTGCCAGCTTCCACGACACCAACAACCACCCCGGTTATCACAGGGACGATGACAGCCGCTACCACCCCGGTTATGACGTCAGTTGCCGTTGAGTCATGGAAAAAAGTACAGCTTGAGACGAACATGGGGACGATCGTGATCGCCCTTGATCCCTCCATGCCGATAACGGCCGGGAACTTCGAGACCCTCGTAAAGGCCGGGTACTATGACGGGGTGATATTCCATCGCGTGATTGACGGGTTCATGATCCAGGGAGGAGACCCCACCGGAACCGGGGGTGGCGGACCGGGACATGCGATCCCGGACGAGTTCCAGCCGGGGAACCGGAACGACCGCGGGACCGTGGCCATGGCAAATGCCGGTCCCAACACTGGCGGATCCCAGTTCTTCATCAACCTCGTCAACAACAATTACCTGGACACAAAGCACCCGGTCTTCGGGAAAGTGGTCGAGGGGATGGACATTGTCGATGCGATCGGCAAAGTCCGGACGACGGGCCGGGCTGGTGGAGATCGGCCGCTCCAGAATGTCACGATCATCAAGGCTGAGATGATCTGATCCCTTTTTTAAGGAAAATGAGGAAGAGGGAGCGCGAGCTTCATCAGGTTCGCCATGTCCATCTGAACGATATCGCGATCTATCGTGATATTCCAGAGGCGGCTTGGCGGTCCATAGATAGCCAGCTATTCCGGATACGGGAGGCGAACCATCCATGGCATGAATGCATGGTTCCCATAGAGCCACGCCAGTCAGGGTGGGGAGAGCAGGAGCTCCCGCTCGCCCTGGCAAACAAGCATTCCAGGGATACCGATTGATCCCGGATTCTCCCCGCTTCATTACACTGCTTCCACACAAGGGCGGAAGATTATACCCGTGGTGTATCACTACCAGGGTAGTCGGAAAAAAGGACCACTGCAATGCGATACCACCTGTTATTTCCGGAGACCATGTGGCACTTTCAATTCCAGGGTATGTTTCCCTGCTTCAGGGATCCAGTCAGCTGTGTATATCGTTGATCGGGGAGCATGTCTCTTCAGGAGATACCAATGGAGTTGAAAGGGAGTAAGACAGAACAATGCCTGATCGCTGCATTTGCCGGCGAATCCCAGGCCCGTAACCGGTATACCTTCTTTGCAAGCGTTGCAAAAAAAGAGGGATATGAGCAGATTTCAGCCCTCTTCCAGAAGACTGCTGATGAGGAGAAGGAGCATGGGAAGCTCTTCTTCAAGCAGCTCAAAGGAGGGAGTGCCGTGATCACCGCCGCATACCCCGCAGGCATGATCGGCACGACGAGAGAGAACCTGCTTGCCGCTGCCGAGGGCGAGCAGCACGAGTGGGACACGCTCTACCCGGACTTTGCCGGGATTGCAGAATCGGAGGGATTTACCGATATCGCTGCCCTCTTCCGCAAGGTGGCAACGGTCGAAGCACACCACGAGCAGCGGTACCGGAAACTGCTCGCACATGTCACCAAGGGGACTGTCTTTTCCCGTGCGACACCGGCACGCTGGTACTGCCGGAACTGCGGTGCGGTCTTCGAGGGGAAGCAAGCCCCTGAGAAATGCCCGGTCTGCGACCACCCGAAAGCCCACTTCGAGCTCTTCTCCGAGAACTATTGAAAAGGGGCATTTCTTCTTTTTTATCATTCTCTCCTCTCTCAATGGAATGGCCGGATGACAAGTCTGGTTGAGAGAAGGGGCGGTTGGTGAATTGCCTCTCATGGGAAAAAGGGGAACAGAGGGGATCTTTCCCCAGCCCAGGCTTTCTCCCTCACAAGACAACCAGCTGAACAGCAACGACCGTTTGCATCCCGCAGTTCCTGCATCTCAGAGTGCTGATCCAGAACGGGGAAGGGATATAATTCCCATACCGGTATTCATGCATTATAATCGGAGAATCGGGTTCAAATCGCTGTTCCGGGCTCGTACGGAGCCAGTCCCGGGCAAAGGTATAGATCGGTTCAGCACTCCCCCGTAAAGGTCCCCGGCACCCCTTGCAATGAACGGAAAGGTCTTCCCGGATGGATTGTATCCGTGCCCCCTCCACACTGACAAGGATCCGGCCCGTACTGACGAGCTCCACTGCAGATTGCATGATCACTGCATCACTTTTTGCCGGCTTTCCCTGTCCCTGCCCTGTATCTTCCTGCTCTTCTGCTGGCGCCATGCGTGATCATTATCCGGCACTCTTTTATCAGTTTTGCCTTCCAAAAACGGATGAACCGGAAACAGGGTGAGAGGGTTCATCCATCAGCCGAAAGACGCTGTATTTGGAGGTGATGTACGAAACGGAGGAGGATTCTCAAAAGAGACGCCAGGCGTCCCTTCCCGTTCATCGAAAAAAGAGGTTGAATCACCGCACTGGCACGAGAATCTCTGTCAGGATCTCTTCGGGTTTCACTTCCCGGGGATCGTTGGGGTAGAGCTCGCGGATGGGCCCGGTGATCTGGAGGTGATGGTCCTCGATCCATGCAAAGAGGGCGAGGTAGGTGGGCTCACAGGTATCGTACGGTCCTCGGTGCACGGTCCGTACCATCTTCCCCCCCGGGAGGGTATACGCCCTGATATCCCCGCTGCCGGAGACCTTGCCCGCAACCGGCCAGACGACCTCGATTTTAGCCGTCCCTTTCTCGTTCGCCTCTTTTACACATTCCACGCTGGTCTCATGGCAGAGGAATGTCGGCATACCGGCAAAGGGATACTTCTTTTCCATGATATACCCGACAAGCTGCATGAGGAGGTGTGGGATCAGCGTATAACTCCCGATTTTTGTGATCCCGAGTACCTGCTGGTCAGGTACTTCCACAATAGCAATCTCTTCCATATGAGTCAATAACCGATCAGGTGCCGGGTTTATAAAGATATGACCCGGGAGGGCGAACGTGTCCGTGTTCGTCATTTTACAGGAAGGATTGAGGTGATGATGAGTGGTATTTTCCCGATGGGAAGAGATCGCCTGGATGGTTCTCATTTTTATGTGGAAATGCCTCCGCCATTTTCATCTTTTATGCTTGTCGCCTTCAAAGGAATCATGTTATTTATTTCAATCCTCATGCAAGAGTCATCGGCAGCGTTTTTTCAGCTCTTCAGGTGCAAGCGGCCATATCGGACCAATACAATACGGTACCGTTTCTCACCGGGCATCAGAGAATGAAAAAAGTTGCATACCTCATAATGCGAAGAACTCATAATGCAAAGAACTCATAATGCGAAGAAGAGATCATGGAGGATTACCTTCGTGTGATTACGAAGATATCCATCCACCAAAGATCCTTTTAAGCCTTATTATTTGAGGTCTTTTGCACCTTTTACAATAGAATCCAGGTAACTCATCTCATTTTCCAGGTGAAGGAGTTTGGAATAGATAGATGAGGTACATCTCTCGGGGATATTGCCCATATGATGCTTCTTTAACACTTTTTGGAAGTCTTCCGACTGGACTGTTTCCAGTGTCTTTTTGTACCGTTCGATGAGTTTCAGGGACTCTTCGATCTCGATCTCGATCATGGTATCATGTCCTGGACTCTTCTGATACGGATTCTTCAGTCAGAGTATTTAAAGGCTGTGTCGAGCTCACGGTATCGGTCGTTTTCCACATCCCTGACAGCCTGTCCCTTCCTTCAGGTCTGCCAGGTACACCTCGAGAATCCGGATCAGGATCTCCCGCTCCGGCTCATTATCCGGGTATTCAGTACTCCAGTGGCGCCAGGAGGGCCGCTTGTGGGCTACCTTGTACTTGACCCCCTCCATGAACGTCTCGTACGTATCCTGATCCAGCTTCCGGACCTTCTGGTGGGCAAGGATGAACCAGTGATACTCGGTCCCGGGGAGGGCTCCTGATCCTTCCGGGGCTTTCCGGACCCTCTTCTTCTCGGATCGGAAGGAGAAGACCCAGCGGTCCGGGGCCACCTTCTGCTCCTGCCACAGGCCATGGGGGTACTCCCAGAGGTGATGGTCACCGATGGACATCCCGGAATAGACCTTCCCCTGGAAGGTCTTTGTATCATCAAATGCCACAGGTGATCCTGTGTTTCGTGCTTCAATTCCTTTACGGGAATGGAGGGTGAAAGTGAACTTTTCACTCATGGGGAGGATAAATCTGAACCGGTTTGGGGAGATATCAACCCATTCGCGCAACAGAAGCCCGCTTATTGGTTATTTAGACAGAAAATGAATACCACGAGTTCGAATGAGAGTGAGTCAGGCCTCAGGATAGGGTAATCCCCGCCTGGATTTTTTCAATGTGGGGGGAAATCATATCCTGATTGGACTCTTTTTTTGGGATCCCTTACGTGAAAATTCCCAGTATCCCCATCGTTAGGGTATAGATGACTCCACCCCAGATAATCGCCCCGATAAGCAGCAGGAGGAGGGGCACCACGACTGCCATTGCTGCCTCGCCTACCGACATGTCCTGCATCTCAGCGAGTCCGAGGATAAGGAGCACCAGGTACCAGATAACGCCGATGGCAGCGATATACGGAATCCACCCGAGAAGGAAGAAGGGGGTGGAGGCGTACATCGTGGTCTTGATGGTCTGGGTAAATTCTTTCTTCGCCCCGAAGAGAAGGGCAAAGACGTGCCAGATGAAGGCAGAGAAGAAGATACCTATGAGCGACAGGAGGAAGAAACAATATACCGTAAAGAGCTGGAAGGTGGAGACGAACGCTCCGAAGTGGGTGAGCGCCTCTGCTACCTGGCTACCAAAAACCCCCATGTTCCCGATCCGGATGATGGTGTCCTGGAACGCAAAGTATCCCATCACCAGCCAGACGATGGCAGCAAGGATGGTCCATATCACCAGGAGTATGGTGTAATACCGAAATGCACTCCCCAGGGAATCGCCCTTGCTCGCCCGGAACGTCTCACCAGGAGCCATGAGAAATCCTTTCACTTTATTCATATCAAGCATATAACGGCTGATCCTATCTCTTGGTATTTATAGATATGGTAAGGATAACTCGATATGCCAGGAAAAGAAAACACCATAGTTTCCTGTTTTCGTTCCGATCAATCCTTCAGGAATCAGCCTGCTATGTTCATTGGATTCCCAAAACGAGAAAGATCTGCCTGGGTTGTGGACATAGGGGCCAGACAAGGGAGGCCCCTCACCGAGGTATCAGGTTTTTCCCTCCTGAATAGATGGGAAGCACCCGGTGCACTCAGGATACGAGAGGCAGAACTCCGATTACTCCGCCTTTACCCTCTTTCTTTTTCGTAGAATATTGTCAAGCGTTTTTCTTCACAACAACGTTCAACTGCTTCTTGTTTTTACCACTGATCTCAATGAGGTATTCTCCCTCCTCCTTGAACGTGGTGTAATAGACCCCGTAATTCTTCCCGTTCGACGCTCCGGGGACACATCCCTGGCTATTGATCACCACTCCATTGATAAGAAAATCGGTAGTAAATTCCGTTCCCCAGGAGGGAGTGTTTTCGGGGACATCGAACTCGTACACGAAGTAATACCGCTTATCCGGGATGAAGTAGCCAATGGGAGGAACCGAAGGTCCCCTCTGGTAGACGTCATCAATCCAGATATCTCCAATGATATCAGCTTTAATCCGTGTCATGCAGAGAGGTCATTACGTTCAATATAAAAAATTATTCATTACCGGGGAACTTTTTGCGCGGGGAGATGGCGTGCCATTCTGCAGGAGAGAGATTGTCTCTATGGGAAGAGGGTGCCTATGAACTGAATCCTCGCAAAAAATATCCAAATTAATGATCAGCTGTTCCGTGGCGATGGAACCAATAATCCAGCCAAGGCACCGACCGCTGCGGATCCAATGGCAATTAACCCGTCAGGGACCATTGACTGTTGTGCTGACTCTATGCCAATATCCTTGATGAGAATATACCCGGTAATCCCGATTACCGAGATAATAGTAATTCCCATAATGGCGATAATAATGATATAAATCAACATGACGTATCTCATTTTAATGTCTTCTACCGCGGTGTCATTGGTCATACGTATCAAGTAGAGTTACTCGTTCATCAAGTATATAAAAAAAAGGTGAAGGAATTCATGAAGAAACGGCTGCCCTTTTGGTAGGTATCAGGTCGGCTCTGTAGAAATGGGTGAATCAAGTGAAAATCCTCCTTTTAAACCATAAAAGCTAAGGTCCACTGGCTCATTGATATTACAATGCAGTGCAAAACCCAAGGAGCGAGAGTCAAGGTACAGGTATATCAGATTTGTAAAATCAAGCATTCACCCTCATCAAAAATTCCCGCATCCCAGCACCAGCCAGACGGTTGCGGCAAGAATGGCCCATATCAAAAGCAGGAGGTCTAATACCGAAACGCACTCCCAAGGGAATCCGCCTTGTTTGCCTGGAAGGTCTCGGCAGAAGCCATGAGAAATCCTTTCACTTTATTCATCTCAAGTATATAACCGCTGACAGGGTTTCTGATAGAAGGAATGGGAACCAGATTTCTTTTATTAGAACTTCCATCTCGCATTCCTTTCTGGCATTTCATCGACAATCAGTGATTATGTCAGGGAAATGGAGGCAACAGTTGTCTCGATCCTGACGGCCACAGATGAGCAGTGCAATGACCTGAAGCCAGTCTACTATGCTGATCGTATCCTGGTGGAGAAGGTAAGTTTATGGGTTAGGCTTTATAATGGCTCATCATGGTCAGAGTAGCAGAGTATGTTGTCATAAGAGATGGCACGTTCAGTATCCGTATCCCAGGTCAGGAAGAGCATTTTGAGTTCAGTGTGCCCCCTGAGATTGTTCGTCCTTCTTCAGATAATGCTCTCAATCATAGAAGGCCTCTCCTCACCTATATGGTGGATCCAAGTGCCAATGCAGATGTCACTCTAACAGTTGAGATAAATGATCAAAGGATCATCCGCTGGACGTACAAAGGAGGGGTTGGCAGGATGCATCAGGAGGTCCTGAGCCACGAACAGCTGCGTGTCGGTGAAAACTCAATCCAGTTCAGGATCGATGCTATTGAGGGCAGCCACTTCCAGAATGTCCAGATATCTGATGTTGTCATATGGTTCCAGAAAGAGGTACCGGTCTAATCCTTGAAATATGAAAGCATAAACGGCGTTCCTGAGATCATCCGTACGGGGAGGGAGCAGCGGATTCGAAAGCTGCCTGTGCAAGCCAGCAGGGGAGAGCCCATGTGACGATTCCCAAGAAAGGGTCCAGAGGTACCCTTGCTTCTCCCCTTTTTCTATTCTACAGGAATTTTTAGTGAATCATATCGGTGCATCCATCTGTTGTACCATGAAGGGGAAGGAAATGATTTTTTTATCTCCACCTACCAGGTTTCTTTCATCCCTCAGTCGGTAAGAAACGGCTCTCTCTCTTTTTCACACACAGTTCCAGATTCCCAGACGACAGGAGAAAGGAGAGGAATGCCTGATATCTTGTCAGGGAATCCGCGGTGAACAAGGATGTAAAATCAATTCCTGTTTTTTCCATGGCATCTGCCAGCGAAGAACGCACTCCCTGGAAACAACCATTGGTGTCATGAATAGAGGCCTCTCTTAATTTGTAGCACTTGCTCAGTCGCGTTTCACCGCTCGATAGGTTCCATTCCTTTTCTCCACAAAGAGCACCGCTCTCCCCGAAACTGGGCAGGGTTTCACCGACTTTCCCTCCTGGACATGAATCAGGCCGGTGGTGACCGAGACGCCCTCAAGGGTGAGGATCAGGTCGATTCCCGCATCGAGCAGTGTTTCTGCAGTGGTGGGGCCGGTAATCGTGCGGATCTTTCCTATCTGGATGAACCTGCCATCGTTTCCCGTTGCAGCAAGCCCGATCCCCGCCAGGGCACCGATCACCCCGTCTTCCGTTCCTCCGAGTCCTTCCAGGCAGATCGAGCTCTTTTTTGCGAGTGCCCTGGCCTGCTCCTGAGTGAGGACCATTCGTTTGGCATCCTGGCCGAAGGCTATCACCTCAGGGGAGACGGTTGCCCGCTTTACGATGGCGATCCCGGGATCACTTCCTTCAACAAAATCTGCTCTCATATGGTCACGAGCCAGAGAAAAGATCCTGTCCTCCTGGCCGTTCCCACAGGGACCGATGTGGATCACCGCACAGCTGTTATGAGAGGTATAGGGGATGGACTCGTGCACATACAACTGGTGTCGGGTCACCCCAAGCACCGGGTATTCCTGTCCGAGCAGGTCTGCAATCGCACGGGCAAGGCGACCGGTGCCCCGTGAAGAGAGGGTATCGGTATCATCAAGAGCGAGAAGAATTGTCATTGTACAGTACTTCTTTCAGGTTCTCATAGTGAACGTAATACCCTTTCCATTTTCTTTTGTTAAGGGAATTCGATGAGTGTACTGGTGAACACCGGCATGTATTGGTGATTCACTTGAGGAAGGATGAGTAGCAATGCCAGAGCGAGGTATCTAAATCTCCCTTAAAAAACGCCGGTAATGCCACTGCAACGCCATTCGCTCAGGCACTGCCTTCAATTTCAGAATATCCTCCTCCACGAGTTCCAACTCTTCCTTTGAAGGTCCGTTCTCTCTCGTCACAATCTGGTACGATCCTGGGTGAATGGTGAAAAAGCATTTTTCAAACGCTGCATGGTGATTCTGGCAGAGGGGAATCCCATTTCGTGGGTCATCGGTTCCGTTTTCGCTGGCCGGTTTGATGTGAGCGGCAGTCAGCAGACCCT
>ERZ1645192.1762-NODE-1762-length-18017-cov-8.269124_pt1 | contig 18017 bp, 9 predicted proteins | sample MGYA00575354_ERZ1645192 | MGnify/ENA primary metagenome ERZ1645192 (study PRJEB40844, sample SAMN11349763) | freshwater sediment metagenome | isolation source: river sediment | host: Sediment | place: India: Faizupur Khadar , New Delhi | collected 2017-02-21 ... | reverse complement strand
AAGGTCATCGACAGCCGGGCGATAAAGGATTTCGGCGAGATCCGCCGCCGCCGCGAATGTCTCACCTGCTCCCACCGCTTCACCACCTACGAACGGATCGAAGAGGTGATGCCGCAGGTGATCAAGAAGAACGATGTCCGCGAACCGTTCGACCGGACCAAGGTGACCCGCAGCCTCGAGATCGCCTGCCGCAAGCGGAGCGTTTCGCAGGAACAGATAGAAAATGTGGTCAAAGAGATAGAACGGACGGTGCAGGAACTCGAACGGCGCGAGATATCGTCGCAGGTCATCGGCGAACTGGTGATGAAGCACCTCCAGAAACTCGACAAGGTCGCCTATGTCCGCTTCGCGAGCGTCTACCGCGAATTCAAGGACGTGGACGACTTCATCGATCAGGTCAAGGAACTCGGCAAAGAGACCGGCAAGAAAGCCGAATAGAGCCCTACCGGGCGCAGCGGAATCCGCGCGAGACACCGGGATCTTCGGCCGGACTGCCGTAATGGGCGTAGGAGAGGAATTCGAATATCTCGTCGGCGCCTATCATGAACGAACCGCCGCGGATAACGCGATTCGCCGGCCGTTCCGCATCGACCCATGCCGTACCGTCATCGGGGCGGGGCGTTGCCAGCCCGGTATCATCGTACCCTTCATGCCAGTCGTCCTCGACCCATTCCCACACATTGCCCGCCATATCATACAGACCGTACGGGCTCACCCCTTCGGGTTTACTGCCGACCGGCATCGATAGCCCGCTGTCGCAGCCCCAGTCGCTCGCCTCCATGACGGTGTTGTCGCAACTCGGCGCCGGGGCGTCTCCCCACGGATAGTTGTTCTCGTCGTCGCCGCGCGCCGCGAGTTCCCATTCGGCCTCGGACGGCAACCGCTTACCGACCCATTCACAGTAGGTGCGCGCCCCTTCCCAGGTGATGCAGTTCGCGGGGAACGATGCGCCCGATGCCCCCATCAGGACACAGAACGGGTTCTCTCCGTCGTTGATCTTAAAGAGAAGGAGCCCGTCGTCGGGATCGTTCGCGCAGACACCCGACTCTATGCAGGCCTCATATTCTCCCTTGGTCACCTCGTGGACATCGATCTCGAAGCCGGGAACCGACACTTCGTGCCGCGGCGTTGATTTGGTATCGGCGCAGTCCGGATCGACATCCTCTTCGCAACCCATCATGAAGGTGGTCGCCTCGACGAGCACCATGTTCTCGGTCGGCAACAGGTCCGCATCGGTTATTTCATCGTTGATAACGGCATCCTCATCCTCCCCGCTGTCCGTATAGCCGTCGGCCGCAGGGACATCGGAATCTTTCGGTATGACCGGCACATCGGCCCCTTGGCTGACGCCGCCGGTGATGTCTTTGCCGCAGTAGTAACAGTCGTCCTCGCCGCACGCGATGCACAGCAGGACCGTTGAAAGGATCGCCAGCGACCAGAGATACCGCATCTTTTCCTCCCTTACATAACGGATACAACGCATCGGAAGGATAACGGAAGGTGCGCTTTTTTGCAAGTAAAAGTACTTGTGGCTTTTTTCTTTCTTCCGGTGTATAATCGGGCACGTTCTCTTTCCGAGGTATCCGATGCAGAAACTCCGCTCCCTTTCGGCGATCGACGGCCGCTATGCGAAACAGGTCGAAGAACTGCGCGACATCTTTTCGGAATACGGTCTGATACGGCGACGGGTGGAGGTCGAGGCGCTCTGGCTCGAATTCCTGCTCGACGATCTGGCGGTCGCGCCGGCGGGCGGCGGCGACCTCGAAGCGATCCGGGCGATAGCGCGCGGCTGCAATCTGGAATCGGCGAAGCTGGTCAAGGAGTTCGAGAAGAAGACCAATCACGATGTGAAGGCGGTGGAGTACTATCTCAAAGAACAGTTGACCGCGGCGGGACTTTCCCGTTTCGGCGAATGGGTCCACTTCGCCTGCACCTCGGAAGACATCAACAACACCGCCTACGCCCTGATGCTCCGCGACGGCCGCGATGTGCTGCTCGGGCAACTCGGGGAACTGCGGGGTACGCTCGAACAGAACGCCAAGCAGTGGCGCGCGGTGCCGATGATGGCGCGCACCCACGGCCAGCCGGCGAGCCCCACGACCGTCGGCAAGGAGTTCGTCGTGTTCGCCTCCCGGCTCGACCGCGAGATAACGAAGCTCCGCGATTGGCGTCCCGAGGCCAAGATGAACGGCGCGACCGGCAACTTCAACGCCCACGCCGTCGCCCTGCCGAAGATCGACTGGATCAGCGCCTCGGAACGGTTCCTGAGCGAGAAACTGGGGGTGACCCCGCTCCTCTACACGACCCAGATAAATCCTTACCACCATATAGCCGAACTGCTGCAGACGCTCCTCCGCGCCGCTCAGGTCGTCGTCGATCTCGACCGCGACCTCTGGGGCTACATATCGCTCGGCTATTTCCGGCAACGGACCGTCGCCGGCGAGGTGGGCTCCTCCACGATGCCGCACAAGGTCAACCCGATCGACTTCGAGAACAGCGAGGGGAACTGCGGGATGGCGGTCGCCCTGATGGGGCATCTTTCGGAGAAACTGCTCGTCAGCCGTTTCCAGCGCGACCTCACCGACAGCACCACCCTGCGCAATCTCGGTACGGTCTTCGGCCATCTGCTCATCGCCCTGAAGAGTACGAAGAAAGGTCTCGGCAAACTGGAACTGAACGAACCGGCCCTCCGCGCCGATCTCGAAATGAATCCCGAACTGCTCGCCGAGGCGATACAGACCGTCATGCGGATGCACGGCGAAGAAAGACCCTATGAGCGGCTCAAGGAGCTCACCCGCGGCGAACGGATGGATGCCGTCGCCCTCGGCCGCTTCATCGACACTCTGACCAAGGTGCCCGCGACCGACCGCGACCGGCTCCGGGCCCTGACGCCGGCCGCCTACACCGGTCTTGCCGCGGCGCTCGTCGACCGCTATCTCGCCGGACGGGGGAACTGATGCTCGGACGGTTGCTCAGACCTCTGATCGAGTTCAGGGACCACCTCCTCGAGGTGAGCCGCTACGACCCCGAACAGGATCTCGACCGCTGGCGCGAACAACTGTTCACCATCATCTATCCGCTGGCGCTCGTGGTCGGCCTCGCCCTGTGCGCTCTGACGGTGCACGACGCCTTCGCCGAAGGACGCTTCTCTCCGACGCTGCTGGCGGTGGCCGCCTACGCCGTCGCGATGACGGTGATGGCTCTGCGCCGCATCCCGGTCCGCATCCGGATGGGGATCGGCCTCATGATCTTCTTTTCGAGCGTGTTCTATCAGAGTTCCCCCGCGGTCAGTTATCTTTCTCTTTTTTCCCTGCCGCCGCTCATCGCTCTGCTCATCAGTTTCAACGCGGCGCTCTCGGCGCTCGGCGCCAACGCGCTCCTGTTCGCCCTGCTTGCCTACCATTTCCTGCGGAACGACCTGTCGGTCCTCCAGTTCGGCGTCGAAAGCCTCGAACGGTGGATTCTCTACGGCATCATCTTCCTGTTCCTCGACCTCATCATCACCCTCTGCTTCGGTCTTTTGACCAAAGGACTCGCCCAGATCATCTCCCTTGAACGGGAGGCACGCCGCGTGCTGGCCGAAAAGGAACACCGCTTGGAAGAGGCCGCCGCACGACTCGCCGACGAGGCGCGTCAGCGGGAACACATGCGGGAAACACTCTCCGAGACCGAACGGAAGGCGGTCTTCTACATCTCGCACGACCGTCTCACCAATCTCCCCAACCGCGACGCCTTCGCCCAGCGACTCGGCGTCGAGATCATGAAGGCGCGCAACCGCGGCCAGATCTTCGCCGCGATGGCTATCGGCATCGATAAGTTCAAACACATCAACAGCATCTACGGCACCGCCGGCGGCGACGCGATACTGGCGGGACTCGCCGAACGGCTGCGCGGCATCGTGCGCGAACAGGATGTGGTCGGCCGTTTCGGCGACGACCGCTTCATGCTCCTGCTGTCCGACATCGCCCGGGTCGAGGACACCCTCACCATCGTCCAGAAGGTCTGGGAGGCGGTCGAACGCCCCTTCCAGATCGTGGGAGAGGAGGTGCGCATATCGGCCAGCATCGGTCTGTGCTTCTTCCCGCTCGACGCCAAGTCTCCGGAAGAACTCATAAAACACGCCGAAACGGCGATGTTCGCCGTCAAGGAGGCGGGCGGCGGCGCGCACCGCTTCTTCGACGAAAAACTCAACGCCGACATGACCGAACGGGTGACGCTCGAACGGATGCTCCGCGACGCGGTGACCCACGATGAATTCGTCCCCTACTTCCAGCCCAAGGTCGACCGCTACGGCTACCTGCTCGGCATGGAATCGCTCATCCGCTGGAACTCGTCGAGCGGCCTGATCCTGCCGAACCACTTCATCCCTCTGGCCGAACAGAACGGTATCATCGTCGACATCGGCGAACAGATGCTCTTCCGCTCCTGTCGTCAGAACCGCTCCTGGCAGGACGACGGCTTCGTCCCGAAGAAAGTATCGGTCAACCTATCGCCGTTCGAATTCCGCCATCCCGATCTCATCCGCCGCATCCGCGACACCATCGAAAAAAGCGGACTCGACCCGATGTGGCTCGAACTCGAGATCACCGAAAGCGGCATCGTCCGCAACGAAAAGGACGCCATCGTGAAACTCACCGAACTGCACGAAATGGGCGTATCGCTGTCCATAGACGACTTCGGCACCGGCTATTCGTCGCTCTCGAAACTCAAGGATTATCCGATCGACACCCTCAAGATAGACAAGGCCTTCATCGACAATGTGCCGCAGGACAAACGGTCGGTGACCATCGTCATATCGCTCATCAAACTGGCGCACAACCTCGGGTTCAAGGTGGTCGCCGAAGGGGTCGAACGCACCGAGCAGTTGGAGTTCCTCGTCCTGCACGGCTGCGACCAGTTCCAAGGCTACCTGTTCAGTAAACCGCTCACCGCCGAAGAGTTTGAATCGCGGTTGCAGCGTCAGGTGATAATGTCGTAGAACTCACCCCCGGCCCCTCTCTTGTCGCAAGAGAGGGGTGCCGTTCAGGCGGGGTGAGTTTTATTTTTCGTATTTGAGGACCGGTTTGCGCGCGGCGAGCGTTTCGTCGGGCCGTTTGATGTAGGTCTTGGTCGGGGCGTTCAGGATCGACTGCGGGTCGCTTGCCGCCTTCTCGGCGATATCCTTCAGCGCGTCGATGAAACCGTCCATCGTCTCTTTGCTCTCGGTCTCGGTCGGTTCGACCATGAGGGCGCCGTGGACGATGAGCGGGAAATAGACGGTCGGCGGATGGTAGCCGCGGTCGATGAGCCCCTTGGCGACATCCATCGTCGTGACATGATTGGGCAGTTTGGAATCGTCGAAAACCGTCTCGTGGAGCGTGTCGTTCGGGTACTTCACATTGTAAATATCTTTGAGTTTCGCCTTGATGTAGTTCGCGTTGAGGACCGCGTGTTCGGCCACTTCGGCGATATGTTCCTTGCCGAGTTCGAGCAGGTAGACGTAGGCGCGCAGGGCGATGCCGACATTGCCGTAGAACGAACGAACCCGCCCCATCGAATCTTTGAGGATCGCGAACTCGTAGCGGTCGCCGTTCTTGCGCACCACCGGATTGGGGAGGAATTCAACGAGATGTTTGGCGACGCCCACCGGACCGGAGCCGGGGCCGCCGCCGCCGTGCGGGGTCGAGAAGGTCTTGTGCAGGTTGAAGTGCATCACATCGATCCCCATGTCGCCGGGACGGGCGACGCCGAGTATCGCGTTCAAGTTCGCGCCGTCGCCGTAGACGAGCGCGCCGGCATCGTGGCAGGCTTTCGTTATCGCGCAGATATCGGTCTCGAACACGCCGAGGGTGTTCGGATTGGTGAGCATGATCGCCGCCACCTCGTCGTTCAGCATTCCCTTGAGGCAGTCGAGGCATATCTTCCCGTCGGGGCCCGATTCGAGGACGACCGCTTCAAAGCCGTTGACGGCGCAGGAGGCGGGGTTGGTGCCGTGGGCCGAGTCGGGGATGATGATCTTTTTGCGCTTTGAGTCGCCCTTCTTCTCGAAGTACTTGCGGATAACGCCCAGACCGGTGTATTCACCGTGGGCGCCGGCCGCCGGATTGAGCGACACCTCGGCGAACCCGCTCACCTCGGCGAGCATATGCTGGAGATCGAACATCATCTTGAGCGTCCCCTGCGCCCGGTCGAGCGGCGTTTCGGGATGGAGATCGGCGAACGCCGAGAGGCGCGCCATCTTCTCGTTGATCTTCGGATTGTACTTCATCGTGCAGGAGCCGAGCGGATAGAAGGTGTGGTCGATGCTGAAGTTGTAGGTCGACAGCCGCGTGTAGTGGCGCACCACATCGATCTCGGAAAGCTCGGGAAGATCGACCTCTTTCCGCCGCAGTTCGGCCGGGACGAGATTCTCGGCGCCCGTCAGATCGTCGGCGGGCAGCGAATAGGCGGCGCGGCCGGACCGCGACCGCTCGAAAATGATCTCCTCGTGGAACTTGATATCGGTGAAACCGTTGGATGTATAGCTCATATCAGCCTCCTATGACCTTCGCGAGGGTTGTGGCGAAGCGCTCGGCGTCGGCGCACGAATGGAGTTCGGTCGTCGCCGTGATAAGGATGTTGTCCAGCGCCGGATAGTAACGCGACGCCGGGACGCCGGCGAGTATCCCTTCGGCCGCCATCTTCTCGACCACCGCGTCGGCTTTCTGCGGCAGGAGTATCGCTATCTCGTTGTAGGTCGGGCCGGTGAAGGCGAGTTTCGCTTTGGTCTTGGTAAGCGCCGTGACGAGGCATTCTTTCCGCTTCAGGTTCATCAGCGCCACTTTGCGGAGTCCCTCTTTCCCCATCGTCGCGAGATACATCGAGGCGGCGAGCGCCATCAGCCCCTGATTGGAGCAGATGTTCGAGGTCGCCTTCTCGCGCTTGATATGCTGTTCGCGCGCCGAGAGCGTCAGAACGAAGCACTCCTTCCCCTCGCGGTCGGCCGTCTTGCCGACGAGCCGTCCCGGCATCTTGCGGACATGGTCGTTCCGGGTGGTGAAGAGTCCCACGCCCGGCCCGCCGTAGTTGAGCGGGATGCCGAGCGGCTGACCCTCGCCCACCGCGATGTCGGCGCCCAGTTCACCGGGAGCGGTGAGAATGCCCAGCGCGGTCGTTTCGATGACCGCCGGGATGAGCCACGCCTCGACCGCCTTGGCCGCCTTGGCGATGGCATGGATGTCCTCGATCACGCCGAACCAGTTCGGGTACTGGAACAGCACCGCGACGGTATCTTTGTCTATCTTCGCCAGTTCCTTGTCGGCCACGCGGCCGGTCTTCTGGTCGAATTCCATGAGGACCACTTCGCCGGTGAACCCTTCGAGGTAGGTCTTGAGCGTCTGGATGTAGTGCGGGTGAAGCGTCGAAGCGACCACGATGCGGGTCCGTTTCTTGCGGTCGTTGCGCAGCGCCATCATCACCGCCTCGGCCGCGGCGGTGGCGCCGTCGTACATCGAGGCATTGGAGACATCCATCGAAAAGAGGTTCGCGATCATCGTCTGGAACTCGAATATGGCGCGCAGCGTCCCCTGACTCGCCTCGGGCTGGTAGGGGGTGTAGGCGGTATAGAACTCGCTGCGGATAAGCATCTGATCGATAAGCGACGGGGCGTAGTGGCGGTAACAGCCGCCGCCGAGGAACGACAGCATCGCGGCGCCGGTGTTCTTTTCGCCGAGTTCGGCCATGTGGCGCTCGATCTCCATCTCACTCAAAGCCTTGGGCAGCGCCGGTGGCTCTTTGAGCAGAACATTCTGCGGAACGCATTTGAACAGATCGCGGACCGAACCAACGCCGATGGCGGCGAGCATTTCCTTCACCTCGGCCGGCGTGTTCGGAAGATATCTCATCATGACAGCCTCCTGAAAAAAAGGGGAGAGCAATAACGCCCTCCCCGTTCGCGGATTTCCTTACGGGAGGGACGCGCTAGTCGCCCAGCTCCTCAAGCAGCTTCTCGTACTCCTCGCGGCTCATGAGCGCCTTGAAATCGTCGGCGCTTTTCGCCTTGATCTCGTACAGCCACCCTTCGCCGTAGGGGTCGGAATTGATGATCTCGGGATTCTCGTTGAGAATGTCGCCGTTCTCCAGCACCACCGTGCCGCCGATCGAATTGTAGACATCCTCGGAGGACTTGACCGTCTCGATGACGCAGCCCGGCTCATCCTTGTCGAGCTCGTCGTCGATATGCGGCAGTTCGACATAGGTCACATCGCCGATGTGCTTCGCGGCGTAGTCGGTGATCCCGATGCGGAATTTGTTGCCGCCGAGATCCTTCGCCCATTCATGCGTCTTGGTGTACCGCAGATCGTTGGGTACGATGTAGTTCGCCATGGTGTTTCTCCTTACATACCGTGTATCACAGGAATGAATCCATTTTCTTGCGTGAAGTCCCTTTCCAGAGCGGGTTATCCATCACCTTCGCGGCGAACTCCGCCCCCTGCGCGTTCTTGAGCGTCAGCGCGTCGCCGCTTTTCAGTTCGCAGGTGGTCCGGATGAAACCGGCCGGTTTTTTGTCGAGCGATACGGCGAGAATGTCGCTGGTCACCTCTCCGCATTCTTTGCCGCCGACGACGGCATGGGCATGCGATCCGGGCTTGCGCCGCCCCTCGACGATGACCGGATAGACGAAGTATTTCCCGCGGTTGGCCAGAAGCGCCGCCTTGCCGATGAACTCATGGTCGTAGTTGATCGCGAATTCCCACGGCGTCCCCACCGCCGGAAGGGTCGGCCCGATCTCGTGGCCGTGGAGCGGAAGACCCGCTTCGAGCCGCAGGGTATCGCGCGCTCCGAGTCCCGCCGGGGTGATGCCGAATTCTGCACCCGCCGACATGAGGGCGTCCCAGAGTTTCTTGGTCTCGTTTATCGGGCAGTAGATCTCGAAGCCCACTTCGCCGGTGTAGCCGGTGCGCGACAGCAGACATTTGACCCCGCCGAGGACTATCTCGGGGATGAAACGGAAGAACTTGAGCTCGGCCAGCTTCTCTTTGCCCACCAGTTTCGCGACCACTTTGGGCGCCGTCGGCCCCTGCAGGTCGAGTTTGCCGGTCGCCGGTCCGATGTTCTCTATCTTGACATCGCCCGACTGGTGTTTCTTGAGCCACGCAAGATCGCCATCCTGCGTCCCGGCGTTCACTACGAGCATCCAGTGGGTGGCGCTAAAGCGGTAGAGGATGCAGTCGTCCACCACGCCGCCCTCTTCGTTGAGCATGAAATTGTACATCGCCTGCCCGTCGACCATCGCCGTGATGGCGTTACTGAGAAGGCGGTTCCAGAAGGCAAGGGTGTCCTTGCCGGTAACGATGAATTCCCCCATGTGGCAGATGTCGAAGATGCCGCAGGCTTCGCGGGTCGCGATGTGCTCTTTCAACTGGCCCGTTTTGTACCAGAGCGGCATGCTCCATCCGCCGAAATCGCCGATCGTGGCCCCCAGGTCCCGATGGGTGTCGAACAGAGGCGTTTTGTTCATCAGGTGGTCTCCTTTGTGACCGGACAATAAGCGTTCGTCAGGTTTTATAGTAGACCGACCCCCGTTTTGCAAGAATTTTAGATTTTTTTTAGGAGCGACTTGCGCTGTTGCCGGGAACCGCTATACTCGCCCCATGACGCTGGGAACGAACCACATACCGCTCGCCGCGGCGGGCGGCGCAGACATCCCCGACGAACCGGGGGTCTACCTCTTCGTCAACGACGCCGACATTCCATTATATATAGGCAAAGCGATCAGCCTGCGGAGCCGCGTCCGGCAGTATCTTTCGGGACACGACACCCGGCCGCTCATCCCGCTGCTCCTCACCGAGGCGACCGGACTCCGGTTCATCATCGTCCGCGACGGCACCGAGGCGCTCATCCTCGAGAACCGGCTCATCAAAAAACACCGCCCGCGCTACAACATCGATCTCAAGGACGACAAGAGTTATCCCTACCTCGCCTTTACCCGCGAACAGTTCCCGCTCCTCATCGTCACCCGCAGACCGCACCGCCGCTACCGGTACATCCGCGGCCCCTTCACCGATGTGAAGCTCCTGCGCCGCTTCCGCCGGGCGCTCCTCGCCTGTTATCCGTTGCGCCGCTGTCTCAAACTGCCGAAAAAGGCCTGCCTCAACTACCAGTTGGGCCTCTGCCCCGCCCCGTGCGAAGGCCATATCTCCGCGGCCGACTACGACCGGCGCGTCAAGCAGGTCATCGCCCTTATCGAAGGCCGCGGCTGGCAGGAATTCGGCGCGACGCTCACCGCCGAGCTTACCCGCGCGGCGGCAGAACTCCGTTTCGAGAAAGCGGCCGAACTGCGCGACATCCTGCAACTGCTCCCCGAACTGAAGAAACGGTTCGGCATCGATCCGGGGCGCGACGCGGCGACCGACGCCTTCTACTTCTCGTTCGACCGCCGCCGCCTCTCGGTGACGGTGGGACGCTACGAAGAGGGGACGATCACCGAACTCTACCATTTCGGTCAAAAGCTGGATGACGATGAGAAGAGCGCTGCCGCCGGTGCGGTCGCTTCATTTTACGAACACCGCGACCCGGCCGACACCGTCGCGATCCACCCCGACGGCCTGCTTGACGCCGACATCCTCGGCGGCATCCTCGAACGGCCGGTGCGCATCGCCACCCTTCCCGCCGCCGCATGGACGCTCCTTGCCCGCAACCATTCCCACGACCGGGAGCGGCTCATCCGCAGCGGCGCCACCGACCCGGCGGCTCTGGAACGGCTTTCGGCGCTGACGGGGAACGACGTGACCTCCATCGTCTGCCTCGACATATCGACCCTGCACGGGGTTCACACCATAGCGGGCGCCGTCTGGTGGGAAGCGGGGAACTTCGTGACGAAGCTCTACCGCCGCTTCACCATGAAAAGCGTCACGGGGCAGAACGATTTCGCCTCCATCGCCGAGGCGGTCGGCCGTTTCCGCGTTCACTGGGAGGCGGGCGACTGGCCGACTCCGTCGCTCCTGCTCATCGACGGCGGCCTGCCGCAGTTGCGCGCCGCGCTCCCGGCGGCCAATAGCATGATGCCGCTCCTCGGCATCGTCAAGGACCGGCGCAAGGATCGTGGCGGCGAGAAACTGATCACCCCCGGCGGCGAAGAGATCCCGCTGGGCGACGATCCGCTGTCGCTCCTCCTCAAACGACTCCGCGACGAGGCGCACCGCTTCTCGATAACGGCCAACCGCGCGGCGCGGCGCAAGGATATCGGGCCGCTTTTCGGCGGCATCCCCGGCATCGGACCGGCGCGCGAAAAGGCGTTACTGGAACAATTCGGGACGGTGGAACGGATACGGATGGCGACCCGCGAAGAACTATCGGCGGTGCCGGGCCTCACGACGCGGACGGCAGAGACGCTCTGGGAGCACCTGCATGGATCGGGCGGCTGATCAGGCCTTGCGCAGACCGTTGATGAACAGCGAGAATACCACCTCGGCCTCTTTGCCGATATCGGCCCCCTTGATCTTCTGGCTCTTGTAGTAGCGGAGCGAGCCCATCATGATCGACAGCAGCAGATAGGTCGCCTTGAGCGAGTCGAAGGAAAGTTTTTCGCTCTGCAGGAACTGACGCACCTGTTCTTCGAGCAGAACGCGGAATTTCTTGATCTTATCGGTCAGTTTGATCTCGCCGGAACCCCAGTACCCGATGCCGCTGTCGCTGAAGATGAGGGAGAAAGAGTCGATGTTCTTGTAGAGGTAGGTCATCAACGTCACCACATGCATCTTGAGCCGCATCTCGGCGTTCATGCTGGCCGGAAAGGGCTTCTCGAAGGTCTCGAGCAGTTCGTCGGCGATGAGTTCCAGACTCAGGTGGATGATCTCCTCTTTCCCCTTGAAATAATGGTAGAGCGTCGGGGCGGTGATATCCATCCGTTTTGCGATGAGTTGCATGGTAATGTGACGCAGGTCTTTGCCTTCATTGAGCAGGCTTTTCGCCGTTTTTACGATCTCCAGTTTCAAACGATCTTTCATGGCATCCTCCACGGAAGGGTTTTCAAAATGCGCTCTAATTGTATACGGAAGAACTATTAATAATGCAACTTTTATTTTATCCGGCACTGCGCAAATATCTCTGCGGAAAGAGGATACCGAAAAAAAGGTTGACAAAGGGGATGCCGCCGATATTATTGCCAGCGCGTTTTTTTACAAGCGAGTGGGCCGGTAGCTCAGTAGGTAGAGCATCTGACTTTTAATTAGGTGGTCCTGGGTTCGAATCCCCGCCGGCTCACCACTTATTAGGGCGACCCCATCGTCTAGCGGTTAGGACGCTGGCCTTTCACGTCGGTAGCGCCGGTTCAAATCCGGCTGGGGTCGCCATTTTTCTTGTTTTTCCGTTCAACAGGGCGCGATGAATCGTGCCCCTACCAGATAAACGCTCAACAGGGCGTCAGCACATTCAACTCCCGCTCAACAGCGCAGCGCTCAACGCTCACGGCAACCGGTATCTCACCACCACTTCGGCATAATCGACGGCGACATCGGAGAGTTGTGTCGCGGTCCCGTTCGGATGGACCGGCGCGACGGTGAGGGTGATGGTCTGTTGATCCCCGATAAGCAGACGGGCCATCTCGGCGGGGTCATCGGTCGCCCAGGAGATCTGAGCGGGCGCTCCCGCCTCGGCGCCGTTGGTGTTGAGAAGCCGCCACGCGCCGGGATGACTGTCCCAGATCCAGAGACCGGCGCCGTTCTCCCCGGCGGCGCTGTAGGCCGATCCGCCCGCGGTGAAGTTCGCCGTCAGCGAGACCAGTTCCTCGCCGTCTGCCTGCGCGCCGGTAAAGCGGACCGCGAAGATACCGGCGGGGCGCGCTTCGGTCCCGCTGTTCCATTTCCAGGTATCGTCGTAGAGATCGCTCCCCTTTCTCCCGCCGAAAACAAAACCCTGTTTATGGACCGTGTCGTAGGTCATCGCGCTGAACTCACGGCCGATCGGGTTGCTCCCCGTAGGCGTCCGCTTCTCCCAGTGGTTGGCCGTAGCATCCCATTCCCATATATCCTGCTGACCATTCTCTCCGCCATAAAGCAGTGTCTTCCGCCGCGCCGTATCGTATGCCATAACATGCCGGCTCTTGTAGCCCGGTCCGGTCCCGACCAGATCGTATTTGGACCAGGTGCCGGCGCCGAGGCCGCCGCCATCGCCGTCCCATTCCCAGAGATCCTGATAGGAGATGGTCCCGCTCCCGCCATACATCATCACCACGCCGCGATCGCTGTCGTAGGCCATGCTGAACATCCTCCGCGCCTCCGGGACATCTCCCGCGGTGGGCGTGCGGTCGGTCCAGACGCCGGCCGTACCGTCCCATTCCCAGATATCGTTCATGTAGTGCATGACCGAACCATCGTAGTAATAGCCGCCGAAAACGACCGCCGCGCCGCGCGACACATCGTAGACCATGGCGTGCTGATTGCGGACCGAAGGACAGGTGGTCGCGGTGCAGACGGTACAGTTGAGATGTCCCGTGCAGTCGTTCGGGTCGGTCCGTTTGTCCCACGCCGTCCCGTCCCATTCCCACGTATCCTGCAGGCTGTCGGCTTCACCATCGCCGCCGAACAGGACCGTTACCTTGTTCGCCTTGTCATAGGCAAGGGCATGAAGGTCGCGCACCGGCGGCCGGTCGGCCGGAAGGATATCCATCTCTATCCAGCGTTCGGTCGCGGTGTCCCATTCCCAAGTGTCGTTGAGACGCGCCGGGCCGCCCTGCCCGCCAAACAGCACGATCCTGCCGCGGTCGCTGTCGTAGGCGATCGCGTCGGCAAAACGCTCCGGCGGCTTACTGGTTGAGGGATTGCGATCGATCCACCTGCCCGCGTCACCGTCCCATTCCCAGAGATCGTCCCAGTAATGGCTTTCGGCCCATCCGCCGAAGAGAAGTATCCGCCCCCGGGCGTCGTCGCAGACCATGGCATGTTCGTACAAGCCGCCCGGCCGGGTGACGGCATTGGTCCGTTCGGTCCATATCCCTTTCTGCTGATCATCGTCCCACGCCCACTCCCACAGGTCGTCGTAGGTCACCGTAGCGTCCCTGCCGCCGTACAGCACGACCTTGCCGCTCGACCGGTCATACGCAAGGGCATGAGAGTCCCGGCCCTCCGGTTTCAGATCGGCGGTGGTGCGATCGGTCCATATCCCCTTCCCCTGATCAGGGTCCCAGCGCCATTCCCAGATATCGTTGAAATAGGTATCGGGGGAACCGCCCCATGTTTTCCCGCCGAACATTATCATGACATCGCGGGTGCTGTCGTAGACCATTTCGGGCGTTATCCGCGCCGGCGGCGGAGCGGACTCGTCGGTGCGCTCATCCCAAGTTCCCGTCTCCCCGTCCCATTCCCACACATCATTCAGATTCATCCCCGCATAGCCGCCGAACATCACCACCTTCCCGCGCCGGCTGTCGTAGGCCATGGCGGCGTAGTAGCGGGCACCCGGCCAGTCGCCGGTGACGGGACGTTCGGTCCAGGTACCGGCGTTGCCGTCCCATTCCCACACATCGTTCATCATCCCTTCGGCGCCGCCGCCGCCGAACACCATCACGGTGCCGCGTCTGCTGTCGTAGACCATGCCGTGCATATAGCGGGCGCTGGGGTTGACCCCGACGGGTGTCCGGTCGGTCCATAGCTCCTTTTCGCCGTCATATTCCCAGATCTCGCCGGAGATCGCCCCTCCGGTGCTCCCGCCGAAGAGGACCACCGTCCCGCGGTCGCTGTCGTAGACCATGGCATGCTCCGCACGCGCACCGGGACTCACGCCGTCTCCGGTCCGGTCGGTCCATGACTGCTCCGCCGACCGCATCATATGCTCGCCGCCGATCCACGCAAGGGAACCGTACTCCTCCTGCGTCACTTCGCGGGCGATGGTCGGATCCTGTGTCAGGCCGGTGAGCCACCGCGGCGTTTTGGTGAAGAGGTGCGGGTTCTCCATGGTGCTCCCCGGCAGTTTGTGGCCGGTCGTGGCGGTCCATTCGATGTCGCCCACCCGCATCATCCCGCTATGGTTGCAGGCCCCGTCCCACGCGACCAAGTGTACCTGCGTCCGGTCGGCGCCGTCGAGTTTCATCTCGGGGAAGGTGCCGCCGCTGACGGTCGCCATGCCTATCCTGACCGACTGCTCCGGGGTAGGCGCGGCACCCATTTCGTAGGCGACCGCCGCGACGGTGTCACCATCGACCGCGTTCGCACCCGCCGCGATGCTGAAATACTTCATCCCGCCGGTCGCGCTACTCCCCCACGGAATGCGCCGGTAGACTATCTTGCCGGCCGTCAGGGTGTCGGGTGCGCCCGGAATGGTGACATCGACCGAAAGGCTCGGGCTCACCGTCGGGGTGACGGTCGCCTCGTTACCGACCAGATCGGTCAACGCCACGGTGAAGGTATGCTCTCCCGCGACCGTGAGACCGCTCGCGGCGGCGGTGTAGACCATCACATACTCGCCCGACTCAAGACCGTTGTAGATGAAGGGTATCTCCTGTGGATCTTTGACGGCGGTCACCTCGTCGGCCTGCCCCCCGGCGAGCGGCTCGCTGACGGCGAACTGCGCCCGGATGGCGGTCCCGTTGGTCACCTCGGTCACCTGCGCGGCGACGAGCGGACAGCCCGTGGGCGGCGTCAGGGTGAAAAAGGCGGTGCCGGTGACAGCGGGCGGCAGGAAGTCGTACACAAGACTCTTCGAATCGAAGTCGCCGTTCCCGGCGGCGTCGCCGGTCGTCACCTTGGCCAGATCGCTCTCCATCCGCGGGTTCGCCCCGGCGGCCGTGTCGATAACGGTCGCGGTGCAGATATATGACGGCCCCGCGAAAGCGGTGCAGTTCCCCGCCGTGATGTCGGTGTCGCCGAGTTCGACCGCGAGGTCGTCGGCCGCCTCCGCGAGCGAGAACGATATCTTGAGGACATTGTAGCCCGCCACGGCGCTGAAGGTGGTCTCATCGGCCGCGCACGGATCGTCGGTGGTATCGTCATGACAGACATGGAGGTCGGTTATCACCGGAGTGGTCAGATCGATGATGAAGGAGCCGACGACGACATCGGCGACCGGGTTCCCGGCGGCGTCGTTCGCTGCGAGGGTGAGGGCGTAACTCTGCTCGGCATCCACGCCCTTCACGAGGTAGTAGTAGCTGTACCGCTGCGGATCGCTGCCGTCGTCGGTCCGCGTGAAGATGAGGCCGTCGCCGTCGAAGGTGGCGCCGGTCACCGGTTCGTCGAAAATGACGAGTACCTGTATCTCCATACCCTCCTTCGCCTCCGTGGGGGTGACCAGTCTGCTCACCATCCGCGGCGCGGTGCGGTCGATGTAGATCGTGCCGTGCGAGGTGATCGTGCCGTTCGCGCTCGCGTCGGTCAGCGTTATGCTTATCGTCTCGATGCTGTCGTTCGCTCCGACGGTTGCGGTGTAGGCGCATTCGTAGTCGAGTCCGTCGTCCGTGGTGCAAGCTGTGGTCGTAGTTCCCACTTTCACCGTGACGATGTCGCCGGTGTCGTTCATCGGTTCGGTCGCGGTGAACGAGATGACCGCGTCGTCGCCCGGCTTGATGCGGTCGGGCGTTACCGTCGCGGTGCCGGTCACCTCGGGAATTGACGAGTCGCTGATGATGCCGCTTATCGCTACCTGCGTCGCCGCGTGACCGACCGTATCGCTGCCGTCGGCCGTAAGATGGTAGGTCCCGTCGACGAGCGCCGGGTAGGTGTAGATGTATGAAAGGCCTTGCGTTTCGGTGTCGCTCGGGGCGATGGGAGCATTGTCCTTATCGAGGAGTACGACGGTCGGAACGGCGCTCATCTCTTCCGAGGCATTGATCGTTATTTGGAGCGTTTCGCTCGCGTTGAGCGTTTTGTCACCCGGCACTATTTGCGCCGTAATGATCGGCGCGGTCCGGTCGATGTAGACCGTCCCCGCCGTGACGATGGTCGTGTTCCCGACGAGGTCGTCGAAGGTTATGCTCAACATCTGTACTTCGTCTCCGCTCCCGGTCGGCGCATCGTAGGTACAGGTGTAGTTGCCCAGTGTCCCCGCGCAGGCCACACCGTTGATCTTCGCGTTCTCTATCGGTTCGCTCGGTTCGTTCACCGTCACGGTGACCGTGCCGGCGCCATTGATGCGGTCGGCGCTCGGTGTGCCGATAGTGGCGGCCGGATAGGTCGCGTCGACCCGGTAGGTGCCGATGGCCGCTGCGGGATGCTCGTTCCCCGCGAGGTCGGTCGCCGTGACCGTGATCTGATGGTCGCCGGTGACATTCTCACCGGTGAAGGTCCAACTGACCTTGTCCGTATCCTGCGTAACGCCGTCGACGGTCAGCGTCGCGAGCGCCTCGTTGGTGGTCAGGGTATAGACGATCTGTTCGGTCGCGTTGTAGTCGGTCTGCTTGTTCTTTTGAAAAGATATCTGCGGCGGCCAGCTGTCTATCCGGATATAGGACTTGAGGGTCGCGACCGCCGTATTTCCCGCCCGATCGACAAGCGATGCCGACAGGTCGGCGATGGTGTCGCCGTGAATATCCTTGTCGATGGTCAGCGTGCAGTCGTAGGTGTCGTCGTCCTCTTGCGTGCAGGCCAGTTCATGCATCCCGAGCCGGATGAGCGGAGCGGCCCCGAGTTCCTCCGAGAAGGCGATGGAGAGGGCAAGCGTATCGCCGTCCTTGAGGTAGAGGTTACTGCTCGGCATCACTTCGATGCCGTTCTTGGTCACCGTCATCGCACCGTTCTGGGGCGGCGTCCGGTCGATGGTCACGCTACCGAGGTCGAGAAAATCGGTCATGTTCCCGACGCCGTCGGTCGCCTGCAGGGAAAAGGTGTAGGTGGTCTGCGGGTCGGTCTCCGCGACGGTGTAGGTATAGGTGTAACTCCGGTTCTCTTTGTTGTCCGCGAGTGCGAAGGCAAGGTCGGACCATTTGAGGATGAGATCGGCCGGATCGACCTCCTCGTCGAACGAGAAGCGGACCGTTATCGTGTCGCCCAGTTTCGCCACTTCGGGGAACGGCGTGATGTTCGGCAGCGGCGCGGTGGTATCGAGATAGACATCGGCCCGCTGCGGGTCGC
>ERZ1645192.1761-NODE-1761-length-18031-cov-7.147808_pt1 | contig 18031 bp, 17 predicted proteins | sample MGYA00575354_ERZ1645192 | MGnify/ENA primary metagenome ERZ1645192 (study PRJEB40844, sample SAMN11349763) | freshwater sediment metagenome | isolation source: river sediment | host: Sediment | place: India: Faizupur Khadar , New Delhi | collected 2017-02-21 ... | reverse complement strand
TTTTGCCCCTCCGGCTCATCAAAACCGAATTTACAGAAACGATGTTACACTATCGTTCCCCGCGAGGCCCTTCTCGACGATGGTGTAGCCCTCGACGGTGCCCCCCATGAAGATCTCCTTGGTGAAGACGCGGTCCTCGCCGTTCTTGACGTAAACGATCCCCGCCTCGTTGTCGCGGGTGAACACGGCGTTGCGCGGTATCACGAGATATTCCCTCTCGGGGAGCGTGAAGCGGACCCGCACCGTCATCCCCGGTTTATAGAAGTGGTCGCGGTTGTCCAGCGTCAGTTCGACCTTGACGCTCTTGGTCATCGGATCGACCTTGCTGTTGATCAGCGACACCTTCGCGGTCGTCTCCTTGTCGGGGAAGGCGTCGAAAAAGACCTTCGCCTCCGTTTTCCCGGTAATGCCGCCGATCTCGAGTTCGCTGACGAAGACATTGATCTTGAGCGTGTCGGTCTGCACGATCTCGAACATCGGCCGGGGGCTCGCCGGTGCCGCCATCTCGCCGATCTCGCCGTTGCGCGCGGCGACATAGCCGGTGAAGGGGGCGACGATGGCGGTGTAGCCAAGTTGTTTGAGATTGCCCTCCAAGGCGCTCTGCGCCATGCCGCGCTGGGCCTTGGCGGCGGCGAGTCCCGCCTCGGTCTGTTTGTAGCCCGATTCGATCTGCTCGAACTCGCTGGCCGACACCGATCCGTTCTGTTTGAGCGTCTTGAACCGCTCGAAATCGGCGCCGATCTTCGCAAAGGCAGCCTCGGCCTGCATGACCCCCGCATCGGCCGCCGCGATCTGCGCCCGGGCCGCGCTCACCGCTATCTCGTAGTCGCTCCCGTCGAGCCGCGCGAGCACCGCGCCCGCCTTGACCGGATCGCCCTCCTTGACCGCGAAGGACCTGATGACCGCCGCGACCTTGGGGTTGATGTAGGCGGTCTGCGCCGCCACGGCCACCGACGCGGTGTCGAAGGTCCGGCTGAATTTCTTTTTCTGGGGCGCGGTGATGCTGACCGCCTGCGTGAGGTCCTTGCCCGCCGCCTCGGCCTCTTTGGCGCAGGAAGTGTAGAGCAGACAGCAGGTCGTCATCAGGACCGCCGCCCGAAGTATCAATCTGATATTCATGGGTATCCCCGTCTCCTAGTTGCCGAACAGTTTCTTCTTCAGGTCGTCCACCCCGCCGATGAGGAACTCGAAGATGTCTTCATGATCGATGTTGTCGAGCCGCCACGGGAATTGCGATATGAGGGAGTAGGACTCGAGCGCCTTGGCCTGCTTGGCTATCCCGGCCGACATCGTGACGAAGGAATGGAGGAAAGCGGCGTACATGATCGTGATCTTCCGCGTCCGGTCGTCGTCGGGCGACTCTCCGATGTACTGCGCAATCACCCCGTTGAGCCAGTTGAGTTCACTGTCGCGGTGGGAGAGCACCCGCTTGGCGATGTCGGGCGAGTTGAACATGTATTTCTGTATCTCGTAGAACACCTCGGTCGACAGTTCCATGAGCGGGCGGAACTCCTCGTAACCGCCGAAGAAGACCTTGAGATTGAAGTCGCAGTAGACCGACAGCACCTCGCGGGGTGTTTTCGCCTGCGCGACCAGCGGGCTGATCTTATCTTTCAGTTTCACATTGAACAGTTCGAACCCCTCCACCAGAAGCGCCTCTTTGGAACCGAAATAATAATACAAAGCCGATTTGGTCAGGCCAGACCGTTCGGCCACATCGGAGAGGGTGACGCGGTTGATCCCGTACTCCCCCACCAGTTTGATGAAGTTGCCGAGAATGAATTCCCGCTTGTCGACGGCGCCGTTCATAGCACCCTCCCCTAGTTGACGGTCAGGGCGCTCACCGGAACGCCGATGGTCCCCGCGAGTTTCCGGAGCGCTATTTTGTACTGGAACACCGCAGTGATGTAGGAGGTCTTCGCCTGCCGCTCCTGCAGACTGGCCGCCAAAAGATCGGTCTCGGTGGTCATCTTCTCCTGATACTTGGACTCCTCGATCCGCAGATTTTCGGCGGCCGCCTCGATGGAAGCCTGCGCGATGCCGATCTCCTTCTCCTTCACCATCAGGTCGGTGTACAGCTGGGTCACCTGCAGGCGCATCTGTTTGCGGGCGTCGATGTTGGCGAGCTTCGTCTTCACCTTCTCGCTACGGACCTTCTGGAAGGAGTTGTACTGTTTCATCGTGTCGAAACCGAATTCCCACGACAGCACCCCGCCCACGAAGAAGGTCCCCTCGGGGCTCATCGACGATGCGTCGAAGTTGTGCTTGTAACCGCCGGTCAGCGCGATCATCGGGATGAAGGGCTGTACCGCCAGATCGGTCAGACTCTCGTTGATGAGTTCAAGCCGCTCGAGCATCTTGAGCTCGGCGCGGTTCTTCTCCTGCATCCCGAAAAGGGCGTCGATATCGGCCTGCGCCGTCACCAGATCGGGCTCGCTGTTGGAGAGTTCGAAGCTCTCCATCGTCCGGTTCATGAGGAGCGCCAACGCCCGCCGCAGGAGCAGTTTCGACCCCTCGACATTCTGTATCTCCTTGTCTATTTTCGCCTTTTCGAGCTTCACCTTGAGCACCGCCCGCTTGTCGGTCATCCCGGCGTCGACGAAGTTCTGCGCCTGCTTCTCGTAGAGGTCGAGCTGTTTGGCCGTTTCCGACAGCAGAGTCCCGAGCCGCTCCACCATTAGATAAGAGTAGAAGTACTCGGCGGTCTTCACCGCGATCTGGTCGGCGGTCGAACTCTTCTTCAGTTTCTCGATATCGGCGGCGAGTTTTTTGGCATCGTGCCCCTTCCAGACGCTCCACAGCGGCGTCACCGGCTGGGAAATGGTGATGTCCACCGTCCGCGACCATTCCGGTATCGAAAAGGCCCCCGACATCGGGGTGAACATCTCTCCCACTTTGAGGAGGACCTCCAACTGATCCGCATTAAGTCCCGAAATGTCCGGCGTCAACTCGACCGACTGGGGTTCCGGCTCGAAATAGAGTTTCAGGTAGTTCGCGCTCACCGTGGCCGTCGGGAAATAACTCCAGAAGGTGCTGTTGGCGTCATACTGCGCCGCCTCAAGCGATGCGTCGGAGGAGCGCAGCAGTTCACTTTCCTTCAAACTCTCCGCCACGCACTGATCAAGCGTCAGCTGTTCCTGCGCCATCATGCCGTTCCACGCACCGACCACCACCAACCCCAGAACAAGGAACCCTCTCATGCTTTTCCTCCCTTTTCTGCTATCTGATACGATTTTGTCAACATCAAAGCTCATTTCAAAACAACCTTTCGACCCTCTTGAACAAAAAACTCAAAAGGTCGGAAAGCAAAATAGCACACTTTCGGCCGTTGTCAAGAACTTTTTAGGAACCGTCGGGAATTATTACTTGATGCCTTTCGCGTGCAGAAGGCCGACATACTGCTGATCGGCGATGCGAATGTGCTTGCGGAGCCAGTCGTTGAGGAACGCGGCGATCTCGCCGGTGAGGGTCTGCTTCCGGCCGGCGGCCGCATCCTTCATCCACCCCTCGACCTTCGCGATGAAATCGCGGTGGGCGACCCGGTGGGCCGACAGAGCGGCGTAGCCCGCCTTCTTCATGAGCCCTTCCTCTTCTTCGAAGTGGACATGGGCGTAGTCGCAGAGTTCGGCAAGCGTCTTCTCCACACCCTCGCGCCCCTTGCCCGACACGATGGCGGTGTTGAGCCGGTCGATGAGGTCGAACAGCTGTGCGTGCTGATCGTCGAGCACTTTGATGTGAACCAGGAATTCTTCGGCTACCTTGACGGCCATGCTGTCCTCCCTCAAGAGTGGTCGGTCGGGAAAAAGATGGTGGGCGATACAGGACTCGAACCTGTGACTTTCTGCATGTGACGCAGACACTCTACCAACTGAGTCAATCGCCCACACGACCCGTATGTGTACTTAAAGAGGTCGCCGTTGTCAACTCTTTTTTCGCGAGATCGGAAATGAGTTCGCTTAGCGCGTCGCGCCATTGGGAACGGCGCCGCGGACCACCGTATGCGGCCCGATGGTGCAGCCGGCGCCGATGACGGCGTCGGCGGTAAGGTAGGCGCCGGGGTGGATGACGGTGTCGGGACCGACCACCGCGCCGCGCTCGATGTAGCTGGTATCGGGAAGGAGCATCGTGACGCCGCTCTCCATGAGGGCGCTTTTGATCCGTGACTGCATCACCGCATCGGCCGCGGCGAGTTCAAGCCGCGAATTGATCCCCGACAGCGACATGAAGTCGTCGTCGACGCAGGCGGCAACCGTCGCCTTGCGGGCGGCGGCAAAGGCGACGATATCGGTCAGGTAGTACTCCCTTTTCGCGTTCGAATTGGTCAGACGCGGCAACGCCTCGGCGAGCAGTTCCCGCGACGCCAGATAGACGCCACTGTTCACCTCGGTGATGCGCCGCTCCGACTCGGTGGCGTCGTTGTATTCGACGATACCCACCACCTCTCCGCGCGACCGCTGGATACGGCCGTAGCGGGCCGGATCGTCGAGAATACAGGTGATGAGCGCAAGGTCGGCCCGCTCCCGCTCATAGACGGCGACGAGCCGTTCAAGCGTATCGGTCTTCAAAAGCGGGGTGTCGCCGGGCAGGATCAGGAAGTGGGTCGCCTCGGGATCGGCCCCGGCGAAGGCGCACCGCACCGCGCCGCCGGTACCGTCCTGCTCCTGCTGGACCGAAAAGCGGACGCCAGGATAGTTCGCGCGGACGAAGGCTTCGACCTGTTCGCGCATATGGCCCACCACCAGATGGGCGCCGCCGAACGGGGCGACCGCGTCGAGTATCCACCCGATGACGGGGTAGCCCGACACCGGATGCATGACCTTCGGCAGGGTCTCGGAGCGCATCCGCGTACCCTTCCCCGCCGCCAGTATCAACGCGCTTATCTTCATATCATTTACTCCGTTTGCGGTCGCGATAGAGCGGTATGGTGCAGACGAACTCGACCAGCTGTCGGTCGTCCTGCTTATTGCGCATGACGATGTCGCCCCCCATCCCCTTCATGATCTGTCTGACGATGGCCAGCCCCAGTCCGGTCCCCTTCTCTTCGCTCTTGGTGGTCAGGAAGGGCTGGAAGATGTTGTCGGCGATCTCCTGCGTTATCTTCGGGCCGTTGTTCGCTATGGTCATGACCAGATTGTCGTCGCTCCGGTCGAGCGTGATCTCGATGCGGCGCGGTTTGACCCCGGTCCCCTCGAAGGCGTCTATCGCGTTGTTGACGATGTTGGTGACCGCCTGAATGAGTTCCTGCTTGTTGCCCCATACTTCGAGCGGTTCACGCGAACGGTTGACGATGTTCAGCGTGATCGCCTGTTTCCTGATGTTGTATATGGTGAGGGTCTTCACATCGTCGATTATCGACAGGAGATCTATCGCGGTGAGCGTCTTTTCCTGTTTATAGAAACGGCGGAACGACCGAAGCAGCTCCTCTATCTGCCGCACCCCCTGTATCGAATCGGTGAGTCCCGGCAGGATCGTCTCGTCGATGAGCCGCCTTGTTTCGGGATCGCCGCATTCCGTGCGTATCCGCTGTACCGCCAGCAGGCTCGTCTCCTGATTCGCCTTGATGAAGGTGAGCGGCGAATTGACCTCATGGACGATGGAACTCACCATCGTACCGACGGTCGCAAGGCGATCGGCGTGGATAAGCATCCGCGTCCGCTCCTCCACCCGGTCCTCGAGATCGAACTGATATTCGATGAGTTTCAGATGGTTCTGCATCTTGATGGCGAGTTCGTGCCACTTGATCGGTTTCTCGATAAAATCGATGCCGCCGCGCGAAAGGGCCTTTTCTCGCATCCTGCCGTATTCGATGCCGCCGGTGTCGCCGGTGATGAATATGACGCGGGCCCGCGGCGAGATACGGGTGATGTCATGGTAGATATCGATGCCGTTCTTGTCGCCGAGCCGGATATCTATGACATAGAGCAGACGCGGATCGTTCCGGGCATAGGTAAGCGCGACCTCCGGATCGGCGGTGAACAGTCCGGCAACGCCCGGAAGCGCCTCCGACAACTGGCCGCGCGCCACCTCCAGAAAGGCGGTATCGTCGTCCAGCACGCAATAGCGGCCTTTTTCCTCACCGGCCGGTTTCTTCATGGGACTCCGCGATGGCGAGTATTCGTCCGGCGAGTCGTTCGCCGAACAGTTCGCGGCAGGTATCTCCTATCGTACGGCGCAGATTGGCCGCCGCCTCGCCCTCGAGTTTCAGGCGGATACCGACCCCCTCCTTCCCCTCGTCGTTCTGACCGTGATAGGTGACGGTGCCGGGAATGGTGAGCGGCTTTTCAAGGCCGGAGGAGGTGATGACGAAGGAAAGATCGGCGCCGACCGGGTATTTATGGCGCATCTTCATGAATATCCAGCCGCGGCTGATGGAGCGAAGATAGTCGAACAGGAAGGTGTTGAATTTCTTGTATTCCAGACGCAAGGTCGTCTTGTCGGTCACCGGTCGTTCCCCCTCGATGGATCGCGTTCCGGGGCCGATTATAGCCTCCGGCGGCGGAGTGTCAATTTTTCGCGCTTCAAGGCAGATACGGTGCGGCGATACGGTCTATCGCCAGCGCCCGCTCTTCACCGGCGAGCCGGTAGGCGCTGAACCGGAGAAGCCCGAACCTTTTCATGAGCAGTTTGAGGCGCACAGTGTAGTCGGCTCCTATTCGCGAGTAGTTCGAGAATCCGTCGGCCTGAACCAGCGGCACTGCCGGCAGAAGTTCCCGGTAGAAACGGTAGCGCTGATAGGCGCGGTTCCGGTTCAGGTTGAGCATGAAGCGGGTCAGCGAATCGCCGATGGTCTCGAACCGCTTGATGTTCCGCCCGGCGCCGCTCCATTTGAGCGGCTGGATACCCTTCCACGCATGGACCGCGGTGTGGCCGAAAAGATTGTTCCCCTCCTCCACGAAACGGGAGGTGCCCCATCCCGATTCGAGCGCCGCTATCCCCAGCGCGATGGCTGGATCGACCGGTCGTATCTTGAGGCGCAGATCGGCAACGATGGCGGCGCGACGGTCGGCATCGAGTTCGCCGTTCTCCTCCTTCCGTTCGATCGACCGGTATTTCACCGCGGTCGCCCGGAAAAAGCGTTCCTCATCGACCGCCGGGGACCCCTGCGCGGCGACACTTTCCAGACGACGCGCCTCCTGTTCGATCCGGCCGTTCTCGCGCAGTATGAGCGGCAGGAGGACCCGGATGAAGAGCCGTATCCGTTCGCCGTCGCCGAGCTCCCCCATCCCGTCGGGCATATAGGCATTGTAGAGGGGCGGCACCGACGGATCGTCGAGCCGGTAGTCGACCAGTTCGAAACAGGCCGAAAGCTCCTTCGCGTCGTTCAGGTAGAGGTCGGCCGCCGGGGCGTCGACCGTGAAAAGCATGAGGAAGAGAAAAAAAAGATGGTAGGCGGAGCGGGGATCGAACCCACGACCTTTGGCTTCGGAGGCCAACACTCTATCCAACTGAGCTACCCGCCCATCCGGGGACGATCACCGCCCGCGGCGATCGACCATTTTCTCCTTGGCCTTTTTAATCTGTTTTGCGATCTTGTCAACACAGAAATCTATCGACTGATCGAATTCGGCGCTCGTCTCAACGGCAAAATAGTCGTTCCCGTTGTGATTCAGCTTGATCTCGGTCTTCTTGTCATTCTTGTCTTTTACGAAAAAAACCTCGACCTGCGTGTTCTGCGTGATCAGTTTTTCCAGTTTGGTCAGTCTTTTCTCGGCATACTCCTTCAGCCCCATGCTGTGGTCAAGACCCTTGAAAGAATAATTCACATTCATCCGATCCTCCTTTCATAAAAGAAAGCGACGACCGATGGTACCATGTCGACCTCGTTCTGTCAACTAATCGCGGCAGTCGGGAAAAAAGGGCGCCCCTCGCGGAGCGCCCCGCAGAATGGAAGTGTTTCGGGTCTAGCGGATGCTGTCGCGGGCGTGGTAGTGGGTATGGAGAAGTTCGTGCGCCTTGTGGCTGTTGGGCTTCTCAAGGAACTCGGCGTAGATCTGAGTGATGCCGGGGTTGACATGCGACTTACGCAGTTCACGGCTGTCGTCCTCTTTGTAGATGGCCGCCGCCCGCTCCGCCTTGATCTTCCACGAGGTCGGCCGGGGCTGGCCGCCGCCGCCGACGCAACCGCCGGGACAGCCCATGATCTCGATGAAGTGGAAGGATTTCTCGCCCTTCCGCATCGCGTCGAACAGACGGCGCGCCGCGCCGGTCGAATGGGCGACCGCCACCTTCACGGTGACGCCCTTGAGGAACTCGTAGCCCTTCGCCGTTTTCTCTATCGTGATCGCCGCTTCCTTCGCGGTGATGGTGCCGTGGTCGTCCAGCCCGAAGCCGCGGACCGGGGTGAAGTTCATGGTCGGGATCGGGTCGCCGGTGACCAGTTCGTACACGGTGCGGAGAGCCGCTTCCATGACGCCGCCGGTGTTGGCGAAGATGTCGGCCGCGCCGGTGGAGATGCCCATCGGATCGTCCCACTTCACTTCCTTGACCATATCGAAGTTGATGCCGTGGAGCTTGATCATGCGGCCGAGTTCGCGGGTCGTAAGGACCACATCGACATCCTGATAGCCGCTGTCGCACATCTCGGGACGGTCGCACTCGAATTTCTTCGCGGTGCAGGGCATGATGGAGATGACGCGGATCTTGCTCGGGTCTATCTTCGCCTTTTCGGCGTAGTAGGTCTTGGCAAGGGCGCCGAACATCTGCTGGGGCGACTTGCAGGAGGAGATATTCGGGATGAAGTCGGCCTCGAAGGTCTCCATGAACTTGATCCAGCCCGGTGAGCAGGAGGTGATGAGCGGGAGAGCGACCGATTTGTCGCCGTCCTTGACCGCCTTGGTGACGCGGGTGAGGAATTCGGTCCCTTCTTCAAGTATCGTAAGATCGGCGGTGAAGTTGGTGTCCATCACGCGGTCGAAACCGAGCATCTTGAGGACGCCCGCCAGTTTGCCGGCCGAAAGGTAGCCGGGCTGAAGGCCGCAGGCTTCGCCGACCGAGGCGCGGATCGCCGGGGCGGTCTGGACGACGGTGTGGATCTCGGGATCGTTGATCCATTCCCACACTTTACCCGTGTCGTCGCGCTCCATGAGGGCGCCGGTCGGACACACATTGATGCACTGACCGCAGTTGATGCAGGTGGTGTCGGCAAGCGGCTTGTTGGCGGTGGTGGAGGCTATCTTCTGGTGGCCGCGGCCGTCCCAGTCGAGGGCGTAAGCGGTCTGGACCTCGTTGCAGGCGCGGATGCAGCGGCCGCAGTTGATGCACTTCGAGGTGTCGCGCACGACGACGCTGGAATTGTCGATGGCGCGCCATTCGGGTTCGTTCTCGAAGCGGTTATTGCGCATGCCGTACTTGTCGGCAAGCGTCTGGAGCTCACAGTGGGTGTTGCGCTCGCAGTTGAGGCAATCCATGTTGTGGCGGCTGAGGATCAGCTCAAGCACCATCTTGCGCGCCCTCAGCAGTTCGGGGCTGTTGACCTTCACCTTCATCCCGTCGGCGACCTTGTAGGCGCACGAGGGCTGGTAGGTGGGCTGGCCTTCGACCTCGACGACGCACACGCGGCAGTTCCCCTCCTCGCGGAGGTCGTTGTGCCAGCAGAGCGCCGGGATCTCGATGCCGACGGTCTTGGCCGCCTGCATGATCGTGAAATCGGCCGGGACCTCTATCTGCATCCCGTCGATGGAAAGTTTAACTCTATTGGTCATCTATCTCCTCCTTTAGTTGGCAAGGATCTCGCCCTTGAAGTTCTTGAGCGCGTCAAGGAACGGATTGACGCAGGCCTGGCCGCAGCCGCAGAGCGATGCCTTTTTCATGACGAGCGCGAGCTCTTCAAGCAGGTCGAGGTCGCTGATGGTCCCCTCGCCGAACTCGAACTTTTCCATGATCTGGCTGATGCGATGCGTACCTTCGCGGCACGGGGTGCACTTGCCGCACGATTCGTGCTCGAAGAACTCGGCGACGGTCGACAGGAACTCGACCACATTGCGGGTCTCGTTCGCGACGAAGATCGAGCCGGTGCCGTAGGAGACCTTCATCTCGGCCATCCGCTCGTAGGTCATGGGGTTGGTCATCATGTCGGCGGTGAAGAGGTTCCCCGACGAGCCGCCGATCTGGGCGAACTTGAAGCCGCCGTCGACGCCTTTACCGAACTTCTCGACGATATCTTTGGGAGTATGATCGAAGGTGGTCTCGACCACGCCCGGCTCATTGACATCGCCGACGAGCATGAATATCTTGGTGCCCGGCGAACCGGCCGGACCCTTCTTGGTGAACCACGCCGCGCCGTTCTTGATGATGTGCGGCACATTGGCGAGCGTCTCGACATTGTTGACGATGGTCGGTTTGCCCCAGAGTCCCACCACCGGCGGGAACGGGGGTTTCATACGCGGTTCGCCGCGCTTCCCTTCGATCGATTCGATGAGCGCCGTCTCGTCGCCGCAGACATACGCGCCGCCGCCCTCAACGACCCGCAGTTCGAAGTCGAACTTGGAGCCGAGGATGCCCTTACCGAGGAAGTTCTTCTTCTCGGCGTCGGCGATGGCCTTGGTGATGGTCGCTATCGACTTGCGGTATTCGCCGCGGATGTAGACGAAACCCTTGGTCGCGCCGATGGCGTAGGCGCCGATCACGATCCCTTCGATCATCTGGTGCGGATCGCCTTCCATCAGGACGCGGTCCTTCACGGTGCCCGGTTCGCCTTCGTCGGCGTTGCAGATGATGTACTTCTGGTCGGCCTTCGCGCCCGCCGTGAAGGTCCATTTACGGCCGGTCGGGAAGTTGGCGCCGCCGCGGCCGCGCAGTCCCGAATCGCTCACTTCGTCGATGACCTTCTTCGGGTCCATCGCAAGCGCCTTCTTGAGCCCTTCGTAGCCGCCCGCCTTGAGGTAGGCGTCGATGCTCATCGGGTCGATCTTGCCGACATTCTTCAGGAGCACATGGTCCTTATCGGCGGAAAGTATCTTCGCGTTGTAGTTCATGTGGTCCCCCTTACTTATACTTCTTCAGTATCTCGCCGAGCTTCTCGGGAGACACATTGGCGTGGATCTCGTCGTCGATCATGATCGCCGGGGCTGCCGTGCAGGTACCGAGGCAGGCGGTCTCCTCAAGGGTGAAGCGGCCGTCCTCGGTCGTCTCGCCGATCTCGATGTCGAGCTCCTTTCCCAGCAGTTCGGCCGTGGCCCAGCCGCCCGCGAAGTTGCAGGGACCGTCTTTGCAGACGCGGATGATGTGGCGTCCCTTGGGTTCGGTCGACAGCATCGTGTAGAACGACACGAAACCGTACAGCCGGTTCAGCGGGATGCCGGTGGTCTTGGCGACCTCTTTGAGCGTCTCGTCGGACAGGTGATTGCCGCACTCCTTCTGGATCTTGTGCAGCACCGCCATCAGGTTCCCCTTCTCAGGCGCGTAGTCCTGAAGAAGTTCCTTCACTCTGGTTGATTCAAAACTCATGCAGTCCTCCTCGTATATAGGTGTAAATGAAACGCACAGAACATCAAACTTATAATAAAAATAGAAAAGAATGTCAAGTATTTACGGATAGTTAAAAAGGTTGCAATACTCAAATATATATTTATATACGAACTGAAACAAATACAACCAGAGATGACAACATCTCTGTCGGGGCTAAATTGCTTAATAATTATTTGATATTATTTGAGAATATCCAATAAAAGGCTTTTCCGGAACTCCCGGGCCATGCCGATGAGAGCAGCGTACGGGTACCCGGCCGCCTTGAGTTCCGCAAGCATCGCGTCGACCTTTTCACCGTCGCAGCAGATGAGCAGACCGCCGGAGGTCTGCGGATCGCACAGGAGCATCTTGCGGCTGTAGTCGAGTCCTTCGGCCAACAGCGTCGCCTCCTCGACCCGCTTGAGGTTGTTGAAGGCGGCGCCGGGGATGCACCCCATTTCGGTAAGTTCGTAGGCGCCCGGCAGGAACGGCACCGCCGAAGCCCGTATCTCGATGGTGACGCCGCTCCCCTTCGCCATACCGAACGCATGGCCGAGGAGTCCGAAGCCGGTGATGTCGGTGGCGCAACGGACGCGGTGTTCCTGCATGATCGGCACGGTGGCCCGGTTGAGTTGCATCATCGTATCGAGCGCGGCGCGGTAGTGTTCCGCCGACGCCTCGCCGATCCGATGTCCCGCGACAAGGGTGCCGGTCCCGAGCGGTTTGGTGAGGATGAGCGCGTCGCCGGGCCGCGCGGCGCAGTTGCGGATGATCCGGTCGGGATGGACGATGCCGGTCACCGCAAGTCCGTATTTGGGCGGGAAATCGTTGATGGTATGGCCGCCGCCGATCACCGCCCCCGCCTCGGCCACCGCATCGGCGCCGCCACGCAGTATCTCGCCGAGCACCGCGATGTCGATCCGCGCCGAGGGGAACGACACGAGGTTGAGCGCCGTCAGCGGTCGGCCGCCCATCGCGAAAATGTCGGAAAGGGCGTTTGTCGCCGCGATCCGGCCGAATTCGTACGGATCGCCGCAGATCGGCGGGAAAAAATCGACCGTATGGATGAGCGCCGTTTCGTCGTCCAGTTTCCAGACCGCCGCGTCGTCGCCCGTTTCGGTCCCGACGATCAGCGACTCGTGGCGCGTGGCGGGAAGCGCCGCAAGAAGCGCGTCGAGCATCTGCGCCGGCAGTTTCGCCGAACAACCGCCGTACTCGACGGTGGTCAACAGGTCGAATTTCTTTTCCACGGTCACCTCACTTCACATACTCTTCGTGAATGGAGAATACGATGCCCCCCTCCCGCAGGAGCGCCGACACCCTTTCGCGGTCGGCCGCCGCCGCCTCGATACAAAGGCCGCACTGCGACGATATCGACCGGGGCACCGGGATGACGGCGCAGGAGATACCCGCGTCGCCGCACCGTTTCTCGGCCGCGATGACCGCGTGGGTCGATTCGAAGAGGAACAGTATCATCCTGTCTGCACCTTTCTCACCGCGGTCAACAGATACGCGATATCGTCGGCGGTATGGTAGGGCGAGAACGCCGCGCGGACCGTCCCGTCGGGGAAGGTCCCAATGTGGCGGTGGGCCGCCGGTGCGCAGTGGAGCCCGATGCGCGTCTCGATGCCGAACTCGTCGTGCAGGCGGCGGCCGAAAAGGGCGACATCCATCGTTTCGCTCACGAAGGAAAAAAGTGCTCCCTGCCGTTCCCGGTCGGCGGCGCGGAAGACCCGCAGGCCCGGTATCCGTTCCAGTTCCTCCAGCAAAGCGAAAAGGTCGGCGGCGGCATGGCGCGGATCGGGGCGGTGGAGAAGCGCTTCCCGCAGGCCGCAGATACCGGCGATGTTCGGGGTCCCCGCCTCGAATTTATCGGGGAGGAAGCCGGGCATCTCGAACTGTTCCGAATTACTGCCGGTGCCACCGTCGATGAGCGGCGCGATGCGGCCGGGATCTTTCAGGTAGAGGGCTCCGGTGCCGGTCGGCCCGAGAAGTCCCTTATGCCCCGTGATGGCGACCATGTCGATGCCGTCGCGCTCCGCCGCTATCGCGACATGACCGGCCGACTGCGCCGCGTCGAGAAGGAGCGGGACCGCGCCGATGCGCCGTTTGATCTCCGCGATGGGCTGGATAACGCCGTTCACATTACTCTCATGGTTCACGATCACCAGTTCGGTCCGGTCGCAGAGCACCGCGCCGATCCGGTCGATATCGACCGTCCCGTCGGGATGGGCGGGAAGGGTGCGGATGGTGAGCCCGCGCTCGGCGGCGATCCGGCTGAGCGGCCGCATCACGGCGTTGTGTTCGAGCGGAGAGACCAGCACCGCGCCCCCCGCGAACGGGAACCCTTTGAGCGCGATGTTGATCGCGTGGGTGGCGTTATGGGTGAAGATCAGATGGGCCGCCTGCGTGACGCCGATCCGCGCCGCAAGAAGCGTCCGCGTCTCCTCCACCAGCCGCGACACCGCCACCGTCCGGGCGTGGGCGCTCCGGCCGTAACTCCCCCCCATCTCGTTGAGGTAGCGCGCCATCCCGGCGGCCACCTCCGGCGGCTTGGGGAACGAGGTCGCGGCGTTGTCGAAATAGGTGTTGCGCCCGTTCATGGCATCCTTCACGGACACACGATCTTCGACGCGCCGGTGAGCGCCCCGAGGATGTCGTACATGTTCGATATCCGGCCGACCGCCACCTTCTCCTTCACCGTGTAGAAATCGGCGCAGGTGCCGCAGATGAGCAGTTCGACGCCGCGCGACTCCAACTCTTTCAGCGCCGGAAGCACCGGCGAACCCTCGATCGCCAGTTTCACCCCGCCGTTGTAGAAAACGATGCGGCGCGGGAGCGGCTCTATCTCTTTTATCGTGTTGACGAACCCCTTCATCAGGATCGCGCCGAGCGTCTCATCGCCCCGCCCCATCGTCTCGCCGGCGATGCAGACCATATGCGTCCCCGTGGTCGTCGCGGGGCTGTCGGAGCAGTACCCCTCGGTGGGCGCGGTGACCGCTTTGCCGCTGCGCGACACGGTGAGGTGGTATTCGCTCCCCTTCTGCGCGGTGGTGAACGATACGCCGTTGTCGGAAAGGAACCGCTCGACATTCTCCCGCGCCGTCGCGTTGTCGATGAGCAGGATGAATTCGGGTCCGGTCGCCGGGTCGTTCAGCGCCTTTTTGGCGAGTATCAGCGGTTTGGGGCACAACTGGCCCCGTGCGTCGACGGTCGGCATGGTCATCTTTCCCTCCGTTACTTCAGTTCTTTTTCGCAAGAAAACGCAGGTCGCCCTCACGCCGGGTCAGTTTCTCGTTGTCGAACAGCGCGAGCAGGAGTAGCGACGATTTCCGGTTCCCGCCGGTGAGATCGCGGAACCCGGCGACCGATATCCCTTCGCCGCTTTTCTCCAGATGCGCGATCAGTTTCGCGCGGCAGGCGTCGACCACCGCGCGGTCGATCACCTCGTCGCCCATGCGGCAGATCGCGCCGGTCGCGGCAAGATGGAGGAGCACCTGCACCAGTTCCTTGTCGCTCATCCGCCGTTTGGCCGCCGTCTCCTTCATCACGCTCATGAGCGGCACCTGCATGCCGCATTCCCGGATATAGCCGCCGATCGCCTCGATGTGGCCGCGCAGTTTCTCGTCGATGTCGCCCAGATCGTGCGGCGGCAGATAGGTCTTTTCCTTCTCCTTCAGTTTTCCCTTTTCGACCTGCCCGCGCAGGACGGCTCGCAGGAACGCCTCGCCGGCGGTGTCGCGGTCTATCCGGAGCGCCCCCCGTATCTCGTCGAAATTGGCGCCGCGCACCGACAGCGGGTTCTCCTTTCTGAACTGCTGGACCGCCTTCAATGCCCCTTTCCGCAACTCCTCCATCCCCTCTTTGGTGTAGAGAAGCATCTCCCCCTTTTCCTCCAGCGAAACGATGTCGTCGGCGATCCGCTTGCCGAGGCTTTCGCGCACCGTATCGACCGTGAGATTCATCGTCCCGGCCATCTCGGCGGCGGTCGTGGCGCGGTGGAACTTGCGCACCTGCTCCGCGATGAGGTCGGCCAGTTTCCCGGCGGTCAGTTTCCCCACCGCCGCGACCACCTCATCTTTCGGACGGCGGTGATGGAGCGGAGCGATATCGACCACCGCGCCGCCGCCGAGCGTCCATTCGTCGGAACTGTTGCGGATGACGAAGCGGTCGCCGTGCTGGAGGATGACCGGCTCGGGCAGATGGACCTGCACCAGCGCCCGTTCCCCCGCCGTGACGGTGTCGCGATCGATGAGGTGCATCCGCGCCTGCCGTTCGTAGGTGCCGACATGGAAACTCACCTGCGACCAGCGGCCGAGCGTCACCCCCGGCTCGTAGATCTCGAGTTCGGCGTCGATAAGATCGGTAGCGCGCAGCGGCCGGTCGGCCAGCACCATGCCGCGCCGGAACCGTTCCCGGTCGAACCCGACGAGATTGAGCGATGCGCGGTCGCCCGCCACCACCTCCGCGACCTCGGCGCCGTGCCGTTCGAGCCGCCGGACGCGGAACGGATCGTCGTCCCCCGGCAGGAGATGGAGCGCGTCGCCCACCCGCGCCGTGCCGCTGACCACCGATCCGGTGGCGACCGTCCCGTGTCCGGCGACGGTGAAGAGCCGGTCGATGAAGAGCCGGAAAACGCCGCCCGCGGGCCGCGGCTCGACCCGTTCGATCACCCGGCGTATCGTATCTTTCAGCAGTTCCATCCCCTCGCCCGTCTTGGCCGACACCGCGACGACGGGTGCCGACTCAAGGAAGGTCCCCTGCGCCAGCGCGGCGATATCCTCCTTCACGATCTCGCGCAACTCCTCGTCGGCCAGATCGCTTTTGGTAAGGGTGATGATGCCGTGCCGGACCCCCAGTATCCGCATGATGTTGAGGTGCTCGCAGGTCTGCGGCATGATCCCCGCGTCGGCCGCGATGACCAGCAGGACAAAGTCTATGCCGCTCGCGCCGCCCACCATCGTGTGGATGAAATCGCGGTGCCCCGGCACATCGACGATGCCCAGCGTATCTCCCGCCCCGAGGTCAAGGTGAGTGAAGCCGAGATGGATGGTGATGCCGCGCTGCTGCTCCTCCTTGTGGGTATCGCAGTCGAAGCCGGTGAGCGCCTTGATGAGCGCGGTCTTGCCGTGATCGACATGACCGGCCGTCCCCATGATGAGATGTTTCATGGCTCTTCCCGCAGGATGCGCGCCGTTTCGGCGGCGACATACGGGATATCGGCCGCGGAAAGCGTCAGCACATCGAACAATATTTCGCCCTGCCGCAGGACCGCGACGATGGGCCGTTCGCACCGGTGGAGGGCGGCGAACAGGCGTTCAGCGAAAAGCGACCGCTCCTTCTGCGCCCCTTTCCCCGACAGTATCTGGACCGCGCGGCTCGGCAGTTCGAGCGACGGCAGGGTCCCGCCGCCGCACCGCCCGACGCTTTGCACCATTTTCGCCGTCACATTCTCCGCCTGCAATGCTTTCAGCAGCATCGCCGCCTTCTCCTTCAGCCGTTCCTCCGACTGTTCCAGCATCGCGAAGAGCGGCAGATCGCGCCGGAGCGACTCGTCGCTGAAGTAACTTCTGATGACGCTCGAAAGGACCGCGAGGGTCAGCTTGTCGACCCGGAGCGCCCGCATCATCGGCGCCTCTTTCAGCCGCGCGATGAGTTCGCGCCGCCCCGCGACGATGCCCGCCTGCGGCCCGCCCAGCAGTTTGTCGCCGCTGAAGGCCACCAGATCGGCGCCGTCGGCGACGGCCGAGGCGACATCGGGCTCCCCCTCGAGCGGCAGTCCCCGCGGCCGCCGGATGAGCCCCGACCCGATATCGTAGAGGAACGGCAGGCCGTGACGGTGGGCGAGCGCCGCCAATTCGCCGACCGGCGCCTCTTCGGTGAAGCCGATCATGTCGAAGTTGGAGCGGTGCGCCTTCATGATGAGGGCGGTGTTGGGCGTTATCGCCTTTTCAAAGTCAGAAAGACGCGTCTTGTTGGTGGTGCCCACCTCCACCATGACCGCCCCCGATGCGGCCAGTATCTCCGGTATCCGGAACGAACCGCCGATCTCGACCAGTTCGCCGCGCGAGATGATGACCTCCCGCCCCTTGGCGATGACGGCCAGCGCGAGCATGATGCCGGCGGCGTTGTTGTTGACCACCACCGCGTCCTCGGCCTTGGTCAGGAAGGTGAGGAGCGGCGTCACATGGTCGGCGCGGTGACCTCTCTGCATCGCATCGAGGTCGTATTCGAGGTTCGAGTAGCCGGTCACCACCCCGGCGATATCGGCCAGCACCTTCGGGCCGAGCGGCGCGCGGCCGAGGTTGGTGTGGATGACGATGCCGGTGGCGTTCACCACCTCCTTGAGATGCGGCCGCGTCATGCAGGCGATCGTTTCAACGCATTTCTTCACGATATCCTCCCCTTCGACCGGACGGCCGGTCGCCAGTATCTCGGTGCGCGCCCCGTCGATGACGCCGCGCACGATGAACCGCACCAGTTCCGCGCCGCAGCGCGTGGTTTCCTCTTTGATCTTTTCACTCCCCAGCACCTGATCGACGCCGGGCAGTTTCCGCAGAAGCGCGTGTAGTTCCTTTTTGTCCAT
>ERZ1645192.1759-NODE-1759-length-18046-cov-7.153466_pt1 | contig 18046 bp, 13 predicted proteins | sample MGYA00575354_ERZ1645192 | MGnify/ENA primary metagenome ERZ1645192 (study PRJEB40844, sample SAMN11349763) | freshwater sediment metagenome | isolation source: river sediment | host: Sediment | place: India: Faizupur Khadar , New Delhi | collected 2017-02-21 ... | reverse complement strand
GTATTGCTTCAATCTCCTGTAGTGATACGATTGAACGTGCCTGCAGTACCTATTCTGCAGCACATGTTCTGGCAGAATATCTTTAATTTTTTTAGGTTTACCTGATGACAGATGAATCACCTCCGGTATTGATCCTGGATACCTCCGCATTTTTTATCACCGTCCCTGTTACCGGACAGATAATGACAGTTCCTCGGGTGGTAGATGAACTGAAGGATCTGAAAGGGAAAGCCAGACTTGAAGTCTTACTCTCACAGGGATTGATAATAACTGAACCGGGTCATGAATCGCTTATCATCGTAAAGAAAGCTGCAGAAAAATCCGGAGATGGTTCTGTCTTATCACAAACAGATACTGATATCCTTGCCCTTGCCTTTGAGTATCATGGGATTATATGCACAGATGATTTTGCTCTCCAGAATACTGCACAACATCTGAAAATCGGTGTCCATCCTATGATGCAGAAAAAAGCAGAAATGCGGAGATGGAAACTTCGGTGCTCAGGATGTGGGAAATATTACGACACCATGCCGGCTGATTTGATCTGTCCGATCTGTGGCCTGCAGGTAAAACGAAAAAATAAATAGATTGACGAAAATGTCTGTTCAGATGTCTACCCTGGATGAATTAATACAAAAAGCACGTCACCTGCGAAGTGAAGGACACAGCCCCGGGCAGATTGCCGATGAACTGTCCCTCTCTATGGAGACCGTGACCTGGCTTTTGACTCAGGAGAAAGGAGCGGCCACTCCGAAAGATGTTCATATTGACTGGACTGCTGTATCTGGTGAGTCTCAGCTTCTGGAGGAGAGTGCCCAGATGCTTCTCTCCCGGCTTCATTTAAAAAATCCCGAGGGACCGGTTCCGCAGGTATATGTAGGAATTGCCATATCGGGCATTCCCCTCGCAACCCTGATGGCAGTATCAGAGGGAGTCAGAATTGGTATTTATCATCCTGCAAAACATGCAGGAGGCGATGAGCCGATCGGTTCTATGAGCGGGAATTTTGACATCCATGCCGGAGAGAGAATCGTAGTAGTGGATGATGTTATCACCTCCGGCAAAACCCTGCAGGAAGTAATTGATTATATCAAACGGCATGGAGCAATTCCTGTCGCATGTTGTGTTCTCTTTGATAAGCGCGGCATTCGGGACATTGACGGCGTTCCGGTTTACAGTCTGTTTAAGGTCTCCCGAATAGACTAACCGGTTTCATCATGAGATATCAACTCACAACTTTTATATAGAACTTTAAATCCACCTGTATTGAAACGGAGGATATTCTATGCTTGCTCAACAACCGGTAATCATTCTGAAACAGAATGTCGAGCGTACACAGGGATTTGAAGCCCAGCGCTCCAATATAGCAGCAGCAAAAGCACTTGCTGAGGCGGTTCGGTCTACCTTAGGTCCACGAGGAATGGACAAGATGCTCATCGACGGAACCGGTGATGTAACCATCACCAACGACGGTATCACGATTCTTGATGAGATCTCTGTTCAGCACCCGGGAGCAAAGATGGTCATTGAAGTTTCCAGAACTCAGGATGAGGAAGTTGGAGACGGGACTACAACCGCGGTCATTCTTGTTGGTTCACTTATGGAACAGGCAGAATCCCTGCTCAATAAGAAGATTCATCCAACCGTCATTTGCCGTGGATACCGGATGGGAATGCAGAAAGCTCTCGAAATTCTGCAGTCTATGGCATCGAAGACTGATGCATACAATAAGGACGTCATGAAGAAGATTGTCCAGACAGCAATTACTGGCAAATCAATCGAGGACGTCAAGGATAAAATAAGTCAAATCTCAGTTGAAGCAGTAATGAAAGTTGCCTCCAAGGACGGGAACAAGGTTACGGTGAGCGAAGATGACGTCAAGATAAAAAAGCACACCGGCGCCACCATGGATGATGCAGAACTCATAATGGGCTGTGTCATCGACAAAACCCGTGTTAACCAGGAGATGCCAAAACGCATTACCAATGCAAAGATTGCACTTGTTCAGAAGGAACTTGAGATTAAAAAGACCGAAGTCAAATCAAAAATTAAGATCTCAAGCACTGAGCAGATGGAAGCATTTGCTGAACAGGAGCGGAGTGCATTAAAAGAGATGGCCGATGCTGTGGCAAAATCCGGAGCAAATGTTCTCCTCTGTCAGAAAGGTATTGCGGATGCAGCCCAGTTCTACCTTGCAAAGGCAGGAATTCTTGCAATTGAAGACGTCCCGGAAACTGATCTGAAATTTGCAGCCCGTTCACTTGGCGCAACCATTGTAACAAAAGCAGAAGATCTGAAAAAGAGTGACCTTGGAGCAGCCGAGAAGGCAGAACAACTGGATGACGCTGAGATGGTAGTCATTTCCGGTGCAAAGAATCCAAAGACGGTAACCATTCTGCTTCGTGGTTCTACCTATTACCTGGTCGATGAACTTGAGCGAGCTGTTGTCGATGCAACCCGTGTGGTCATGGACGCAATGGAAGATGGACAGTTTGTACCTGGTGGCGGGGCAGTTGAGAGCGAACTTGCAGTTCGTCTTCGTGACTATGCCGTAAAGGTCGGTGGTCGTGAGCAGATTGCCATCGAAGCATACGCAGATGCATTCACCGCTGTTCCGATCACTCTTGCAGAAAACTCCGGATATCATCCAATCGACAAACTGGTTGAGTTAAAGAAGGCACATGCAGAAGGAAAGAAGAACTTCGGGCTGAATGTCTATACCGGAAAATTGGTTGATATGCAGAAAGACGGAGTAATCGAGCCAATCAGATGCAAGAGGCAGGCAATCCAGAGCTCAGAAGAAGCTGTTGAGATGCTGCTTCGTGTTGATGATATGATGGTATCCCAGTCTGGCAGAGGCGGAATGCCAGAAATGGATTAATCTTTTTTTTACTCTTCCAGATAATATCCGGAATCCGGAAGTCTGTTTAACTGTCTTTTATTTTTCTTTTGTTCGAGAACATCAAATCCTTTGATCATGAAATTAATCTTTGCCGCTTCTTTTTCCAGTCGATTATCATCATCTTCCAATTTTTTTAAGACATTCTCAAGCATTTCAATTACTTCAGGTGAGGTTCTGGAACGTGATCCTTTTAGTATTTCAAAAACATCTTCCAGATACATACCCGATGCTTTCGAAATAGATACCGCGGAAAAGCCTCTCAGTCGTGCAAGTAAATCCGGGGGAAAAGGAACAGACCAGGATATTTTACTAAGATTCTGCTTCTCATCACTCGATCGAAAGAGACCCATTTGAAATCACCACATCTGTGCAGGTATTGGTATGCCTGATAATTATTGGTAATACTATGGACAAAAAGATTATCTCTTTTATGCATAGGTGAATGAACCTTTCAGAATAGTATTGTCCGACCCTCAGGATGGCAGGGGTGATCGACCGGGCCGGACAGGTATCGGTGATACCAATATTTCTGGAACATATTTTTCAATAAGCATAGTGATCTGCCGGGCAGAATTGCCGGGCATAAATGACTGCTATATGAAAGAAATTCGCGGCTCAATAGAAGAATAGAGGTATGGGTTCATTTTTTATTTCTACGATATTATTATCAAACGGAAGTGATAACATGTTAAAGCAGCTGTGCCGAGGTAGTCTAGTCCGGGAAGGCGGTGGTCTCGAAAACCACTGGTGGCAACACCTCGGGAGTTCAAATCTCCCCTTCGGCGTTCATTTTTAAGATAATAATTTTTATATATAAAAACCCATATGGTTATATCACGATGGGTTGGGTATATGAAATTCTGTATTAAATCAGGAATAATCGGGATAATTCTGTTATCTTTGATCCTGTGTATCGGTACATCCTCTGGAGATATCCCTCCAATTAGTGTCCAGAATGCGCATACAACAATTACAGCAGATTTTTCAGCCGATTTACAAGAAGGAAAGGTTCCTTTCACGGTCTCCTTTACCGATCTCTCAACCGGTTTACGCGATCACTTTGAATGGTCATTTGGTGATGGAGAGAGTTCATCTGAACAAAATCCGGCTCATATATATGTTGAACCCGGAGTTTATACCGTCTCATTGTCTGTTTCAGGAACCGCTGGATCAGATAAGAAGACGAGAATAGGATATATTTCCGTTTCAGAACCGGATTCAGACCCTGTCTCACAACCAGAGCCGGTTGTTCCAGAGCGCACTTTGGAAAATGAATCATCTATCCTGATTCAGAATGGGGAGATCACAGAGACTGAAGATCAGGATCAGGTGTCGATTTTGAAAACTCCTGAGTCAGTTCCAGAAAATACAGAATCCGTCATTCCTGTTTCAGGACCTGTTGCATCATCCATTCATGCTGATTTTTCGGTGGCGGATGAAGTCGGCCTCTCACCTCTGAAAGTGAGTTTTTTAGATCTTTCAACAGGCCCGGTGTCTTCATGGCTCTGGACCTTCGGAGATGGGACAACATCAGCCGCAACCTCTCCTATACACATTTACCAGACTCCTGGGACGTATGATATTACCTTAAAAGTCGATGGTGAAGGAAGTTCGGATAGTATAACAAAAACCGGAATTGTTCAGGTAATTACTCCGGTTGTGTCATCATTTTCAGCTGAACCATGCGAAGGAACTACTCCACTCCAGGTCAGGTTTGATGAGCAGACAACCGGAGCGATCGCATCGAGAGAATGGTCCTTTGGTGACGGGCTATTTTCAGAACTTGAAAACCCGGTCCATGTATACGAATCTCCAGGAACATATGAAGTATCCCTGAAAGTAACCGGTTCACACAATGAAGACATAATGACCAGGCCCTCTTATATCATTGTTCATCCTGATCTTCCACCCCCGACCCCAACCCCGACTCCTAATCCTACTCCGGTTCCCACTCCTTCTTTTTCATCAGTACCTGAACCCGTTATGCCCTCACCAATAGAAGAAAAAATTCCCGTCCTCACTGAATCAGTTGAATCAGTCCCAGCACCGATACCTGTAGATACAGAAGTTCAGGCACCTGATGTGTCTTCGCCTGTTCTTCCTGAACCGGAAGAAATCATTCTGGGAACAAATAGTGTGAATCTTCCCCCGGAATCATCTGATGTAACAGATGGAATAATTGAAACAGTAGCTCTTGTCCCCGCTGTAGATGCACCGGATGTATCTGAGCCTCCCACTCCGGTTTCAGAACCCCAGGTTGACTTTGTATTTACTCCTGAATCAGGAGAGGCACCACTTTCAGTTCAATTTACCGATACGTCTACTGTCCAGTATGAGACACGGCTCTGGGACTTTGGCGATGGTTCGAACTCAACCGAACCAGCACCAACACATATTTTTGAAAAAGCGGGGGATTATTCAGTTAGCCTTACCCTGTATTACCCGGGATCAGAAGAAGGAGTAGTAAAATCTGTAGTCATCCCGGTACTTTCACCTCCGAAAGCTCCAGTTGCTGATTTCTCCATCAGCAGTACAGAAGGGACTGCTCCGTTTCCAATAGTATGTACTGATCAGTCTGAAGGTGAAATCACCGAATGGATATGGGACTTTGGAGATGGTAAGGTAATACGAGGTAAAAACCCGACCCATACCTATGTCATGCCTGGTCAGTACCCTATTACTCTGACAGTAAGAGGACCAGGCGGAAAGGATGAGGAACGTAAAAATTCAGTCATCACAGTGCTGGAGGCACCACCTGTACTGAAGGCACAATTCTCTGCCGATCCGGTGCAGGGAAATAATCCACTGGATGTATCATTCCATGATGAATCAACTGGAACGATTATTGCATGGTCCTGGGATTTTGGTGATGGCGTTACATCAACAGAACAAAACCCGACCCACGTTTATACCCAGCCCGGAACATATCATGTAAAACTGAGCGTGACCGGTCCGGATGGCACAGATGAACTTGTGAGGGAGAACCTGATCACTCTGGAAAAATCAATTGAACCAGTTCATGCTGCATTCTCTGCTCTGCCTATCTCTGGAGATGCACCACTCACAGTTGCATTCACAGATAAATCAACAGGAGATACTGACAACTGGAACTGGTCATTCGGGGATGGTCTGACTTCCAATGAGAAGAATCCTTCACATATCTATTCAAAACCTGGCATCTACACTGTAACTCTGAATGCTGGTGGACCTGGTGGAAATGATACAGTGGAAAAGAAAGATCTCATATCTGTTCTTGGATCTGGTCTATCTCCTGAGCTAATTATCACCGCAGAACCCGCACAGGGAACTGCTCCTCTTACTGTCTTATTTGGAAAGACAAAAACTGATAATGAGATGAGTTCGCAATGGAGTTTTGGTGACGGGAATACTTCAGGTGAAGCCTCACCAGTACATACCTACATAAATCCTGGTGTTTATAATGTAAGTCTTACAATTCAGGATTTACAAGGACAATCCCGAACCATCACGAAGAATGAATTTGTGAATGTCACAAAACCAGTCCCACCACCGGTAGCAAACTTCTCCGGCAATGGAACAGAAGGAAATGCCCCCTATACTATCAGATTTACTGATCAGTCACAGGGTGAAATTGCGGAATGGATCTGGGACTTTGGTGATGGGACATCTGCAGAAACCCAGGATGTTGTTCACACATTCAATACCACTGGCACATACTATGTGTCCCTGACCGTGAAAGGTCCGGGTGGGGAGAACCAGTATACCACCAGTAAGCCGGTATTGGTAAAGGAACCAATTCATGAGAAACCGGTCTCTAAATCCGGAAATGAATCACCCGTTCAGATAAATATTACTGAATCGACTGAAATCACAAATATTTCTCATGAATCGGTGGATGGAATCCTGAATACGACTAAGGTCGGGCCGGTTATTCCTGATATTACATATCAGGAGTCTGAAAAAGAAGATGGAAAGGAACAAGAGAAAAATCAGAGCCTCATTATCAATGGAACCGAACCAGAGATACAACAAGTAATCGCGATTCCTGTGAATAAAACAGAAACCGCTATTAATGTAACTAAACCTAAGCCGACAAAAGTCATTGACACGAAAGAAAGACCTGAAATAGTTGTTCCGGAGATCATGGTTTCAGAAAAGACAGGTCCTGCACCGCTCAGTGTAGAATTTAGTTCATCATGGGCAAAAGAAAATGGGACCTATCTCTGGAAATTTGGGGATGGAATGACCTCGAATGAATCAGAAGTGACTCATATCTATGAAAAACCAGGTCTGTATTCTGTTCACCTGACTCGTGTGTTAGAAGGGAATACTCAGGAGATTATCAATACGAATCTCATCAATGTGACAGAATCTGTGTCTATCCCAATAGCATCATTCTCTGCTGAGCCGGTTTCCGGCCCGGCACCATTGCATGTTACCTTTACGAGTGATTCAACCGGCACCATTTCAGATTGGATTTGGGACTTTGGGGATTTGACAAGTGATACTGGTGAGACAGTTACTCATACCTATTCAAAGCCGGGAACGTATTCAGTCGGAGTAGCGGTCCATGGTCCGGGTGGTTCATCGACAGAAATACGGGAAGATTTCATAACTGTTGGAACATCTCTTACTCCACCACAGGCCAGGTTCAGAACAGATAAGAGAACCGGATATGCACCATTGACGATCCGATTCACTGATCAGTCACTTGGCAAGGTCTCCGACTGGAAATGGGACTTTGGAGACGGAGAAAACTCAACTGAAAGGAATCCTGTTCATGAATTTAATAAAACAGGTATCTATTCCGTATCATTGACTGTTTCAGGACCCTCCGGAACAAATCAGGTCAGCAGAAAAGGATATATTGTGGTTTCGCCTGAACCAGAGCCGCTTGTAGCAGGTTTTACCCTGAAACCTTCAGAAGGGATAGCTCCCCTGTCTGTTCAGTGTACCGATGAATCCACAGGCAGTATAAACCGGTATCTGTGGGAGTTTGGTGATGGAGCAGTATCAGAAACGAGGCATCCCTCTCACCGGTATACTACACCTGGTTCATATATTGTCAAGCTCACGGTGTATGGATCATCCGGAGTCAGTTCGGCAGATCAGATTGTAACTGTGGGACCGACTCTCACAAAAGCCGACCGGATGAATCCGTATCCTAATTATGTGCAGTCGGTGACCGGAGAGCAGAATCAATCACATAAGAATGATTCAGGGTTATCAGAAGCGTCAAAGCCAATAGCAGATTTTGGTATCAGTAAAAAGAGTGGTCGGGCTCCCCTGTCTATAACCTGCGAGGACCGTTCATCAGGAACTATAGAATCCTGGTCATGGAACTTTGGTGATGAAAGTAATTCTATTGAGCAGAATCCTGCTCATACCTATAGGAAACCTGGAACCTATACCATTTCCCTGACTGTAAAAGGGCCATATGGTGTATCAAGCAAAAAACTTCGTGATGCGATTCAGGTTTTTTAATTAAATCCATTTTTTCCATCTGAAAAATCCGGCCATACTGGTTGTTATCAGAATCATTATCCCGAAAATTATCAGATATCCGGCAGGGTGATCAATTCCCGGGAGATATGAGAAATTCATTCCATAGACTCCGGTGATAAATGTCAGGGGTATGAAGATTACTGCAATTACCGTAAGAACCCGCACTACCTCATTTGTCCGGTTCGATACTGAAGAGAGATAGATTTCCATTATGCCTTCCGCCATTTCACGGTGAACATCAAGGTCTTCAGATATTTTGATCACATGATCATAGACATCTCTCATGAATATCCTGGTGGAATCTGTCATGATATCTGAATCAGATCTCTCCAGATGCATGATCACATCCCGGAGCGACCAGACCTGTCTTTTAAATTTTATAAGTGTATGCCGAAATGACTGAATGTCTCTGACAATCGCCGGATTTGGATCATGTACAACCCGCTCCTCGAGTTTTTCTGCTAAATCTTCGATTCTTTCAAGACCGAAAAAGTAGGTATCAACAATGGAATCGATGAGTGAATACATCAGGTAATCGACATCATGTGTTCTGAATTTTCCATTTGGATGTAAAATGCGTGTTTTAATATTATCAAACGGGTCTCCGGTTTCTGATACAGATATGAGCAGATTTTGTTTCGTGATGATGTCTATCTTACGGGACTGCAATTCTTTACCGGCAGGGAGGATAATATCCAGAATAATAAAAAAACCATCTCCAAAATCCTCTATCTTCGCTCTGCCCTTGGTATTGAAGATATCTTCTGCAATCAGTGGGTGAACCATTGCATCAGTAAATATCTGATTGATCAGTTCAATATCCCGAAGCCCGGATATTTGGACCCAGCAAATACCGTCACCCGATCGTAATTGTGAAATATCAGATGATTGTACATCTCGAAAAACACGTACCCCTTCTACAGAATAAACCAGAACAGAAACTATGGTATTTTCTGGTTCATGTTTACCAATATAAATCGGGATACCTGGCGGGAGACCAGTCTTTACCGAAACATGGTCCTCGTATGTTACATCTTGCACTGTTTGCATTCGTGTAACAAAAATAGAGATTATGAGTTGTTATGCTTTTCCGGGAAGAGTTCTTCAAATGGTTTTTCATCTTCATGACGGATTTTTATACCACTGATTTTCCCGGTTTTTATCCCGATATAATATATAAGCATGGGGATGGTAACTGCCGGAACGGAAAGAAATAATGAACCTCTCAGATCTTCATTGAATGCAAGGATGAGCAGGGCAAATATCTCAAGTATAACACCTATCATTAATGGGAACCATGGAGATAAGGGAGCTGGGGCTTTGATCTCCTGCTTCGTGTATCCCCGTTCGTATACCCGTTTTCTGAATACCACCTGCGAATAACAGATTGATATCCAGCAGATAGCTCCGGTGAAAGCTGAAACAGACAAGAGCCAGAGATACAGTTCACCCTCACCATTTGAGAACCACCACATACCCAGGACTGCCCAGCACATGAGAAGGGTGAACAGTGTGGCATACATGGGTGTGCATTGCTTGTTCAGCCTGGAAAAGACTTTTGGAGCCATACCTTCTAATGAAAGGCCATACAGAGCCCTGACCGACCCATAAAATCCTGAATTTGCACAGGAGAATGCTGCTGTCAGAACAATGAATGATAAAATTCCAGCAACTTCGGTAAATCCGTACTTGGCAAGAGCAAGTGAAAATACACTGTCTGATAATCCTGCTTCCGAGTAGGGAAGGATCATGACAAGCAGGAGAATCGGGATGATATCCACACGAAGGATACGGTATACAACCTGACGACATGCCTTTGGTACGATTCTGTCCGGGTTTTGAGTTTCTGCAGCGGCAAGTCCGACGATCTCAGAACCCTGAAAGTTAACCAGAATGAGAGCAAGATTACTAATGAGGATAAAAACTCCCGCCGGGAATATATCCATAAAGGGATCACTATTCGGTGGGAAGAGCACACTAAAACCTATTGGTCCCCCGGTTCCAATAAATCCCAGGATGATGAGAGCTGCAACAACACAAAATACCCCGTTGTGGATAATTTTTATAAGGGAGAGGGTACTTTCAACAAACCCGAATCCTCCTACATGAATAATATTCAGAAGGGTAATCATAGTGAGGAAGATAACTGCCCAGGCAACGATTGGAAGCTGGGGGGCAAATACATGCATAATTATTCCCCCTGCGACAGCTTCAGATGGAATATAGGCACACCAGTTAAACCAGTAACTCCATCCGGTTCCGACAGCCCATGTCGGTGAGATGAATTCTGCCGAATGACTGATGAAATTCCCCTGTCTTGGGACATTTACCAGAAGCTCAGCAAATGACTGCATCACTGTCCAGATAACCAGGCCACCAATAGCATACAATAGAATGACACTGGGACCCATTTCAGCAATAAGGTAGCCTGAACCCAGGTAGTATACGGAGCCTATGATCCCGCCAATGGCAATCAGACTTGCCATCCAGGGACGAATACCCCGTTGGAGTCGCAATGATTTTGCTCTTCCTGCAAGCGGCACCGGGTTATCAACCGGTGTGTGCTCACACATACAACCTGGATTATCTTCACAGGAAGTCACTAATGAAGCCCCCTACAGAAAATCATGAAAAAATTTCCCCATTTTAATAATTTTCCCTCCATATCGTTCCTCGATTTTAAATACTCTGACTGTTGTGCTTCCAAACTTCAGCATCTCAATAAAAAATAGTTTCTATTGATTTTTACGTTTAAAAATTGAGTATTTTTTGATAATATTACAAAATTTACAATCATTTAGAAAATATCTGTGGCATTTATTTTTATTTCTTTATTATTATATGAAATAGCGAAACTACATCATTCAGGTTTATCCTCCCATCGCCACTGAAATCATACAGTGAGCCGGTATCACCAGATGAGATCTTATTCATATAGGTTACCACATCCTGAAGATCTTCCCGGCCATTCTGGTTCAGGTCGGTATTCAAGGATAATGTATACATGGGACCTTGTGCAGAAAGGGGGTGATAGTCAATATTGTTTGATTGTATGATATATGGGTCTGTACAATACCCATCCACATCAGCGGTACACAAATCAGAAAATCCCGCTTCATCAGGATCACTCCAGTAATTTCCAGCACGATGAAGAGGAGAAGAATTTATTTCATCGCTGGCATTCCAGGTGTTCATAGAATTTTTATCCTGAATCAGGCAGTTCTTATAATTTTTAAACGTGTTATATGCAAATTTATTTTCATTTCCGGTGACCAGAAGGAGGCCTCTGTTCTGATTATCGGAGAATGTGTTGTGCATGACAGCACTTTGATTAGCCCGGAAGATAACTCCAGTGTCTTCATTCTTTAGAAATGAATTAAACAATAGCTCCACCGGACCTGATAAAATTACAGAGCCGGCAAATGTATTGGATATAAAACTATTTTCAGAGAGATTCAGATTTTCAGAGTCTGAAACAAGTCCTGCATATGAACATTGGGAGAATTGTGAGTTTGTTACTGTGATATTATCACAACCGCTCAATGTAATTCCTGAAGGCATTCGTGACTTCACTCCTGAAATACGAGTCATGTACATATTTTTACACCTCCCATCTGATGCATTGTGAAGATATATTCCAGATGGGCTTTCCTGACCGTAGATTGATGACAGTGTAAAATTATTGGTATTGGTCAGATAATATCCACTTACCAGGTTTCGTTCGGCATGAAGATTCGTACATTCCAGGTTTTTTGTTCCAAATTCCGTTCGAAGACCGATACCGTTCTCCATAAAAGAAATATCTGATAGAGTGATCTTTGTGCTGTTTGCAAGTATTATGCCCGCACAATTTTTTGACAGGACAAGGTCAGACAAAAAAATGTCAGATGAATTTACAATGATCACCATCGACGGATTCGTCCCTGGTCCGATTTTTTTGTTCTGAACATCTTTCAGGTAGAGCAGTAACCGTGAGTCTATTGTATTGGAATTTGAGATCTGATGATTGTAATAACGAATATCTGAAGCTGATATGTCAAAACCTATCCGGTTGTTTTTTAAAATATTTCCTGATAGAATCATGTCCCCGGTGTCTGACAACGAAATACCAATCGTCCCTGAAGTGATAACGTTCCCGGTTATGGATGGCTGCATCACGTTAATTAGTTCAATGCCTGTTTCCTTGTTTTTATTCAGGACTGATTTCTGAATCGCTGGTGAAGAACATGATTGAATCAGTATTCCGTCTCCTGAATTAGCAGAGATTTCAGATTCAGATATTACAAGATGATCAGATCCCTCATCTGCTCTAAGTCCAAATCCAGGATTTCCTGAAATCTGACTTGAGAGGATATTTATTTCAGGAGAATTCTTGATATAAATTCCCCCTGAATTACTTTTTCCACTTTTTCCGTTCCCGGTTACCTGGATGTTGTCTATTATAATTTTCTCTGATTCTGATATCTGGATACCATATCCTCCGGTTATATCATTTCTGTTATTTTGGACAGTACTCCCGGTAATCTTGATATTGCCAGATGCTTCTATCCGGACCCCGGCACGAAGATGAGAACTCAGAGATATCTCCTCTAGTTTTATTTCATTGGATTTTTCAATAAAAAGACCCGTTTCATATTCTTTTACGGAGATATTTCTGATTGTAATATTGTGAATTTCATTATCAGGAAGGTTTACTGATATTCCGATGGATCCTGGAGATACATTGCCTGTCACTATATTGCCACGACCATCCAGGATGATATCTGATTGTGTGATCTGAATTACCGATTCATTAAAAAAAACCGTATCATTCAGATAATAAACTCCTGGTTTATCTAATATCACCGGAAAGGATGAAAGTACATTCTTATCTACAGGATTAGAAGATGACAGGTCAGGGGGGAGCAGTTCATCCCCGGAACAGAGTCCGGAAATGCTGAAAATGAAAACTATGAAAAAACAAATTATTTTTCTTCCGGATATTTTCTTCCTGGTATGATTGATATTCGAAATATCCATAGTATCAATATATTTCTATTCACATATAATTTTCATACGGATAACAAAAACGGAATACACGATTTCAGGAATGAAATCATTATATGTTATATAGGTTGAATTTTCTCATGGCTTTTTTAAAATGGTCTGACGTGCTCAGTGTCCATGTTACAGAAATTGATGAGCAGCATCAAAAACTGATTCAGTTAATCAATACGCTCCATGATGCAATGCTGGAGAAAAAGGGGAAAGATGTTCTTGCCAATATCCTTGATGAGCTCGCTGCATATACGGTGTACCACTTTTCAACCGAGGAAAAATATATGCAACAATGTAACTTCCCCGGATTGGTAAATCATAAAAAGGAGCATGATACATTTGTTGGAAAAGTTGATTCATTCATTAAAGATTACCAGGCCAACAGGCTCGGTATCACCATTGAACTTATGACATTTCTCAAGGAATGGGTCTCCAATCACATTCAGATAACGGATAAAAAATATTCAGAGACATTTAATAAAAACGGCATTATATAAACTACTTCACCTTCTCTTTTGCTGTCTTTCGTATCTGCTTTATGTATTCAGGGTCAATGAGCTACAGATGAATGAGTTGCAGGACTGGTTTGCCTATTCCTCGTTTCGGCCCGGACAAGAAGAGATGCTAAACAGGGCTGTAGAAACGGCCAGAACGGGTGGCGTCCTCCTCATTGATGCACCGACCGGATCCGGAAAATCCTCTGTCGTGTCTGCATTATTAGCCGGACGAAAAGACCGCCAGATAATTGTTGCTGTCCGGACCATTTCCCAGCTTGCAACCTATATCCGGGAACTCGAGCTCATTCGGAAAAAACAACCCGGATTAAAATTTTCATACCTGGTGGGAAAAAGTTCGATGTGTCCCCTGGGCGGTTCAGGTGATACCTATCGGAAATGTGAGGCAGTCAAGGGTTTTTCAACTGCGCTAATCCGGGAGCGGGCAGATAGAGGATCCCTGGATCCTTCGAAAGATAAGGTCATACTTGATCAAATCAGAAAAAATGATCCCGACCACCCAATCATCTGTCCGTTTTTTATCAGAAGCAGGATGGCGATTCAGAATGAAAAAGCAGGTGGTCTTCGTCTTGTTCCTTCTGATGCCTGTAAACGTCTTTCCACGCAGGTTATTGAGCGCTGCATTAAACCTGACACATTACGGGAATCATGTGACGGACTGTGTCCTTATGAGGTTATGGCACAGGCTTCATTGCAGGCTGATGTGCTCATCTGTAATTATCATCATATTATGGACGAGCAGATTCGGGAGCAGTTATATCTTAACCTGCAACGAGAACCCTCTGAAATCCTGCTTCTCATAGATGAAGCACATAATTGCGGTGATGTAATGCAGGATATCATGTCTGTAAGTCTGGATCATCGGGCCCTTGAACAGGCAGATCATGACATCTCCTCAATCAAAAAGGAAGTAAAAGACCTTGAAGCAATAAGGCGGCTTATTCCGGGGATTAGGAAATTCCTTGATGGTCTTCGCCGGTCAACCGAGACTGAAGACTGGTTTGATCCCCAGTTATTCAGCCGGATGATACTCCGTGAGTCATTATATGGTACAATGGAGGAGGTGGTTGATGATTTCATGGATCTTGCTGAAAATATTAAAGAGACCAACAGCAAGCGGGGTGATTTCAGAACAACCGGAATTGAACGTCTATCTGCTTTTTTGTACCGCCTTCATAACTCGGGAACCAATCCTGCATACCTCACCCTGTTTCGTAAAGATAATGAGAATATTTATCTTGAAGTCAGGAATATTGATCCTTCACCCGCTCTCTCAACTCTTGCACGGGAACACTTCTGTTCAGTTTATATATCCGGAACATTAACACCGCTCAGTAGTTATCAGCAGCTCTATTTCAGAGCTCTTCCAGCGGACTATCCGGTTTCATCATTTTCACTACCCAACCATTTTCCCAAAAAGAACCGTATGGTTCTCGCAACCGCAGATATTACTTCAGCATTTTCTCAGCGACAGTCGGATGACAATACAAAAAGAATGGTTTCTTACATTCGCAACTTCTGCACAATCCCAGGAAATTTAGGTGTATGGTTGCCCTCTTACCAGATGCTGGAATCGGTTACACGGGAAGTTGAGATGCATCTCCATGACCGTGAGGTATTCATTGAACCCCGGGATAGTAGTGAGGCAGGACCCTTATTAACCAGATTTATGAGTCTGCCAGGAAAGGGTAAGAAAGGAATCCTTTTTGCCGTATGTGGAGGTAAGTTTTCAGAGGGACTGGATTACCGGGGAGAGATGCTGACCGGAGCCATGGTCATTGGCCTTCCTCTTGCTCCATGGAATCAGGTCAGGCAGATGATTATGCAGTATTATACTCGGCAGTATGGTGAGGAGGGAAAATTTATTGCATATACCCTTCCAGCCCTCAACAAAGTTCTTCAGGCACTCGGAAGAGTACTCAGGACTCCGGAAGACCGGGGCGTGCTCATCATCGGTGAAAACCGTTTTCTTGATCCATCCATTAAAGAACGGCTCCCTGGCTGGATGCAGGAGGAGATACAGGAAGTCGGGATCCAGTCATTTCCATCATTATTGAAAGGTTGGAAGTAATGGAAGGATCTGCCAGATTTGGGCTCTGGTTCGTCTATATACGATGGGATACAGCGAATGTAGTCAGCAGGATTCGGTTTGTCAGACAGAGTGTTCCAGGACCGGTGCCTCTTTCTCTCTCACAATATCTGGCAGGGAAAACTACAACTCTCTCTCCTCTGATAAGCCTTCATGAGCAGGACGACACTGTATACGGGAAAATTTTCCGGGAGGTTCTATCAATCCCTTATGGAGAGACGAGAACATACAAAGAAATTGCTGAATCGGTTGGAACCGGACCACGTGTGGTTGGAATGGCTATGAAACGAAACCTTACTCCAATTTTGATACCCTGTCACCGTGTGGTTTCTACGGGAGGGCTGGGTGGCTATACTCCTGATATCTCACTCAAGCAGGATTTACTGGACCTGGAGGCCAGGGTTATAAAGAAGAGACCTGGAACCCTAAAAAATACAGAACACATATCATGATTTCAGCACTCATTCTGGTTGGCGGACAGTCTACGAGAGCCAATGGATTTCCCAAATATCTCTTCACCTGCGAGAATAAAACTTTTTTAGAGAGACAGATAGAGGAACTCAGGTCTTGTTCTGATGAAATCCTGGTGGTCTGCCGTGATGGAGAGCAGATTGCAGATCTCCCTGATTCATATCCGGTAAAATGTATTCAGGACATCAGAAAAGGTCAGGGACCGGCAGGAGGTATTCATTCCGGAGCATGGCATGCAAAAGATGACTACATTTTTGTTACAGCCTGTGATATGCCATTCCTGTCCTGTGTTGTAATCAGATATCTGGTTCAGGCTTCGAATGGATTCGATGCAGCGGTTCCTGTTTGGGAAGATGGAAAATACGAACCACTCTGTGCAGTATATCGTCGGGACGCAGTCAGAGAATTTTATGAAACGAGCGGTGAACGTCGTCTTTCAGCTCTTATTCAGAACCTTCATACCCGCTTTGTTCCGGTTCAGGAAATTCGGGATCTGGTCCCGGATCAGGATATTTTTTGCAATATCAATGATCTCCATTCACTTTCAAAAATAAATGAAAAATAAGGATTATGCCTGATTGATCCTTCCGGAAATCAGTGTTGCCATTCTTTTCAATTCATCAAGTGAGACCGGTGGAACAGAGTAGCTGGTAAGCTGTACAAGATATGCTCCTTGTCTGAAAACTACTCCTGTTTTTCTGATAGACTCAAATCCGTATCCTTCATCACCGGCAATAATGGAGATATGAGTCTCTCCTGAATTTGTGGATTTTGTCTGTGCATATTGTGTCACAGCATCCTGGGCTCCCGGGAATTTGGAAATATCCTGAGTCAATTTAGAACCTGATGAGGGCAAAATTAAAATCGATGAATATTTTACCGGAGTATGAATGAGATCACCGGTTCTTTGCCATCCCGATCCCATATCTGCTTCTTTCAGAAATACTGATGGTAACAAGCCGGATTTTATTTTTTGATCTTCAATGAGTGAACTGACATTAGAGTATGCACTTACCGTCGAAGAGTCAACCGGAATTTTCATAGCAATATCTGCAGCAATTGAATCGCCCATAAAGTCAAACTGGAAAGTTCCTGCCCTGCGGATTGCTGCAGTTTTATTGGTAAGGCTGTAGGTTTTTCCATATCCTTCCCGAATTATCTCCTGGTTTGTATCCATATCATATACACGCATTTCAAACCAGGCATCCTGTGATGGCCGGACTTTTGTATATTTTATGGTTCCCTCCTTATCTCCGGTTCTTTTGTAGACTTCCTGCTCATCAGTTACCATCTTTGGATAAAATCCAAGTTCAATATAGAGCGGTGGAGTGACAAGCTGATAGGCATAAGCGGAGGCATTTTTCACAAATGACTGATTTAATATCTCATATATTGTCAGAAATTGTCGGCTGTCTGTTGATATTGGCCGGTTGTATGGGAGATATGATGTCTGGGTATCGGTTTTGAGCTGACTGTAATCCCTCGGGGGCACCTTTACAAATGATCCATTTTCAACCGGAGGTAACAGGGTTTCCGGCGAAGAAGTAT
>ERZ1645192.1758-NODE-1758-length-18057-cov-18.522053_pt1 | contig 18057 bp, 24 predicted proteins | sample MGYA00575354_ERZ1645192 | MGnify/ENA primary metagenome ERZ1645192 (study PRJEB40844, sample SAMN11349763) | freshwater sediment metagenome | isolation source: river sediment | host: Sediment | place: India: Faizupur Khadar , New Delhi | collected 2017-02-21 ... | reverse complement strand
GCGCGCCGCCCAGCTCGTGGGCTATGCGCCGCTCTGCCGCGGCGCCGCGCCTGTGGCTCTTGGTCATGTCAATTTAGCTGGCCTATGGTCTTATTCTTGGTCACCATACAGCACTTACCAAACAGCCGGCCAGAGCCGCACGGGCAAAGCTCGTGCGGTCGCGCGTCTGTCTGATTCACTGGCCAGCGGTACACAAGCGCCAAGCCGCCGTCTTTGCGCAGCTTGCGCACTTGATACCAACCATTGGCCGGCAAGCCCTCTGGACGCGGCAAACGCGCGCCTCTGGCCCGGGTGAGACCTTGGGCGCGCGCCAGCTCTAACACCTTCTCCACGGGCAGCGCCTCTTGTGGCGCCTCGTCTAGCTCTACCTGGTCAAAGTCCATTGTTCTTTTCCTTTCGCCTGGCCACCTGGTAACGATGGCGGCATTTGTCGTCACAGTATAGGCGCAGCCGGCCAGCCCCAGACTCGCCGGCGTTATGCTCGGGCAACACCTGGCCACAGGCTGGGCAGGTTCGCCACAAGCCACTTACGGGCGCCAGAGCCGGCCGGCCAGCAAGGCGCCGCCCTACCTCGGATAGCTCTAGCCCTAGCCAGTCTGCCAGCTTGGGCAGCTCGTCCGGGTCCCTTCGGGCGTCTTTGGCCCATTGCGCGCCTATGGCCCCTAGCAGGTCAAGCGCGCCCTCAAAGTCAAGTTGCGACATTTGGCACCTCGTGTCAAGCATCATGATAGGCGTCATGTCGCCTGCCTTTGCGCCCTTGTCAGAAGGTCGCGCCCGCGGTCTCTGGCGCCGGCGCCTCTTTGGCTGCCTTGCGCGCCTGGCACTCTGCCACCCACAAGGCCCACATATCGCCGGCCGTGGTAGGCTTATGATGGCTCTTTACCTGGTCATACGTGTTACGGCTATGCTGTAGCACCTCAAAGGCGCCACAGTCCACACCCCACGCTATGGCTTGCTCTGGCCCGGCAAAGCTCGTGGGGGTGGCTTTCTCGATTGCGTCTTGGTCCTCTTGAGAGAGGCCGTCATAGACGGCGCGCTCTATCGCCTCGGGCATACCTTGCCACGAGCCAGAATCGTCCCATAGGGTGAGGCCGGCCCGGCCGCGCCTGGCCCATGCCACCTTGACGCCGCGCCGGCCGTCCTTACCCTCTACCAGCTCAAGCCCCAAATTGATTGACCGCGTGAGCCGGGCAAGCTCTGTGCGTGATACTGTGGCTGTGGTCACCTCTTGCGCGTTCTGGTCTCTGCCGGTCTGCAAGTGATAGACCCAAAGCACGTCACAGCCCCAGCCGGTCACCGCGTCTTGTAAGAGTCGCATGGCCAGCGCCTTGTCACGCCAAGCCGCCGCCTTATTCTTGTGCTGGCCGGCGTCAATCTCAAGCATGGTCTCTGTCACAATCGGCGCCATAATCGCGGTCAGAGAGTCTACTACAATGGTTGCCACATCGGAGCCGGGCATATTGGCTCTTAGGCTCTCTGCTATCCGCTCGGGCGTCACGTTGTCTGCCGGCGTCTCAGAAAGCCGGTACACGGCGCCGCCGGCCAGCCTGACCACTTCGCTAAATCTGTGGTCTGCATCTATCGCCAAAAGAGGCCCGCGCATTCTGGCCGCAAAGGTTGACTTGCCAGAGCCAGGAAAGCCCACGAGGCCCCACAGCCGGCGCGGGTAAGTCGCAGGGTCAAAGGTCTTAAACGGCATGAGTCGCCTCGTCGCGCGCTTCGATGCGCGCCCTTGCTTTGGTCAGGTAGGTTGCCGACAAATCAAAGCCCACCGCCTGGCAGCCTTCGCAGATCGCCGCCAAGCACGTTGTGCCAGAGCCGGCCCACGGGTCTAGCACGGTCATACCAGGGCAGGTATACAGCCTCACCACACGCCGCGCCAGCTCAAGGGGAAAGGGCGCCGGATGGCCTACACGGCGCGCGCTTTCAGGGTTGACGCGCCAGTAAGAGGCCGTCAAAGACTCAAAATCCTTTGCCTGCCAGGCTCTGAGAGGAAAGCCAGCCACACACAGCCGCGCGCCTTTCTGGCCGATCACAAGGTATTCGTGTTGGTCACGTATGCTGGGCGCGCTTGCGCTCTGCCAGCTCCCCCAAGCCGTGCCAAGCACGCCCGGCCCCTTGTCCCAGATCACCTGGCCGCGCGTCTCAAAGCCGGCCGCGGCCAGGGTCACCCCCACGAGGCCGGCCAGGTCGTGATAGGGCTTACGGCCGCTGCCTGCCACGTTGACCACGAGCCGGCCCCCGTCTGCCAGGGCAAGCCAGGCTTGGCGCGCGACACAAGCCAAGTCCTCTGCCCAGCTCGTCAAGTCTGGCGCATAATCGTGCACGTCATAGCCCACCTTATGCTTGGCGCCATAGTAGGGGGGTGAGCCAAAGACAAGATGTACAGAGCCGGCAGGCACTGGCCAGGCTTGCCGGTTGTCATGTTGCCGCAGGTCCCAAAGCGTCACGGTTGCACCTTGAGCGCCTCAAGCGCCTTAAGTTGATTCATAGCCTGCCCCGCGGCGCGCGCATTGTCAAGGTGAAACACTCCCGCCTCTCTCTGTAGGTCTGCCGCCTGTTTTTGGATTGTTACCACTTCGGGCAAGTCTTGCGCCTCGTCTAACTTGCCTCTCAGCTCTTCCAACTCTTGCCAAAAGTCACTCAAAGAGCGCCCACCGATCATGCCTAACTCGTCTGTCAAGTCGTCTTGCTTTGCGCTTAACTCTGCCCACAAAGCGCCGTTTTCGCCGTAGGGCTGGCAGTTGCTGGGAGCCGCGAAAAAGTCAGTCTTTGCCGTGTAGCCTATGGCGTCCCACAGCATTTGTCGGGGGGGGGATGTAAGGCCGCTATGCCGTAGGTCAGACCGATAGCCCCAATATGACAGTTTCCCCAGCTCGTCTAAGGGCGCCTCGTCGCGGCCGTCTAGCCATGCGACCGCGCTGTAAAGTATGCTTTCCGCGTGGTCAAGATGCGTCTTTAGGTCTGCCACAGACACGCCATAATGAGCCACAAACGAGCCATACCAGAACGCGGCCGCGGCCCACTGTGCCACCTGGTCAATCTCTGCCCACCAGGTAGAAAAAGCATGGCAGCCGGCCGATAGCACCGCCGGCGCCTCGTTTTTGTCGGTCATTATTTCCACAAAGCAAACGAGCGCGTCAAGAGGCCGCAGGTCACGCAATAGGGCAAAGACCATGCAAGACTCTTGCCAGTAAGACGCGTCAAGGCACGGCGCCCAAGCCTCTTGCCACCTTCCCGCCGCCGGCAGGTCTGGCCCGTAAAAGTTGCGCAGTCGCAAAAGCTGCCGCGCGTGACCTTCACTCAGCGCGCGCCGGTCAAGGTAGACTTGCAAGGGCGCCGGCAGGGTCAGGAGTCGCAGCTTTTGCGCTATGTAGCTCTGGCTCTTGCCTATCCTCTTCCCCAGCTCTGTTTGTGTCAGGCCCTCAGATAGCGCCGCCTGGTAGGCCCCTGCCTCTTCAATGGGGGATAGGTCGGCGCGCTGTATGTTCTCTACCAGAGCCAGCCAGCGCGCTTGCTCTGGGGCCACGTCGCGCACTTCGGCCGGAATCGCTGCCCAGCCCAGCCGGCCCGCCGCGCGCCAGCGCCTTTCACCATGCACGAGCACATACCGGCCGTCCTGGCCAGGCCGCACAAGCACAGGCACAGCCAGGCCGTTTGCCGCCATGCTCTGGGCCAGCTCGTCAAGCGCGCCCTCGTCAAAGGTCTTGCGGTTCTGGCTGGGGTCAGGGTCAATCAGGCCCAAAAGTATGTCACGTGTCATAGCCTCACCTCTGGCAGCCCAAGAACGGCCGCCCATGCGTCGTCTAATCGCCTGTAGTCTGCCAGCAAAGCCGGGTCAGACGGGTTGCTATAGTGAGCCACGTAAGCGCGGCCCGTCGCCTCTTCCAGCTCGTCAAAGGTCTGGTACTCTGCCACGGCCGCCAGCTTGTCTGCCTCGCGCGCCTTGACGTTTAGCTCGTCTACCAGGTCGCCTGGCCACTGGTCGCGCGGCAGGTCTGCCAGCTTGGCAGCGCCGGCGTCAAGCTCTGCCTCAAGGGCAGCCAGACGAGCGCGCGCCCGCTCAAGGTCACCATGCACGAGCCGGCCGGCCCGTGGGTCAGGCTTGGGCTTGCCGTCGAAGAGGCCCGCTTGCTGGCCAGCGTTAAGCGCCTGCATGAGCGCCGCCTTGTGCGCCTCTATCTGGCGTCTCAGCTCGGGCGTCATGGCGCCTGCCGGCGCCCGGTATCGCAACGCGCCTGCCTCTGCCGTGAGCACAACACCACGGCCGGCCAGGGTCTGTAAGAGCGCCGCCGGCGTCATAGTTCGCCCTCTTCAAAGTCGTCTGAGTCCTCGTCGCGCGCGGACAACGCGGACAATTGCGGCAGGAATTCCGGTATAACGCTATATTCACTAGATTCTCTTAGGGTTATACTGAGATTCTTGCCGCAATTGTCCGCGGTTGTCCGCGCGGCTGGCTCTTTTGGCCCCGATTCGGCCCCCTCTTTGGCCAGAAGGCCCACGCCAAGCCAGGCTCTGACCTTTTCGCGCCCCAGCTCGTGGTCTGCTATACCGCGCTCTTTGAGTCTCTTGCCAAAGTGAATCTTGCCTAAAGGCTTTTCGCGGTTTGCTTCGCACCATGCCTGGTACGCGTCGAAGAGCGCCGCCTTGCTCACTTCCGCACTGGGCGCGAGTAGGCACATATCGGCCAGAAAGTCTGCTAGTACGTCCATTTCGGCCCGGTATGCCGCTGTTGCCGCAAGCACCTTTTGTGGGGTCCCCAAGCCGGCGCGCTGCCACTCAAGACACCCCTCTACCGCCCATGCCAGAATGCCGGGCAGCTCCGCGCGCAGTTTGGCCGGCAGTCTGTGGTCTTGCTTGTCCCCTGGTATGGTCACCTCAAAGGGGATGAGTCGAATTCGGCGCCATATGCCCTCGTCTGTGCCGCGTATGACGGGCTTGTGATTGCCGTACACCCACAGCTTGTGGCTTGGCTTGAATTCAAAGAATTCACCGCGCATGAAACGAGCCGTCAAGGTATCGCCGCCGGTCAGGTCTTTAACTTGCGCCTCTGCCAGCCGGCGCCCCTCGTCTACCTCGTTGGAGACCACAAAGCGCGCGCCGGGCAGCCTGGCTATGTCATTGGGGATTCCTTCGGCGCCGTTGGGTCTCATGGTCAACATGCCGCGCGGCGCCTTCTGGGCATAGTCACCCATGACGGCCGTCATGGTCTCTGCAAAGGTTGACTTGCCATTGGCCCCCGTGCCATAGGCAAAGAATAGCACTTGCTCTGACACGTCGCCTGTCAGGCTGTAGCCGATGGCGCGCTGTAGAAAGCCTATCAGGTCTTGATTGCCGGCCATGATGGTTGTCAGGAAAGCAAGCCACGTGGGGCAGCGCGCGTCAGGGTCATAGGAGACGGCCGTTATCTTCGTGCACAGATCGGCGCGCCTGTGGGGTCTCAGCTCACCTGTGCGCAGGTCTAGCGTGCCATTGCCGCAATTCAAGAGCCAGGCGTTAGAGTCCAGCTCGTCTGACAAGGCCGGTATGCCGCGCTCGGATTGCGCCAAGTCTATCATGGCGTCAACACGCGGCTTTGCCTCAGAACGCATAGCCCACTTGGCAAGCTCTTTGCGCGCTTCTTCGTCTACCAGGTTGGCAGCCTCTGCATAGATGCGCCGCACAGCCTCTTTGGCCCGGCGTTTGACCAGGCCGGCGCGGTCAATCTCCCAGCGTTGCCCCGTCCACACGAGCCAGCGCGCCCAGTCATGGCAATAGCGCAGGTCCTGGCCGGCGTGATAGGCCAGCCGCTCTGCATTGCCGAAGTCAGTACGGGCAAAGTATCGGCCGCCTGGCTCTTGCTTTGCCGGGTCTGTGCCATTGCTGCCAGGGTGAGCCAGGCCCGGCCCGCTCGGAGACGAGGAGACCGGCGCCGTGGGCCCGCTCGGAGACGAGGAGACCGGCGCCGTGGGCGCGCTTGGAGACGAGGCCGCGGGAACGTCGCGCGGCGTCTTGGCGCCGGCGTCAAGGCCGCTCTTGACGGTCGCGCGGGTTTCGTGTTCGGCCAGGCCGATTGCCCCCGCGGTTGCCTCAAGCTGGGATTCAACGTCTGCCCGGTCCAAGAGGCCGGCCCCCACAAGCTGGCCCAAGCTGTAGGCTGCCCGGTTAAGCTGGCTGTTGCGCTGCCCCTCATGGGTCCTGGCCAGCTCGTCAAGCTCACGGTCAAGCGCGGTTTGGGCGTAGGGTGAGTAACGGCCGGCCGGCGCCGCTTGACCCTTGGCTGGGGCTGTGGGCGCGCTCGGAGACGAGGCCGGCGCCGTGGTCACCAGGTCATAGGCCATGAGAAGCGCCGCCGGCGTCACCTCTGCTGGCGCCTCATGCGGCAGATCGCCGGCCAGAACGTAATAGCGACCCCCCAGCGATGGGGGCAGCAAGGCGTAATGCCCGTGGTATCGCAGCTCTACATGCTCAAAGCCGGCGCGCGCCGGCCGGTCAAGTTTGCCTTTGCCCTCGGGCAGCACGAGGCCCGGGCAGACGAGCCACACGTGATAGGCGCCGCTCGGAGTACAGACGAGCCAAGCATAATCAGCCGGCAAGCCCAGCGCAGCCAGCGCCGCCCGCACTGGCGCCACGTCCTGGCCGCCGTCGAAGTCCAGACAGACCAGGGCGCGCGACACAGGCCCGCACACGGCGGCCAGGCCGCTTGCCTTGTCCCACGGCAGGCCGGCCAGGTCCTCTGCCGTCTGGCGCGCGTCTTGCCACTTGTCCCAAGCCAGCCGGCCCGTGGGGGTGAGCACAGGCCGCTTGTCGTCACCTGTGGGAATCACGTTAAGCCCCAGCGCGTGATATTCCCGCGCGTGGGCCAGTATGTCACGGGTCATAAGCCGCCCCCGCCCGCCGCCTTGGCGTAAGCCTGCCGTGATAGCTGGTCTGCCTTGGCGTTCTGTGCGCGCGGCACCCACTCAATACGGGCGTCTGTCACGGCCGCAAGCGCGCGCAGGTCTGCCAGCAAAGGCCACAGGTTAGCCGCGCGGCACTGCCAGACTCCGGTCACCTGGTAGGCCACAAGCTGGGAGTCTGTGCGCAAGACGAGGCCCACGAGGCCCTTGTCAGCCGCCCACTCAAGCGCGGCGATGGCCGCCGTATACTCTGCCAGATTGTTAGTCATGCCGGCGCCGCGGCCGATCACGCCCGCGTCACTGGCCAGGGGCTGACCGTCTGCCTCTGCCAGCCAGCCCCAGCAAGCCCAGCCGCCCGGGTTGCGCGGTTCACAGAGGCCGTCACTGTACAGCACAATTTGTGGGGTAGGCGCGCTTGTGCTAGAATCGGGCTGTCGTAAGTCGCCCGCTTTTGCGCCCGTTTCCTGCCCGCCGCCTGCCAGGTTGCCGCCCGGCAGGCTTTCTTTTTGCCTCATGGGGTCACCTCCGCGGCCGGCGTCGAAGCGCCGCGCTTGGCTGCCAGCGCCATGACAATGAGCCGGCGCGCCTCACTGGCCACGGGCAGCCGCTCTGCCTCTGCCGCCGCGCGCAGCTCTGCAAGCAAGCTGGGGTCTAGGGGTACACTGATTCGCCCGGTCAGTTTTTCCACGTCTCACCTCATTTCGAAACGCAAAAGAAAGGGCGCGCAGGCCGGCCAGAAGGCCAGCGCAGCGCGCCCTTGTGTTGACAAACGATAACTTTGTAATACAAAAGGCTTGACGGAATCGGCTATAACCGTTATACTACACACAGACGGCCCCTCTCTGTGGGGTTGTTGTACTGTCAAGGCAAGGCCCAAGCAGGAGGAATCCCACCGCCGAAGTCACGCAAGCGCCAATCCATTTGACAGGTTTCATTCCGCAAGAGCCACCGACTCGCCGCCAAGCATAGGGGTGGCTCTTTGCTTTTCCAAGCAAAGAACGTGTGTTCATAATTGCTACCATTCTACCACAGCTCGTCTCTTTACGCTAGTGGGTCAAGTTCACGAATTGTAGTCAAAAATGTCCGGAGTCATTCCGGCCGCCTGGCCAGGAATGCGGCCCACCTGTTGACCTCTTCGGCCGGTATGCTGTAGCCACCACTGCGGCCGGCGCCCTTGGCTGCCTCTATCGCGCCAGCGCGCGCCATGTCTCTAACTATGTCCTCGGGCAGCCCCAGCGCCTCTGCCGTCTGGCTTGTGCTGTAGTATCGTTTGAGCCAGCCTTGTTGGGCGGCCAGCTCGTGATAGAGCGCCAGCGCGGCGTCTAGCTCGCGTAGGTCCTTTGTGATGGTTGACCTATGCACGCCCAAGAGCCGCGCCACATCGGCCCGGCGCGCGTCCGCGTCCAAGGCGCCGCCCTCGCGCAACAAGTGAAGCAAGACGAGCCGGGCAGCTTTCGCCACTGTGCGCTTGGTCATGTTGACTCAAAGCCGCTTTCTAGCAAGTCGTCAAGCAGGCCGGCGTAACGGTCTAGCACGGCCGCGCTCTCTGGGTGAGTCGCCTCGTCAAGCAGGCCGGCGTAATGGTCAAGCGCCGCCGTGGTCTCTGCATAGGCTTGGTCTATCTCTGCCAGCTTGAGCCGCGCCTTTTCCTGGTAGCTGGCCAGCATGGCCAGAGGCTCTGCCAGCCACGGGTCAGAAGATAGCGCCTGCCAGGCCGCGGTCAGCTCGTCATAGATCGCCTCAAAGCGCCCGCTCTCTTCGGCCAGGGCGTCAAGGCGCGCGCCCAGCTCTACCACTTTGGCCGGCGCCGCCTGCCGCTCTTGCTCGCGCTCACGGTCTGCCGCTTGCACGGCGCGCGCCGCCTGGCCGCCAAACTCGATTTGCATCATGGGGTCACCTCGTCTGGCTTGTTAGCCCATGTCATAGTCTATGCCATGCTCCCAGAGTCTTACCTCAGTGTCACAGCCCGTGCACCCAAAGTGATAGGGTCCTAGAAACTCTTGGATACCGCCGCACTCGTGAGGCTCACAGGCAATCACGCGGTACGCGTCGCCTGGCCGCCACACCCACGCGGCATAAGGGGGGTCTGTGGCAATCGGCGTCTTGGCTTGCGCCGCGGCATAGTCTGCTATCCATTCCTCGTCTGAAACCTCTCTGCCGTCTTTCATGCAGAACGCATAAGGCAAGCCCGCCGCCTCATGGCGCGCATGATCGGCGCGGTGTCTGGCGCCGATGTCGGCTATGCACTGGGCGCGGGCTGCCTCACTGGCAAAGCAAGCCACCATGCGCAGACGGTACAAAGACCTTTGCGCCGGCGTCATTGTCGCCACGGCGCCCGCGTCGCTGTTTTGGTGCGTCACGGCCCCCAGCTCTGGCGATACAAAACAGGTCTTGACTCCGTCACCGTCGCGCCAGCCGCACACCTGGCACGGCCCGCCGCTTTGCCTGGCTTGTTGGTACAGATCATAGCGATTGTCTTTCATGGGGTCACCTTGCATCATGGGGTCACCGCGTCTGGACTGGCGCCGCCGATCACGGCCGCTGGGTCAAGGCCGGCCCGCTCAAGCGCCTTACCGGCCAGGCTGGCCACAGCCACCGCGCGCCGATCGGGAGAGAAGGTAAACGCGGTGAGCCGGTAAATCTCTTGGAGCGCCTGTAACAGCTCGGGCGCCGCCGCCATAAGCCGGCCGTTTGCCAGGTCCTCTGGCCCGCCTATGCCGTCCGGAAAGGGGACAGGCACAGAGGCAAGCGCGTTGCCGTCGCGGTCGCGGATTTGCCCCCGGTCCAAAGACCAGGGCGCCGGGCTGGGCTGGGGTATGTCACGGGTCATGGTCAAGCCTCTTCTGTGCGGTCTGCTACAAAGCCCGGGTCTTGAGGCTGCCAGCCCCACGAGGCCCCGGCCCGGTCAAAGACGAAAGCCAGAGCCAGGCCGCCGGCCAGTTCAAGCAAGCCTTCAAACTGGCCCGCCGCATTCCTGGCCAGCCGGCCGCCTAGCACGTCGAAGTCTTGCCAGGCTATAGACTCGTCGGCGCCGGCCGGCGTCATGGGCAGGCCCTCGAGCTCGAGGATACCGGCCAGGGCGTTTGCCAGGCTGGCGTCACTCTCATGGCCACGGCGCCGCAGGTCCGCAAAGATGCCAGCCACAGACCAGCCGGCCGCGGCGTAGGCGCGCGGCGTCTGGCCTAGATAGCTGGCAAACAGGGCAAGGTCACTGTCACTGGTCATGGGGTCACCTCGTGAGAGGATGGTAACGTCACCAGGGCTTGAGCGATTGCCGCGGCCGCGCCGTGGGCTTGCACGTCCGCCCATGCTTGGGCTATGGCCGCTTCTGTGACGGTTGACCGGGTGATAGCGCCGCGCGCCTCCAAGGGCGCCAGCCGTCGCAGCGCCTCGGTTAGCTCGTCTAGCGGCCGTCTGTCGGTCATGTAAAGAGTCAATCTTGCTTTGGCTGTGGTCACCGTGTCACCTCGGATATGTCATAGTCGGCCCGTCTTGTGCTGGGCGTCACCTGGTGAAAGCCACAAGAGGCCGGCGCGCGGTCAGAAGGTTGGCAAGCGCGCGTCTTGGGGCAGGTCCTGGCCAGCGCGCGCCACAAGGTCTTGTGTCCCAGCGCCGCCCGGCCGTGTCACAAGACAAGCGCCAAAGCCTAGCCGCGCGATATACTCACGGTCACGGGTTGAAAGAGGCTCACTGTGCAAGAGCCGGTCAAGGGCTGCCGCCTCTTGGCGTAGAAGATCGCGCAGCCGGGCCAGCTCGCGGGCTTGGTCGCGCGTGGCTTGGCGCGCGCCGGCCAGGGCTGGGGGCAGCTCGCGGCCGATGTAGCGCCGCGCGCCGCTCACCTGGTCACGGGCATACCAGTAAGGGCCATGACCAGGCCCGCCCTTGCCGCAGGTCGCACACGTGGACTTGCCGCACTTGCGGTATTGCTGGCTGTAGTTCACACCCTCAAGGGTAAAGCTCTCAAGCATGGGGCAGGTCCTCTTGTGCGCGGCCCGTCTTGTGTCTTGTGTCCAGATCGCCGCCGGCGATTGCACAAGACGAGGCCGGCCCGGTCTTATTCCAATCGCAAGCCCAGAACGTCACAGGGCGCCGTGGTAAGGTCTTGCTCTATGCCAAGGTATCGCTCTGTCGTCTTGATAGAGGCATGGCCTAGCGTAAGCTGGATTTGCTCAAGCGCCGCGCCGCCCTTTTGGGCCAGCTTGGCAAAGGTTCGGCGTAAGTCATGGGGCGCCACGGTCACACCTAACAGCCCGGCATACTCTCTGACCAGGTAGTATATTGCCTGTGGGGTCATAGGCTGGCCCACGGCTATAACGTCGCCCTTGTTGACCGGGTGAAGCACTGGCCCGCTCTCTGGGGTAAGCAGTGTGCCACCTTGCCAGCCCACGGCCGCGGCCCACAGGTCAAGAGAGGCTTTGCCCCAGCTTGGCATAGGCACAGATCGCAGCTTGCCGCGCTTGCCTACCAGGTCCACAATCACCCACCGCCCGTCTCTTTGTTGCACTTGGCGCCAGTCAAGCCGGGCTGCCTCGTCGCGCCGCAAGCCACAGCCTACCAGAAGCGCCAGCGCGGCGCGGTCGCGCCGGCCCTTGTTCGTGGTATCGTCGGGCAGGTTAAGCAGCTCTTGCGCCTGGTCCTTGGTTAGCCAGTTGCCCAGCCGGCGCCCCTCTTGTCGCAGTCCCTTTGCCTTGCCTATGCCACTGGCCAGGGTCTGGTCAAGCAAGTTGTTGTCTGCCGCCTCACTGGCCATTTTGCGGATGGCAGACAGTCTTTGATTGATGCTTGACGCACTGAGGCCGGAGTCTACCAGGTCGGCGCGGTAAGCGTTGACGGTTGCCTTGCTCAAAGTTTGCTCACCTGCCGGCAGAGCCAGGTACCAGGCCATAAAGTCACGGATGGCGCGCTCGTACGCGCGCCGCGTGTTGCCGCTCTCTACCGCGTTGGTCACGAGGCTTACAACCTGGTCAGTGAAGAGCGCCGCCTTGGCTGGGGTCAAGATGGCTGGGAAGGTCGTTACAAGTGCGGTCATGGTGTGTAGTCCTTTGGTTTGGCCGGGTGGCAATCGTTTACGCTAATCGTCATTATCATAAGGTATTATACACTACACGCCACTACACCGCAAGTCTCACAAGCCACTACACGAGGCCCCCACGCCATACCACGGGTCAAAACGGAATAAGCGGTACTATTGCCGCGCGCTTGCCTCACCTGCCGGCCACGAGCCGCCCGCGCGCCCCTTGCCAGAGCGCCGGTATAATCGCGCTTTTCGCGCCTTTTGCCGTTCACTTGCCCATTTCCCAGCCTTCTAAATGGGTCACTCGTCGCGCGCCGGTTGGCAGGTCCTTTTTTGGGGTCCATTTTTTGGTACAGCCCAGAACTTGCTAACAGCCTGCTATCAAGTTGCCGCCGGCCGTTTTTCAGCCGTCTAAACGGGTCACTCGTCGCGCGCCGCGCTGTGAGCCGTTCTGCCGGCCAGAGCCAGCCAAGTTGCCCCAGAATACGGTCTGGCGCCGCTGTGTGAGGCTCTGGCGCCAAGTCTGGCCCATGTTGGGGCTTGTTGGTCACGTGCCAGCCACAGAGAGGCCCACAGAGGCCCACACGGTACCACAGAGGCCCACAAAGCGCGCGGAACGTCATAGCGCCTGGCCGCCTGCCAGGTCTAGCCCAGCCACGCGCAAAAGCTCGGGCGTTATCTGGCGCGCCGTCGCGCTGTTTGCCTGTGGCGTGAGCCAGCCGCGCAGTTCCCACCTTTCGGCCAGCTTGCGCAGAGCCGGCCAGCTCATGTGCCAATCGCTGCCCTTGAAAGCCTCATACAGCACTTGGACCTTGAAGGCGCCGCCAAGGTCGCGCGCCGCGTAGGTCACAAAGACGCGCTCTTGCTCTGACAATGGGCTAGGCAATCGCCCGCGCAAAGTCGCCAAGCGCGCCTCAAGCTCTGCCTCGGGCAAGTAGAATCCTTGCAAGGTCTCTATGCCCTCTGGCGTGAGGCCCGCGGCCAGCATACGGCCCGGCGTCTTGGCTGGCAAGGTCTCTGCCCCGGTCACGCCAAGCGCCGCCTTCGACGCGTAGGGGGTATCAAGCCTCAAGGCCAGCTTGACACCGCATTGCTCACGAACAAGGTCTAGCACATCGGCGCGCGCAGACTGGCCAGCAAAGACGAGAGTCACCCCAAAGGCGCGCGCTCTTACGGCCGCATCTACCAAAGCCCGGTAAGGTTCGGCGCGCACACCGCCCCAGCCGCCTAAGACCAGGCTTACAACCTCGTCAATCACCACGAGTAGGCGCGGCAGAGGCTGCCCGGCGCGCGCATTGTAGCCGGCCAGGTTCTTACAGCCGGCGCCAGCAAAGAGCGCCTGCCGCCGGTCTACCTCTTGCACGAGCCAGCCCACGGCAGACGAGGCCGCCGCCGGCGTCACTGCCACCGCTTGGGCTAGGTGAGGCAAGCCAGCAAAGGGCGCCAGCTCTACCGCCTTGGGGTCTATAAGCAGGGCTTGCAGCTCGTCTGGCCCGTGTTGGTCAAAGAGGCTTACCAGGGCCAGAGAAAGCAGGGTACTCTTACCGCTGCCCGTCTGGCCGGCAAGCAAGATATGGCCGGTCTTGTCCAAGCTCTGCCACACCTGCCGGCCGGCCCGGTCCACACCAAAGGGCCAGGCATACGGCATACCCTCTGGGCGCGGTGAGAGAAGCGCGCGCGCCGGCATGGGCGCCGCCTTGGGCGCGCGCTCAAAGCAGACCACGTAAGAGAGGCCCACGGTATTAAGCCGCTTCACAGGAAAGCCCACCACGGCCGATAGGTGAGCCAGCACGCGGTCACTCTCAAGCGCGGGTATGCTCACGCGTGGGGGCAGCCTGTGCGGGTCTAGCTCAAGGATCGCGTACCTATCGCCGGCGCGCTGTAGGCCCTTAAAGCTCACCTCTACCAAAGAGCCGTCTTTGCACTGGTAGCAAAAGCCCAGCCCGGTAAGCGCCTGCCGCACTTGCAAAGCCATTGCCGGTATGTCATGTGTCATAAGTCTTGCACCTCGTCTGCCGGCCCGGTCAACTCTAAGAGCCGGTCTATGTGAGTCGGGTCAACGTCTACCACGTCCGGCATAGGCGCGGCCAGGCTCTGGGGCTGTAACATGCTGGCCACGTCAAGTGAGGCTTTGCCCATGCCATGACTAGCCGCGGCAATGGCAGCAATCGCGCTGGCTTGCTGGGCAAGCGCCACGTGGGCAGCCTCAGATAGCGCCAGAGGCTGTGAGACGGCCGGCCCATTGCCAAGCATGGTAACATGGCCCGGCGCCCGGTTCGGGTCTATCACCGCCTGCCAGCCCCGCCCACCTACGCGCACAAGGGGAAATTGCCCGCTTGCCGTAGGCTCTACGCGCCGCGCCTTGTTGGCAGACTTGACCACGAGCAAGACCACAGCGCCGGCGCCGGCCCCACCTGCCACCCCTATAGCCACAGCCAAGGCCCATGTCAAGGCGCGCGCTCTGGCCGGCGCCTCTGCCGCCTCTGCCGCGGCTTTGGCTTGTTCGCGCTCTGTCCTGGCCCAAGCCGCCGCCGCCTTAGCTTGTTGCTCACTGGCGCGCCCCGCGCGGTATGCCGGGTCAAGATCGCGCAGCATGAGCGCCGCCGCCAAGACGAGCGCCACGAGAAAGACCAGACTTACCAGCTTGCCGCCGCCGCCGCTTCTCATACGTCACCTCTCACAGAGGCCCTAGCCAGGCCGTGCCAGGTTGCACAGCCGGCCAGGTCTCACACGTCACGCCCGCCGGCGCGGGCTGTAGGATGGCCAGCACGTCTGGCCGCGCTCGGGCGCGCTCGGGCTGGGCGCGGCCCGTCTTGCGTTGCCAGATCGCCAGAGCCGCTGCCCACCATGACGAGCCGGCCCCGTCTACCTCAAGCCACAGCCAGGCCGGCCCGCCGCGCGCCGGGTCTTGTGTCGCCTGGCTGGCCACGTGAGGCACAAGAGCCGGCCGCGCGTCTTGTGCAATCGCCGGCGCCGGCGTCACCACAAGAGCCAGCCCGCGCGCCTCGTCGCGCGCCGCCTGTTTGGCGACGTTGCCCGGCAAAGCCGGCCCGCTCGTGGGGGTCTGGTCTTGTGGCACGGCCGGCGCCTGGCCAGACACAAGAGGCCACAGATCGCCAGCAAAGAGAGGCCCGGGTACCAGGTCCTCTGGCTCTGGGGGCAGCCAGGCCAGCGCCTCTGCCGGGTCTGTCGTGGTCTCTACCACGGCCCCTGCCTCAAGCAAAGCCCACCTGCCCGGCCGGTATTCGTTCACTGTGCGCATTGCGTCACCTTTACCCCTTCCCCATGATCTACCACACGCGCGCCCAGCTCTGCCGCAAAGCCGGCCGCGTCACGAGCCAGGCAGAGAGTAAGCCGGCCGTCTGGATACTCAAGCAAGCGCCAGCCTCTGACCTTATCCCAGCTCTTGCCGCTTTCGGGTTCGTGAAAGAGGCAGGCAGAGCGCGGCCGGCCCTCTTCGGCGCCGTTCATTGTGCACCGGCCCACCTGGTAGAAATAGCACCCCTGCCAATCGCTGGGGATGCCTTGCAGCTCACCGCCAAGGTATCTGTGGGCGCGCTCACAGCCTGTGCGCTCGTCAAGCATTGCCAGCTCGATAACTGGCACTTGCCCCAGCCCGGGCAGGTCTAGCACCCCTACTTGTGCCGCGTCTGGCACACCTGGTAGCTTTGCACGTGTCATGATAGCGCCCCCTCGTCTGGCCACGCGGCCGCCTCTAGCTCTGCCTGGCTCATGTCTTTATCGCGACGATAAAGCCGCACATTGCGCCCCAGCCCAGAGGCCGGCGCGTCGCCTTCCAAGTCCAAGAGCGCCTCTTGCACCAAAATCCGGCGCCGTTTGTCTATCCCCAGATCGGCCAGCCTGCCGGCCAGCCAGCGCGCGAAAAGGTCTCTTGTTTCCCACGGCAGGCCCCGCCAAGCTTTGGTCAGGGTTGCCAGCTCGTCTGCTTTCATGGTAGCACCTCACAGGATACAAAAAGACGGCCCCACACAGCGCACTACACTTGCGCTATGGGCCGTCTTGCAGCCTGTCAGGTCTTATGATAGACTTTCAGCCAGCCCACCGCGCCGCTCACTTCGGCTTTGTGGGTCAGGGTCGGGTCAGAGTCGCAAGCTCTGGCCCGTCCCGATTCAGTTGCCCCAAGTATACACTACACACACACAACCTGTCAAGCGGTAGGTTTGTGCCATAGTAACACCCCCATAATACCCCACGTATTGCCCCCACGAGGCCACACGGTATGCTATACGGTCCTTCGGAAGTCGCAAAACTACTACAGACCAGCGTTACCACGATTCACCGTTGGTCAGACCAGTTTTCAGAGCACCTTTCGCCGCAAGCGCGCCGGCCAGAGGCCGGCCAGCGCCGGCAGTACACAGAGTCCGATGTAGCCGTGTTGCGCCGCGCCCAGCATATGCTAAAGGCTGGGGTAAGATGGAATGATGTAAACTCTCAGCTCTATGTCTGGAAACCGGGAGAGGCAGAGCCAGAGCCAGACGAGCCGGCGCGCGACGAGGCCCCACGAGCCGCCCCAGACGAGGCCCAAGAGCGCGCCCAGAACACGGCCGGGCAGGCCCTCTTGATACTTGACCAGCAAACGCGGCTTATAGACGCACAGGCCGGCCAGCTTGCAGACCAGCGCGCCCAGATCGCAGACCAGGCCGCCCGCTTACGTGAGCAAGCCGCGCAGATCGCCGGCCAGGCTGGGGATATTGCCGCCTTACGTGAGCGCCTGGCCAGGGTGGAAGAGGCCCAAAAGCAGGCAGAGCGCCGCCGCTTTCGTTGGCCGTGGGAACCGCGCGACGAGGCCCCAAGCTAACACGAGCCGGCGCGCGCCGTGTGTCCTTTCCCCTTTTTCGTTGCTCTTTGGTTGCCCTTTGGTTGCCCCCTTATGGCCCCCTCTTGGCGCCCGGCCCGGGTTGCCGAATCGGTACTCTTTGCTTCTGAATTGCTTACCGTTTGCTTACCTCTTGCCGGCGCCGGCGCCTTTCATGGGTTGCGCCGTTTCAAGGGCCAGGGTCAAGGATGGCCGCCAAGTTTTGCGCGCAAAACTACCACGCCACGAGCGCCCCATATCACGAGGCCCACAGAAGGCCCACAAGCCACGTTTTGCGCCCCACACGGTAAAACACACGGCCAGACTACACGGCGCGCGCCCTAGCCCGCTCTGGCGCCTCACAGCCGGCCCCAGAGGCCAGCCCGCCTGTTATCGCCTGTTTTACAGGCTAGTTTGACCTTCGCTTGGGCTTAACTTGCCGCGCTCGGAGAAGAGGCCGGCCCGCTCGTGGGGGTCTCGTCTTGTGGTGAGGCCCGGCCAGCTCGTGCCACAAGCGCGCGCCTTTTTTGGGTCGCGTCACGCCGCGCCATGTCCTTTCCGTATCCCCTTGATACCCCTTTGATACCCCACCACGAGCCGCTTTGTTTCCCAGGAAACACAGCGCGCGCCGTCGAAGGGCTGCCCACCTGGCAGGGTTCGCGGCTTGCCGACCGCCTAGAAAGACTCGTGAATTTCGCGGCCGTGTGAATATGATTACACCGCCGGTCTCAGGTCTCAGCGCGCCAGAGATTTAGCCCCCCCTTACCGCCCCCGGCCGCGCTCTTCGACAAGAATCCACTTACAAGGCACGGTCTCAAGGGGTAGATCGCCACTGTCTACCGCTTTCAAGGCATAACGGAGAAGATACCGCACAAGCTGGCTGTGGTTTACCCCCAGCTCGTCTGCCAGCTTGGCGATTTGTCGCGCCTGGCCAGGCTCTACTAGCCAGGTCCTGGTCAGGTTCTTTGAGAAGTCCATAGCGCGCGCCAGTCCTCTAAGTTGCCAAAAGAATAGCTTACTTTGACCTAACTTTGACCTTACTCTGGCCCACTTTGGCCCTTGTTTGCGCTTAACCAAGCTTGAAAGTCGCAGAGCCGCAAGACCACAAGGGCTTGTGCGTAGGGCTGGCCGCCCTCGTGCAAGATGGCCACGGGCAGCTTTTCAGAGCCGGCCGCGGTCACCGCCTGGCCCATAGCCGCCTTGAGCCACGCGGGCAACGTCGCGCGCTCTTTGACTTCCACCACGAGAAAGCCGGCCGTCACGTCTGCCGCCGCTTTGCCCGTGTTGCCCGTGCGCGCGCCGCCCAGCTCGTGGGCTATGCGCCGCTCTGCCGCGGCGCCGCGCCTGTG
>ERZ1645192.1757-NODE-1757-length-18058-cov-10.665722_pt1 | contig 18058 bp, 20 predicted proteins | sample MGYA00575354_ERZ1645192 | MGnify/ENA primary metagenome ERZ1645192 (study PRJEB40844, sample SAMN11349763) | freshwater sediment metagenome | isolation source: river sediment | host: Sediment | place: India: Faizupur Khadar , New Delhi | collected 2017-02-21 ... | reverse complement strand
TGGCCGCCTGCCGCCCGTCATTCCCTGATGGGTTCAACCCCCTTTGCTGCTGTAGTGCATTCGGCTTCTGACATTTGGCGCAGCCGTCTTCTGAAAACGACAGATAAACCGCATGACGGCCTTTTTGGCCGGGGGTAGCATGACCGGACACTTTGCGTATACCCAAAATGACCGGAGGAACCCATGACCAGCCGCAACGGCTACTTCCCAGGCAAGACCAAGGCGAAGCGCAGCGCGATCATCACGCCGCGCACCGCCCAGGAAACACAGATCGCGGCCATGCCGCGCCAGTCACGCGCAGCGCGCCAGGCGCTCGCCAAGACGCCACCGCTGCGCGTCGGCGGCGATGGCCTGGTCGAAGGTGCCGACCGCATCATGCGGACGCCGACCGAGCACCAGGCCGCCGGCGTCGCCTTCAAGGTCGCGCGCATCTACTTGCGCGTCAGCACCGACGAGCAGGACTTGACCAGGCAGGCCGCCATCGTGGAGAGCACCAGGGCCGCCGGCTTCTACGTCGCCGGCATCTACCGTGAGAAGGCTTCGGGCGCTCGCGCCGATCGCGCCGAGCTGCTGCGCATGATCGGCGACCTGCAACCCGGTGAAGTCGTCGTTGCGGAGAAGATCGACCGCATCAGCCGCCTACCGCTGCCCGAGGCCGAACGCCTCGTGGCCTCGATCCGCGCCCAGGGCGCGCGCCTGGCTGTCCCTGGCGTGGTCGATCTATCCGACCTGGCCGCCGAGGCGAAGGGCGTGGCAAAGGTGGTGCTGGAGTCGATCCAGGACATGCTTTTGAAGCTGGCGTTGCAGATGGCCCGCGACGACTACGAGGATCGCCGCGAGCGGCAGCGGCAGGGCGTCGAGCTGGCGAAGGACGCCGGCCGCTACACCGGCCGCAAGGCCAACACGAAGGTGCATGAACGCATTGTGGCGCTGCGCACCGCAGGCCACAGCATTCCAGAGACGGCCAGGCTGGCCGGGTGCAGTGAAAGCCAGGTCAAGCGCATATGGGCGCTGCACAACCAGGCGCAGGCGTGACCTACTCGGCCGCCTCCAGCTCGCGCAGGCATTCCATGATCGCCGCCCGCTCCAGCGGGTCGAGCTTGGCGAGCTTCGCTTGCCAGCGGGCTTTCTTACGCTTGATGCGCTCGCGCTCGCGGAAGTTGCTGCCGAGGTAGCGCAGATCGTGCAGCTCGGCCGGCTCGGGATAGTTCATCCAGAGCCGTTCAATGGCGATGCCGCCGCGTGTCATCGCGTTGAAGTCGATGGTTCTCCATGACGCCAAGGGAGAGCTGTCATAGATTGTTGAGCTGTAGCCCGACACCATCACCGCGCACGGCAGGCCGGCCAGCACGTCGAGCAGGCGCACGTGGTCGGCGTCGTCGTATTCGTGGCGGTAGAGCTTGCCGCCGCGTCGGCTGTCCATCACGTAGGGCGGATCGACGTAGACGAACTCGGTGCCGGTGAACGGGTGGGACTCCAGCCAGGCCACGGCGTCGCCGTGGTGCAGCTCCAGGCCGGGCACGTCGAGCTGCCGCCAGACTTCGATCACCTCGGGATCAACGTCGATGCCGACGCTGCGGGCAGCGGGCCGCTTGCGCTCCAGGATGTTGCCGCCGCCCAGGTGCGTTTCGATGTACGTGTCGTGAGGCGGGATGTTGTTGATGATCGTCTGGTAGACGCCGGCACCGCCCTTGCCGCCGGGGTATCTCATGGCCTTCTTCCTGGAGTAAATCGGGACTTGGCCAGCATCGTCAGAAATGGCGATGCTGTCAAGGGAAGCCGGCCGGGCCTGCATCGTCAGAGCCGACGATGCGACGCTGCTGGAGCGACCTGCAGCACCGCCAGGAATGGCGATGCCGGATCGCTCAGTAGGTCGGGATGTAGACCACCTCAATGTCCACGCGCTGGTTCTCTCGCCGGCCCTCGGCCGTCGAGTTGTCGGCCACGAAGTCGGCCGCCGATGCGAAGTTCACCATGATCTTGAGCGGCGACACGCCACGCGCCACCAGGTACGACCTGGCAGAGAGCGCGCGGCGCAGCGCAAGGGCCTCGTCGGCCGCGCTGGGCCGTAACGTGCTGGTGCGCCCGCTGATGTAGATGATCGCCGCGTTCCTGGCGTCGGCCAGCAGCTCCAGCGCCTCGGGCGTGGGCTGGAATGTCGCGCTGCTGTCGGGGAAGGACACCGAGACGCCCGACTTGATCGGCGTACCGAAGTTGCCGGCGTCGCCGGCGGCCAGGGCGCTTTGCGCGCTGACCAGGAACGCCATAGAGAGGGCCAGAAGAACGGGTTTTCGCATGGGGCAGGACTCCAATCAGAAGAACAGGTAGCCGGCCTTGCTCATGGGGATACGGATCAACCAGAGCGCGGCCAGGTGCAGCGGGTAATAGGCGTAGAAGGCCCAGCGCAGGCGCGGCACGCGCACATCGACACGCGAGGCCAGGAAGAGCACCGGCAGGGCCGCCAAGGCCCACAGGTTGCGATTGATGAACCACAGGGCCGCGCAGGCCAGCACCGCGACCGCCGCGGCGGACCAGCTCGGCCGGCGCGTGTACGACCACACGGCCAGGCCGAAGGCCACGGCCGGCCACCAGTATTCGACCGAGCTGCCGCCGACAAGGAACACGACGCCGGCGGCCGCCAGGTGCAGCTTGCCGCCACGTTCGACCAGGTAGGCCGTGGCCGTGACGACCAGCAGCGTGAACATCACGTTGAGGGGCCACCAACCGGCGTACAGGCCACCGAGCGCCACGAAGGGCACCGAGGCCAGCGCGCCGAACACAGCCAGGCGCGACATGGTGCGGCCGTACACACCGCGTTCGAGCGTGCCCGGCCGCGCCAGGTTGTAGGCCAGGACGAACACGAAAAGGGGGAGCGCGACGCGGCCGGCCTCGAACAGCACCGGCAGCGTCGCGTTGAACAGGTACTTGTTGACGTGATCGCCGGTCATGAGAACCAGCGCGAGCCACTTCAACGCTTCGACGGTTCCATCAGGAATCCGCAGGGCCTTCATCAGCGCCGGCCCCCGCGAATGGCGTAGGCACGCAGCACCAGGAAGATGATGTAGAGCGCGGGCAGCGAGAGCACGAAGGCGATGGGCTTGCCGATCCACGCCGGCAGCGCCCACAGCAGAAGGCCCAAGGCGAAGATCGGGCCGAGGCCCAGCAGAAGCAAATCGAGCTGGTTCTTGGCCTGCCCTTCCGCCCACTTGCAATAGGCTTGAAGCAACCGGCCGACGCCCAGCGTGTACCGCATCATGAAGGCGTGGAATTTGTCCATGTTTAGCCGCTAAATCGGAAGAACCGGCCTACTCGGCCGACCCCTCGCGTGAAGTGTTGAAAGACACCGTGCGGGGCACGTAGCCGGCCACCGACACGCTGCGAGCTGCTGCGGCCGCTGGGGCGGCCTGCTGGGGTGCTGGTGCCGGCCTGGCCGCCGGCGTCGCCCGCTGGGCCATCGTCGCGGGCTGGCTGGGCGTCGAGGGGGTGGCCCCTGCCTTCGTCACGTCGAGCGTGACGAACCGAGCTTCGAGCCAATCGGCCCACTTCGACGCCTTGCGCATCAGGTCGGCCCGGTACACCGCGTTGTACTGCGGCGTGCGCGAGTGGTAGTTCGCCGCCTTCGTCCAGAGGTCGCCCTTGTCGTTGCGGATGTGCATCCGCAGCCGCCAGGCGGCCAGGTCGAACGAGTAGCAGCCGGCAGCCGCCACATCGTTCGCCGTGATGCCGTACCGGGCCAGGTCGCCCAGGTACGCAGTGTTGAACTGCATCGGGCCAACGTCATGCGTGCCATTCGAGTTGCGCACCCACTGGCCCGGCTTGCCGCCCTCTTTCTCGGCGACGGCCAACACGATGTTGACCGGCACCTCGTACTTGACGGCGGCCGAGATCGAGCAGACGACACGCTCCTGGAGCTGCGGCGGCAGATCGGCGAAGAACGGCATGCCCTCCCCTCCCTCAGTTCAGCCAGGACTGACGGCGGCGCTCTTCGTCCTCGCGCCGGATGCGTTCGTTGTACTCGGCCAAGGCGCGGTCATAGTCGCGCGCTTCGACCCAATACCCTCCCCGCTCTGGCGTCCCGACATAGCGCGGCAGCGTGCCGCTGCTGGCGAAGTCGGTGTAGGCGTGGCCGGTGTAGGCCCCGCAGTAGTCCGGCAACTGGTTGCTGATGTACGTGCGCCCATCGTCGTAGCCGCCCGTCCACATCATCAACGTCGAGTTCAGCGACTGCGCGTCGCAACGGCCAGCGCCGCGCGAGATCGCCGACACGAGCGACTGCATTTCGGGCGTCTGGCTCGCCACCGGGCAAAGCTGGAGGAAGTTCAGGCGGGCGCGGATCGTGTCCGAGAGCTTGCGCTTCGTGATGTTGAAGTACCGCGACAGCGAAGGCGTGCATTCGCTCGGGCGCGTGCCCGACGACAGGCACAGGATCGCCTCGCAGGCCAGGCGCGTGTCGCCGGTCAGCACGTCTTGCGCGCTGGCTGTGCTGGCGGTCGATCCGAGGGCCGCCACGAGGGCGGCAAGGGCGAACAGTTTCTTCTTCATGGTTGGACTCTCCTTGGTTACGCAGTTGTGCCGTCGCGGCCTTGCTCGCGGTTGGCGAACGCGGCTACTTCGGACTCGGGATCGGCATCGGCGGGGCCGCCTGCCAGGCTGTTGTCGCCGAAGCTCGGCGCGGGCTGCTGGTCGGGCACGTCGATGTTCTCTGCCGTGCCGCTTCCTTGCGCCTTAATCGCGGCGGCGATCTTTCCGCCGGTGGTGTCGGCAATCCGTTCGGCTGCTGCGTCGCGCAGGCTCGCGGCCTTGGCCTTGGCAACATCGGCGGTTCCCTTCGCCAAGTTCGCGCCGGCGTCGGCGGCGATGCGGCCGGCCGTGCCGAGCGCCGAGGCGGCCGACGCGAGGAAGCCGGGGCCGGTGCTGCCCGGTGCGGCCTGCTGGCCGCCCTGCTGCCCCTGCCCTGCCCCGCCGGCTGGCTTGGGTTCGTTCTTGGCGGCCTTGTCGGCACTGCTGCCGGTGCTTGCCGTCGAGCTGCTGCCCTGACCGCCGGCGTCGGCTTTGCCGCCGCCCTTGTCGCCACCCTTCGAGCTGCCCGAGCTGCTGCCGGTCGAGGGGCTGCCGCCACCCGACGAAGAGCCACCGCCGGAGCTGCCGCTAAAGCCCGCAGCTTGAGCGAAGGGCGTGCTGCCGGTGCTGGCGTCGCCACCGCCGCCCGCACCGCCGCCCGAGCTGCCGCCGCCCGAGAAGGCCGACATAACGTCCGTGCCTGCCGACACGTTCTCATTGGCCTTCGAGAAGGCGGCCATGACGGCCGAGGCACCACCGGCGGCCGAGGCTGCGCCGGCGGCCAGAGCGGCGCCGCCAGTGGCGGCCGCTGCTGCCGCCATGCCTGCGGCACCCAGCGCAGCGCCTGCACCGAACTGGCCGATGCCGGCACCGCCCACGCTCGCGCCGGTGATGATCCCGGCAATGAGCGGCGGAATCTTGTTGACCAACGCCAAGAGGATGATGACGACGATCAGCATCACGCCCATTTCCTTGAGGCTGATGCCGGCGCTCATGCGCGAGTAGTAGTCATCGAGGAAGGTCTTGCCGATGCCCACCAGGAGCACCATTGCGAAGAGCTGCGCGGCCACGCCCAGGACGACCTTGTAGTAGTTGATCGCCATGTCGGAAGTCCAGCGCGAACCACCGAAACCGAGGAAGAACACGCCACCGTAGGCGAGCACCCAACCCGACGCGAGCAGCAGAAGCATGTTCACGCCGACCAGGGCCAGGATGACCAGGATCGCAACGGCCATGAGGATGCCGGCCATGCTGTCCACCGGCGACCACACCGAGGACTGATCCATCACCTTGTCGAAGATCGCAAAGCCCACGTCCACGATGCCCGAGGGCGACAACGCATTGCCCAGGCCCGTCGCGTTGCCGGCGAGCTGCCGCAGCGACGCATAGATGGACGAGGCGAAGTTAGGGCCGTTGGTCAGTGCCCACCAGAAGAAGCCGGTAAAGATCGTGAAGCGGACGAACTCCGCGAAGAACTCGCCAATGTCGGCCTTGCGCAAGGCCATCATGCCGAACGTCCAGACCATCGAGATCACAACCAGCGTCCAGAAGAGCCAGGTTGCGGCCGTGGTGATGACACCCGCCCAGCCGCTCGCTGCGGCCTGGTAGCGATCCAGCACGCTATCGAACACGCCGGCGTTGTCGATGGCCGCATGAGCATCGACCGCGAAGAACGCCAGCCAGACGAACAGCGGCAGGGCGAGGGTTTTTAGATTGGCTGGCATTCTCATCGTCAGCACCTCACCATTCGCGTTTCGGGCTGGGCTTGAACTCCCCACCACGACGCAAGCACAGCGACGAGAAAGCCTGCTGGACGCCCTTGTCCTCGATCTTGGCGATGTTCTCGGGCTTGCAGTTCTCGTCGTTCACTTCCGGCATGGGGGCCGTGGCCGGCTTGTTGTCGCAGCCGGCGACCAAGGCCGCCACGAGGGCGGCCGAGGTCAAGGACAGAGCCTTGATTGCTTTCATGAATCCCCCTTACCAGGTGCGCGCCGGGCTGGCCCGGTAGCTGCCCTGGCGCAGTTGTGCGGCCGCTGCCGCCTGCTGGGCTTCCTTGTCGGCGTCGGCCTGCATCTTGGTTGCCATCGCGTTCTGCTGCGCGATCAGCAGGCCACGAATCTGCAAGAGCTGGTTGGCCTGCTGGCTAGCGAGCTGGTTGGCGTAGCCGATGGCCTGCATTTGGCCTTGCGCGCCCTGCGCTGCCGATTGAAGACGCTGCAACGTCGCTGCATCGGCCGTGAGATTCGTTTGCTGCCTATCGAGTCCCTTGAACAAGGCATCGTTGGCCTTCTTCTGCGACTCGCTCGCGAGCTGGGCCACATTCCGAAGCGCTGCGCGTTCCGCGTCGGAGCACCCTGCCGCCGTAAAGCACGGCGAGTTCTTGTAGTAATTCACGTCCTGGAACTTGCCGATGTAGCTATCCAGGCTGCCGAGTTGGGTCTTGTAGTAGTCCAGCGTGTTGACCGCGTTCATCAACCCGTTGATGGTCGATTGCGCCTGATCCCAGATATACGCGGCCGGGGCCATCGTGTTCTGGAGCTGGTTTTGATACTGCTGGAGCTGGGTGCTGTACTGCTCAATTTGCTTGAGCGTCTGGGCCACCGATTCGATGGCCGTCATGATGTTCTGCGACAGGTTGGTGCCGTCGATGACGGGGATGCCAGCCTGCACAGGTGTGACCGCCAGCGTGCTCGAAACAGCAACGACGAGGGCCAATTTAGCGGCTAAAAACTTCTGCTTCATGGTGCTTTTCTCCTATGGCGTTAGTAATCGAAGGAACGGTACGGCTTGGAAAACGTCATGTCCTTCGTGACCACGACGTTGAAGCGATAACCCGGCCGAATTTCCAGCGTCGGCGAAATGCTCAGGTTCTTGGCGATGAGCTGGGCCGTGACCTGGCCGAGCTGCTGGCCGAGGGCTTCGCTTAGGGCACTGCTGGCGCTCGGTGCGCCGTAGGTGTTCGTGGCCTGGTTCTGGCGCTGGCTGTAGGTGATGCCAGCCGTCACGCCGGACATGAGGAAGGCCGAACCGAACAGGCGCACATAGTGGTTGTTCACCTGATCGTTGAAGCCCGCGTAGCCTGCGCTGTCCGCGCCCGGCATCGCGCCAATGTCCATTGCCTTGCCATCGGGGAACACGATGCGCTGCCACGCAACCAGCACGCGCGCCTGGCCGTAGGCAACGTCGCTCGAATACGAGCCGACGAGGCGCGATCCCTGCGGAATCAACAGATGCTTGCCGGTCGGCGTGTCGTACACGTCCTGCGCGACCTGGGCCATGATTTGGCCCGGCAGATCGGAGTTGATGCCCGAAATGAGCGTGGCCGGCACGACGAAGCCCGCGCGCAGCTCGAACGGCGTGCGCGGCGCTTCCGGCTGCGAATCCAGCTTCCAGCGGTCGCCCTGCCCGCCCTGGCCGAACTGCGCCATGCTGTTGCGCCCGCCGCCGCTGGTCGAGGTTTGCAGGAGCTGCGGCGCACCGCCCGCGCCCATGCCGCCGCCGGCCGGGGCCGCACCGCCACCACCGACACCCATGCCGCGAATCTGCGCCAGGCGCGCTTGATAGGCGGCGGTCGGATCGTTGCTGCGCTGCGCGTCGATTTGCTGCTGCACCGCTGCGATGCGGTTCAGCATTTCATCGCGCGTCTGCGGCGTGGCGGTGTAGGTGCTCGGGCCACCCGGCGCGGAGCCGTTGCTGCGCGGGGCATCCACGCGCACGGTGGTCTTGGCCTTCACGGCCTCGCCGAACATCTGCATCTTCGCCATGCGGATGCGCTGGGCCTCGTCATCGTTCACCGGCTGGCCCGGGTTGCCGGGGTTGGCCGGCGGTGCCGGCGGCGCGTCCGGGTTGGACGGCCGCGCGATCTCCAGCGGAGCCGAGGCCGGGCCGGTCGGCATGTCGGGCACCTTGAGCGGGCTTGCCGGCTCGATCAAGCCGCCGGTCTTGTCGCCGGCGATCTCCTTGGCGAACATCGACGTGTTGCCGGCCTTCTCTTTCGGGCCGTCCGCCGGCGCGTTCTGCTTGGCCGCGCGATCCGCCGCGACCAGGGCCATGACCAGCACGAACGACAGCAGGACGCCGCCGAGGATGTACATGGGCATGTTGTTGACGCGACGGACGCCCGCCTTCTTGGACACTTCGCCAGGCGAAGCGTCAGGTGCCATCTGATCGGCGTTTTCTGTCATGGCGTCACTCCTTGCGCACCCAGTACCCGGCCGGCGCGAACGTGCCGTTTTGCGCCAGGTAAGGGCGGGTGATGGATTGATTGCCGACCATCAAGGTCAGGCGGTACAGGTTCGAGTCGCCAGCCTGGTCGAGCACGTAGCGCAGCGGCAGGCCGCCCGGCGCGGCCGTGGTGGCCGGTGCGCTCGGCTGCGATGCCGCCGAGGCCGGGGCCTGCGCGGAAGCGCCGGCCGGGGCGTACTCCAGGAGGGCATAGCCCTTGTCGCGCAGCGACTTGACGAGAGCCTGGCCGAACGGATCGGGCGTCGGCTGTTGCAGCTCCAGGCGCGTGCGCGCCGGCGCGTACAGCGTGGCGAGCTGTTGCACCGCGTCGGTGGCGAGCTTCTGCTGATCGAGCGCGGCCGACTGGACGAAGTTGCCGTACTGGCTGGTGGTGGCGCAGCCGCCGAGGCCCAGGGCGAGGGCGCACAGCGCGAGAGAGACGATCTTGCGCATGGTCACTTCCTCCGGCTGATGGTCACGCGGTCTTGGCTGCTGCCAACACCGGCAATCAGGATCGCGCGATCAAACACCGTGTCCACGATGTAGCGATTGCCCTGCACGCGGTAATTGACCAGCACCGTTTCGTCGTCGGTGAACAGGCCGCCCTCTTTGCGCACGACCAGGAGCGTCGGCGCTTCGGTCTGCTGCATCGTGCCGGGCATTTCGATGATGGTCTTGCGGCCATCGTTGTAGACGCGCACAGGCTTCCAGCTCGCCGACCCGGACAGCTCATAGTCGAACGAGAGATCGCCCAGGTACTCGCCGGTCGCCGGCAGGGTGTTGTCGGTGCGTTCCTGCTTCTCGCGGCGCTGGATCGCATCCCACTTGGCTTGCGCTTCCTCGGGGTACGTGAACGAGACTTGCGGCATGTACTCGGTGCGATGCGAGCGCAGGCGGAAGTGGTAGCTGCGGCGGTTCGTGGTCACGACCAGGCTGGTTTCGAGGCCCACGTCCATCGGCTTGATGATGAGGTGCTGAACCTCGGTCGCGCCGCTGCCGGTGATGGCCGGTTCCACCGTCCACCGGGCTGTGTCGCCCAGGTTGATCGAGTTCACTTGTTCGCCGGGCTGCAAGGCCACGTCGCACACTTGAAGCACCGCGCAAACAATGCTCGGTTGCTGCGCGCCGTACACGAACTTGATGGCACCGCCCGCACCAGCCACCGGCTTGATGCCGGTCGCCGACCCCGCTTCCCACCGCTTGGCGATGGCGAGCGCCGCGCGCTCTTGAGCGGTCAGCGTTGGGTTGGTCTTGTTGAAATACTTGTCGGCAATGTCGTCGCCAGGGGCGGCCAGAGCCAGGGAGGGCACCGCCACAGCAGCGCCCACGATCAAAGCGGAGAGGGTTTTCTTCATGGTGGATGACCTCGAATTCATTGGATGCGGGACCAGGAGTAATCACGCACGTAGATGCTCAACGGGTTGTTCCGCAGTTGCTCATCGGTGGTGTTGGGCGTGACCTCGGCGATGTAGGTAGTCACGAGCGCGCGCCAGGTGACGGGCTGACCTTTCAGCGTGCCTTGGCGGTCGCGCGTGGTTTCCACCCACTCGACTTGCCAGGTGTCGGGCGTCTGCGGGATGACGGTCTTGATCTCGACACTGACCATTTCTTTCTCGGCGCGCTTGAACGGGCTGGAATCGGGCGTTCCGTTCAACCACTCGTTCATCTTTGGCGTCGCCGGATCGTTGGGGGCGAGCATCGAGTACGCCTTAAACACGCACTTGCGCTGCAAGGCCACGTCAGGCGACACCATGCGCGCGCAGCTCATCCAGTCCGCGACGGCGGCGTGGATGACACGCGGATCGGCCTTCCCTGCGGCCTGCACCGGGCCGGCGGCCACGGTCTGGCCCAGCTTGTCCACCTCGACCACGTAGGGGATGAACTTCGACTGGCTGCCGATGTGGATCACGCCGCCCACGCCGGCCAGCGCGATCAACAGCGACAGGATGCCGATCACCTGCCAGGTCTGGCGCTGCGAGACGACGCCGCCCACGTGATCGTTCCAGGTGCGGCGCGCGGCCAGATAGGGGTTCTCGGCCTCGCCCGCACGGCGGCCGCCGGCGAGCGGTTCCTTCGAGCGGCGCGGATCGCGCGGCTCGGCGGGGTGGGCGGGCTTCTTGAAGATCAAGCCCTTGAGGGTGTCGGCGATGCTCATGCGGCCTCCAGGTAGTCGTTGAGATTCAGCCCACGGCCGGCCAGCCACTCATGCACCCATTCGTGGCCGAACTTGGCTTCGAGGCTCTTGATGGTGGCGACCGATTCCTTGTCGGACGCACCGACGAAGGCCAGGGCCATCGGCCCCAGGGCAAGGTCATAGAGACGGCGGCCGTTCTCCGACACGTAGTAGTACTGACGCTTCGGAATGGCAGTCGCCAGGATTTCGATCTGACGCGCGTTGAGGCCCATGCGGCGATAGAGCGCCGATGTGTCCTCATCCCTGGCGTAGACGTTGGGCAGGAAAATCTTGGTCGCGGTCGATTCCACGATCACGTCCAAGATGCCCGAGTTGGCCGCGTCGGAGAGGCTTTGCGTCGCCATCAGCACAAGGCAGTTCGCCTTGCGCAGCACCTTGAGCCATTCCCTGATCTTGGCGCGGAACGCGGGGTGGCCCAGCATCAACCAGGCTTCGTCCAGGATGATGACGGAGGGCTGGCCTTTCAGTGCGCGCTCGATGCGGCGGAACAGGTAGAGCAGCACCGGCAGCGCGAACTTCTCGCCCAGGTTCATCAGCTCTTCGATCTCGAACACCGTGAAGTCGGACAGCGACAGGCCGTCCTCTTCGGCGTCGAGCAGGTGGCCCATCGAGCCGTCCACCGTGTACTGCCTGATGGCCTCGCGGATCGCCGCGTCCTGGATCGTCACCGAGAACTCGGAGAGCGTGCGCGCGCCGCTGGCGTGCATGCTCATGATCGCGTTGCCGATCTCGTTGCGCTGCGCCGGCGTGGTGTTGACACCGTTCAACGCCAGGATGGTGTCGATCCACTCCATCGCCCATGCCCGATCCCCCTTCGTTTCGAGGAACTGGAGCGGGCAGAAGGCCAGGCGGTCATCGTCGGCGGCAACGGTGAAGTGCAGGCCGCTCTTGCCCTTCGTGGCCGCACGAATGCCGGCCGCGAGCGGGTACATCGACATGCCCTTGTCGAAGGCGTAGATCGACATGCCGGCGTAGCGACGGAGCTGCGCGGCGATGATGCCCAGGTGCGTCGATTTACCCGCGCCGGTCGGGCCGAACATGAAGGTGTGGCCCAGGTCGCGCACGTGCAGGTTCAGGCGGAACGGCGTAGCGCCCACCGTCACGCAGTGCATGAGCGCCGGCGACAGCGGCGGGTACATCGGGCACGGAGCCGTGGCGCTGCCCGTCCAGATAGAGCTTGTCGGCAGCAGGTCGGCCAGGTTCATCGTGTTGATGAGCGGCCGGCGCACGTTCTCGACGCCGTGGCCGGGCAAGCTGCCCAGGTACGCATCGAGCGTGTTGATCGTCTCGATACGGGCCGCGAAGGCCAGGCGGTTGACGGCCTTCTCGACCAGGAGCGCGGAGGCCGCCAGGCGCTCCCGATCCTCGTCCATCAGCACGACCACGCTGGTGTAGTAGCCGGCCGCCACCAAGCCGCTGTTGACCTCGGCGATGGCCGCCTCGGCGTCGCCGACCATCGCGGCCGCGTCCTGGTTGATCGAGCCGGTATTCGTGTTGAACACCTGATCGAAGAAGCCGCGAATCTTCTGCTTCCACTTCTTGCGGAACTTGTCCAAGTGCTTCAAGGACTCGTGCTGATCCATGAAGATGAAGCGGCTCGACCAGCGGTATTCGCTGGGCAGCTCGGCCAGGGCCGAGAGCACCCCAGGCGTTGACTCCAAGGGGAAGCCTTCGATGGCGACCACCTGGATGAACTTGCGCCCGATCTTGGGCACGACGCCGCCCCACAGCTCTTGCCCGCCGATGACCGCATCCAGGTACATCGGATTGCTGGGCAGCATGACCGGGTGATGGAGGCCCGTCACGCAGAACTGCAACCAGCTCAGGAAGTCATCGTGCGTGACTTCCCTGCCCTCTTCCGACACGACCTTTTGGCCGCGCAGGCGCGTCATCTTGACCGCCGAGGACAGGCGCGATTCCAGGCTGGTGATCTCGCGCTTGAACTGCGCAATCAGGCCCGTAGTGCGCGCCGTATGGTCGGGAGCCACCGCATCGTCATCGAACATGAGTTCGACAAACTTGCGCTGGGCCAGCACTGGCGGGAACCACGTGACGGTCAGGACAAAGTAGCCCTCGAACATCGCGCCCAGGCCCTCGAACAAGCGCCGGCGTTCCTCGTCAATGGCGAAGGAAACGGAGTCGGGGAACGATGACACGCCCCGCTCCGAGTAGTTCGGCGCAGGCCGACGCACAGCATCGACATGCACCATCCAGCCGTTCCCCAGGCCCGCCAGGGCCTGGTTGATGCGGAACGACACCATTTCCCGCTGTTCCTCGGTGCTGCTGGCGTTGTCATCCCCCTTGTACAGCCAGGCGGCCATAAAGGAGCCGTTCTTACCCACGATCACGCCGTCATCGACCACGGCGGCGTAATTGAGCAGATCGGCCAGGCCGGCATCCTTGGCGCGATGCTTCTTGAGCTTCAGCTCGGCATCGACAGCCCGGATGCGGGCAAAGAGGATGAGCAACAGAACCGCACCGAGCACAGCAATGGCAATTGCGATTGCTTCGATCATTTGTATTGCTTCCCTTGACTCGGCGTGTTGTCACGGAAGGGCGTGCTGCGAGCCGGGTAGTACGGCTTGTACCGGCGGTGCCGCAGGTACACGTGTCGCAGCTTCGGATCGGCCTTCGCCATGAGGCGCAGCGCGAAGAGCGCGCCGAACCACAAGGCGATGCCGAACACCGTTGCCCTCACTTCTTGGGCGCTGAAAATCAGCGCGCCGGCCAGCAGGCCCGAGAACATCACCAGCTCACGATCCCCGCCCATGAACAGGTTTTCTCGGTTGCCGGCCCTACGGATGGGGATCGCGCGCAGAGCCATGACTTACCCCGCGATGTGGCCGCGCTCGGCCCAGCGCATGACGGCTTCGCCGGGGAAGCCGGCCACGTCCAGCGCGGCGACCTTGACCTGGTGCAGCGCGCCATCGGTCAGGGCGGCGATTTCCGCGCCACGGCCGAAGAACGTGCTCATCATGTTCTGCGCGCCGACCAGCAGAGCCATGACCAGGACGATGAAGATCAACGTGCGGAAGAAGCCGTTGAGTTCGCCGCCGAAGATCAGGATGCCGCCGGCGACCACGATGCCGATGATCGACAGCGCGAAGGCCACCGGGCCGGTGACGGAGTTGCGGAGGTTGGTCAGCCAGCTTTCATAAGGCAGCGAACCGCCGGTGCCTTCGGAAGCGAAAGCAGGGTGCGGGGCCAGCATCATGAACGCCAGGAGGGCGAACAGGCCCAGGTAGAACATGGCGCTGCGGTTGAAGCGGAACGCCGACAGAGAGGCTTGCATTGGTCTTAACTCCTTAAAGGGACTTGGTGATGTACTGGCCGTTCACGTAGCCGGAAACCTCAAGGATTTCCTGAACACGACGCGAGCCGTCCGGGGTTTTGGCGATGTGAACAACGACATGAACCGCCGCGCCTATCAGCGGTTCAATTTCGGATGGAGCCGACTTATTCCGGGAAACAAGCGACTTCAAACGAACTAGGCCCTCTTGCGCGCTGTCGGCGTGGAGGGTGGCTGCGCCGCCGGGGTGTCCGGTGTTCCAGGCGTCAAGCAGGTCAAGTGCTTCTTCGCCACGGACTTCGCCGACCAGGATTCGGTCGGGGCGCATGCGGAGGGTGGTTTTCAGCAGCATCGTCATGCTGACTTCGATGCTGGTGTGGTACTGGACGTAGTTCTCGGCGGTGCATTGAATCTCGCCGGTGTCCTCGATGATGATGAAACGCTCCAGAGGATCGTTATCAACCATCGCCTGGATGATGGCGTTCACGAGGGTGGTCTTGCCGGAACTGGTGCCACCAATGACGAGGATGTTTTTGTGGGCCGCAGCAGCGCGCTCGATGGCCTGCTTTTGGGCCTCGGTCATGATTCCGCGCTCGACGTATTGAGCCAGCGTGAAAACGGCGATGGCCTTCTTGCGAATCGCAAAGGTGGGGCCAGTGACGACCGGGCCGAGCTGGCCCGCGAACCGAGAGCCATCAATGGGGAACTCCCCTTCGAGTAGGGGGCTGTCCCGTTTGACTTCCTTGCCGTGGTAGCCCGCCACCGTTTCGATGATGGCTTGTGCCTGCGCGCGGCGAAGGCTGCCGATACAGCGCAGCCGCTTGCCCTGGCTTTCAAGCCAGAGCCTGCCGTCCGCGTTGAGCAGAATTTCTTGAGTCTTGGGATCGTGCAGAGCCTCAAGCAGAGTCGGCCCCATGTCCCTTTCGAGCTTCTTGCGCGCTCGCGTTTTGATGCTGTCGTGTTCGTTGTCTTGATCGCTCATGTCGTATGCCTGTATGCCGTTGCGTTTCGCGCATTCTACACAGGTTCATACGATATATCGAACTAATTTCGACCGCAACACCGAAGCGCACAAGGGCGACTTCGGCCGCGACGTTGCATCGCGGATTACATGGGCGAAAGAGGCGACAACGCGGCGCATGCTCCGTGCGCCCTCGCGCCGAACCCGTGGCGTTTGCGTTATGGGTTGTCCGGGGGTTGAGCCACCCCGGCGGGCTTTAGCGGCTAAAACTTGGCTGGCTCTTGTGGCTCAGTTCCGTGCCGCTCCCCTTCCCTCTTACATCCTGGCGTCAACTCCCTCTAAGTTTCTTCCTTGCCGTTTCGCCCCACTTCTTGACGATGAACGCCTGATGTTCGGGCAGCACGGCCGCCACGCGCTCGAAGCCTGGCGGCAGGCTTCGGGGTGCCTTGCCGCCGGCTAGGGCGTCAAGGGCTTCTTTGTCCAGGTCGGTCGATTCAAGCAGGAGCGGCAGGGGAGTTTCAAGGGCCTGCGCAATGTCCTCCATCACCTTTAGGGAGGGGTTGGCTTTGCCAGTAGTGAGATCGGACAGGAAGGAGATCGAAACCCCCGACCTGTCCGATAGCTCCTTTTTCGTCATGTGCCGCTCATCGAGCAGCCGGAGCACGTTCGTGAAGAAGATGTAGTTGTACAAGGCCCGTATGCCTTCTCGGTGCGGGCGGCAGAAAATTTTAGCCGCTAAAGTTCTTGACCACGGACGCAGGTTTAGCTAAACTGACGACTCCATTAGCGAAAGGAGCATGACGAATGAGCCACAACCTGTTCCAGTTTATCGGTAATCTTACCCGCGATACCGACGTTCGCCATAGCGAAAACAGCGCCCGCGCCGTTTTCGATCTGGCCGTCAATCGCGTGTGGCGCAACGCAGCCGGTGCGAAGCAGGAGCAGACGGACTTCTTCCGCATCAAGTCGTTCGGCGGCCTGGCCGAGAACGCGGGCAAGTACCTGGGCAAAGGCTCCAAGGTGTTCGTCCAGGGCCGCATCGAGCCGACGAAGTACGAGAAGGACGGCAAGACCGAATACGGGTTCGATTTCATCGCCGAGGAAATCGAATACCTGGACACCAAAGCGCCAGGCGGCGGCCAATAAGGCCCAGGCCCGGCCACGGCCGGGCAGTATGCTAGGAGGGAGATTAGATGCCAAACGAGTTCAACGAGCAGGAATACAGGCGCAAGCTCATCGAGGGCGGGCTTAGTGAAGCCGACGCCACCGACCTTGCCGCCCGTACCGCCGCCGCTCGCAGGGACTCGGGCAGCGCCGGCGGGGCCTTCCGCCCCGCCGGTTCCCTCTTCGAGCTGCCGGCCACGGCTGGCGACAACAAGGCGGCCTTGCCGCCGAAGCCACCGACGCCGGCAAGCGCCGCCGTCGAGCGATCCGAGCGCATGGCGCAGGAATCGGCCGAGCTGGCGCGCACGATGGGCCTGCCGCCCGAACCGCGCACCGCCGTGAACAAGATGGCCGAGCAGATCGGCGCGCTGGCCCAGGACAAACGGAGTAGTGCGATGGCGACCAAGAAGCGAACGGCCGGCGGCGAGCTGGCCGAGAAGGTCAGCGAGGCCAAGCAGACGGCCTTGCTCAAGCACACGAAGCAGCAGATCAAGGACATGCAGCTCTCGCTGTTCGACCTGGCTCCCTGGCCGGATCACATGCGGGCGCTGCCCAACGACTTCGGGCGGTCGGCGATCTTCACCGTCCGCAACAAGAAGGTGCCGCGCGCCGCGCTGCAAGGCCAGTCGATCTACCACGTCAACAAGGACGTGGAGATCACCTACACCGGGATCGAGCTGCGCGCCGACGACGACGAGCTGGTATTCGCCCAGGTGCTGGAGTACGCGAAACGCACCGCGCTCGGCGAGCCGGTTTCCTTCACCTTCTACGAGCTGTGCCAGGACTTGGACTGGTCGATCAACGGCCGGTACTACACGAGGGCCGAGGAATGCCTGACGCGGCTCCAGGCGTCGGCCATGCAGTTCTCATCCCAGCGCATCGGCCGGCTCGAATCGGTGTCGCTGATCCGGCGCTTCCGCGTCCTGGATCGCGGCAAGCGCACGTCGCGCTGCCAGGTCGAGATCGACGCCGAAATCGTGGTGCTGTTCGCCGGCGACCACTACACGAAATTCGTGTGGGAGAAGTACCGCAAGCTGTCGCCCACCGCGCGGCGGATGTTCGACTACTTCGCCACCCACAAGGAGCCTTACCCGCTCAAGCTGGAGACGTTCCGGCTGATGTGCGGCTCGGATTCCACCCGGCCGAAGAAGTGGCGCGAGCAGGTAGGCGAAGCGTGCGACGAGCTGCGCGAAAACGGCCTGGTCGAAAGCGCATGGGTGAACGACGACCTGGTGCATTGCAAGCGGTGATCACCGCCCTGCCCTCCCCTGGAGCCGCCCGAGATCGAGGCGGCTTTTTTTCTCGAGCATCGCCACTTCCGGCGAGGGAGTACCGCGCACCAGCTCGCGCACGTCGAGCTGCAGCATCGTCACTTCCGGCGAGGCTGGCCACGTCCTGGCCACGGTCGACCATCGCCGCATCCAACGATGCACCGAGGGCCCCATCGCCACATCCGACGATGACGGCCGCCGGCGCTGGATCTCGCATCGCCACATCCGACGATGAGATCCACTCTTTGACATTTGAGAGGCCGAGCTGCGGGGGATTCTCCCGGCCTGCGGCCGCGCGAACCGGCTATGTCGTGCTGCGCATCGAGCCAAGCGGCCAAGGCCGCCCGTCTCGCCCCTGGCGGGCTTCCAGCGCCTTCCCGACGCTCACCGGGCCG
>ERZ1645192.1756-NODE-1756-length-18058-cov-13.064656_pt1 | contig 18058 bp, 20 predicted proteins | sample MGYA00575354_ERZ1645192 | MGnify/ENA primary metagenome ERZ1645192 (study PRJEB40844, sample SAMN11349763) | freshwater sediment metagenome | isolation source: river sediment | host: Sediment | place: India: Faizupur Khadar , New Delhi | collected 2017-02-21 ... | reverse complement strand
TACTTTCATATCTCCATAGACATTCTTCTGAGAATATCCTATCATAGATAAAAGTATAAAAGGAATTAATAATAATATCTTTTTCATTATGTGTTACTCCCTGTTATGATTAAAGTTAAACCTCCTGGAATTGGTACAGAAACATTAATAATTAAATTATTAGTAGGATCTGCTGGATCTGGATAAATCTTGTTTACACTTGCTATATTATCAGTATCATGTAACTCATACCCATAATAAGTATAACCCATGCTATGCACTATTACATTATCCCCTAATGCTAAAGCACCTGTTGATACTGTTTTAGTATAAGCAATCCCAGATCCTCCTCCGCCAACAGGAGATAATCCACCACCACCACCACCTCTTCTTCTATATGTTAGTTCTTTTACTCTTGCTATAAATCCCATAATAAATATTTTTATTATTCTTGATAAAATTGAATATTTAAACTAATTACTTCTGTTCCTGTAGCTGTTAAATCTGATTCTATTATCTTAAATGCAGCCATCTGTTCTTTCCCATCTATATATATCTCATCTAAATTAGACATGATAAACCCAGTTGTTGCTGTTGGAGTTACCCCACTAGTCCAATATCTTGCCATTTTTGTTGCATCATGACATTTTATTGCTTCATCAGCATCAATAACAATTCTTACTGATGTGGCTTGTGAAGGAACAGTTAATTGATAAACAGTAGCTAATGCTAATGTTACTGTCTCTGACTTTATTGGTTTAGCACTATTAGATAATGTTTTTAAAATATCATTTAATGCTTTTATATTTCCTATCATAATAAATATATTAAATTGTTGTTAAACAATATGCGTGATTAATAATACTACAAAATTCTGTATATGTTATACAATTCCATAAATCTAATAAAAAATCAGGAGTTGCTACAACATTTATTGCTGTTATCGTTTCTGTTGTTACTGTGGCGATAGCATTTAAAATATCTTGATGTACAGCACCTACATTATAAGAATAAACATATAAATAACTAGTAGCTGTATCGTAAGAAGTAGAATAAATCCCAAGAGCATCTATTGCTGCTTGTATTAATACAACATCATCATACTCTATTTCTAAAAGATCAAATTTATATGCATAAAACAAATCAGTTGTCAATGTCTTATAGCAATACATCATGCTTATATATTTAGAAACTACTTTCATTTTTGAAAGATAACATTCAATATCAGTAGACCCTATCTGTGCTTTTTTTAAAAAGATATCCACTAGATCTTTGTATCTACATTGAATAATTGCTATATGTGCATTTCTGCAAGATGTTATCATATTAAGCTAGATAAGCTATTAAACCATCTAATTGTATTGAAAACCCACCTAAGTGATTAGCACCCGAACAATCTAATGTTACAGCGTGTTTTACTGCTTGATTTGCAAAATTTACATCTAATGGTGCAGCAGCTGTTACTCCTTGATTTGTTCCACCTACTACTGTTCTATAATCTAAAACATAATCTCCTGTCGTTGCTTTAGAAGATACCATTCTCATTATAGAATTTCCAGGCAAATCTACAGAGTCAGCAATAGAAGGAAATTCAATATCTCTAATTGTTGCTATATACAAAACTCCTGTTGATAAAATACCTATATTAATCATTGTAGAATAAACTATATATTTTGTTGCTGTATCAGATAATATTCTTCTACTTACTGGAATCCAAAAAGTTCTATAATTGCCATCAAGAGGAGTAGCACCTATACATGATGATGCATTATTGAAAAAAATACCTTGATCTTCACCACTTATTGTTACTCCTCCTATTCCAGTATATGGAGCCACTTGTAATGTGTCTGCATATGCTTTCTCGCTAGTATAAGTCACTACTCCACCAGCACCATCAGATAAAGGAATTGTAGCAGCTCCTCTAAAGACAACTGTTTTTCCTAAAATTCGATATTGTGGTTTTGTTGGTCCATTATAATGATTAAATCCATCTAAATCTGTCCATACACCTTCTGCTGGCATTGAATACCAACCTTTTGTTGATGCTGCATTAGTACCATAATATTTAGAAGCACCAGGATTTAATAAGTCTCCTACTAGTTTTAATCCACTTGCATCAGAAGTTACAGACATTTGTTTTATTACATCAGCAGATAAAACTCCACCAGCTAATGTTAAATCAATAGTAGGTGTGTCTAAAACAGAAGAAGGAGAACCTGCAATAGCTAGTGTTAAATTAAATCTGTTTGTATATGTGATGGCATTATAAGTATAACTTATATCTACATAACCATAAAGTAACGAAGCAGTATATGTCTGAATTGTTATGTTAGCATAATTCCCATTTTGTGTTATTGCTACTGTTATACCAGCATCAGAAGTTACACATGATACTGCTAAAGCATTAATAACTACTTCGGTAGCTCCATTATATAATTTAAAAGTTGTTACAGGTTTTATTGCTAAATTAGGAACTCCTAAAGAAGATGCTGGTATAACTGAAGAATCACTTGTTATCGTACTATAAATAGCATTTACTCCATCCGTTCCATCAGCTCCATTTGCCCCATTAGCTCCAGCAGGTCCAGCAGGTCCAGCAGGTCCAGCAGAACCAGTAGCTCCTTTTGCTCCAGTAGAACCAGTAGCTCCTACAGGAAGTATAATATTTTCACAATCACAATTACAATTACTGTATGTATTTCCACAATTACAGGACATAGTATAATATTTTTAAGATGAACAATTACAATCAGCCCAATTACAAATAGTTTGTAAGGCTTCTAAAATTCCATTTGCTTTTGTTGTATCACCACAACTCGAAGCACAACGATATGCTCTTAACAAAGCTTCAGCTTGTAAAGCATTATTTAAAAATTCTGTATAATTACAAGTGTCGCACATTTTATTTGGTAGTTGCGCAAACATCTTATCAACACAACAAGCAACAGTACAATCTATTGCTGTATATATGTTTGTAGTATAAGTATCTCCGTTATTATCTATAATAACATAAGCTATATTGTAAATTCCATCAGGAAAGATAGTTCCTGTTGGACTAAAGATATGTAAATCAACAGGATCTGTTTGTGCTGCACTTATAATGGCAGTAACATCTTCTGTTAAAATTGTTCCATTAGGTAGTTCTACTGTTAGAATTGCTGAGGCAACATCTGTGTGTTCTATATTAGGATTTCCCCAGCCAGTAGCGTTAAGAACTACATCGTAAGCCATTGTTACATCTCTTACCTTTAGAAGTTGACAACAGTTTAATGTACATGCTGTAATTTTTGGTATAAAAGCCATAACAAAATGTTTTAATATGTGTAAGCAAAGATAGTAAATTATCTCTGCTTACACAATTAAATTTATATTATTTTATTATGCAGCTGTGAAAGCCCACTTAGTTCCAATACCTGTCAATGTATCAGCATAATTAGCTGTAGGAACAGCAATAATAACACTACCTGGAGATTTAGGAGTTGCATTAATGCCATCATAAGAAGCATCGTAATATTCTATTACAAATAATGCATAATTAGTTGTTGTACTAACATCTGAAGTAAAAGTAGGAGGAGGTGTTCCTAATCTTAATCCACTATGAAAACGATTACCTTTAAAGAACCATTCAAGTTCTTGAATTTCTTTATAATAACCGATACCTTCTGATGGAGTTGTAGAATTTGTAACTATTGTAGAACCAAATTCTTGTAACTGTAATTCAAAACGTACTTTTTCATAATTAAAAACACCAGCTTTAAATTTACTACGATCAATACCAGTACAAGCAATACCCCAATATAAAGCAGCAGCAGCATTAGCAGCAGACATAACACCTGCACTTGCAGCAGCTAAAGTAGCATTAGTTGCTCCTTCAAATGGTCTGTCTAATGTAACAACAGCTGTAGCAGCACCACCACCAGTAACATTAATAACTTTATATACAGGAGTGGTTGTTGCTGTAGCATGACCTAAGCGAATATAATCACCAATAGCGATCATCGCTCCATCAGCATCATAATAACCACCATCAGCACCAGTAGACAACATATTAATAGTAGTATCACCATTAACTACAGAAATTGTTCCACCAGAAGTTGCAATAGATGTTCCACTTGATAAAACTTCAAATTTAATAAGTTGATCTCCATTCTGTAATTTCTCACGTTTAAAGTTAGTAGTTAAATTAGAGGCAATACCTAATGCAATCTCTCTCTGTGTTGCAGAAGCAGCAGAACGATAAGCTCCAAATTTATACATTAATTTATCTCCATACTGAGCTGTAATACCTTTAAGTAATACTCTTACTAAATAATCAGTATTATTAGCTACTGTAATAGATTCTGTTCCAGAACCAACATATCCAATATAAGATACTTGTTCTACTGGTGCAGAATAATTATGTGCTTTATATTTTGCTGTTGCTTTTTTAAAAAAAGGAGTAGCAATCAATGAGCCATCAGCAGAACGATAAACAAATCTAACAGGATCAGAAGTCAATGCTCCTGCTGGATCTGCTAAGATACCATTTTGATAAGCTAATCCCCATTGACCAGCAGTAAGATCTGATACTTTATTAGCACCTGTTCCCGAAGTAACACCAGAACCTATAATAAGGTCTGTAATGTTTTTTTGTGATTTTAATAACATGTTTTTAAATTTTTAATATTTATACTTATTTAATTAAATTGTTTTATTATACAGCACCAGCTATTACTGGAGCATGTGTCATATTTAAAACACTCCCTAATTCTAATGCAATCCATTCTGTTCCATTCCATTGTAATAAAGCATATTCTCCTGCATCACTAAAAGTAAGAGTAGTATTTGATCCAGTAAAATTACCAGTAACAACAGCATCTCCATTATCTACTCTAAAAATTATTTTCTTTAATTGACCAACAACAACACCATTAGCTAATGTTAATGATAATGCGCCATCAGTAGAATTTATTGTTGTAAGGAAATTAGTTAAAATAATTGCTCCATTAATTGCTATTTCATTTTGAGCTGCTACAGGAATTAAAGGACATACTTCTCCAGAAATAGATTTTATTCCTCCAGTAGATGAAGTAGTATAAACTTGAAATGAACCATCTCCAGTTAATTCAGCATAATGAGATCCAGCAGTACTAAATCCAGCAATACCAGAAGAAAAAAATACACCACTATTACTAGCTGTAGATACTATAGCTGGATCAGCAACAGTTCCATTAATAGTTTGTAATTGTTTTCCAGCAACAATTTTTTCACCAGCATTTGTTGTAGTGAATTTTAAATAGCTGTTTGTTGATTCTTTGATGTCAAGAGCTGAAGCTACGTTATCAGGAAGATTAATATCAAATTCTCCTGTAAGAGCTGTACTCATGTCAATACCTTTATCTATGATTTTAAGTCCATCAACTGTTACTCCAGCACCTGCTGTTTTCTCAGAGATAGTATCAAATTCAGAACCACCATCAGTCATATTATTGATTTCATCAATAACAACATTTAGATGTTCTGCATAAACTGGAACCCTTTCTGTTATGGGAAACCAATTTTTCGACGTTAATTTTTCTAATGTCATTGTGTTAAAAATTTATGTTAATAATAAGGAATTATTCGCTTTTTAAATTTTCTGTTGATTTAATTTTATAAGAATCTGTTTCTTCTAAAGCGGCTACAGCAAGTCTTATTGCTATATCTATGATAGCTCTATGAACACCTGTATTTAATTCGCAATCTAATCCAGCAAATCCAGATGGGACATTTATCTCATCTATTACAAAAGCAGGGAATGTTGGTCTTGTTGGGACAATAATAGGTGTTGGTTTTTTATAATATCTTATACTGTAATTAACAATATGGTATGTGCCATCTGTTATTAATTCATGTCTTTTTGCTGTCGTATTTGGATTTAAACTACTATAATCCATTCTCCAGCATAATTCTTTGTAAGGTCTTTTAAATGGGTTATTCCAGTTAATAGAAAATTCATCGTGTTTTATAACTTTAATTAATAACTGAGAATATACAGGGGTTACTGATAAAACATTACCTGCTGCGCCAGAAGTAGCCCCAATCATTGTTGTACCTGCTGTTACTGGATTCCCACTAATTAAAGTCATTATAAAATTATTACCAGCACCACTATTAATAAGATATGTTGCAGAACCAACTAATACAGTCTCTCCAACAATAAATTGTGCTGCTGCAAGATTTAAAGTGGTAGTGTCAAAGATAATATTAACTCTACCACTTTCTTTACAATCTTGTAAATTTGAATAAGCATCTTCACTTAAAGTATAAAAGAAGTCATTTGGCAAATCAAAGAACACACCATACTTATGTGCTCCTGTCTGATTTAAAGAAACAGAACATGAAGCATCTCTAATATATTCTATTAGATCAATTCTTCTTTTTTCAGTAGACTCAATACCATTATTAAACTTATTACTCTCAGGATTAATTATACTATAAAATAATTGTTCCTGTGCTTTAGTAAGTAATGTAGAGATTTCTCTTTCATTATATCCTTCAGCTGATAAGTTAGTGATATTATCAAATCCAACTTGAAATTCATATGCCATCTGAGCTGCTGTCATTATACTTGGTCGAGTTTAGCTTTTAATGTTGCGTAAATATCTGAATTCTTTTTGTTTCTTAAAAATTCTATTGTTTCATCCATTGTATTCCCTATGATGTCTCCACCAGGTAATGCAACTTTGGTTCTTCCTTCTTTATACAAAGCACCTATTTCTAAACAACTATCAATGAATAATTTCATCTCAAAATTTTTATCTTCTGAGATAGCTAAAAATCCATCAATATTAAACTCAATAATTTTACTTATCTCTGATTTAAGGAAATCCATTTTAGCGTTTAATGGTGGTTTCTTACCATAAACAACTAAAAAGTTTCTCATCTTTTCAGCAGAATTTTCTATTGAGCCAAAGAACTTATAAGCACGTTTTAGTTTATCACTTTTCTTAACTTCATCATTGATAAGATAATCCTCATCTACTAAAGCAAAAATAAATTCAGCAGAATTGTTTCTTTCTTCCCATGAAGGAGCTACCTCAGGACAAACTTTTAATACTCTCCAACGTAAATTATCTATTGGATCGGATAAATGTAAAGTCAACCCATTTTTGTCAATATAGACATAAAATTTATGCCAGAAATTATCTTTCTTTTTATAGATAGATAAATCTCCTGGATTCATGTCTAACTCTTTTTCAAAAAACGATTGTTCTTCTTTTGTTAAAATAGTCATCAACTGATTTCTTTTTATATCTAGTGGCAAAGGATAACCTCTTCTACAACCAGAATACATAAATTCACCATCGTGACCTGCTGGAAACATACTTCTTTGATGTCTCTTAAATACTGGCTCTACCCTGATTTTTTTATCAATCAGGATAGTTTCGCGCAGTACATCTTGTTTTTCAATTACATCTGTAGTCATACTCTTCTTCTTCTTTAAATTGTTTATACTAAGCTAATATAGCAGGAATAATTCTAGCCATACGCATTGGATTCTTAACTCTTACTCCACCAATATAAGCTTTATGTACTTCATAACCATCAACGGATGTTGCTGCCATACCAGGTTGTGTAGTATTGTTATATGCTGAAAAAGGATCACGTAAACCAGGAATAAAACGGAATATTTCTTCGTCTCCTTTTAATCCTACTTTCTGAATGTTTGGTTCGCCATTAGCTGTTCCAAAATCCATAATAGTATATTCATAAGAAGAAGCTAATCCGCCATCTGGATGCATAATTTTATTACGGATAGGATCATCTTTTAATGGATCATGCATTAAACCAAATTTGATTCCATTAACAGATACATATTCCAAGAACTGACCTCTATAAGACATTGCGTTATTACCTGTCATTTTAATACGGTCAGTATTAAAGTTAGGAGTAAATAAAGCAGCATCTTGAGTAACAGCTTTGTGGAATTGATACATTCCATATTCTCCTGTCGATAAGATAAAATGTCTCTGATCTTCAGGTAATTTACCTACTGATAATCCTAATGCTAATTCAGTCAGCCAATTAATATTGAATGCATTGTAATAGAACACATTAGAAGGAGCAATTTGTTCGTATAATCCAGCACCAGAACGAATATCAAATCCACTATCACCTTTGTTTCCATAAGCACCAGTAGCAGTTTTATTTGATGTTCCCCATGCTAACAAACGAGCTTTCTCACGTCTGAACTGTGTCATAAAATCCCAGTCAAGTTTTTTAATCCAAGCCTGTTGAGTTTTTCCACTTTGATCTTTCCATGCAAAAGCTAAAGGATTGTTTTGTCCTTTACGAATCATATTACCAGGAACAGTATACTGTTTACGAATCATTGATAAAACATTCTGCATTCTAAATGGAGAAGTATGATAAGTACTACCACCACGTTTTGAAAGAGTTTGTTCTACTAATGAATAGTCTTTTGACCATCTTGTTCCACCTACTAATTCTGCTTGAGGAACAAATAATGTATTGTCTCCAGTAACTAATTCAACAGTATAAAGATAATTAGCTCCTACTTGAATTGGATCTTCAACAATTCTATATTTATAGAATTCTGGTTTATGACCAACAATAACGTCTGTTGCTTCAAATAATCTTTCTCCAAATAAAAGTTTAATACGTGAGCCAGCAATACAAGGCTGTGCTACAGAAGTAATCGCAGTAGATCCATCAGAATCATAAGCGGCAATCAAAGGGATATTCTTTTCGTCTGAGCCTTGAAGCAACCATTCGTAAGGAACATCATCATTGATATAAAGAGTTGGGAACTTGTCCATAAATGAAACAATGTCTTCCCCGATGTTAACTCGGTAAATATGTTCAATAAGATTCGATACTAAAATCGGTTCTTGTTGGTACATAGCACCTAAGTGGTTTTCTGTTACGAGACCTGTAAAATCTTTAGGTTCGTATTTTTGTAATGGACTAATAAACATTTTTTTTTATTTTAATTGGTTATTATTTATCTTTATTAAATTGATTTAGTGATCTTAAAAGGTCATTCTTTGATTCTTTTCTAAAATTATCAGCTCCTCCTGTTTTAAAACTACGATTAGAAGATAACACTTTCTCTAATTCTTTTGTAGCTGATGTTTTTGCTGTGGCAACAATCTTACTAAAATCTGCTTTCTCATCAAAAAATCCTAAAGCTGTAAAGTAATGTAATCTCTTTTCAAACTCTATTGGATTTTTAGCTCTCATTGCCATCACCGCATTCATTGGTTGACCATTCTCAGAAGTAGAAACGACAGTAGTCATTGATTTATAAATAACATCTTTATCCTTTTTACTTAACTTTATTCCAGGAATAACTTCTTCTGTATTCTCTATTGTCTTTTGAATTTTCTCCAACTGTTGTGCTTTTTGTTGCTCTAACTGTTTTTGATATTCTTTGACTTCTTCTTGCATTTTAATTTGTTGCTCTTTATAAGATTCTTTTAACTTACCTAATGCAACTTTTGCTTTTGATTCAAGTTTACCTAAATCTTCAAAGTCAACAATCATCTCATCTACTTCTTGTTCTTTATATCCTCTCATTGTTAACTCTTGACGAACAAGATTTTTCTGTAAGTTAATATCATCTTCTAATGAACTATCAGATATGTTATTTACTTCTATCTGTTTTGATTTAACAGTTAATATCTTATCAAAAGGAACCCCTTCTTCATAATTATCTATTAAGTCTTTTATTTCTTGAGGTAGTTGTTTTTTATAATCTTCAACACCTTCTTGAATTTCAAAACTTACCAACTCTATCAATCCTTCCACACCCTTTTCTTCTAATATTGATTTTGTTTCATCATCAAAAGAAGAGAGAACTCCTTCATCAGCAAGTACCTTAGCAAAGGCGATGACTGGAGTTGGCGAAGAAGAAGAGGTTTTGTCACTTGCATCTTCAGGAGTCCCTTTCTCTTGTTTAATATCTATTTCATCTGAAAATGACGAAATCTCTTCACTTAAAGAAGTCTTTTTTGTTTCACCATTCAAAGAACTTTTTTTAGGAGAATCATCTATCTCTATAAGATTTTCATCTCGTTGATTCTCAGTACTTTTTTGTGATACACTACTATTGTCCTTATCCAGTTCAGTAGTATTTGTTTCTAGTCCAGACTGTGCTGGCGCTGCATCTATCTCAATTTGTGTATCATCATTGAGATCGATACCATTAAATAACTCTTCCATTTTTTCTTCGCTTTTAAAATGTTTATACAATAATATAAATAAAAAATCCACTATGCAAAAATGTTTACATAGTGAATAGCTTTAACATCATAAAAAAAATTATAATTTTTCTTATTATGCTATATTTTTGACTTAAATAGTTCTTCTAATTCCCAGTCATGAATACCTAGATTTATGCGATATAATAGGTCTCTAAACTTGTTTTCTTCCTCTACTTGTTCTTTTAAAAACCAAGAAGAAAACTCATACGTTGTATTATCTTTATTTTCTAAACATACTTTTGCTATTTCTTCCCATTGAGAAGAAACTTTCATTTCATGTTTTAATGATTCATCTATTATCTCTCTTATATCATTATAAGATAGTTTTTGTAATGGACATTCAGGGACTAAAGGTTTGCAATTTCTCTCTAACATATAGTTATATATCTTATTCATATGTTCTAGTTCTTCATTAGCATATTTAAAATAAACTTTTGAAGCATTAACATATCCTTTAGCATCTAAACACATAGACATAGCTCTATATATTTGAGAAGAGATAAGTTCGTTCTTTATCTGCTGATTTAATATAGATTGTATAGAAGAATTTAACCTTTCTATGTTTTCTGTTAAAACTTTACTAGAATTTTTAGAACCTCTAGTATTTAACATATTTATTAACTCATCCATTATTTTTTATTTTTTTTGTTATCAAATTTGTTTTTATTTTCTTTAGCTATTTTAAGCATAGTATCAACTTTATATTTATCTGATTCAGCTTTTAGTTTAGCGATATCTAATTTAGTCTTATCTGATTGTTTTGCTATTGTTTGTTTTAATGCTATCTCAGCTTTCTTTCTATTATCTTCTCTTATTTTATTAAAAGCGTCAGAACTATATTTCTGTTGCTCTAAAGCTAATTTACCAACCTCTAATTGATCTGGTATTAAATCATTGTCAATATCCTGATTTTGCTGACGAGAGAATGAGTTAATCTGAGCAACTTGAATCTTCGTCTGAGCATCTGTATCTATCTTATATTTATCAAGATTTATTTTTTCTTGTTCTATTGCTGTTTGTTGTGCTAGTTGCTCTTGTAGTTGTTTACTTTCTTCTTCTGCTTGTGCTTGTGCTTCTTGATTAGCAATCTCTTCTGCCATTTCGATTTTTCTTCTAATAGAAGCAATACTATCAGTACAATAAATATCAATCATTCCACTCATAGATAGTTTATCATTTTGCATTGCTACCTGAGCTATTGATTTTAATGCACTAAATAATTCCATATCTTTTGATGAGTCATTAACAAAAATACCGTATTCAGCACTTCTAAACTCATCTCCATTTAACTCTAAAAAAGCACTAGACATATCATCTAATACATATTGTTTCTTTATATTCCTTCCCTTCCATGCTTCTTTAGCTGTATCTAACAAAGTGTTCATTACCCTTAACTTTGTGTTTTGATGTAATAAGAACCAATGTTCTGTTATATAAGATGATTGCTGTATAGATCTCTCAACACCACCTAATGTCTCTCTGCTTTCTACCTGTGCTTCTCTCTGTGCTGATATACCAGAGATAGTGCTTATCTGAGACTCTATATAAGATAACATAGATATATGCTGTTGTATATAAGCCCCCATTTCTAAGTCAATCATTGATCCAGAAGTCTCTTGGAAGTTACCAGCTAATTTACCTGTGGCAGCACCTTTATTACCTTCTCTAAAAGGATCTTCTACTGCCCATCCCATTACTTGTGCATAATAAATCCACTTATCAATATCCCATCCATCAGGAATCTTAGCTAAATTTAACCTACCTATTTTACCCATAGATTTTGCAAAAGCTAATTCTGTACGATACATGAAAACATTATATAAATATTGATATGGTCTCATCCTATCCATTAAAGACTTAGCTTTATTTGTATTTACGTTATATGAAGTTCCAACATATCCAGAAGAACATTTAGATAGATTTGTTAATGATCTAAATTGAACTGGTCTTGGTCCCATCTTAACATAAATATCTTGCCCTATCTTTGTTCCTTCCCACCACTCTTTAATCCATAACCATGTAACTTCCTCTCCTGCATCTTTATTAACTTGATATCTCTCATCAACAATAGTTTCCTGTTGATTACCAAATTCATCAAAATATTTTAGTTTACCTATTTTTCTTAAAGAAGCCCATACTGTTCTTACAACTCTTATATTTCCAGCAGCATCATAAGCTCCACCAAAATATTTAGTAGCTTTTGTATTTACCTCTATCAATGCACCTGTATTAGAATCTGCTTCTGTCATCTCTGATAACAATATAGGATTCTGACCTGTATAGTTAACAACAGAAATACCTTTATTCCATAAGTGTCCTTGCTCTATATCATCTATTTCTTTTGGTTTTAAATATTCATGATAAGAATCTATTACATCTCCTATTGACCTGTAAGCATATTCAATAATAACATCACAATCTTCTATATAAGGACTTTCTCCTTGCCTTATAGTATATAAATTAAGTGGATTAACCTTTCTAACAATAGGTTCTCCAGCGATAATATCACAACAATAATTCTCTTCACCAGCAATTAACACATCATAAAAGCCAGAATTAAATTTCAACTTTAACTCCTGCTCTCTATATAGAAAATTCAATGATTGCGTAGCTGTTAACTCTCTTATATCTTGAGCTTCATAGTTAGCCCATTTCTGTAACTTCAATAAATCCTTTTGTATTTTCTGTTCATCACCAACACCACTCTGTATGACACTAATCATATATTCCATTAACCTATCTTTGATTATCTGCTGTTTCTCAGAGATAGCATCCATATTAATAACCCTTACTTTCCAGTTAAAGTTCCTTGCAGATTCTTCTCCTACTAATAAATCAATCTTAGGATTACATATAGGATAGTTCTGCATCTTAGCAGGGAAATTACCCCCAGAAATACCAAATGGATTTACAGTTCTATGTATATCAGCTTCATCAAGTATATCATTATACATATTGTAATTCAACTGCTTGTTATACATAGACTCTCTTATGCCAGAGTTATTCCCATAAACAGCAATGTTCTGTGCAGCATCTACACATTGCTTCATCCAATCATTATTCTTATCTCTATCTGACTTTTTTTGCGCTGGAAAAAATGTTGCTAATGGTATCATATGTAAAAATAATATCGTATGTTATTAAAGGTAATATAATAAATGTAAAGATATAATAAATACAAATCTAAAGCTACAAAAATTCTATAATCAATAGCTTTAATAAGAGTCTTTAAACGCATCTATCGAACCCTTTATATCGAAGATATTCTTGCGTATTGAATTGGTATTATTATAGTTACGTTTGAAAAATGGATCATCAGCTAATGTTTTTGCTTTTATCTCCATAGATTCAAAATTCTCTCTAAAAGTTTCTTCTCTGGCATACATTACACACATTAATGCCCTTACTCTATCGAAATTTCCTTTCCTATTATACCCTATTAACTCTTTTAATAAAGGAACACTTTTTATCGTTGTTAACCTTAAAACTCCTGGAGTTATTTCTTCTTCTAAAAAGTTCTTTATAAGCAATTCTCCATGTACTATCTGTGCTGTACCAAAATGCATACCTTTAGGTCTGTTAGGTTGAGTACCCATCTCCTTAGCATACTCTGGCGTGTCCATCATTAGATAAGTACAGTTCTTCCTCTCAAAATATTTATATACTCCTATTAAATTATTTTCAAACATTAATTTAGCATTATAATATATTAAAATTCTCCTCACCTGTTCATAATAAGCATCAGAACCTTTCTCATGCCTACCTGTATATTCAGCTACAATAGTTTCTTTTACTTTACCTGGAAACATTTTCATATATACTATCAGAGAACCTAAAGACATAGTACCAGATTCATCATGATCATATGGATCTAATCCAGCTAAATATAAACCATTAGGAATATTTCCTTGATCATCTTTAATAGGATGATGCCATATTGTTGTTGCTCCTCTACAGTCATCTTTAGTTAAATCATGTGGGAAGACACGAATAGCTCTATCCTTTGATAAATGTTCCCATTTTAAGTTTCCTTCATCTCTAAAGAATAACTCTCCAACATCTTCTGCATTTAATATCTTATTATTAGATTCTATTGATGACAAATGTACTTGAAGCTCACCTCTTGGAAAGATATTACCAACTTTAGATAAGAACATCTCAGATGGAACTCTAGGTTGGTTCTGTTTACGAGCATCCATTGCAGAAGAAGCATTCTTACTCTTACGTATCTTTTCTCTTATCTCATCATCCTCTTTTTCTGCTAATAATAAATTAGTATTCCCTTCATTATCTTTATACTGATGCGTACCTAATGTAGTAGGAATAAACATAGCTATCCTACCTTTATTCTCCCATATATCATTATACGAAACTAACTTATATGTCTCTGTATCATAGAACATCCTTGATGCATCTACTGTCCCACTACCCATATCACCACCAGTACCTATCATCACTTGAGTACCAAACTTATACTCTCCATCTTTCATAACGTCTTCTGTGGCATTAGAAGCTTGAATCAAATTATCAAACATCCCTATCTCCTCTAATATCCCAACACCTGCACGTAAACCATTAAAAGCAAATGGATTATCTTTAAAAGTACGATGATATATGATAGCACCAGTACCTACAGTAACCCAGTTATTTCCTTCTTGTTTGTCATATACCGCTTCTATCTCTCCCCCTACTTTAAAAGTACCTCTAAACTGTTTAGTAAAAGGACTTGGATAAAACTGCCCCCCTATCTTTATAGCACCAGCTAATCTTTCTAACCCATATTTTACTTTTGATAAAGTTGTAGTAGAGTATTTAGCATCTCCAGCACCTATCGCTATCTGCATAGCTTCTTTAACATCACCAGAAGGCTTATACTCATATAACCCATCAAACAAAAATCCATGACCTATGATAGCTCCTGCAACAAAGAATGATTTACCAAATCCTCGATTCCCCATTATCATCATATTCTTTGCTTCATGCAACATCATTGGCGCTCCTAGATTCTTTGTCGTATTCTGCATTATATCTTTAGGATCTCCTAAACTGCTAGCAGCATTCCTTACCTCACTCATAGGAATATTTCTGTCCATTAACATATTCATATATTTCTGAACATCTTTCATCTGAGAGAATCCTGCAAATCCTCTAGCTTCCATATACCCATAAGCCATATCCCACATGATATCCCATAGCTCTGGACTACCCTGTACCTTTACTTTTGAAAATCTATCTTTATTAATTAAGATGGACCAGAAGTTAATATAAAAATATAAACATCCTGGCATCCATTTACCGCCAACCCAATATCCCTCTATACATCTTCTTCTTTGCTCTTTCCACCATAATCTGGAATCCTCACTTAGTTCAACAGGTAATGCTGGTATCTCGTTTTTCTGTAACTTAAATAGACTATTATTTACCCACATAGATATTAGTTATATTAATCCTTTTTCAGCGGCACTCTCCATTGTATTACCTTTAACCCTAGAGCCAGACTTCTCTTTTATCAAATCATCTAGTACACTATTATAATAATCATACATCTTCTTAGTATCTGCCAACATCCTATCTAGATCTTTTGCATTCTCTAATGTATATTTCTGATCTTTTATAAACTTACTTCTCTCCTCTAATTTATTCTTCCACTCTGACACAAGTCTTTCTGCTGGTGTTAATATGCAATCCAAATACATCTTAATCTGATTATCATATTTACTCCAGTCAAATTTCTTGTCTTTTAAGAAGTCTATCTTTATAATATCCATCCTCTTCTCAGTAGGGATATTAATAAACTTACTATCTGGATCATACATAAAAGCAATAGCCCACATTATTTTTGAACTACTTACTTTATCTTTAGAATCATCACTATCATATAACTCTTTAAATCCACCAAATGAAGTTAGCTGTGGATTTACTTTCCAGAAATTAACAGCTATATCAAAACTATTCGCCAATCCCATATTACCAATATTTTAAAGGACATTTATAAGACATATCTAAAAACTTTTTATCTATAAAGCTATTGCTGTTCTGCTCTACACACCCACATTTACTACAGAATAACCCAAGTTTACTAAAATTAACACAAGAAGAACATACCTTAGCCCTTATATCCAACTTCTTCTTTAGAACTTCATTAATATTATTAGGGATCCTAGAAGACAAAGCAGTATAAGCACCCTCATTTACATTAGAAACAACAATATTCATATTACCACTTTTTTTCTTTTATATATTCTTCTATAAACTCCTGCTCACCACCTATCATATCATAAGAATCTCTCCATGCTATCATAATAGATAATACCTGTATCTCATTTAGATCCTTGCCAAAATCTACTAATATCTTCTTTCGCATCGTGTCTATCTGGTCCTGCTTAAACCCACTCCTTCTCTCATAACTCTTAACCATATTCAGACTATTACTTATGATATCAGTTAATTTCTTATTTATCTTATTTACATTAGATGTCTCTATTATCAAATAGAAAACTATTATAATCAATATAAATATGATGCAAAAAGTTATTACTAATAAACTCATTTTTTCTTCCTCCCACATTTTTTATATATTAATTTTTTATTAGTTGCTATGACATCCGCTCTTGTTACTTTTATCCTTAAACTCCTATCCTTACGTATGTTCTTCATCGTATATGCCCTAGCTATAAAAATACCTATAGACGGAATACGCACATTAAAGAAACAAATCCTCTCCCTGTCACCACTCTCTATTACTTCTGCTGCCAACCTATATGGAGATTCTATCAATGCCTCCATCTGTTTAGCAGACATCTTATATTTAAGAGCCAGATTCTTTATCATCAACTGTAGTTCCGCTTGCATTTTTTATGTCTATTATAATTTTATAATCATTCTCCCCTATGAATAACTGTATGTTATAATCAAAATTCTTATGACTTAATTTAAAATACTCTAGATCACTAGAAATATCTTCATGTAATAAGAATAAATCATCTAACATCTTAGTGCTATGTGTTATCTGTAACATTTTCATCTTCTTTATGTATTATAAATTTAAAAACTAAATCCATTGGCTGATCATCCAAAAATATATTCCATGCCTTTGATAATATGTTATCCTTAATAATTCCTTTCTTCCTTAATGCTACCATATTATTATTAAAAGAACCATCTGACATCTTTAACTTCTGCCTTATCCTCATCTTCGTGTCTGCATTAAACAATATCTTATTCCTGACATCATCATCTAAATTCTTATACTTATCATTATATAACATTAGCTGTGATAATACCTCCATCTCCTTATCCCTTAACTTATGTATTGGATAAAGTAATGCTAAATATTGTAAGAAATATTTCTCCCTACTAGTGGGTATCTTAATTATCTTCATCTTAATTGAATTTACTTGTTACTACTTAACTTATTAACATCTACTCCCATTAACCTCATCCTTGCATTCATATCTGCACTCATCAAATCATCACTACTATACTTACTCTTCTCAAAAGTACTACCCTTCTCACTCTTCTCATTAGTAGCCTGAAAGAACATCACCTTCCTATACTTAGGATTAGTCTTCCTCTCAACAACCTTTCTCCTCCACTTATACTCATAAACACTCTCCCCCTCTAATCTCTCTGGTCTTATACTATCTGATAACCCACTAGGACATATCCCTAATGCCTCCTCTATCCTTAATCTTGTACTTGTGTCAATAAGATCAAACTTATCCTTATACAAAGCATAACACTCTTTTGCAGATTTAATGTCCGAACTAATAGATATCCCTGATATCAACTCGTTAATCCTCTTAACTAATTCTTCTTCCATAACTTTATTA
>ERZ1645192.1752-NODE-1752-length-18066-cov-7.214758_pt1 | contig 18066 bp, 12 predicted proteins | sample MGYA00575354_ERZ1645192 | MGnify/ENA primary metagenome ERZ1645192 (study PRJEB40844, sample SAMN11349763) | freshwater sediment metagenome | isolation source: river sediment | host: Sediment | place: India: Faizupur Khadar , New Delhi | collected 2017-02-21 ... | reverse complement strand
TATCCAATTGTTGGAAAAATGTTATATTTCCGACTGCAAAAATATAATTTTATTTTAATATATAGACAAAGAATATATATATTTTTAAAAAAAATCTTTTCAATTTAAAGTTTTACTTGAAGTCTTAGCAAGAGGGAGGCATAAAAAAAAGTCAGGACACATCATCCTGACTTCATGGAGTTACCTGTGGTCCCTCTTGGGCTCGAACCAAGGACCCTCTGATTATGAGTCAGATGCTCTAACCAGCTGAGCTAAGGGACCTGCTTGTAAACAAGCGTTTTCAGGATTGCAAAAGTACATTATTTTGCAATATATTTATATTCTTTTTTTAAAAAAAATATAAAATCGTGTTAATCTGTAATTATATTCAAGTTATCCCCGTGTATCCATCCGTAATAGGAATAGTTTTCACAGTCTTCAATTTCGTTGCTTACTTTAAAACGGTCGGTTTTGGTAGGGAAATCGGGACCGGTATTGATGCGGATAAAATACCAGGTAACGCCATCTTTGTCTTTAAGAAAGTGATAAATAACTCCCGTTGCCCCTTGGGGATGATAAGAAACATGATTACCTTTCCACGCATTAACGCCTTCTATCACCGATTCATCGTCCCAACGAGGCGAAAGGCGTAGTTTGGCAACTTCTGTTTTAATCGTAAAATATTGCAAGGGGATTTTTTTTATTCCTACTTCGGGAAGCAAGGTGTTTTTATACACTAAACTTTGTTCTTGAACTTTAAAATAGCTCACATTGTTGTTAATAAAACACACCCATTTGGTTAAGGTACTCACCTTATAGCTGCAACAGCTTTGATTCCAAATAGTGAGTGATAAAGCATTGTTTTCATAAGGCGCATTTGCTTGTAATATTTCTCCCGGCTGATTCAACACCAAAAGATACTGGTCTTTTGTTTTCTTTTTAAAAATAAACACATGATTTTTATTTCCTACTATCCCTTCGAACAAAAGGTCTTTTAAGCCGTCTTTATCAAAATCGATAAACTGAAAATTAGGATAAAGGACGTCAGCTTTCACATTTTTTTGCGATAATAAGGATTGTACTTCGGGGAAAAGAATCACTTTTTGTATTTCCTCGCTAAGTTCATTTCCTTTGGGAGCTATATACCAATTATTAATTTCCTGATTATGGAAAAAAAATGCCGGTTGGGACATTGATACTGATAGAACACCTATTAATAATCCGAGTGTAACACTTATGTTTTTCATACGATACCTTATTTTAAAATAGATTTTGTTTATATATAGATGCATGTTCAAGCATTTTTATTGCCCCGCAAATTTTTTAAGTATTAATTCGTACAATTTTTCATAGGCTTCGCTTTCTTCTTTCCAGCGATTCGTATTTTTTGCTTTTTCCAAATATTCTATGGCATCGGTTAACTTTGAAAATTGATTCAATTGATTAATGGTTTCGGTAAATAAGCTTCCGTTTCCGTTAAATAATTCTCTGATAAATTGGAATTTGTCGTTAATATCTATCACTTTCATAAGGTCGTTGGTTTGGTTTTTTTGAAGTTTAGCCGCAATATTATTTTCCGATTTGCCGGAGAATTGTTCGTTAAGTCCGTTTTTTTCTTTAGCAAAGGTATCCCCCAAAGAGTTCGAAGATTGAACACCATTTCTTGCTTTCTGTAAACCTTCCATCGTAAGCGGAATGGCAATTTCAGGTTCATGGTCATCAATCATGGGGTTTATTTGCGGAAAAAATTTATCTTTGTAAGGGTCACTATTTTCATGCTTCATTTCTTCCTCTTCTTCATCATCTTCTTCGACAAATTCAATGTTGTCGATATCTATTTCTATCGGTTCGTCAGGAGTATTCTCCTTTACGGGTTCTTCTATTTCCTCTTTTTCCGACATCTGTGGGGGAGTAACTATCGTCTTATCTTCTATTTCAACTTTTTGAAAGTTTGTTTTTTCCTCTTCTTCATCAACAGAATCAAAGAGTGAGGGAAGATTATTGGCAATATGGACTTTCGATTTTTGCGTTTCACTTTCTGTTGATTTATTACTTTCCGATGCTTGCATTTCCAAAACAGATTGCTGTAAACTCATGTATTGGTCGTACAAAATACGAATATACATCATTTGTAGGTCGACATCTAAGACAGAAATGGGAACATCAGCATTTAATAAGCGAGCTTCCTGTTCATTTACTTTATTATGTATTTCTTTAATTTTTAATTTTATATCGTCAATATTCATAAATATTTTTTTAAAAAAGAATGAAGAATGTAAGCCTTAAAATTTTTTTCAAAAATACAAAAAAGAACAATACAAAAAAATTTAAAAGAAATAAAATTTAAAAAATATACCGAAGTTCTTTTTGATTTATGCTTATCGTTTGTATAAAACTATCAAACAGAAAATATTTTTAGAAAAAACGGAAAACGTTAAAAAAAAATTAAAAATAATACAATAATATAAAAATTAAATGCGTATTTTTGCATTACAAAATATTTATGAAAAGTCGCTGGATAATAACCGAAAGAGAAGATAAAAAAGACGTTGAACGTCTTGCCGAGGAATTAAAAATTCCCAAATCCTTAGCACACTTGCTGATTGCAAGGGGGATAACCACTTATGACGATGCCATGCGATTTTTTAAACCCTCTTTGGACCATTTGCATAATCCATTCTTAATGATGGATATGGATAAAAGTGTTGAAAGAATAGTAGATGCCATTTCTAAAAAAGAAAAGGTGCTGATTTTTGGGGATTATGATGTAGACGGAACTTCTGCCGTTGCTTTAATGTATTCCTTTTTACAACAATTTGACCTGCCATTGGAATATTATATACCAGACAGATACAAGGAAGGCTATGGCATTTCGAATGAATCGATTGTATATGCTCAAGAGAACGGTTTTACCTTGATGATTGCTTTGGATTGCGGCATAAAATGCCATTCACAAATAGATTTAGCCAACAGCTATCATATTGATGTTATTGTTTGCGATCATCATTTACCGGATGTAAGCCTTCCCAATGCTTATGCTATCCTGGACCCAAAACGCAGTGATTGTAACTATCCTTACAAAGAATTATCGGGATGTGGCGTAGGATTTAAACTTATACAAGCCATAGCCGAACACCGTCAAATTCCTTTTGAGCAAATAAAAAAATTCCTGGATTTAGTGGCTATCAGCATCGCTTCCGATATAGTACATATAACAGGCGAAAACCGGACATTAGCATATTTCGGCTTAAAGATTATCAATACGACTCCTCGTCAAGGCATTGAATATATATTATCGTTCAGTAATATTTATCGTAGTAAACAAAAGGAGTTTTTTACACGAGATAGCATTTTCAATAAAGAAATTACCATTAATGATTTGGTTTTTTTGGTAGGACCTCGCATCAATGCTGCAGGACGTATGGATACAGGACGCAGCTCCGTACATTTACTTATCAGTGACAAACTGGAAAAAGTTACGCAGTTAGGGGAGCTTATCAATACACACAACAGCGAAAGAAGAGAGTTAGACATACGGACCACAAACGAAGCCGTAAATCAAATTAAGAACGACCCCGCTTTCAGCAAACGCCTGTCATTGGTAGTGTATAACTCGGAATGGAGTAAAGGTGTAATCGGTATCGTAGCTTCGCGATTGGTAGAACAATTTTATAAACCTACTATCGTCTTAACATTATACGATGGTATCATTACCGGCTCAGCACGTTCGGTGAAAGAATTTGATTTATATAATGCCTTATCGCAATGCAGCCATTTATTAGAACATTTCGGAGGACATACTTTCGCTGCCGGTTTATCCTTAGACCCTAAAAATCTTGATGAATTTATTGAAACTTTCGAAAAGATAGTCGCATCATCGATACAGGAAAATTCCAAAACGCCCACCATCGAAATAGATGAAGAAATTGATTTGAAAGACATCAATGAACGTTTTTATGAAATTTTAAAGAGATTTGCTCCCTTTGGTCCGGGGAATATGATGCCACTATTTGCCACTCACCATGTTTCCGATGCAGGGAAAGCACGGATAGTAGGACAAAATCACTTAAAATTATCGGTATTTCAAAAAGAAAAAAGAAGTTTTCCTTTGGATGCCATAGCATTTGGTTTTAAAAATGATTTTGAAAAAATTGCAAGCGGAATCCCTTTTCACATTTGCTATCATATAGAACACAATTATTGGCAAGGAAAGACTTCCTTACAGTTGTGTATTAAAGATATAAAGTTTGATTTGCCTTAATTTTCAAAAGTAGCAATCACTTGTTTAAATACCTCAGAAATAGGTTTTGAACAATTATGTTCCCTATCATAACCTGCCATAACGGAATAACACGTGCTTTTTATTTCACCTGTTTGCGTTTGAATAATGCGTTGAATCATTTTAACACTTTTTTCTCCTATAGACAATACTTTCGTTTCAACGGCAATGGTATCGTCTAAATAAATGGAATGCATATAATCACAGGAAATATGCACAATAACCATGTCTAAATCCGCCCAAACGATTTTTTTGTTCTGTAATTTCTCCAAATAATCAAGTCTTCCCAAATCATAATAGGAAAGCTGTACGCCATTGTTAACATGTCCGATAGGATCCATGTCTGTCATTCGCACTTGAATAGGGAATCGATGTTTAAAGTTATACTGATGCGTATCCATGAGTAAGAGAGATTATATTAGCCACATTTTGAGTGACCGCAATTTAAACAAGTAACGCAACCGTCTTTATATACCAAGGATTCTTGTTTACACTCCGGGCAAGCTTGTTTTACTTTGGTGCCTTCTTTGATATAACGTTTTAATGCCCTGGCAACACCATTTTTCCATGTCATGATATTGTCATCATCCAATCGTAATTTATCAATAAGATTCACTACATTAGGCAGTGGCATGCCATGACGCAAAATACCCGAAATCAGTTTTGCATAGTTCCAATATTCTTTTAAGAACATACGGGACAATCCTTCAATAATTACGTTATAACCATCCTGATCGGCAAATACGAAATCGTAGCGGGCGGGTTCGGTATTGGAGGCTTTCACCCGATTGACCCATCCTTTTTTCACCCACGCCGGCAGTGAGGCAAAGCTGCTGGATTTACCGGTAAATATTTCATAGGGACGTCCTTCAACCAAGCCTACAACAGCAACCCAATCTTCTTCTTTATTTTTAAAACGAATTACTTCTGCTTCTACAGATTTCGGTCTTTTAGGAGCGTTTGTTTCTCCGAATTTTCCACTTTGATTATTCGTATTTCCTTGTTTCACCAATACACCATCTCTGGAGCCTTCTCTGTAAATAGTCATGCCCTTACACCCACTTTCCCAAGCAGTTTGATAGATTTCGCTGACAACGGTTTCAGTAGCATTTTCAGGAATATTTACGGTTACACTGATGGAATGGTCCACCCATTTTTGCACCGACCCTTGTAATTTTACTTTCATCACCCAATCTACATCATGAGCAGTTGCTTTATGATAAGGTGATTGTTCGATTAATTTTTCCAATTCTTTAACGGGAAGATATTTCAATTGTTCCGGGTCGTGTCCTTTTAATTGTGCCCACACTTTAAATTTAGGATGGAGCACTTGGTATTCTTCATAAACATCACCGCTTTGGTCGACAAAATTTACTTTAGAATTCTGATCGTTTGGATTCACTTTTCTTCTGCGTGTATACGCAATCATAAATACGGGCTCTATGCCGGAAGTAGTTTGAGTACAAAGACTGACACTCCCGGTTGGGGCTATGGTTAATAATGCAATGTTTCGTCTTCCATACGTTGCCATATCGTTATACAAAGCAGGGTCTGCTTCTTTCAATCGTTGAATAAAGGCGTTATTGGCTTCGTTTTCGACATTATAAATAGGGAAAGGCCCCCTTTCTTTGGCTAATTCTACCGATGAACGATAGGCAGCCAATGCTAATTGTTTATGAACTTCCGTTGAAAATTCATTCGCTTCTGCTGAGCCGTAACGAATTCCCAAAGCGGCAAGCATATCTCCTTCTGCGGTTATGCCTAAGCCGGTTCGTCGTCCTAATTTAGATTTCTCTTTAATTTTTTCCCAAAGTTCTTTTTCCGTTCTTTTCACCGTTCCGGTTTCGGGATCGGAATTGATTTTTTCGAGGATTCTATTTATTTTTTCTATTTCCAATTCTATTAAATCATCCATTAGTCGTTGGGCAATGCCTACATGACTTTTGAATTTACCGAAATTAAAGTTTGCTTTTTCGGTAAAAGGATAATCTACATAGCTGTATAAATTCAATGCCAACAAGCGACAGCTATCGTAAGGGCATAGGGGTATTTCCCCGCAAGGGTTGGTTGAAACGGTTTCAAAACCCTGATTTTTATAACAATCCGGAATAGCTTCTTTTTTAATGGTATCCCAAAATAAGACTCCCGGTTCTGCCGATTGCCAGGCATTGTGGATAATTTTTTTCCATAATGCTTGGGCATCTATTTCTTTTTTTATCAATGGATTGGGAGAATCAATAGGATATTGTTGAACATAGGGTTTCCCTGATTTCACACAAGACATAAATTCATCGTCAATTTTCACCGAAATATTGGCACCGGTAACTTTACCTTGTTTCATTTTGGCATCAATAAATTTATCTACATCGGGATGTTTGATAGAAATACTTAACATCAGCGCTCCTCGACGACCGCCTTGTGCAACTTCACGGGTAGAATTGGAATAACGTTCCATGAAAGGAACAATGCCGGTAGAGGTTAATGCACTATTGTTAACCAAGCTTCCTTCAGGACGAATGTGGGATAAATCGTGTCCTACACCGCCGCGTCTTTTCATTAATTGTACTTGCTCTTCATCAATTTTCATGATGCCTCCGTAAGAATCCGAACTACCGGGATTTCCTATTACAAAACAATTTGATAAAGAAGCAATTTGAAAATCATTTCCAATCCCAAACATAGGACTTCCCTGGGGTACTATATATTGGAAATGTTTTAATAAAAAATTTATTTGCACTTCATCCAAGGGATTGGGATATTTTTTTTCTATACGGGCAAATTCTCTTGACAAGCGTTTATGCATATCATCCGGTGTTAACTCATAGATGTTGCCTTCTCCGTCTCTTAATGCATATTTATTCATCCATACATTGGCTACCATATCATCCCCGCCAAAATATGCTGTTGATTTTTCTAGTACTTCGTTACTATTATAGGCTTTCATTTGTTCAATGTTCACATTAGTAAAAAATAAATTATCATTATTGCTTTGGGGTGTGTTAACAGATGTTTTTTCTACCGATGGAACCTCCACTTTAGTATAAGGCTCTTCCGGACGGAAATTTTCTCGTGCTTTTAGCAACGTGTCGTTTTGGAGAAGATTTTTATGGCTCTGCTCCTGACTTATCTCTTGTGTTTTATTCTTGAAATTACTGTATTTATAATCTGCCACATTGGTTAATGTATCTGGTTTTGTGTTGTTTTGACCAAACAAAGCATTAAATAAATCACTCATAATTGTAATAAAATAAAAGTTTATACCATAAATCTGAACCTAATTCATCTGAATATTCTTCGTCAATATATGTTTTAAAAATAAAAATATTTTAAAAAAATGATTTTTACTTCCTTAACCTAAATTGGGAACCTACATATTCGTTCTTGCAAAGATAAGTTAATTTATCCATTTCGATAAAAAATATTATAAAAAAAATTCACAAATTATTGTTTATAATTTATTCATCATTATAACAAGATATTATATTTTTTTAAATAATTAATCTATTTTAAATAACATTATATTCATCTATATTTAAATTATATATAATATTTTTCACTAAAATAAAAGCTTGTTTTTTTCATTAATTCTATATGCTTGATATATAAGCTATTTAAAATTAATGATTTTTTAAATTTTTTTACCTGTTCATAAATGTATCAGCTTTTTTGGAAAAACATAAATTATCTCATATTTAAGTTAAAGCACAGTTATTCATGGCTATATGTTTATTTGAATTTCGTCAAGACTTTCATTTTCATCTATATTTTTACTTTTACTCTTTGATGGAGAATTTGATATAAATGGAAGATTGCAGTTTTATTTTTTCAAACCGCACTTGATAATTGTATTCCCATATTTTCCATTTATGTGATAATAATACTCATTCAAGGTCTCATCTTTATATATTTTTAGGGCAAGTACACAAACTAAGCAGAAAAATCAGTACTTTTGCATACTGATAAAATACTATAAAATTAAGTATGTTTACGTTGAATAAGAAATTTATAAGCGGAACGAGAAAAAGGGGAATATTCGTGTGTTTTATTTTTTTTACACTAACAGCTTTCCCTCAAAACAGCAATTTTGTTAAAATGACCGATGCCGACAAAAGTGTTTTTATACAAAATATGCAAGCGGCATCGAAAACGACTCATAGTTTACAATGCAATTTTACTCAAAAGAAGAACAGCTCGCTTCTGGATGAAGCGGTCGTTTCGAATGGAATGATGTATTTCAAAGCTCCCGATGCCTTGCGTTGGGAATATACCAGTCCGCAAGCTTATGCTTTTGTGATGAATCAGGGACAAAGTGTAGTCAAAAACAATAAAGGTATTACAAACTTAGATGCTCAATCTTCACAAATGATTAAAAATATGACCGAAATGATTATGGGCATGATCAATGGGAAAGGATTGATTGACAATAAGAATTTTACCACTTCTTACTATACGAATCAAAAGCAGGTACGCATTATACTTACTCCTAAAAATTCGAAAATTAAAATGTTGTTCCGTTCCATTCAGGTGTATGTTAATCCTAAAACGTATCTTGCAAACCTTATCGAAATGAACGAAGCAGGGGGAGATGTTACAAGCATCAGCCTTACGAATATTAAAAAGAATATAGCTATTGCCGATGATATATTTAACATAAAATAAAGACTATGTTGAAAGATAACTTTTATACCCTCCAAGAAACCTCCACAGATACCGATGGTTGCTATGTATGTAAAGTACGATGGAATGCTTCTCATGAAATTTATCAAGCACATTTTCCGGGAAATCCCATTACACCAGGGGCATGTATTGTGCAAATCGCTAAAGAATTAGCGGAAATACTACGTGGACAGTCATTAATGATACGTGAAATTAAAAACCTTAAATTTATCAATATAATTGTTCCTCACGAATTTCCCGAAGTTGATTTTCAATTGACATTCACCTTAAACGAAGAGAATAATGCATTAAGTGCTAAGGTGTTGGTATTTGCCGGTGAAATGATATTTGCAAAATTGATCATAGTTTTTTCAATAATCAATTTTTAAACAACATGAGTACCCTTGAGCAAACGAAAGCATTAACATTATGTGTCTTAATTCCAACCTATAACAATGAAAAGACACTTCCGTCTGTTATTGATGCCGTATTACTCTATTGTTCCGATGTTATCGTTGTAAATGACGGATCAACCGATAAAACCACTAAAATATTAAATGATTATACCGACAAAATCACGGTACTTTCCTATCCGAAAAACAAAGGTAAAGGCTATGCTCTTAAAACAGGTTTTCGGGAAGCTCGGCAAAAAGGATTTCGCTATGTGTTAACCCTCGATTCCGACGGTCAGCATTTTGCCGATGATATTCCGAATTTTATAAAAGCTGTTGAAAAACATCCTGATGCATTAGTGATTGGGAGTCGTAACTTCAATCAACCGAACATGAAACAAGGGAGTTTGTTTGCCAATAAATTTTCAAATTTCTGGGTTTCCGTACAAACCGGCAAAGTACTTCCCGATACACAAACCGGTTATCGTTTATATCCTTTACGAAGGATGAAGAAAATCTTACCTTTTTGTTCGCGTTATGAAGCGGAAATCGAATTGTTGGTACGTTGTGCATGGAAAGGTATCTCTTTGATAGCTATCCCTATACAAGTATATTATCCGCCTATGGAAGAAAGAGTATCTCATTTTCGCCCGAATCGTGATTTTTTACGTATCAGCTTATTAAATACTCTTTTATGTTTCTTGGCTGTTGTTTACGGTTATCCTTCTTTATTGTATCATAAAATAATCAAAGGACTATGAGCAAGCTATTTCTATCTATTTATCGGTTTTTTCAGCATCGCACATCTATTTTGTGGATACTATTAGCAATCATTACCTTTGTTTGTGTGTGGGGACTCAGCGGATTGCAATCGAAAGAAGATATATCGGGCTTCCTTCCGCAAAACGAAGAAAACGAAAGGATTAATTTTGCGTATCAACACATGGGTGCCGCCAATCAGATTATGCTTACCGTAAAAATGAAAGATACGAGTGCTCTTGTTGATAAAGAAGCACTTATAGAAACGGTGGATGTATTGGTAGAACAGTTATCAGAGATAGATAGCGAGCATGTTACATCTATCAAATATACTGTTAATCAAGAACAGATACTGGAAATTACAAACTTTATCACCACTAATCTTCCCTATTTCTTGAGCGAAGCGGATTATGTCCGCATAGATAGTTTGCTATCGCAGGAAAAGATTCGCCAAAAATTAGAAAACACTAAAAATCTTTTGTCTTCCCCTATGGGAGGGATGTTGAAACAGACCCTCATCAACGATCCCCTTGGTTTTTCCCTACCCATTCTGTCGGGTTTGCAATCTTTTCAACTAAGCGATGCCTATCAACTTTACGAAGATTATATTTTTAATAAAGAAGGAAGCGAAGCCCTTGTTATTCTCACTTCCAATCATCCTGTGAGTGAAACGGCAAACAATGCTCTTTTAATTGAAAAAATTGATAAAGCGATACATAAAACCCTTCAAACCGTAGGTCCTTCCATTGCTATCGATAGTTTCGGTGCGGCTTATGTCAGTGTTACCAATGCACAACAGATTAAACGCGACAGTTGGTTGTCGATAGCCATTGCACTGGTTTTGATATTCGGACTCTTAATTTATTTTTTCAGAAATGTCCGCAGTTTGGTTCTGATATTTGCTTCCATTTTATTCGGAGGTTTGTTTTCATTGGGAATTCTATCCTTGTTTAGCGATAGCATTTCCTTAATAGCCATTGGTATAGGTTCCGTTATCATGGGGATTGCCGCTAACTACCCCTTGCATTTTCTGGCACATTATCGTCACGGTTACACCCTGGAGGAGAGTTTGAATGACATTACTCCTCCCCTTACAACGGGAAACATCACCACCATAGGAGCTTTCTTAAGTTTATTGTTTATCAGTTCCGAATCCATGCACGATTTCGGTTGGTTTGCTTCCTTATTATTATTTGGAACGGTGCTGTTTGTATTGATATTTTTGCCTCATTTGTTGCCTCATCGTACACAATCGATAGTAAAAGATGAAAAACTGGTTTTCAAAAGACTTGCTGCTTTATCTCCCGAAAACAATAAATGGTTTGTAGGGTTTATCTGTGTGTTAAGCTTTGTGTTTTTCTTTTTAAGCAGACAGACTACTTTCGAAACAGATATGCACAAAATCAATTATATGACCGAAAGTCAGGCACAGCAAATGGAGAAATTAAATCGTGCATTGAATCAACAAAAACACACGATGTATTGTGTGAGCGAAGGCAAAAACCTGGAAGAAGCCTTGGAGAATTATGAAAACACCTCTTTGGCAATCGATGCGCTCATGCAAAAAGACACTTTGATTTTCAAGAAATCGTGTATAGGCATTTATTTGCCATCTCCCGCAATGCAAGCCAAACGCATTGCCTTGTGGAATTCGTTTTGGAAAAATAGAAAAGACAGTGTCTTGCAAAACCTTGCAAAAGAATCGAAATTATTGGGGTATAAACAAAATGCTTTTGCCGGATTTGAAAGCGTTTTGCAAAACGAATATCCTGTTCAAGCTACTCGGTATTTTGCCCCCATCATCAATGCTTTTGCCGGAAATTTCATAGTCGATGAAGGGGAAAGAGCGATGATATTTACGGTTTTACTAACCGATCCCCAAAATCGTTCTCGGCTTGAAAGCAGTTTAAATGCTATTAATAATCATAGTTTTGGTTTTGATGCGGGCTCTATTACCTCCAAAATGGTAAATGCTTTATCCGACGATTTTGACTATGTGCTGTATATTTGCGGTTTTCTGGTTTTATTTTTCTTAACACTTTCGTTTGGCAGGTTCGAGATAAGCGTCCTCACTTTTATTCCCTTGGTAATTGCCTGGATTTGGATATTGGGATTGATGCATGTGTTTGATATGCGCTTCAATATCATTAATATTATATTGGCAACTTTCATTTTCGGCATGGGCGACGACTATGCCATTTTTGTTACCGAGGGGTTGATGTACGAATATACTTACCGTAAAAAAATGTTGACCTCCTATAAGAACACGGTTTTACTATCGGCTTTTATCATGTTTATCGGGATAGGTTCTTTGATAGTAGCCAAGCATCCTGCCATGCGTTCCCTGGCAGAGGTAACGATCGTAGGAATGGTATCGGTGGTGTTGATGGCTTATGTTTTTCCTCCACTATTGTTCAAATGGTTAACAACGCATAAAGGCGAAAACAGACCCATTCCTATTACATTTTGGAATTTCTTTAAAACTTTTATTTCTTTTACGGTGTTTTTTTTAGGAAGTATATGGTTAAGTTTAACAGCAATTTGCTTGATGATTGTCGGTAAAAAGAATAAAAAACTCAAATACCGTTTTCATCAATTCTTATGTACTACCATGCGTTTTTTGTCATTCATCATGATACAAGTGCCCTATAAAATTATAAATCCGCAAAAAGAAAGCTTCGATAAACCCGCACTTATCATTTGTAACCATCAATCACATTTAGATTTATTATACACCTTGATGTTGTCACCAAAAATCATAGTGTTAACGAACAAATGGGTTTGGAACTCTCCCTTTTACGGATGGATTATCCGCTATGCCGATTTTCTTCCGGTAATCGACGGTATTGAAAGTAATGTTGAGAAACTTCAAAAACTTGTTGCCGATGGCTATTCCATTTTAGTGTTTCCAGAAGGCACTCGTTCTGCCGACTGTTCAATTTTACGCTTTCATCAAGGGGCTTTTTATTTAGCCGATACATTACAACTTGATATCATTCCCCTTGTCATACACGGCATTGGACATATGTTTCCTAAAAAAGAATTTCTTTTACGTAAAGGCAGTGTACATATTAATATATTAGAGCGTATCAAACCGGAGAATCCCACCTATAGACAAAACAAAACGGTATTGGAAATTACAAAATCAATCAGAAATTTATACAAAGAGACCTATCAACAAATGAGCAAAGACATTGAAACTCCCGATTATTATAAAGATTTGGTTTTATACAATTATATCTATAAAGGAAGAAGTGTAGAGCAAAGAGCAAGAAAATTATTAAAAACAAACGCAAACTTTAACAAACAAATAGCACAATTACCCGATGAAGGCAATTATCATATAGATGCCTGTGGACAGGGAGAATTTGCTTTACTGGCGGCATTGGTAAAGAAAAATCTACAAATCACTGCTACCGATTCCAATCCGGATAAATTGGCATTGGCAAGAAATTGTGTATCGGTACCCAAAAATTTGAAGTATCTATCATTTACAGAGGTTCATGAAGACTAAATACGACATCATAATCATTGGCAGCGGCTTAGGAGGATTGGTTTGTGCTTATATCCTATCAAAAAACGGCTATAAAGTAGCCGTATTGGAAAAGAATGCACAAATAGGCGGTTGCCTCCAAACATTTAAACGCTTTGGGATTAAGTTTGATACCGGCATGCACTACATCGGCAGCATGGATGAAAATCAGATTCTATATCGTTTGTTTACATATTTAGGATTATTGCATATTCCCTTGAGTCGCTTAGACCCCAGTGGATATGATGTTATTTCTATCGCCGGAGAAAACTATAAATTTGCTTCCGGCTATGATAATTTTGTGGAAACATTAACAAAATCTTTTCCTGACAGAAAAGCGGATATCCAAAACTATGTAACACGCATACGGGATATTGCCCATGCTTCTCCTTTATATAATATACAAGAAATACACAATCATACATTTATCAATGCCGATTATATAAAAATCAGCATCAATGATTTCATTGCCTCTACAACGACAGATCTACGATTACAAAATGTATTGGCAGGAAATTTACCCCTTTACGCCGGTATTAAGGACAAAACACCAACGTATATTCATGCATTGATCAATACGTTTTATATTGAAAGTGCTTTTCGTATTGTTGGAGGAAGCGATCATATTGCAAACTCATTGGCACATTCCATACACAATTTCGGTGGTGAAATTATGACCCATACAGAAGTAAAAGAGATTTTATTCGACGAGAAAAAAGCAACCGGCATACGCTTAAAAAACAACGATATCATCCAAGCCGATACCATTATTTCCAATGTGCATCCCGAAGCTACCATCCGGATGACCGATACTCCATTAATTCGCAAAGTGTACAAAGAAAGGATACAAAATTTGGAAAACAGCATTTCCAATTTCACCGTTTATATTAAGTTTAAAGAAAATACAGTTCCTTATCTGAATTATAATTATTATTTCTACGAGAAAGACGATGTATGGAAATCTATCAATTATGATAAAAACAATTATCCGGAGACATATTTATTTATGCATCAATGTCATAAAGACAAAGCAAGCTATGCACAAAGTGCAGAGCTAATTGCTTATATGAAATTTGAAGAAGTAGAGCAATGGGCACATACAAGCCTTGGCAAACGCGGAGAAGCGTATCTGGCGTTTAAAGAAAAAAAAGCCAATCAATTGCTTAGTAAATTAGAAGCTTCCTTTCCGGGCATACGAAATGCGATTGAGTCCTATGAAACCTCAACACCCCTTACCTATCGTGATTATACGGCAACTAAAAACGGTTCCATGTATGGAGTAATTCGTGATAAAAACTTCCCGACTCAAACACTTATATCACAACGCACCAAAGTGCCAAACCTCTATATGACCGGTCAAAACATTAACACACACGGTATTTTAGGTGTTACCATAGGAGCCATTATCAGCTGTGCGGAACTTTTAGGCTTAAACCATATTATTAAAGAAATCAAAGAAGCTCAATAAAACAATTAGGGTTTTAAATCAACCGTGGTATTGGCATCGGAGCGTATGATAAAGGTTCGTGTAATGGTATTTATGGTTTGATATTCATATTTCTCCCTAAAAACAATTTTATAGGTTCCCGGTTGCAGTAATATAGATTCTTGGGTATCGTCTTCCCGCAAATTATAAATCCATTCCATGGTATTATTTCGCAAAACATACAAACTGCCATAACCGGGTTTGTGTTTTTGTACAACGGCAATGCCGGGATTCGGAATTTTTAATTGTGTAGTATAACTTTGTTTTACCTCCACATTTGGAATGCTTAATCGGGGCAAACATAACATTTCCAAATCATAATTGCCGATAATATAGGTTTCAGGCACATTGATATATTGAATGTTTACTATCTTATCACTTCCTGCTTTACGAACAATAACAGGAGTTCGCAGATATTGATTATTTTTAGCTGTGGAAGGTTTTATCAAAACAACACCTCTGGGTGCATCAATGGGAATAATGGTATGTTTCCCCGGAATTAATTTAATCTCTTTTGCTTCTACCGGCGGAAGGGTATGCACTTTAATGTCATACGAAGGTCTTGGGTCTAAATACAAGGTATCGGGAACCCCTCGTGTATTTAAGGTGTGAATGTAATTATACAATTCTTTTCCGGTATAGCTGTCGTAGAATGTCATGTTTACGTTGCTCTCTGTGGGCAATCCTTTACTATCTAATAAACTAACTTGACAACTGGTGGAAAAAAAGATTTGATCTATTACGACTTCCAAGGCATTACCGAATTCTTCTTCACTACTTGCGTCGATATAGGTTCCGACACAATCAAAGGCATTATTAAAATTCATGCCTATGCCGATGATAAAGGGTTTTAAGATAATTCCTTTTTTTTGCAGTTCATGAGAAACAGCACAGGGGTCGCCGTCACATTCCTCAATGCCATCGGTTATTAATATTATGATGTTTCGACAGTTCGGACAATCGGGGAAATCATTACCGGCGGCTTCCAGCGAACGGGCAATAGGAGTAGTGCCTTTGGGATAAAGGGTTTTAAGCTTTTGTTTTATTTTTAAATGATTGTTGGGAGCAAAAGGAATTTCTAATTTAGTGTCAGAGCAATCGTAGAAACGGTATTCTTTCTGATGACCGTAAACACGCAATGCCAATTCGGTATTTGCATACTCAGCCAGGCTATCTATCATTCTCGATAATAAACGGGAGGCTATATTTACTTTTTTATCGCTTTGCCAATCACCCCACATGCTGTTAGAAGCATCGTAAATAAAAAGAATACGTGTTAATTGTTGTGTTTCGGTATTTTTTGTAGGGCGAACCTGAGCTTGCGAATGTATTGCGATAACACATATAATTCCTATTAACACAGGTATACGTAAAAGATGTTTTCGTACATGTTTCATTGTTTTCATAGGCTTAGTGTTTTGTGTTTATCAATGAAATTAAAAGGAGGTGTAAAGCATTAATGGCTGTTTTACGTATTATTACATTTCGTTCGGCATTACCGAACTGAAATAAATATGTAGTTACTTGATTATGGATGTCGAGAGCTACCCATACTGTTCCTACCGGTTTTTGGCTTGTTGCCCCTCCCGGTCCGGCAATGCCGGAAACGGCAATGGCATAATCGGTTTGAAATAATTTTCTTACATTTTTTGCCATTTCAATAACACAAGCTTCGCTTACGGCACCATCCTGTAACAAAATCTCGTTTGGAATATGCAATATGTTCTTTTTTATTTCGTCGGAATAGGCAACGATACTTCCTTTGAAATAGGCAGAACTACCTGCTAAAGCAGTGAGTAAATGAGATAAATAACCGCCCGTACAACTTTCGGCACACGTTATTGTTCGCTTATTTTCCCGTAAATAAGCTGACAAAGTCTGCTCTATCTCTTGGTTATTTCTATCGTCTACTATCCTATCTAATTCATGTATCTTATCCATACACCTTTTTATATAATCTCAATTATTTCGCAAAAATAAGAAATTATTACGTAAGAGAAGCATTAATTTGATTTTTTTTTAAACATGAGTATGTGGACTGCTTGTGTTTTATAAATTTATCACCGCTGTGTTTAAATTATTTCATAATAAATGTAACTATTTGTTTTAAGAGATTGAAATATTTTTTATTTTTGCATGGAAATTATTTTACTAATTAAAAAACAAAAGACGTATGAATACTGAAGAAATTTTATCACAGATTTTAAGCATTGGCATTGAATACGGTCCTAAACTTCTTGGAGCTATTATTGTTTGGCTTATAGGGAGTTGGCTTATCAAATTATTTATAAAAGCTATTGGTAAAATGCTTGAAACCAAAAAAACAGATGCTTCTTTAAAAACATTTCTTAAAAGTTTCGTAAGCATCCTTTTAAAAGTTTTGTTGGTTATCAGTGTAATGGGTATGATAGGTATTGAGATGACTTCTTTCATAGCCATACTGGGAGCTGCGGGTTTAGCCGTAGGCATGGCTTTATCGGGAACATTACAAAATTTCGCCGGTGGGGTAATGTTACTTATTTTTAAACCGTATAAAGTTGGCGATTATATTGAAGCACAAGGCTATGCCGGCACTGTCAGCGAGATACAAATTTTTAATACTCTTTTAAAAACTCCCGATAATAAAACCATTATCATTCCGAATGGGGGTTTATCTACTTCTTCTATGATTAATTATTCGACCGAAGATAAAAGAAGAGTAGATTGGACATTCGCTATCGCTTACGGGGATAATGCAACCAAAGCAGAACAATTGATGAAGAATATGTGTGATGAAGATAGCCGTATCTTAAAAAATCCGGAAGTCTTTATTGCTCTTTCCGAATTAGGAAATAATTCCATTAATTTTGTGGTAAGAGCTTGGGTTCAAGCAAGTGATTATTGGGCTGTATATTTCGATATGAATAAAAAAATATACGAAGCCTTCAACAAAGAAGGACTCAATATTCCGTTCCCACAAATGGATGTTCATATTCACAACAAA
>ERZ1645192.1751-NODE-1751-length-18067-cov-4.125361_pt1 | contig 18067 bp, 16 predicted proteins | sample MGYA00575354_ERZ1645192 | MGnify/ENA primary metagenome ERZ1645192 (study PRJEB40844, sample SAMN11349763) | freshwater sediment metagenome | isolation source: river sediment | host: Sediment | place: India: Faizupur Khadar , New Delhi | collected 2017-02-21 ... | reverse complement strand
CTTTTATTAGATGAAGCAGTCTCTCTGCAAAAAACATTTGTAAAACAACTCGAAGCAACAGCCAAGCAAATTCGTCAAGACAATGATAATGCCAAAATGCTTGAAGCATACAGAAAAGCATTCTCATCTGTCAGCCCAGACAAAATATCTAAAGATAAATTGGACCAGATCACAAAGTTAGAGCTCGAAGTTGGTCACATAATAGATAGCGAAAAGCAGGAAGATTTTGTGGCAAAAATTATGCTCAGAGAATCATTTTTAAGCGAATTTGTACAAGACATTACTGAGCATGCTGACCAATTTATGTACGTCAAAGAACGTCTACAAAACTCATTAACGCAAATTTTGTCTCATTCTTCACACTTTAAAGCTAATGCAAAGTTGTACAGGTATCTTTGGAAAACTATACCTGGTAACTATAAAACATTTTTAGGCTGCGTTGGCATAACAGAACAAAGCTTAAGCTAATCTGCTTGCATTGGAGGTAAATTTCACATGAAAATATTAAATTATATATCTGTAGCAAGTTTAGTTTTTGCTCTTTCTTCAACACCTATGTTCGCTCAAGAAGTTGAGCCGGAGCTTGAACAATTTTTGGCTGATAATCCGGATCTTTTGAGCGCACAACCAAATAACAAACAAGACAAGCCTGCTAACTTGCAAGTAATTGCAGATCAAACAAATATAGGCGAACTTGACCCTGTTGAAACCAAAAAAACTGAAGCCGATACCAAGCTTAACGCTATTACAGAAGCATTTAATTCAATTTTTGATGATTACTTATTTTTAAATCAAGCATCTCCGTCAACCCAACAAACTGAGTTATATAATCTTAAGCTTTTCGTTGATAATGAAATTGCTAATAATTGCGGCGGCATCACTATTAATGGAAGTTTCACTAGATTTGATTATGCCTCATGGTACACTCAAAGACTAAGTGAAATAATTTATTGGTTTAAGTTTGCTTGCTTAAATTTGGAAGCACTTTCCATTTCGACTGAAGACGCTAAATTTTCAGTACTTCAAGAACCACTTGATTTTGTTGAAATGCAACAAGCAAAACTTAAAATTCTTGGCTCTCTGCTCGACATGTATCAACCATCATTAAAAAAAGGGCATGTCCCTCTGGCTTGGGTGGTCTATTCAGAAAAATCAGTTCGCTCTATAATTTTTAGAAGTTTACCAAATAGACTGCAAAGCTCCATTATTTCATATATTCTATGTGGGCTTACCACATCATCAGCACAAGCATATTATTTAAGCAAAATTTTGAGTCAAAATTTTTATGCCAAAAAAGTAGTTTTATCTGAAGAATATTTCGAAATAAGCTCCACTTTTTACAAGGCTCAAAAATTTGGGGAATCTCTCGATGTTGATGCTTTTTTAAATAAAATTGAAGAAGTAATTAATGGATTTGCAGCAAATAGAACATCCCGAAATAGCAGCTGTAATTTAGTTTTAGAACTTTTGCTGACAAAATTAATAAAAATAAAAAACGATGTTGTAAAATTTTATAAGCCTAATTTAAATTTTAAAGATAATCAGGAAAAAGCTAAACTTCTCATACAATACAAATTATTTCTTGAAAACAAGAAATTTGAACTACTTTTCTCAAACAGGCAGTTTTGCACATTCTTCGACTTGTACTGCAATTTCTTACAAAACTTTTTTGCAAACAAACTTCAGTCGCAAGCTGCAGATTTAAGACTTTTTGAAGTTGAGTGTATGCTTGAAAATCTTTTAAAAGACAAGCAAATTTCATGGTTGATGCAACAATTATATAAAAAAGATCCTGGAATTGCAGTACTTGATGACATGAAAAAGATCCTGGAAAATATAAGAATGCTTGTAAACAAAGACCTAAAGATAAGCGAAAAAGGATTTTTCGCAGGTATTAAAGATGCAATTTTTTCTGGAAATTGGATTGATGCAGGAAAAGTCAAAGGGGTTGGAACAGGTAGTTCGCAGACCATTGTAGACTTTATGGAGTATGCTTTCGATCGAAAATTTGAAAATTTTAAAGAGGCTGCATTTTTCTTGCTGGCCAAAACAAGCCCTGTTTTAGCTGCAGGATTAATTTATAAGGTAATGCCTTATTTATCAGGTAACTTACAGGAAAAGGCTTCTAAATTAATTGGTGAATCAAAACTCGATGATACTAACTCACTTACACAAAAAGAAACAGATTCTTTTGCCAATGGTACAATAAACCAAGACACACCTGATAATAATAAAATTTTCGATTTTATATCTAAAAATCCAGAGATTTTCAATAAGCTATGCGTAGTAAAACCGGAGCTTATTAATGGGCTTGCGAGCATTGTTGAACGTAGAATGATTAACGCTAAATTATAAAAATAACAATACTCACGACTTGGGATGTTGAAATACTTTTGCTATACTCAGCATTTACTTGCGAATTCTAAAATCAATGGATATTGATTAATTGATAGATCCTGAATCCCGCCTACGCCCTACCGTGGCTGCGGCGAGGCAGGCAAGTTCAGGATGACAAAAAGTCGAAGGATTTTTATGATATATCACATGGCTCAGGCATTGCAGTCAAAGTATAGCTTTTTCAATGTGTTCCATTACGTTAGCGTACGTTCAATCTGTGCGCTTTTATCATCTATGTTAATTTCATTTGTATTCGGAAATATGTTCATTCGGTTTTGCCAAAAACATTTCCGCGCCAAGGCCCGCGAGTGGACGCCAGAAACGCACCAAGCTAAAAATGACACCCCTACAATGGGTGGACTCTTTGTGATCTCAGTATTTTTAATAAATGCATTACTTTGGACAAATCTGACTAAAATTAATGTTTGGTTATTTCTGATCTGTGTTATGGGTTATGGTCTGATCGGATTTCTTGACGATGTTTGTAAACTTAAATATCGCAAAGGGATTTCTGCTTCTCTAAAATTTAGACTTCAGGTTGGATTTGGTTTTGCACTGTCACTAGCCTGGTATTTTATGTTATCTCCAAACACAAGTATCTGTGTTCCATTTTTCAAAAATTTCATGCCTGAAATTGGCGTACTATTAATTCCATGGGCAACATTTATTATGGTTGCCACAAGCAATGCAGTCAATTTAACAGACGGACTTGATGGACTTGCAACCGGGCCTTTGATTTTTAATTTTTCAACATTTGCATTCATAGCTTATTTGTCCGGACATGTAAAATTTGCTACATACCTTTATATTCCATATTCCGGCAGCGCCGAGTTAACAGTTTTGGCTTGCACGCTTGTTGGTGCACTGGTTGGATTTTTATGGTACAACACTTATCCTGCTCAAATTTTCATGGGCGACGTAGGTTCACTTGCCATGGGTGCAGGATTGGCATTTTTTGCTTTAATGGTTCGTCAAGAATTTTTATTACTGCTCAGCGGTGGAATTTTTGTTTTGGAAACAGTATCTGTAATACTACAAGTAGCATCCTTTAAGTTAACCGGTAAAAGAATATTTCTTATGGCTCCAATTCACCACCATTTTGAACTCAAGGGGTGGAAGGAAAGCAAGGTCACAGTACGATTCTGGATAATATCCATGATTCTTTGTTTACTCGCTTTACTTACTCTAAAGATTAGATAGAAACATTTAGTGGCAAAAAAACAAAAAAGTGTTACGATTTTAGAAGCTTAAATGTTTGAAGAAAATGCTTTTCTTGGAGTGGATATGCCAGATTTAAAAGATAAAATTCAGAATTTAAAAAATGAATTTGAAGTAGACTTGAAGAATGTTAGTAATCTTCGAGAACTAGATGACTTAAAAATTAAATATCTTGGTAAAAAAAGTTTGGTAACAGACTTACTTGGCCAGATTAAAAATTTTTCAGTTGAAGAGAAAAAAGAATTTGGACCACTTATAAATCAATTTAAAATTGAAGCAGATAATAGCATAGAAGAAGCAAAAGCACAGATTATATTTAAGCAAACACAATCTGAAAATTTTAAAAAACAAAATTTTGACGTCTCTGCATATCAACCAAATATAACAACCGGAACATTGCATCCATTAACTCAAATTGTTCGGGAAGTTGAAGACATTTTTATATCAATGGGATATGAGGTAATTGATGGACCTGAAGTTGAAAGTGAAGAGTATAATTTCGAAGCACTGAATGTTCCCAAAGATCACCCTGCTCGCGATATGCAAGATACATTTTGGCTAGATATTCCAGGCATGGTGCTTAGAACACAAACATCTTCTATGCAAGTGCATGCAATGCGAAATAAATCACTCCCATTGGCTGTGATATCCCCGGGAAAAGTTTTCAGACAAGAATCGACCGATGCAACACATGATTATGTTTTCATGCAATGCGAGGGAATGTTAATTGATGAAAATGTAAATATATCCAATCTATTTGCAACTTTACAAACATTTTTAAAAACTTTGTTCAAAACAGATAGTTTGGACATTCGTATCAGACCCGGATTTTTCCCATTTGTTGAGCCGGGATTTGAAATTGATATGCGCTGCCCATTTTGTAAAAACGGTTGTTCTGTTTGTAAGAGATCAACTTGGATAGAGTTATTTCCAGGTGGAATGATTCATCCGAACGTACTTAGAATAAACGGAATTGACCCTGAAAAATATTCAGGCTTTGCATTTGGATTTGGATTAACCAGACTAGCGATGCTCAAATACAACATTGATGATATAAGACTTTTTTACGGTGGTAATATTAAATTTTTAAATCAATTTTAAACATGTTTTTGTGCTAAATTTTTTCACAGAGTATTGAAGGAAAAAAGGAGAATGAATAATGAAAGTAACAAAAGCAATAATTCCTGCCGGAGGGATTGGAACGCGTTTTCTTCCAGCAACAAAAATTACACCCAAGGAGATGTTGCCCATCTTAGATAAACCAGCCATTCAATACATTGTTGAAGAAGGCGCAAAGTCAGGAATAGAAACTTTTGTTGTTGTTACAGGAAAATCAAAAAAGAATATCGAAGATCACTTTGACACAAATTCAACGCTAGATTCGTTTTTAAAAGGAAAAGATAAATCAGGTTGTATCGAAGGTTTGAATAAAATTATTGATTCAACAAATTTTATTTACATTCGACAAAAAAATCCACTTGGCCTTGGTCATGCTGTTTGGACTGCAAAAACGGTTATAAGCAAAGAGTACGTCTCAGTCATGTTACCCGACGAAATTATCTTAAGCCAAGTACCAGCAATTCTACAACTCATGCAGATAGCACATCAGGAAAAATGCAACGTCGTTGGTGTACAAGAAGTTCCAATCGAGCATGTTTCACATTATGGAGTTATTGGAATCAAAAGACAGTTTTCGCCTAATCTTTTTCAGGTTAAAGAGTTAGTAGAAAAACCAAAGATATCAGACGCTCCTTCAAATCTTGCAATAATCGGACGATATGTTCTCTCTCCAAATATTTTTGATATTTTGGGAGAATCTAAAATTGGTGTTGGCGGCGAAATTCAACTTACGGATGCAATTCAAGCACTGCTTTACGCAGGCGAAAAAGTTTTTGCCTATAAAATTCAAGGTACGCGATATGACGTTGGCAATCCATTAGGATTATTGCAGGCTAATCTGGATTTTGCGTTAAGAGATCCGCAGTATTCCAGAAAGATGCTTGATTATCTACAAAATTTGGAAAAAGATTTCATTGTCTTACAAGGGCAAGCTGCAGCTCAGAATAATAAGATTAAAAGTCATACAATTTAAATTCTTTTCACACCAAAACCAAACAAATTAAAAAGCGGGATGTAAAAATTTACATCCCGCTTTTAGTATTTAGTTAAGAATTCTAATCCAGATGCTGGATCAAGTCCAGCATGACAAAAATATTAGAACTTCTTGATTCCACGAATCTTCCAGAACTCTCTGACAAGATCATGTGAACCTGTAATTGCAATTAAGCCATCACGTTCATCGATAACAGTCTTAGCTTGTTCGATTGCTTCTGCTAATGAGGAACAACCTTTAACTTTGACATTGAGGTCTTTTGCCATATTTGCAAGTTCTTGTGGATCATGTGATTCAACTTCACCAGGAAGTGAAACGAAGAACACTGCACCACTAACTTTTTTAAGCAAATATCTAAGTAGCTTGATAGCTTCAAGTGAATCATTTGCCTTGCTAAAACCAATAATCAACGCAAGCCCTTTAAGGGGTTTCTGGTAATGCAATAATCTTACGCCAAGGTATAAATTTGAAAGTGCATCAATATTACTTGCATTATCAAGCAAGATTGATGGCTTCTCTTTGTTTAACAATTCAAAACGTCCACGAATTAAATCAAACTGATCAGCCCAGAAACCTTTTAGGGTTTTAGCTGGATTGAGTTCGGCTTGACGTTTTGCCTCAATTGTTGGACGACCACGTTGACCACGTTGTGTAATCAACAAGTTTCCACGCAAGAAGGGAGAGAATTTGCCTTTTATATCTTCGACATAAATTTGTGCAATTCTTTCGCCTAGTGATGCAACTCTTCCAAACAACTGTTCATAGATATATGGGAGAGATGCAAGCTTACGGATTGGCATTGCCCATTTAACGTTGTGAGCTTCTGCCCAATTTTTCATTTTTTGTAATCTTATTTTACTTTGTTCAGCTGAGACAAACCAAGTGCCTTCTTTTGCTGTTTCAAGCATTTCAAACGCAACTTTATCAAGGTCTGAATCGAGAAGTCCCAGGTTGTCTTGAGCAACGCGAGTCAATGCGGCAATTTTTGGATTACATATGTTTGTTGCATCAAATTTGCCACCATAACGTACTTCAAGAATTGCAACATCGGATTTTTCTTTAACGAATTGTAACAATGATGCAATTGTAAGTATTTCATGCGCTGTTGCCTTAATGTTGTTCATTTCGGCGACATTGATTACTTCATTAACAACATCAGCAAAATCCTTATTTTGAATGAGCTGTGCATCAGAAACAATCTGTTCGTTATAGGTCAAAATATGGTTTGAGTAAGATAGTCCTACCTTAAAGCCTTCCTCTTTTAAGAGTTTAGCTGCAAAGTGCAATGTTAAACTTTTTCCGTTTGTTCCGGAAACAAGAATTGTATCAATCTTTTTTGATACGTTATCAAAAATTTTGTCTAACGATTGCATGCGAGCAATAACATTTTCGTTATACTCAGCATAAGTAAGGGTATTAAGATAATCTACAACCTCGTTGTAGTTTCTCATCCTTCCTACTTCTGCCCCAACCTTTTTTTGTGATTGTTTAACATTCGTTAACATTGTCCTTACCTTTCAGATATCCATTGTATTCTAGGTTCATATTTGTACCTCCAATTAAAATCAATTTTTAATCTCTTTAAATTTATAATTTAAGTTTGAATTTGTATTCAAATTAGAAATTTGAGTAGACATTTTTTATGCAAATTCAAATTGTAGTTGTATGACAAGATGTAATATACGTATGTTTCAATTTTAAATTATATCATTAGGTCAATCTTAAAAGATATTTTATAATTTGTCAAACGCGTACCCATGGGACTTTTGCTTAGGTGTGAATAGAAATTATTTATGATAACTTTATGCAATAAAAGTTTTCACATTGTAATTTTTTTAATAGATTAATAGCCCTTTTCGATCGATTTTTAAATGTCAGATAATTAAATTACGCAAAAAAGAAGCTTCATGCTGAATCTACAAGTCCTGTCCGTAGCTTTGCTAACTTTGAGTTCAATAACTCAAGTTTGCTCTTTAACCCCGTCAAACTCATCCTTAGGTCATTTAATTTAAACTTTAGAGCTGAGGCCTTTGCTTTGACTAACAATTCTTCAGAAACAGGATCCGCAAAAGGAGATACTTTTGCATATTCTGTTTTAACTAATTTAGGAGCATGATCTTCACTAATTCTTGCATAAGCTAAACCACCCATGTAATTATCCAACGCAAATTCATAAGGTTTTAATTTCCAAGCTTGTTTATTTGCAGATAAAATAGCAAAACAATCATACGTTGTATGATTACCTGGAGCAGATATCAGCGTAAATATAGGAAACCAAGCCGAATCTGAGATTGAAAATTCTCCATTTACATCAATTTTAGATTTCTCAACAACATCTGGAGACCAATGAGATCGTATGTATTTTTTTGTATCAATCATAAAAAATCCAGGAGCATCCGCATGATGTTCGTGTCCACGAAATATTGCTGCAATACTATTTTTACTTAAGTAATCCATAGTACTATCAATTACGTTTTTATTGTCATAATTTTGCCACATAAATAGATTCTTGCCATAACCATAGTCACGAATGTAATGGTGTGGAGCATTTTTGAATTCAAGATGTTCAAATGTAGTGCTGTTTTTTAAATCAAACAATTTATTTGGATTAAAATTATTATCTGCTCCACCATGTGCACATAAAATACAACTATCTTCGGTTTTTATAAAAAGAGCGTGTGGCAAGAGTGTAGAAAAACTTTGAAGCATTTTAAAATTAAATGGTTCAATTGTTGATCTTTTATAAAGATTATTAGCAAACCCATAGTTAATTACATGAGCTATTGAATCATGATTTCCCCTGCATAAAAAAACATTGTTCCAATTTGCCATTTTTAATTCTGCCAAAGTATATAACGTTTCTACTGGAGCTATGCCACGATCAGTATAGTCGCCTGTAAACACGAGATAGAAATTTTTTGTTAATTTTAAATTATCATCAATATATCCAAGCAATAAAAGGCGCCAGAGGTTTCTTATAAGTGAATGCACACTTCCATGAAGATCTCCCGTAAAGCAAATTTTATCTCCTGTCTTTATTGTGATTTTTTGAACATATGGATAAGTTTTTTCATGGCTTTCATCAGTTTGAGATGGATCATCTGGCCATTGAGGATCATTTGGATCAAATATCCAAGCTGGGGGTTCTGTTTTATTAACCCAAAAATTTTTGTTCTTGAAATATGAGTCATTTTTAAATTTTTCAATAAATTGGGTTATTGTCGATTCAAATTCTTCAGCAGTTAGTGTGTTATGTTTTTCATCATAAGATGCTTCACCAAAATTTTCTGGAAAATTTTTTAAACATTTAATTGTCCAATCTGAAAGGCTTATAGAATATAATGCCATTGTTGATGCAAGCAAAACCAACAAACTTAATTTCAACAAATTTATTATTTTTTTCATTCTCCCTATCCCCCAATCCCCAAATTTTTCTGAAAAAACACGCAATCAAGAAGCATATTAAATGATACATACCTTATACAAAATTATGATAAGTAATTGGTTTTTAAGTCAATATTTAAAACAAATTGTTGACATACTTCGTAGATTTTATAACAATCTCTTCCTTATGGGTATCTATATAAAATAACTTTTTAAACTTGGAGCTTTTGATGAAAAACTCTATCAAACATGACTTGGCCACAGGCAATTCATATGATAAAAAATCAGTGAGACAAGCATGGGAACTAATCAAAACTTCAGATAAAATTACATTACTTACTCATTCACAACCTGATGGAGATGGTGTTTCCGCTTGCGCCGCACTGGATTACATATTGTCACGAATAGGCAAGCAAGTTGAAACAGTTTATCCAAATAAACCGGAATTTGATTTCAAGCGATGCCCAAAAAATGTATTAATTAACAAACATATTCAAAATCCCGATCTGATAATAGCCTGCGATACGGCAAACTATGAACGACTCTATTTTCCAAATTCGTTCAAATCAATTCCTCTTATAAACATAGATCACCATATCAGCAATTCACTTAATGGAATGTTTGACTTTGTAAATGGACAATCATCAAGTGCCTGCGAAGAGCTTTATTTATTACTCTCATTATGGGACGCTAATGTAATTGATCAATATGTGGCGGAGTGTCTTTTATTCGGAATTATCTACGACAGTCAACTGTTTCATATCCAATCTACTACATCAACAACTTTGGAAATTTCTGCAAAATTAATGAACTGCGGCGCAAACTTATTTCAACTCAAAACCGAACTTTTATCAAATAAAAGCTATAAAATCCTTATGCTGTGGGGTAAACTTTTGAGTAATATAAAAGTTTCTTCTAACAAGAACGCCGTTTGGGCCGTTGTCACACAACAAGATCTTAAGGCCGTTGGTGTTGAGATCTCATCTTTGATTGGTTTTAATAACCTAATGTCTCAGATTTGTGATGTTGATGTAACACTGTTTTTTTATGAAACGGAACAGGGACAAACCAAAGTTTCTCTTCGTTCAAAAGTTACTGATGTAAACGAATTTGCAAAACAATTTGGTGGTGGCGGACACACAAACTCCGCTGGGATTTTGTGCAACAAACCCATTACTCAAGTAGTAGAAGAGATTACATCAAAACTTTGATTCTTAGCTAAACAGAAAATGCTGCAATTATTTCGCCTGAATATAGAAATTTTATTTTTCCAATCCAATAATCATTTAAACAATTCAAGCGAAAAGCCTTGGGTTCTGTATTTAAAATACTTTCAATCTGAAGAGCACACTGCTCCGGAGCTTTTTCTGTAGTATCTATCTCTAAGTCGTAAATTTTATTGGCATGAAAATCAGGCAATGATTCCAAGCATGGAAAGTATTCTACTTTCCCAAAATGTAAATTCACCAAATGCGCAAACCTATTTGAGTCGCCAGGAACAGCATTTTTAAGTATTAACCTCTCCGATGCTTTTTGATAGGTACAATGAATTTTCACAAAAAAAACATCGTATCTTGCAAATCTTAGAAGAGAACAACAAAACATGCTTTCGGGATAGAAACAGTGGTCAACTATGGTAAAATCATAGCCCTGATCCATAAGAATCGTCTCAACCTGCTGATTAAAAACATCACAAGTAAGAGAAATAACATCCGAAGATCTAAACGGAGAATCCATTTTAAACTTGCTATACTGCGGAGCATCAAGATCACGCAGAACATTCCACATGTAATTATTTATGCTAATAGTTGCAACACGTTTACCTTGACTTCGTAAACTTTCGGCCAAAACTTGAGCTAAAGTGGATTTACCGGAACACGTAGTCCCATTAAGTAAAATAAGACTGTTTGGTAAAACAAAAAAGTTTATTCCAGAAAATGCTAGAGCTAAGCTTATAAAAACTTTTATATTCATTTTAATCTCACCTAAAACTATACCGAAATAAACTTTATTAAATCTTGTTTAAATAAGACTGGCAATCAAGAGCAGCCATGCATCCACTACCTGCAGCAGTAATTGCCTGACGATATTTGTAATCAGCCACGTCGCCGGCAACAAAAACACCCTCTTTATTTGTTTTGGTCTGATCTTTTACAACTATATAACCATATTTGTCTAATTCGATCTGATCTTTAAATATGGCAGTGTTTGGAATCATTCCAATTGCCACAAAAAGCCCATCGGCTGAAATTTCTTTTAATGTTTTATCTTTTTTATTCTCAATAATGACACCCATCATCTTTTGGCCATCACCTTTAATCTCTTTTACCGCAGAGCTGTAGATTATCTCAACATTTGGATTTTCAATTATCTTGTACTTAATTGGGTCTTTTGCTGTTAACTCATCAAGAATATGTACTAGCGTTAATTTTTTGGTAAAGTGGGTCAAATGCTCAGCTTCTGTAACAGCTGAATCACCTCCACCAACAACCACAACATGTTTATCTTTGAAAAATGGCGCATCACATGTTGCACAAACCGAAACACCTTTGGCAAAATACTCTTTCTCGCCCACACAACCCAATTTCTTATGGGAAGCGCCTGTTGCGATAATAACACTTTTCGCTTGTATAGTTTGCCCATTATCAAGATATAAATTATAAGGCTTATTTTCAAAATCAACTTTGGTTACTTGGTTCATTTCAAGCTTACAACCATAATGTTCTGCATGGCTACGCATTTGCATCATCAAATCTAACCCCAAAATTGAAATATTTCCCGGCCAGTTTTCAACTGAAGTTGTAGTAGTCAATTGTCCCCCAGGCTGTAAGCCTTCAAGAACAATCGTACTAAGCTTTGCTCGTGACATGTAAATTCCAGCAGTAAGACCGGCAGGCCCTGATCCTATGACAGCAACATCGTAAACCATTGAGTAGCCTTCTAATTTAAATTTATAATTTTTACCATCCTGAACTTGTAAGACATAGAACTTCAAGTGCTACGAATACAACTTGATTCAGAATCTTTTTTCAATTTTCTAAACGTCTAAATTTATCGCTTTACGCAAGAAGCCGTTAACCTTTTTCTTATAAATATCTGAATAGTAAGAATGCAACCAACCATGACGACACTTTGGAGCAATCCAAATTTTTGCATATCGAGAAAGCGATGCATGCTCGTAAAGACGCATGCCATGTTTTGGAGAAATAAAATTATCATTACATGAATGAATAAAGAAAATAGGTTTTGTAATCTTCTCAACACACTTAGCAGGATTCATTTCGCAAATCTTACAATCTGCAACACTTTCAAAAATGCGTCGAAGAATTGGGAAAAATGGATAATAAGGAAGACCTGCTTTAATAGAAAAACCCTTAATCATAATTTTGTGCAAATCCGAAAATGTTGAATCAATTATCAAAGCATCACAAAGATTAGGTTCCAAACTCGCTGCCTTAATCATGGAGGCCGCACCCATTGAAATACCCAAAGCTATTAGCGGCAACGGCGTTCCATCCTGTGCACGAAGAGACGTCTTCATAAATTCAGCTGATGCGGAGACATCTTTGAATTCATGACATCCAATAGAAATCAATTTGCCCTCACTTTGCCCATGAGCTCTAAAATCAAAGAGCATCATATTAAAATCTGGGAACAAATCAATATATCCATACATAAGCTCTTTGCTTGACCTGTACCCATGACATAACAATAAGTTAGCTTTTGCTTTGGGTCTTTTTATAATTATTCCTGAAAGCGTTATATTATCAACCGTTTTAATTTTTACGTTTTGGATTTCATTAAATTTAAACAACTCTTCTCGAATTTCTTGCGAAAGAACAGACTGCTTTTTACCATAATAAACATTATCACTTGCATACAAAAGCATACTGATCACGTGGTATGAGAAACCCAAAACTACAAAAGTAATCGTAGTTAAAATAACAATAGATACAATAATTTTTTTCTTAAAACTAAATTTCTTCACAATGTAAATCCACCTGAATAAAGATTTTTACCTGAAATAAAATGAAAATGTAAGTGAAACACACTTTGCCCTGCAACCGCTCCATTGTTTGATACAAGATTAAAACCGGATAAATTTTGTTCTGTTGAAATATCGCGTGCAATCTTTAGTATCTGCCAACCAAATTGTTGGTCCGCTTCTGTTAATGATGCAATATCAACCAGATGTTTTTTAGGTATAATTAGGTAATGAATGGGCGCTTTTGGATCAATATTCTTAATCACCGTAACATACTCATTTTCTTTAACAACTACACTGGGAACAGATCCTTGAATAATTTTACAGAAAATACATGTAGAATCTAACATGAAAGTCCCTTTTTTTGAATACCGATATAAATTTATGTTGATTTAATTATTGAAGGCCTATTTGCCGTTATACCTATACATCCATTGCGCTGAGATAGACGGAAAGAATGGCCTGCCATCCTTAGCCACGGCCTGTACTTCGTAGCCATGCAAGGCGTAGGAGAAAGCAAAGAGAAGGCGTAGGATGGTGCCGAAGGTCGGAGTCGAACCGACACGATATTGCTACCGCGGGATTTTGAGTCCCGTGCGTCTACCAATTCCGCCACTTCGGCACTAATTTTGTAATTTCAATGAAATTATCTAGCAATAGGCTACCAGATGTGGCCAGAACGTCAAGATTTTTGACAAGAATTTTGATAAAAAAGTTGAATATGTCCCGCCTAAAAAACATAGAGTTTTCAGGTTTATTGAAATTCGTTATTTACTTGTTTATTCTTAACCCATAAGCAATCCAGCATTTTAGCCAATTTTCTTAGGAGACAATTATGAAAAAAGATCTTTTATATGCCCCATGGCGGCATGATTACATAAATAAAAACCGCGAAGACAAAGATAAAAATAAAATGAAAAACGATTGCGTTTTCTGTCATCAGCTTACATTAAATCAAGATGCAAAATATCTTATTTTGAAACGTTTTGATAACTGCTTTGTAATGATGAACATGTACCCATATAATGTTGGGCATTTGATGATATTGCCAAACGAACATAAAGGCGACATACGCAATATCAGTAAAAAAACAAGAGCCGAAATTTTTGAAATAACATCTATCACAACAACTGTTCTTGAAAATGTTCTGAAAGCAAAAGGTTTTAACATCGGAATTAATATGGGAATAGCAGGGGGAGGAGGTATTCCATCGCATCTTCATGTTCATGTTTTGCCGCGCTGGATAGGTGATACCAATTTTTGTGAAACAATTGGAAATGTGAAAATTCTGAGCTCTGATATAAAAAAAGTTTATAAATTACTCAGGGACGAGTTCAATAAAATATAATTTGATAAATATTCTGTTTTGATCGCCTAAAAAGAACCATAAAAAAGGGCAGAACTTAATCTGCCCAAATTTAAAATGCAATTAAAACTGAATTATTTCAATGCTTTTGATAATTCTTTAAGTTTTGATTTTGCAAACTTTTTGGATGCTCGACGCAAAATTCCAAATTCTTTCAGGGTACTAATAAGTTGGTCAGATGTTGCTTTAATGTACGCGGAATTTTTAGATTTTAAAGCATTTTTATCAACGGTTATTCCAAAAACATCAAACGATTGATGACTATCTTTGGCAAGAGGTTCAGCAAAAATGAGTGTGGCTCCAAATGGATCTCTAATCGAAAATTCCATATTACCAAACTCTGATTTTTTCAACTCGCCAACAACCTTGACGCCTTTTTTGATACAACGTTGATAATATTTTTCAAGGCCCTTTTTCATTTCAACATAAATACCGGTGCAGCGATTGACGCAACGTTTAATAAAACTAAAAGCTGCAAGCTCTTCGATAAGTGGTGCTCGCAGTATAATGCTACACTTTCCCTTGTGAAGGCGCGCAAAAATCAAGTGCCTTCCATTCTCGGAGCTTTCCTGGAGATCAACAATATCGAAACCTAGCTTCTCGGTATAAAACTTTACACCCTCTTCAACCGTTTCCACGATCAAAACCAACTCACTTGACTTCATCATACCCTATCCCTCACTTTCAGGAAGTGACACATACTTTTTTACAAGAATTCATTAAGCCGCAGTTGTAGCAAAAATCCTTTTTGAAAGTCTGCTAATTTTTCGAGCTGCTGTATTTGCTTTCAATGTTCCCTTGCCTTTTGCTCTTGCAATCTTGGTTTCGGCAACTTTGAACAGATTCTTCGCAGTATCAACATCTTTTGCATCAAGAGCTTTCAAAATATTCTTTGCATATGTTTTAATTTCAGAAAGCCTTGCTTGATTTACTTTCTCTTTTTTAACCGTCTGCTTTGCTCTTTTTTTTGCAGATTTAATATTTGCCATTTCTAATAATCCCTGAATGTTAAATCAATTAAACAACTTTTTCGATTTTACCGGCTTTTAGGCATTTTGTACATACAGCGCCTCTGTATACATTAGCCTGGCCTTTAAGTCTGAAACGAATCACATGAACGTTTGGATAAATCCAACGCTTTGTTCTATTATTGGCGTTACTTACAAAATTACCAACCTGTGGTCGTTTATCGCATATTGCACATATATTTGACATTTAAAAAGTCCTTTCGCAAAACTAAATCTTAATGTAATCATATTTTAGCATAAGATCATATTTTTTGAAGTTTTTTAAATATGATCTTAATATTTCTAATTCAACTTATATTTTTACTCGTTTGGCTTAAACGAATAAAGCTCTCTTGGTTCAATATTTAAAAGCTCATAAATCTCTTTGGCCTGCAATGTCTCTTTTTCTATGAGTTTATTGGCCAAAAGTTCCAATTTGTCGATATTTTCAGTTAAAAGCTGCTTACCGTTTTCATAGCAATGATTTATGATTTTTGCAATCTCAGAATCAATTTTTTCAGCAGTTTTTTCGGAAAATTCTCTATGATTTTGAATATCCCGGCCAAGATAAGGATGTTCAACATTAAAGTTGTAATCAATAGGCCCCAAGTCGGACATTCCATAACGACAAACCATATCTCTGGCTATATCGGTAGCTGTTTCAATATCACTTGACGCACCGGTAGTCTGCTCGTTGAACTTCATTTTTTCAACCAGCAATCCCCCCATACATATTGTTATCTTGGCTAACATTTCACTCTTACTCCTGGAATGCTTATCCCGTTCAGGCAAAGACCAAGAAACACCTAAAGATCTACCACGCGGTATAATAGTCACCTTATGGAACGGATCTGTACTTGGTAAGAGTAAATTCAAAAGAGTATGTCCCGCTTCATGATAAGCCGTCAATTGCTTGTCTTTATCCGTAAGTATAAGAGTTTTACGCTCAGATCCAAGCATAATTTTGTCTCTTGCTGTCTCCAGATGCTCATTTCTCACAGAAAGTTCATTGCTTTTAGAGGCCAACAATGCACCTTCGTTAATCAAATTTTCCAGATCAGCCCCACTAAAACCCGGTGTGCCACGGGCAATTTTTGCCAAATCGACTTCCGGATCAAGCTTTACCTTACGTGAGTGAACTTTAAGAATAGCCTCTCTGCTTGTTAAATCCGGATATGGAACTTCAATTATTCTGTCAAAACGTCCGGGACGAAGAAGTGCTTTGTCAAGAACATCCGGCCGGTTGGTTGCGGCTAATACTATAATAGCTCCGGGCTCTGTTGCAAAGCCATCCATCTCAGACAATAACTGATTAAGAGTCTGTTCACGTTCATCATTTCCACCGCCAAGTCCAATACCTCTTTGGCGACCTACGGCATCTATTTCATCAATAAATAAAATGCAAGGACTATGCTTACGAGCCTGTGCAAATAAATCTCTAACTCTGGACGCCCCAACACCCACAAATACTTCAACAAAATCAGATCCGCTGATACTGAAGAACGGACAGGTTGCCTCACCTGCAACAGCCTTAGCAAGAAGGGTTTTTCCATTTCCAGGAGCACCGGTTAAAAGAATGCCACGTGGAATTTTGGCTCCAATCGCTTCAAATTTTTTAGGACTCTTTAAGAAATCGATAATATCAAGTAGATCTTCTTTTGCTTCATTTACACCTGCAACATCTTTAAATGTTACAGAAAGTGTGTTAGGCGAAAAAAACTTAGCCTTACTTTTCCCAACATTAAAAATTTTACCTGCGCCTCCACCCCCGCCGCCTTGATTCTGTCTAAAAAAGAAAAAGAATAGCAACAGCAGAAAAGGCAAAAATGCTAAGAAAAAGTAAATCCCCCAAGAATGTTTTTCTTGCGGATAAATCTCAACATCAACATTATTTGATTTTAAAACATCCCAAAATTTTTCGGTCGGAGCAATGTATGAGGCAAATTGTTTACCATCTTTATACTTACCTTGAACTAGTTGATCCTGAACAGTCATAGAAGCAACTTTTTGCTGCTCAACCGCACTCAATAACTTTGTATATGTAAGAAACTCCGTTTCTCGGTTAGTACTGTTATACCAAAACAGGTATAACATCCCAATTCCAATAAAAAACAAGAGAATCCAGATTGCATTTGGACCACGATTTGAAAAGCCTCCACCGCCTAGATTTTTTTTCATATCTCTTACACCTTAAATAATTAATTTTTGTTAAGATTTAAGCTTTTATAAGCTTAACAATACTTAAAACGATTTTTTATATAGTTTAGGCTATACAACTTCAAAAATACTATAAATCTAAAATTTAGAAGCTACACCCCAAAACACGTCAATAATCCTATTTTAATAAATAAAACAAAAGAATTCCAGATTTTCTTTTGACACTTACGAGAAATAGGTAGCATACTTATGTTATATTAAAAAGTAAGACTCTGCCAAAGACTATAACCTGCGTATTTTTATAACTTTATAAAAATATAAAAGCACAGCCAGATTTATCGACAATTTGAAATATTATAATTTAATGGTTAATAAAATATGGGGATTAAGGATTATGAAAAACACAAATTTCAACTCAACAAGTTTTAACTTGATGAGTT